>FTKL01582682.1_pt1 | contig 25717 bp, 23 predicted proteins | sample 2434061 | NCBI WGS metagenome assembly FTKL01 (sample SAMEA3914816, study PRJEB12502) | metagenome | biome: forest; material: soil | place: USA | collected 2011-09-16 | depth 0.3 m
CCTGTCGTCGCGCTGTTCGGTGAATTCATCTTATGCGGACCGGGGCGGGGTGCGTCAATATCTATTGTAAATTCCGTGTGGCGGGTTCTGCGGGGGTGCGTGCTACGGTCGAAGACAGGCGAGTGATCGCCCCGGACGAGCGCGTCGTACCCGGAACGACAAGACGGCGCAGCACAGCGGCAACCCTGCCGCTGCTGACTGCGAAGGATCGGTACCCGTCATGGCCTGGCTCGTCCTCCTCGTCTCCGGTGTCCTGGAAACCGTGTGGGCGGTCGCCCTCGGTTCGTCCCGGAGCTTCACCCGGCTCGTCCCCACCGTGGTCTTCGCCGTGGCCCTGCTGTTCAGCATGGGCGGGCTGGCGTACGCGATGCGCACGATCCCGATCGGTACGGGCTACGCGGTGTGGGTCGGTATCGGGGCGGTGGGTACCGCCGTGTACGGCATGGCGGTGCTGGGTGACGCCGTGACGGCGGCCCGGCTGGCCTGTCTGGTGCTGATCGTCGCCGGCGTGGTGGGGCTCAAGGTGCTGCACTGAGCCGCTGAGCCGCTGAGCCGTCGGGCCGTCGGTCCTAGGACTGACGGCCGACAAGATCATCGGCCACGGGTCAGGGGTCATCCGGCGAGTGGGGCCTTACGATGTCCGGTATGACCACAGCCTCCGCCACCTCGGTCGATCCGGCCCCCGACCAGCGCCCCTCCGTTGCGGACGACCCCGGCGGAGTGCTCTCCGGCCGCTACCGGGCGCTGACCCTGGGCATCGTCTCGGTGGTCCTGCTGCTGGCCTTCGAGGCGACCGCCGTGAACACCGCGATGCCGGTGGCGGCCCGCGAGCTCGACGGGCTCGGGCTGTACGCGTTCGCCTTCTCGGGGTACTTCACCACCACGCTGTTCGCGCTGGTCGTCTCCGGCCAGTGGTGCGACCGGCGGGGGCCGATGGGGCCGCTCTTCACCGGCATCGCCGTGTTCGGCGCGGGCCTGGTGGTGGCGGGCGCGGCGCCGGGGATGTGGCTGTTCGTGGCGGGCCGGGCGATCCAGGGCCTGGGCGGCGGGCTGGTGATCGTCGCGCTGTACGTGGTGGTCGGCCGGGCCTACCCGGAGCGGCTGCGGCCGGCCGTGTTCGCGGCGTTCTCCTCCGCCTGGGTGCTGCCCTCGATCGTCGGGCCGGTGGTGTCCGGCGCGGTGACCCAGCACGTGGGCTGGCGCTGGGTGTTCCTTGCCGTGCCCGCGCTGATCGTGCTGCCGCTGGCGGTGATGGGCCCGGCACTGCGCCGCTCGGAGAAGGAGCAGTCGGGCGCCACCGGCGAGCCGTTCGACCGCCGCCGCATCGCGCTGGCCGCGATGGCGGCGCTCGGCGCGGGCCTGCTGCAGTACGCGGGGCAGCGGCTGGACCTGCCGGCGCTGATCCCGGGTGTCGCGGGCGCCGCGCTGCTGGTGCCCGCCGTGGTGCGGCTGCTGCCGGCCGGCACCCTGCGGGCCGCCCGCGGACTGCCGACGGTGATCCTGCTGCGCGGCGTCGCGGCGGGGGCGTTCTTCGCGGCCGAGGCGTTCATCCCGCTGATGATGGTGACCCAGCGGGGCCTGTCGCCGACGCTGGCCGGTCTGACGCTGACCAGCGGCGGCCTGTCCTGGGCGCTGGGCTCCTGGCTGCAGGGGCGGCCGGGCGCCGAGAGGTACCGCGACGCGATGATCCGGGTGGGCTTCCTGCTGACGGCGGTGGCGATCGCCGGTGCGGCGCTGGTGCTGATCCCGACGGTGCCCACCTGGGCGGCCGCGGTGGCCTGGGCGGTCGGCGGGATCGGGATGGGGCTGGCGGTGGCGAGCGTCAGCGTGCTGATGATGAAGCTCTCCACCCCGGAGGACGCGGGGGCGAACTCCGCCTCCCTGCAGATGAGCGACGCGCTGGGCAACGTCCTGCTGGTGGGCCTGGCCGGGGTGCTGTTCTCGGCGCTGGGCGGCGGCTCGCTGGCCGCCGCCCACGACGGGGCCGCGGGCACCGTGCCGGCCGGTGCCTTCGCGGCGATCTTCCTGACGATGACGGGGGTGGCGCTGCTCGGCGCGCTGATCTCCGGCCGGACCCGCACCCGGGCCTGAGCACGTGTGGGACGGACCCCCCGAGGGGCGGAGGGCTCAGCCCGCGGCGGGCGCGCCGGTGGGCACGGCCGGGGCGGCCGGCGGGGCGGCGGGGGTGCCGAGGAGGGTCTCCCAGCCGCCGGTCGGCGCCTGGCCGGGGCCCAGGCCCTGGAGCTTGCGGAGCACCGCCGGGTCCTGCGCCTCCAGCCAGTTGACCAGCTGGCGGAACGACACCAGCCGGACGTCGGGCCGGGCGGCGATGGTGGCCAGCACCTCCTCGACGGCGTTCATGTAGATGCCGCCGTTCCACTGTTCGAAGTGGTTGCCGATGTAGAGCGGCGCCCGGTTGGTGGTGTACGCCCGCTCGAAGCCGGCGAGGTAGGCGTCCCGGGCCTGGGCCTGCCAGGCGGGGTACATGGCCGCGTCAGCCTTGGTGTTGCTGCCGGACTGGTTGTACATGATGTTGTAGTCCATCGACAGCACCTGGAAGCTGTGCCCGGGGAACGGCACCGACTGCAGCGGGAAGTCCCACAGCGCGCCGCCCTGGAACTTCTGCGGCCACACCTGGAGCCCGCCGGGGCCGCTGCTGTCGTACTTCCAGCCGCGCTTGGCGGCCGTCGGCAGCAGCCCGCGCTGGCCCTCCAGGCACGGGGTGCGGCCGCCGATCAGCTCCTTGCGGTAGTCGAACGGCAGGGCGGGCAGGTCGGTGAACCCGGTGTTGGTCTTCCAGTTCATGACGAAGCCCATGGCCTGTTCGATCTCGCTGTCCCACTCGTCGGGGGACCACTTGCCGCCGCCGTTGGCGCCGCAGAAGTGCCCGTTGAAGTGGGTGCCGATCTCGTGCCCCTCCAGCCAGGCCGCGCCGACCTGCTCGATCGTGTCGTGGATGTGCTGGTCGGTCAGGTAGCCGATGTCGGAGGCGCCGATGCTGTGCTGCGGCGGGTGGTAGAGGGTCTTCTTGCTCTCCGGCACCAGGTAGATGCCGCTCAGGAAGAAGGTCATCGAGGCCTTGTGCGTCTGGGCGAGCTTGCGGAACCGGCTGAACAGGCCGTTGTCCAGCTCTCCCGCGCCGTCCCAGGAGAACACCACGAACTGGGGCGGCCGCTCACCCGGCTTCAGCTGCTCGGCGCGCGGCTGGTTCGGCTGCGGGCCGGTGTCCGAGGTGGAGCCGTCGCCGATCGCGGTGGCGGGCGGCTTGGGGACGGCCTCCGGGCTGTCGGAGTGCGCCGCCGCCGGAGTGCCCGGGACGGGTACGGGGGGCGCCGTCTTCCCGCCGTCGCCGTTCGCGGCGCAGCCGGCCGCGAGGGTGGCGGCGGTGGCGGCTCCGGCGGCGAGCAGGGTCCGGCGGGAGAGAGCGTCCACGGTCACTCCGTTCGTGAGGGGTACGGACGTCCGGTCCGACAAGTGGGTGATAGGCCTTGAAGGGGCCCGATGTGGGCACAGCATGGCATGCCGTCGGGCCGCTCCTGAGCAGGCGGGGCGGGCATTCGGGGGCGACCCGGGGGGTGCTGACGGGCTGGTCCCCCGATCGGAGCAGGCCCCCTCGGGCCGGCTCGCGCGCGGAGCTGAAATGTCGTCAGATGGGAGGAATCGCCGTGCCGTGCGCCTGGGAGCCGGGCTCCGGCCACGCGGCCGGCCCGACCCGGGGGGAGGCCCCAGACCCATGTGGCAGTCGGTGCTCGACGCGTACCGGGAGAGGATCGTCGACAGCGGCCGGCAGCCGCTGTTCCTCCTGCTGGTCGGTCTGATCAGTTCCTTCCTGTTCATCCGGTTCAGTGTCCGGATGATCCGACGGGGCACCAGCTGGTGGCCGGGAAACGTGTCGCCGGGCGGGCTGCACATCCACCACGTGGTCTTCGGACAGACCCTGATGGTGATCGCGGGTGTCGGCTCGTTCGCCGTGCGCGGCAACGGCGAGGCGCCGTGGGACATCCTCGGGCTGGCCTTCGGCATCGGCTGCGGCCTCGTCCTGGACGAGTTCGCGCTGGTGCTGCACCTGGAGGACGTGTACTGGAAGGAACAGGGCCGCAAGTCCGTGGACGCGGTCATCCTGGCGGTCGCCCTGATCGGCCTGCTGCTGGTGGGGCAGCTGCCGTTCGGCGGATTCAGCCGGCACCTGACGGCGGGGCAGCTCGTCGGCGCCGGCGTCCTGCTGCTCCTGATCGTGATCAGCCTGCTCAAGGGCAAACTGTGGACGGGCCTGATCGGCGTGATGGTCCCGCTGCTGCCGCTGGTCGGCGCGATCCGCCTGGCCCGGCCGCAGAGCCCCTGGGCGCGCTGGCGCTACCGCAGCCGGCCCAAGCGCCTCGCCCGGGCCGAGCGCCGGGACGCCCGGATCCACCAACGGGTCGTCACCTTCAAGACCTCCGCCTACAACGTGCTGGCGGGCGCCCCCGACCGGGCCGCCGGGCCCGCCGCGCCGGCCCTGGAGCCGGCCCCGGAGCCGGCGCCCGAATCCGTACCGGAGCCCGTGCCGCCCCCGCGGCCGCCCCGGCCGCTGCCGCCGTGGCGGGCCCGCTGCGCCCTCGGTGCCGAGTGGTACCTGCGGGTGGCGGCGGTGCTCAACCTGCTGGCCGCGCCGGTGGCGGCGTTCCGCGACCGCGTCCAGCGGATCAACTCCGGTGAGTTCTTCACACCGGTACTGATGACCGCCGGTGTCACCGCCGCGCTCTTCGCCGGTCTGCTCGCGGTGATGCTCCGGCGCCGCAAGCGGGCCGCCTGGATCGTCGCCACCACCGTGGTCGCCGTGTACGCGGCGGTCTTCCTGGTCGCGCTGGCGGTGCTCCCGGAGGACCGCGCCCACCCCTTCAACTGGGTCTCCGCCGCCCTCACCGTCGGCGTGCTGGCGGCGCTGCTGATCGGGCGTCCGGCCTTCCACGTGCGCGGCGAGCGGGGCAACGTCCTGCTCGGCCTCGGCGTGCTGCTGGGCGGCACGGCCGTGCTCACCGGCCTCGGCGCGGTGCTGGTGCGGCTGAGCTACCCGGGCACGGCGCCCGACTGGGGCGAGAGCTTCGGGTACGTGCTGCTGCGGCTGTTCACCGTCTCAGGCCTGGTCACCTACACCGACATCGACGTGGCCGGCTGGGTGGACCTCACGCTCAACATCCTCGGCGCCGCGCTGTTCCTGCTCGTCCTGCGGGTCTTCTTCCGCTCCCCGCGCGGCGAGGAGCGGCTCGGGCCCGAGGACGAGCAGCGGCTGCGCGCCCTGCTGGAGCGCCACGGCGGGCGGGACTCGCTCGGCTACTTCGCGCTGCGCCGCGACAAGTCCGTCTGCTGGTCGCCGTCCGGGAAGGCCGCCGTGCTGTACCGGGTGGTGTTCGGGGTGGCGCTAGCCTCCGGCGACCCGGTCGGCGACCCCGAGGCCTGGCCGCAGGCGATCGAGCAGTGGCGGTCGGCGGCCCGCGCCAACGCCTGGGTGCCGGCCGTCACCGGCGCCGGCGAGCAGGCCGGCAACGCGTACCGGCGGGCCGGGCTGAAGGCTCTGGAGTTCGGGGACGAGGCCGTGGTCGAGACGGCCGGCTTCGCCCTGGACGGCCGGCCGATGCGGCCGCTGCGCCAGGCGTACAACCGGGTCGCCAAGGCGGGGTACCGCGCGGTGGTGCGCCGGCACCGGGACATCCCGGCGGCCGAGCTCGCCGAGCTGGTGCACCTCGCCGACGCCTGGCGGCACGGGCGCACCGAACGCGGCTTCTCGATGGCGCTCGGCCGGCTCGGCGACCCGGCCGACGGCGACTGCCTGATGCTGGAGTGCCGCGACGAGAACGACCGCACCTGCGCGCTGCTCAGCTTCGTGCCCTGGGGCGGGGACGGGCTCTCGCTCGACCTGATGCGCCGCGACCGGGACTCCGACAACGGCCTGGTCGAGTACCTGGTCACCGAGCTGCTGCTGCGCGCCGCGCGCGGCGAGCTGCCGGTCGCCCGGGTCTCGCTGAACTTCGCGATGTTCCGCTCGGTCTTCGAGCAGGGCGGGCGGATCGGCGCGGGGCCGGTGCTGCGGCTCTGGCGCGGCGTGCTGCGGTTCTTCTCGCGCTGGTGGCAGTTGGAGTCGCTGTACCGGGCCAACGCCAAGTACCAGCCGCAGTGGCGGCCGAGGTTCCTGCTGTACGAGCGGGCCGGCGAGCTGTTCGCGATCGTGGCCGCCAACGCCGCCGCCGAGGGCTTCCTGACCCGGCCCCGGTTGCGCAGGCCGCGCCGCTGACCGGCCGGCCCCGTTCGGAGCAGCCCGCGCGGGGCCGACGGCCGGCCACCCGCACCTGTGCTGACCAGCGGTGATGGCCGTCCGGCGGGAGTCGCGGCGGGCCCGCGAGCGGATGTGCCGGACGGCCGCCGCCGGTTCACTGGCTCTGGAATGTCGACCGAGGGGAGCAGGGGTGGGCAGGGCGGACGGCAGGAGCCCGTGGCCGGGCACGCTGGCGGTCGGCGTGGCGCTCGTGCTCGGCGCCTGGATGCTGCACGACGGCGGCCGGGGGGTGCTGCCGCCCGCCCCGGGCGCGGCCCAGGCGGGCTTCGGCGCCGTCTCCGTCGTGCCCCCGCTCGGCCCGTCCACCCCGACCCGGATCCGGATCCCGGCCGCGCAGCTGGACGCCCCCGTCACCGGCCTCGGCCTGGACGGCGCAGGCCACCTGGAGCCGCCCCCGGACGACGACCGCAACCTGGCCGGCTGGTACCGCGGTGCCGTCACCCCCGGCCAGCGCGGCACCGCCATCCTGGCCGGGCACGTCGACACCCGGCGCGGCCCCGCCGTCTTCTACGGCCTCGGCGCGCTGCACCGCGGCGACCGGGTCGAGATCGCCCGGCAGGACGGCAGCACCGCCGGTTTCCAGATCTACGCCATCGAGGTCTACGACAAGCAGCACTTCCCGGACGCCCGGGTCTACGGCCAGGCGGGCGACGCGCAGCTGCGGCTGATCACCTGCGGCGGCGGCTTCAGCCGGGCCGAGGGCTACGAGGGCAACGTGGTGGCGTACGCGTTCCTGACGGACACCGCCGCCGCGAAGCGGACATGACTCGGCCCCCGGTGGCGCCCGCCGCCGGGGTGCTGTGCGCGGCCCGGTCCCGGTGGGGGAGGGCCGGGCCGGGGTGGCTCAGCCGAGCAGTTCGGCGAGCGCCCGGTCGGCGTCGAGGTGCTGGTGCTCCTGGCCCTCCGCGACGACCAGGAAGCTGCGCCACAGGAAGCGGCGCAGCTCGGGGCCGTCGAACTGGAGCAGGGCGACGCCCTCGGCGGCGCGCAGCTCCACCATGGTGCGGTTGCCGAGCGCGGGCCGGATGTGGACGTCGCCGATGCCGGCCGGCACGTCGAGACCGGCGCTGAGCAGCTGCCGGGCGAAGACCCACTCGACCTCCCGGGCCGGCGCCGCCGGTCCGTTCGTCCCGGCGTCCAGGGGCGTCTCGTCCAGCGAGTACTCGGCGGGGAAGGCCATCCGGACGGCCAGCGGGTCGCCGGCGCGGTAGCGCAGGGTGACGCGCATCAGGGCGGAGCGCTTGGTGGAGATGATCAGGCGGGCCTGGACGACCTGCTCGACGGCACTGGCGGTAGTGGACACGACGGTTTTCCTCCGGGTGAGCATGGGGCCCTGGTGACAGGTGGGGCGACAGGCCTTACCCCGAGAGAGTCCGGAGACGGCCGGGGCTTACCCGGGTTCACGAACCTTGTCGGGTGACCTGGGTCACAATCCGGCCGAGAATTCGGTACCACGGTGACCCCACTCTCGGTACCGTGGCGGTATGGCGATGAACCTGAGACTGACCGAGCAGCAGCAGGAGGCCCTGCGGGAGCGGGCCGAGGAGGAGGGCCGCAGCATGCACGCGGTCATCGTCCGCGCGATCGAGCGCTACCTCGACGAGGGCACCGACCGCGAGGCGGTGCGCAGGCTCGGCGCGAAGTACGCGGCCCGGCACTCCGACCTGCTCCGCCGGCTCGGCGAGTGAGCGGGCGGCCGGTGCAGGACGGGCCGGTGAAGTACCTCACCGTCCTGGAGATCCTCGAACTCGCCGAGTACGCCTGCCAGGGCCAGGAGGTCGGCGTGCGCGACCTCGGCCTGCTCTCCTCGGCCGCGCACCGCCCCGAATCGCAGATGTTCGGGGTCGAGGCGTACCCCGGGCTGTTCGAGAAGGCGGCCTCGCTGCTGCACTCGCTGGCGATCAACCATCCGTTCGTCGACGGCAACAAACGGACGGCCTGGATGAGCACCGTGGTCTTCCTCGACCTGAACGGCGCGGCGATGGACGGCATCGACCAGGACGGGGCATACCTGCTGGTGGTGGGCGTCGCGGCCGGTGAGATCGGGGAGCTGGCGGAGATCTCGCGGCGCCTGCGGGCACTGTACGAGGGGCAGGCCTGACCCCGGGGGAGCCTCCGTGTCGGGCGTCGCCGTGGCGCCCGGCCCGGTAGGCTAGGCGGGTTGTCCGACCGCCGCCCGCGAGTGGGCCGGGGCCGCTCCACCGCCCCTGACCTGCGACGATCCCCCTCGGAGACCGTGAGTACTGCCGCCGCCTCCTCGACGCCCCTCTTCTCCGACGCCACGCAGCCGGACGCGCCCGTACGGGCCGTCGGGCAGGTGTCCCCGGCCGCCTCGCACCACCTGTCGCCGGCCTTCCCCGGCCGCGCCCCCTGGGGCACGGCGGGCAAGCTGCGCGCCTGGCAGCAGGGTGCGCTGGACAGGTACATCGAGAAGCAGCCCCGGGACTTCCTCGCGGTCGCGACCCCCGGCGCAGGCAAGACCACCTTCGCCCTGACGCTGGCCTCGTACCTGCTGCACAACCACCTGGTGCAGCAGATCACCGTCGTCGCGCCGACCGAGCACCTGAAGAAGCAGTGGGCCGAGGCGGCCGCCCGGATAGGGATCAGGCTGGACCCGGCCTACTCCTCGGGCCCGCTGTCGAAGGACTACCACGGCATCGTGATCACGTACGCCGGTGTCGGCGTCAACCCGATGCTGCACCGCAACCGCACCGAGGCCCGCAAGACCCTGGTCATCCTGGACGAGATCCACCACGCCGGTGACTCGAAGTCCTGGGGCGAGGGCTGCTTCGAGGCCTTCGAGCCGGCCGCCCGCCGCCTCGCGCTGACCGGTACGCCGTTCCGCTCGGACACCAACCCGATCCCGTTCGTCCAGTACGAGGCGGGCAGCGACGGTATCCGCAAGTCCGTCGCGGACTACACCTACGGCTACGGACACGCCCTGGCCGACCACGTCGTCCGTCCGGTGATCTTCCTCTCCTACAGCGGTAACATGCGCTGGCGCACCAAGTCCGGAGACGAGCTGGAGGCCCGGCTCGGCGAGCCGATGACCAAGGACCTCATCGCGCAGGCCTGGCGCACCGCGCTCGCCCCGCAGGGCGAGTGGATCCCGAACGTGCTGCGAGCGGCCGACAAGCGGCTCACCGAGGTCCGCAAGGCCATCCCGGACGCCGGCGGCCTGGTGATCGCCACCGACCAGAACGCGGCCCGCGCCTACGCCAAGATGATCCGCGAGATCACCGGCCAGGGCGCCACCCTGGTGCTCTCCGACGAGACCGAGGCGTCCCAGCGGATCTCTGACTTCGCGGCCGGCGACTCGCGCTGGATGGTCGCCGTCCGGATGGTGTCCGAGGGCGTCGACGTGCCCCGGCTCGCGGTCGGCGTGTACGCCACCTCGATCTCCACCCCGCTGTTCTTCGCCCAGGCCGTCGGCCGTTTCGTGCGTGCCCGCAAGCGCGGCGAGACCGCCTCCGTCTTCCTGCCGTCCGTCCCGATGCTGCTCGGCTTCGCCAACGAGATGGAGCTCCAGCGCGACCACGTGCTGGACCGGCCGAAGAAGGAGGGCGACGGCCTCTTCGACGAGGAGGACCGTCTGCTCGCCGAGGCCGAGCGGGCCAACGACGGACCGGACGGCGCCGGCGGCGACGAGTTCTCCTACGAGGCGATCGGCTCGGACGCGGTCTTCGACCGGGTGCTCTACAACGCCATGGAATTCGGCATGCAGGCGCACCCGGGCAGCGAGGAGGAGGACGACTACCTCGGCATCCCCGGTCTGCTCGAACCCGACCAGGTGCAGATGCTGCTGCAGAAGCGCCAGCACCGGCAGATCCAGCGCAGCAGGTCCAAGCCGGCCGAGGAGGCCGACCTGCTCGAACTCCCCGCCGACCAGCGCCCGGTGGTGACCCATCAGGAGCTGCGCGAGCTGCGCAAGGAGCTCAACTCGCTGGTGGCGGCCTGGCGCCACCGGGTGGACCAGCCGCACGGCACCATCCACAACGAGCTGCGCCGCCAGTGCGGCGGCCCGCTCACCGCCCAGGCGACGGCCAATCAGCTCAAGGCCAGGATCGCGAAGGTCAAGGAGTGGGCCTCCGCCCGGTAGGCCCGGGCGGCCCCGGGCGAGGCCGACGGGCCGTCAGCCCTCGGTGGACTGCAGGAGCAGGGCGAGCTCCCGCTCCAGGGACAATGCGCAGAACTCCTCGCCGAACGGCACCAGGCGGTCGGAGCGCAGCAGTACGGCGTGCAGGGCCGGGGCCGGGGCGAGCAGCTCGGCGGTGCCGCCCGGCGAGCGCAGGACGATCCGGAGCAGGTCGGGGTCGGCGTCGTCCGGGCGGACGTGCACGTCGCCCTCGCCGACCGGGGTACAGAGTCCGTCCAGCAGCAGTTCGCGCGAGATCGCCCAGGTGACCGGGGCCTCGTCCGCCATGTCGAAGGTCAGCCGCAGGACCAGTGGGTCCTGCGCGCGGAATCCGACCGCGACGTCGAGCCGTACCTCCGGACCGGGACCGCATGACAGGTCCATCGGAATGCGGGCGTCGATCCGCTCCCCTTCGTCCGGCTGGTCGAGAAATCGCATACTGTCCCCTGTCGATCTCGGCATGTCCATCCTTAGGCGATCAGACTCCATGCTTCACGAAAGGGTTGCATCGGCTCTACGTGGGGGAGCGATTCCCACTCTTATGATAGAAATAAATAAGCATTATTGTGGTAGACGCGGGGGTCTGATCAATGCTAAGGGGGCGATCGGTGGGCAGGACGGATTCACCGATCGGGCCGTTCCTGCCCGCAGTTGTGGCGGGCGTCGCCCTCGCCTGGTCCTGGCGGCGCGTCAGAGCCACCCGCGAGGCCGCCGAGGCGTACCGCGAGCAGGGGCGGCTGGAGGAGCGCGGGCAGGTCGGCCGGGACGTCCACGACACCGTCGCCCAGGGCCTGGCCGCCATCACGATGCTGGCCCGCGCCGCTGAACTGGCGCTGAAGCGCGACGGCGACACCGGGACGGCCAGGGAGCGGCTGGACGCCATCTACGACGTCGCCGTACTGAGCCTCGGGCAGTCGAACGACCTGACCCACGGGGTGGCGTACTCCGAACTCGACGCGGACGGCCTGGCGCCGGCCGTCCGGACCCTCTTCGCGCTGACCCGGCGCACCCTGGAGGCCGGGGCCGAGCTGCTGGCGGACGCCCGGGAGCGGCAGCAGCACGGCGGGCTGCCGCAGGTGCCGGAGCTGCGGCTGAGCACGACGGGCACCCCGCGGCGCCTCGCGCTGGCGGTGGAGAGCGCGGTGCTGCGGATGGTCCAGGAGGCCACCTCCAACGCGATCCGGCACGCCGGGGCGTCCGAGGTGACCGTCCGGCTGGACTTCGGCGCCGACCGGGTCCGCGCCGCCGTCACCGACGACGGGCGGGGCTTCGTGCGGCCGGCGTCGGCCGAGCGCGCCGGCGGGCACGGCGTCGGGCTCGGCCTGACCGGCCTGGCCCGCCGGATCAGCCGCCTCGGCGGCCGGCTGCTGGTGGAGTCCTCGGCGGACACGGGCACCACGATCGCGGTCGAGTTCCAGTACCGCCGGCCGCTCTGCGGCCCGTTGCCCGAGCCGCGCCCCGGCGTCGTGCCCGGCCGGCGCGGTGCCCGGAGGCCGGGCCGCGGGGCCGGGCGGAGTTCCTCCCGATAGCATGATCTACCCTTCAGCCGAGCCGGAAGCGGACGTTCCGGTCGTGCGGGCCTCCCTCCTGACCGATCGTCGGGGGCGCGGGGGGCGGATCCCCCGACCAGGATCCGCTCGGACCTCTCCGGTCTTCTCCGGATCTCCTCGGTCTTCTTCGGTCTTCTTCAATGGGAGCGTCATGGCCATGGTGCGGGGTGCGTCCGCGGTGGGCGGCATGCGGACGCGATGGCGGCCGCGCCGTGCGTGACGCCGCCCGGTCGCGCCGTACCGCGCCCGCCCGCCCGGTGGCGGTCATGGTGGTCGACGACCACCCCGCCATCCGGCTCGGTGTCCGCGCGATGCTCGCCGGGCAGCCCGACCTGCGGGTGGTCGCCGAGGCGGAGGGCGAGGAGACGGCGCTGCGGCTGATGGCCGAACTCCCGGCGGAGGACCGCCCCGACGTCGTCCTGCTGGACATGCACCTCGGCGCCGGGCTGTTCCAGGGCATCGACCTGATCCGCAGCCTGGTCGCGCTGGATCCCGCGCCGGCCGTCCTGGTCCTCAGCGCGTACGGCACCGACCAGGACGTGTTCGCCGCGATCGACGCCGGGGCGACCGGCTTCCTCGGCAAGGAGACGGCCGCCGAGGGCCTGCTCCCGGGTGTCCGGGCGGCGGCCCGCGGTGAGTCGGTGCTCGGCCCGGCGGCCGTCAACGGCCTGCTGCGCCGGATGCGCGGCGGCGGCCCGGTGCTGTCGCCCCGCGAGGTGGAGGTGCTGCACCTGCTCGCCGACGGCCTCTCCAACCGGCAGATCTCGACCGAGCTGTTCATCAGCGAGGCGACCGCCAAGAGCCACCTGACCAACATCTACACCAAGCTGGGGGTGGAGAGCCGGGGCGCCGCGGTGGCCGCGGCCCGCCGCGAGGGGCTGCTGCGGGCCCGCTGAGCGACGCCGCACCCGGTGCGGAGGGGCACAACGGATCATCGGCCGCAATCCGCGCGATCCGCTCCGATCGGTCCGGATCCGCTCCGAACCGGGCAATCCGGCCGGGCCCAAGTGTCCGAACTCCGGACTGTGATCGAACTGATGCACGTCAAACCACTGGTATTACGGGTGGGTATGTCCGGATAGGTCGCGATTCGCCGATCCGATCGTGACCGAATTTTGGACAAAGCACTTCCGCAGCGAGCATGTCCTTCATTACCTTTCCTTCACGCTCCCTCGTCAGGCAATCCCCCGCGAGACGGGCGCCCGCAGGGCCGCTCACCCGTCAAGGACGACGAAACGGCGGGCCCTGGCGCGGCCCACCCAACCTGCGCGCGACACCCCCACCCGGCCCGGCCCCGCCGCCGCCGGTGACCGCCGCGGAAAGGAATGCGCGTCGTGACTGCCGAGACCTCCCAAACCCTGGACCGAGGAGTACGGGTCCTCAAGCTCCTCGCCGACTCCGAGCGGGGGCTGACCGTGACCGAGCTGGCCGCCCGCCTCGCCGTCAACCGCACCGTCGTCTACCGCCTGCTGGCCACCCTGGAGCAGCACGGCCTCGTCCGCCGCGACATCGGCGGCCGGGCCCGGGTCGGCCTCGGCGTGCTGCGCCTCGCCCACCGGGTGCACCCGCTGCTGCGCGAGGCCGCCCTGCCCGCCCTGCGCAGCCTCGCCGAGGACCTCGGCGCGACCGCCCACCTCACCCTGGTGGACGGCAACGAGGCACTCGCGGTGGCCGTGGTCGAGCCCAGCTGGACGGACTTCCACGTCGCGTACCGGACGGGGCTGCGCCACCCGCTGGGTGAGAGCGCCGCGGGCCGGGCGATCCTGGAGGCCCGGGGCTTCCCGGGCCAGCGGCGGCCCGAGGACGGCTTCGTCATCACCCGCGCGGAGGAGCAGTCCGGCGCGAGCGGGGCGGCCGCTGCGCTGGTCGGGCTGAGCGGCATCGAGGGCAGTGTCGGCGTGGTGATGCTCAACGGACTCGTCCCCGAGCGGGTCGGGCCGCGGGTGGTCGAGGCGGCCACCGAGGTGGCCGACGCCCTGCGGTAGTGCCCGCCGGACGGGCCGGGTGTGTTTGGATGCCTGTGTGCCCGACCAGAAGCTGTCCTCCGCCCCGACCGCTGCCCGCCCCCCGGCCCGGAGCGCGCGGACGCGCGCGCTGACGCTGTGCGGCGTGCTCGTCACCGCGCTGTTCGGCGTCGCCGCGTTCGTGCCGCTGCCGTACACGCTGACCACGCCCGGCGTAACGGCGGACACCCTGGGCGACTACCACGGCCGGCCGGTGCTCACCATCACCGGCGCACCCGTGAGCCCGGTCGACGGGCAGTTGCGGATGGTCACCATCTCGGCGACCAACCAGGACGAGCGGACCAGCCTCTGGGAGGCGCTGAAGGCCTGGGCGGACCCGAAGAAGGCCGTCCGGCCGACCGACTCGGTGTACCCGAAGAGCGACCCGGTCAAGTCGGAGCAGGTGGTGGCCCAGCAGATGACCGAGTCCCAGGACAGTGCGACCGTCGCGGCCCTGTCCTACCTCCACCTCTCGCCCGACCAGGTGAAGGTCAGGATCGACCTCGATGACATCGGCGGCCCCAGCGCCGGGCAGATGCTGGCCCTCGGCATCGTCGACCTCCTCGGCGGCGGCAAGGGCGGCGGCCTCACCGGTGGGCGGACGATCGCGGGCACCGGCACCATCGACGAGCAGGGCAACGTCGGCGCGGTCGGCGGCGTGCCGCTGAAGACCCAGGCGGCCGCGCGGGACGGTGCCACCGTCTTCCTGCTGCCCAAGGACGAGTGTTCGGAGGCAGGGGTGAACACCCCGAAGGGGCTGCGGCTCGTCCCGGTGTCCACGCTCACGGAGTCGGTCTCGGTTCTGGAGGCCCTGCGCAGCGGCGGGGACGTGCCGGCCTGCTGAGGCCTCAGGTCGCGCGTCGGCGGTAGCCGGCTGTGGTGGCGCCGGACTGCGGTAGGGCCGGGCGGAGCCCCGTACGCCCGGCCGGCCGGGCCGCTCTGTGCCGGACCGGTCTCGGGTCATCGGGTCATCGGAGCGGCGGTGGCTGTCGGTGGGTCAGAGCCCGAAGGCCACCGAGACGAAGTCGTCGCTGAGCCGGGTCCGGAGCTGGGCCGCGATGCCCGCTAACCGGTGCGCCTGGGCCATCGGCAGGGACACCGAGACGGCGGCGATGCCGTTCCCCGCGACGATCGGGACGGCGGCGCCGGCCGTGCCGATCGCGTACTCCTGGTACTGCGTTATCGGGGTGGCCCGCTGCGGGCCCTGGCGGGGCAGCAGCGGGAGGTGCTCGGGCTCCCGCAGGGTGTACGGGGTGAGCGGGACCATCGGGTAGCGGGCCAGGTGCGAGCGGCGCTCCTCGGCGGACATCAGGGCGAGCAGGGTCTTGCCCGCGGAGTGGGCGTGGGCGCCGCGGTGGAAGTCGCGGCGGTCGATCACGGGCGAGCCGGGCGCGGCGGCCGCGGCGACGAGCTCCACCTCGCCCTGCCGGTACAGGGCGAAGTAGACGGCGGCGGACAACTCGTCCGCCAGCATGGTGAGCAGCCGGTCCAGCCGGTGGCGGCCGGCCGCCGGACTCTCCTCCCGGGTGAGTCCGGCCACGGCGGGCCCGGTCAGGTAGCGGCCTTCGAGGCGTTCGAGATAGCGGTCGTGGACCAGGGTCCGCAGCAGGTGGTAGGCGGTGCCGAGGGCGAGCCCGGTGTCCCGGGCGAGCTGCTTGGCGGTGGCGCCCTTGGGGTAGCGGGCGGCGGCCTCCAGCAGGCGCAGGGCGCGCTGGGCGGAGGTGATCAGGGTCGGGGCGGCGTCGGTGTCGGCCGCTGAGGTCGTGACGGCGCTCATCGGGCGGCCTCGCGCGCAGCCCGCGGGCCGACGGGCAGGGCTGCCGGGGCTGTTCGGGGAGGTGACGATACGTTCATGCAAGGGATCTTTCCTGCACGAGCCTCTGGCATATGCCCTTATGTGACGGCGGGTCGCGTCCGGAAGGGCTCCCTCCGGGCGTCAGAAGTACTTTCAGGCAGGGTTCCTGACCAAGCCTCACCGTCCGTCTACCGGACGGTCACCAGGCGCTCACCGCAGCCCCGCCGTCGCCGCATACCGCCGCACCGGGCGCTCACTCCGCGGCGGCCTGGTCGACCAGCGGGAGGATGCGGTACGGCACCGGATTCTCCAGCGCGATGGCCGTGGCCGACCGGACGATCCCGTCGAAGCCCACGACCCGGTCGATCACCCGCTGGAGGTCGGCGTTCGAGCGGGCCACGATCCGGACCATCATGTCCCCGTGCCCGGTGATCGTGTGCAGCTCCAGCACCTCCGGGACGGCCGCCAGGTGCGCCCGGACGTCGGCCCCCTGGCCCTGCGAGATCTCCAGCGTGGCGAACGCCGTCACGGGGTAGCCGAGCGCCGCCGGGTCGACCTCCGGGCCGAAGCCGCCGATCACCCCCCGGGCCTGCAGCCTGTCCAGCCGGGCCTGTACCGTGCCGCGGGCGACCTGGAGCCGGCGCGAGCACTCCAGCACCCCGATCCGGGGCTCCTCGGCGAGCAGCCTGATCAGCTTGCCGTCCAGCACGTCGATCGCGTCGTTGGGGGAGTGGGCGGGGGACATCACGGCTCCGTCCGATGGGCATTCTGTACAGCGGTGCCGCCAATTGTCGGGCCCCGCCGCGCAGCTTGACCAGGATGAATCGGAACAGTTGCGCGGCGGCGGCCGGAGCGCCACCCTCCAGCCACACCCCGTGGGGCAGGCCCCCACCCGCCCGGCGGGGCGCGTACGGTCCGCACGCCTACCGGGAGGGCCCGCCATGACCGACACCGCCGCGAGACACGTCACCACCCACACGCAGCCCGGCCCCGGCGCAGGCCCCGCTCTCCGGTCCGGCGGCGACACCGGGCCGGTGCCGGCCGGCCGGACCGACGCGGTCGTCCTCGTCGTCGGGGACGCCGAGCGGGCCGCGCGCCGCTACGCGAGCGCCCTCGACCTGCGATGTACCGCCTACGCCGGCCCGGACACCGGCGAGCCGGAGGCCGTCTCGTACGTCCTGGAGGGCGCCGGCACCAGATTCGTCGTCACCACGCCCGTCCAGCCGATCGGCGAGCGCGGCCGGATGCTGGCCGCACACCTCGCCGCGCACGGCGACGGCATCGTCGACCTCGCGATCGCCGTGCCCGACGTGCACTACGCGTACGACTACGCCGTCGACCGGGGAGCCCTCTCGTACGCCGAGCCGTACGAGGCGCACGACCGCCACGGGACGGTGCTGCTCGCCGTCATCGGCGTGCCCGGCGGGATCCGGCACACGCTGGTCGACCGGTCCGGCTACACCGGGCCGTACCTGCCGGGGTACGTCGCCGCCAGCAGCCGGTGGCCCGTCAGGGCCGCTGCGAGGCCGACGGACTGACCTGGCCCGGCGTCAGGGGACGACGGTCTGGACGTCCGGCGCGTGCCCGTTCCACGTCACGAAGACGGAGTTGACGGCGCCCTCGTGGGAGAAGTCGATCCGCATCCACTCGTCGCCGTGCCAGACCTGCATCTGCCAGCCGGGGGTGGGTGTGGCGGAGACCAGGTCGGCGCTGGCGGGCTGGAGGTCGAGGGCCACCCGCCCGCCCGGCAGCAGGTAGCTGTGCACCGTGCTGACCGTCGCCGACGAGCGCGGCGCGGCGTTCCCGGCCGGCCCGGCCGGGGTGGTGGCGGCGGCCGGGCGCTGGGTCGCCGCACCGACCCGGGGCGTGGACGGGGCGGTGGGAGAGGGGGTGGGCGTCGGGGTCGGGGCCGGCGTGGGCTCCGGCGGGGCCGTGGTCTGCCGGGCCGGGGCGGCCGACTGCTCCGAGGAGACCTTGGCGGCGGCGGGGGACGGCAGCGGCAGCGCCTTCGGCCGCTCGAAGGCGGCGCCCGTCAGCACCGCGTGCACGCCGAGCCAGGACAGCGCCACCGCCGCGCCGGTGGCCGCCGCCCAGGCGCCGAGTTGAACCAGTCCGTTCCGCATTGCCCGCTCATCCTGCCGTATCCGGAGGACCACCAGCTCAGCACCCCTGACTATAAAAAGGAAACCTGTACAAACCCGTCGGACCCGATCGGGACCCACCTGGTATCCGTCCGAGATGCACCCCGAGGTACAGACCACTTGCCGTCAATGGCGTACCGTGCTGGCCCATGGCAACAGTGCTCGTGGTCGAGGACGACCCATTTGTACGCTCCGCCCTCATCCGGCACCTGTCCGACTCGGGGCACGCGGTCCGCAGCGTGGGTACCGCCCTGGAAGCGCTCCGCGAGGTCGCGCAGGTCGGCTGTGACCTGGTGATCCTCGATCTCGGCCTGCCCGACCTGGACGGCAGCGAGGCCCTCAAGATGATCCGCGGCCTCACCAACGTCCCGGTGATCATCTCCACCGCGCGCGACGACGAGGCGGAGATCGTCCGGCTGCTCAACGACGGCGCCGACGACTACCTGGTCAAGCCCTTCTCCGGCGAGCACCTCTCGGCCCGGATGGCCGCCGTCCTGCGCCGCCTCGGCAGCAGCACCGCCCCCGCCGCCAAGATCCTGCGGGTCGGCGGTCTCGCCATCGACCTCCAGCGCAGAGAGGCCGTGCTCGACGGCCGCGCCCTCGACCTGACCCGGCGTGAGTTCGACCTGCTCGCCTTCCTCGCCGCCCGCCCCGGGGTCGTGGTGGCCCGCAAGGAGATCCTCGCCGAGGTCTGGCGGCAGACCTACGGCGGCGACCAGACCATCGACGTCCACCTCTCCTGGCTGCGCCGCAAGCTCGGCGAGACCGCATCCAGCCCGCGCTACCTGCACACCGTGCGCGGTGTCGGCGTCCGGCTGGAGGCGGCCGGCCACCTCCCGGGGCCGATACCCGCGGAGCACCGGACGTGAGGCGCCCACGGAGGGAGCGGGAGACGCCCGGCAGCGCGGCGGCGCCGTCCGCGTCGGGCAGCCCGGCGGCGCCCGGGCGGCGTTCGGGGCACTCCCTGCGGTGGGCGCTGGTCAGGGCCGCCGTCGCCGGCACGACCATGGTCGCGCTGGCCTTCCTCATCCCGCTCGGCCTGATGGTCCAGCAGACCGCCCGCGACCGTGCCTTCACCGCCGCCGAGCGGCAGGCCGCCGCGCTCGGCCCGGCACTGGCCATCACCACCGACGAGGGCGCCATCTCACGCGCCGTCGCCAGCACCGACGCCGGCGCCCAGGGCCGGATGGCCGTCCACCTGCCCGCCGCCGCCACCGGCACCGCGCCCAGCTCGGGCGCCGGCATCGGCCCCGGCCCCGCTGTCGGCGTCCAGCCCGGCACCGCCGCCGCGACCGGCGGCACCGGCCCGACCATCGGCGACGCCCGCGCGCTGGCCGCCGACGTCGCCACCGCCGGCGGCCAGGGCCGCTCGTACACCGTCCAGGTGCCCGGCGGCTTCGCGCTGCTCCAGCCCGTCGCCGTCGACACCGCCAGGGTCGCCGTGGTCGAGGTGTACGTCGACGACGGCGACCTCACCCGGGGCGTCTCCACCGCCTGGCTGGTGCTCTCCCTGGTGGCCCTCGCCCTGGTCGCCATCTCCGTCCTGGTGGCCGACCGGATGGGCGCGCGGATCGTCACCTCGGCCCGCTCGCTCGCCACCGCCGCCCGCTCACTCGGCGCCGGGAACCTCGCCGTCCGGGTACCGCTGCACGGCCGGCAGGCCGACGGCAGCCCGGCCGAACTCCACGAGGCCGCCACGGCGTTCAACGCGATGGCCGACCGGGTCGTGCAACTGCTGGCCGCCGAGCGCGAGCTCGCCGCCGACCTCTCGCACCGGCTGCGCACCCCGCTGACCGTGCTCCGGCTCAACGCCGCCTCGCTCGGCGAGGGCGACGCCGCCGACGCCACCCGGCACGCGGTCTCCCAGCTGGAGCGCGAGGTCGACCAGATCATCCGCTCGGCCCGCCGCGCCCCGGAGGACGTCCCCGCCGTCACGGTCGGCTGCGACGCGGCCGAGGTGATCCGCGAGCGCGTCGGCTTCTGGTCGGCCCTGGCCGAGGACGAGGGCCGCCGCTGGCAGCTCGCGGGCGCCGAACAGGCCGTGCCCGTACCCGTCCAGCGCGGCGACCTCGCGGCCTCCGTCGACGCGCTGCTCGGCAACGTCTTCCGGCACACCGCCGTCGGCACCGCCTTCTCGGTCGACGTGCTCGCCACCGACAGCTCCGTCATCGTCCTGGTCGGCGACGGCGGACCGGGCTTCACCGACCCCGCCGCCGCCGTCGAACGCGGCCAGGGCCACGGCGGCGACGGCTCCACCGGCCTCGGCCTGGACATCGTCCGCAAGCTCGCCGAGGCCACCGGCGGCGACCTCGCGCTCGGCCGCTCCGCCGTGCTGGGCGGCGCCGAGATCCGGGTCCGGCTGCAGACCCGGCCGGACGGCACCCCGGCCCGCACCAGCCGGCGCCGGGCGCGCAGCACGCTGTTCCAGAAGTGAGGTGCCGTCCGGCGCCGCCGGTCGGAGGTCTTCCTTAAGCCGACCGTAAGGGAGTTGTTCCCCTCCCTGAGCTGCCCGGTTCCGGCCGTCGGGGCCCGATAGCGTCGGCGTCGCCCGGTCGGACCGGCCCGTGAGGTTTCACGAGGTCCACGAAGCCTCACGTGGTTTCGTGAGCACGACCCGGGCCCCCATACCCACGGTCACCTCGCGGAGGTACGCCCACCATGACGACCCAGCCCACCAGCCGTACAGGCCACCGTCGGCGCAGCCGCAAGGGCACCGTCATCGCAGCCTCGGCGGTCGCCGCCGCCATCGTCGCCGGAGGGGTCGTCGCCCTCGCGTCCTCCGCCAGCGCCGCCTCGATCGGCGCCGTGTACAGCCGCACCAGCGTCTGGGACGGCGGCTACACCGGCCAGTACCTGGTGACCAACCCGGACAGCAGCGCCATCGACGACTGGACGCTCAGCTTCGACCTTCCGGCCGGGGCGACGATCGGCTCGCTCTGGAACGCCGGCTTCGCCGCCTCCGGCCAGCACGTCACCGTCAAGCCCGAGGCCTGGAACAAGCACCTCGACCCGGGCAGGAGCGTCCTCGTCGGCTTCGTGGTCCAGGGCAGCGGCGCGGCCCAGGACGAGCCCGGCAACTGCCTGATCAACAACGTCTCCTGCAAGGCGGGCGACGGCACCCTGCCGACCCCGTCGGGCCGCCCGACCACGACGCCCACCGCGTCCGCCTCGCCGTCGGCCTCGGCCACTGCCACGGCCACGGCCACCACCAAGCCGAGCCCGACCGCGACGGCCACCGCGACCCCGACCAAGAACCCCACCGCGACGCCGACTCCCACGGCCACGCCCACCGCCACCCCGACGGCCGTCCCCGTCACCGGCGCGGGCTTCGCCCCGTACATCGACACCTCGCTCTGGCCGGCCTACGACCTGGTCGCCACCGCCAAGGCCACCGGCGTCAAGAACTTCAACCTCGCCTTCGTCGTCTCCGGCGGCGGCTGCACCCCGAAGTGGGGCGGTGTCAGCGACCTCTCCACCGACGCGGTCGCCGCGCAGATCGGCGCGCTGCGCGCCGTCGGCGGCAACGTCCGGGCGTCCTTCGGCGGCGCCAACGGCAGCGAGCTCGCGCTGGTCTGCGGCTCGGTCGCCGACCTGACCGCCGCGTACCAGAAGACCATCGACGCGTACGGCCTGACCAAGGTCGACTTCGACGTCGAGGGCGGCGCGATCGCCGACGCGGCCGCGAACACCCGCCGCGCGCAGGCCATCGCGCAGCTGCAGAAGAACGCCGCCGCCAAGGGCTCCACCCTGGACGTCTCCTACACCCTCCCCGCGCTGCCTACCGGCCTCACCCAGGAGGGCGTCAACCTGGTCGCCGACGCCAAGAAGAACGGTGTCGCCATCGGCGCCGTCAACATCATGGCGATGGACTTCGGCGACGGCGTCGCCCCGAACCCGCAGGGCCAGATGGGCAAGTACGCCATCGCGGCGGCCACCGCCACCCAGGCCCAGGTCAAGAGCGTGCTCGGCCTCGACGACAGCACCGCCTGGGCCAAGGTCGCCGTCACCCCGATGATCGGTGTCAACGACGTCGCCACCGAGATCTTCACCGTGGCCGACGCCAAGCAGCTCGCCGACTTCGCCGCCACCAAGCACCTGGCCTGGCTCGCCATGTGGTCCGGCACCCGTGACAAGGCCTGCGACGGCGGCGCCAAGCCGAACGCCGACGCCAGCTGCAGCAGCATCGTCCAGCAGCCGCTGGACTTCACCCGCACGCTGGGCGCCTACACCGGCTGACACCGCCGACGCCGCGTTCCGTCCTGCCGGTGAGCCGGCCGCGACCCTCCGGGGGAGTCGCGGCCGGCTCACCGGTTTCGGCCCGCTGCCCGCTGCCGAGTGCCGCCGGGGCCCCTCACGGCCCCGTCGCGGCCCTCGTCATGACCCCCGTCACGGCCGGGCGTGGGCCGTTCCCCGGTCGGGTAACCTCGCTAGTTGGTCGAACAGCGGACGGAGCTGACAGTGACAGCGGTACAGGACGAGCGCAGGGCGGCGCAGGCCGCGCCGGGCCCGGATCCCGCGTCCCCGTCGGGCGGCACCCCGTCCGCCCGGCTCGCCGCCGCGCTGGCGGCGCCGGTCCGTGCGCTGCGCGAGGCGCCAAGGCGGCCGCTGCTGATCGTGAGCGTGGCGGCGTTCGTCTCGCTGCTCACGTACGCGATCGTCCGGCATTTCGTCGGCACCTCGATGGTCGACATGATCGTCTACCGGGCCGAGGGCCACGCCGTCGTGAACGGCGGCGACCTGTACGGGTTCCGGGTGACGGAGTGGGCGCTGCCCGCGACCTACCCGCCGTTCGCCGCGATGCTCTTCGTCCCCACCACGTGGTTCGGCGTCGGCTTCCTGCGGATCGCGATCACGGTCGGCAACGTGGCGCTGCTCGGCCTGCTCGCGCACCTGTCGTTCAAGCTGGTCGGCTGGCCGCGCCGGGAGCTGCGCCCGGTCGGCGTGATCCTGGTGATGGGCGGCGGGGTCTGGCTGGAGCCGGTCTTCACCACGCTGCGGTACGGGCAGGTGAACCTCGTCCTGGCCTGCCTGATCCTCTGGGACCTCACCCGCTCCGACACCCGCCTCAGCAAGGGCATCGCCATCGGCATCGCGGCGGGCGTGAAGCTGACCCCCGGGCTCTTCGCCGTCTACCTGCTCGTCACGGGCCGGGTGCGCGCGGCCTTCGTGGCCGGCTTCGCCTTCCTGGGGACGTTCCTGCTCGGCGCGGCGTTCCTGCCGGACGCGACGTGGGGCTACTGGACGAAGTACATGTTCGACTCCACCCGGGTCGGCAAGACCGAGATCGTCGACAACCAGTCCGTGCGCGGCGCCGTCGCGCGCCTGCTGCACACCGCCGACCCCGGCACCCTCGCCACCCTGGCGGCCGGACTGGTCGCCGTCGGCGGCCTCGCCGTCGCCGCCTGGGCCTCCCGCAGCGCCCGCTGGACGCCCCGGGCCGAGGCGTGGGGTGTCTGCTGCGCGGCGGTCACGGCCGTGCTGGTCTCGCCGATCAGCTGGACGCACCACTGGGTGTGGTGCGTGCCGATGCTCGTCCTGCTGGCCGCCGAGGCGGCGCACGAGGCCTCGCGCCCGGCGGCGGTACGGCGGCTGCGCTGGCGGCCGGTCTTCGTCGCGACGCTGCTCGCGTTCTGCTCCTTCGGCATGTGGCTCGTCCCGCACAAGGGCGACCTCGACCAGCACCTCAGCCCGCTCAGCCAGCTTCCGGCGGCGGTCTACCCGCTGGCCGGGCTCTGCTTCCTGGTCGTCGCCGCACTACGCGTACGGTCCCGGCGGCTGGCCGCCGGCGTGCCGCTGGTGGGGCGGCCGGACGGCCCGACCGCCGGCTCCGGTGCCGAGCGTCAGCAGGCCCCCGCGGCCCGCTGACACCTCCCCGGGGGCAGCGGCGACCGCCGGGCGGCCCGGCTCGGGGCCGGCCGTCCGGCCGCGCACACCTGTCGTACGGCCGCTCGCCGTACGCACTCTCACGCCAGCAGTTCGGCGAGCGAGCCGTCCATGTCCAGCGCCGCGAGTTCGCTGCCCGGAGGCACCAGCCGGTGGGCCCGCTCCAGCCAGGCCGCGACGACCGGTAGCGGCGCCTCCAGCAGGGCGTCCCCGGCGGGCGAGCTCAGCGCCATGCAGAGCACGCTGCGCCGGCCGGACGCGCCCCGGGCGGCGGACTGCGAGACGGCCGGCCAGATCCGCACGTCCCCCTGCCCGCACGGCCGGAAGGTGCCCTCGACCAGCAGCTCGCGGGCGAACACCCAGGTCACCGGCGTGCCAGTGTCCAGGTGAAAGGTGATGTGCACGGCGAACGGGTCGTGGCTGCCGTACGACAGCCGGGCCGGGACGGGGACGCTGTGCTCGGGGGAGAGCACCAGGTTCAGTTCGAGCTCGTGCTCGACCACGCTCGTCCGGTGATTCATGATGGCGTTCCTCTCTGCCTTCGGTTCGTGCCCGCGTGCGGGCCCTTCCACCTTTGAGAGCGCGGCTCGCGCCGGGTCTTACACAGGTTTTCGCGGAATCGTGACAGGGAGTGGTGAACGGCAGGCAGTGGGGCGCGTACGCCATCGTTCGCGCCGGTGCCTGTGCAGGAATGAGCGAACCCGGACGCGCGGCGGGCCGTCCCGGTATTTCCCAACTTCCACCCCGAAGGCCCCCGAGGCACTACCCTTTGTGACTGCCCGGCGACTGTCCGCCCACCTGCCTGCCCGCGGGCGGGGCGAGTCCAGCCGCCGTCCGGCGCGGCCGCACGTCGAGCCGGCGCATCGGCCCTGCCAGGAAAGAAGACCTCATGCCGGACCACCCCTTCGCCGGCGGCGCGGACACGACCGTCGGCCCTGCACCGGGTTACTACGCCGACCCGTCCATCCCCGGCTTCGTGCGCTACTGGGGCGGCTCGGCCTGGGTGCCCGGCACCAGCAGGCCCACTCCGGCGGAGGGCGAGGTGCTGGAGCCCCCGCGCTTCCTGAGCCGCCAGGCCGGGCCGGCCGCGCCCCGGTACGTGCCGCCGCCGGCGGGGGCTGCCTCCGGTGGTTCCGCCGGCCCCGGCGCCTCCGCTGGGAGCACGGCGGGGGAGACCGGGACGGGCCCGGTCTTCTTCGACCAGACCTCGGCCGGCACCTCCTTCACCATGGCGCCGCAGGCGGAACTCGAACTCCGCCGGCGCGCGGAGGTCGAGGCCCGCGCGCAGCTGCACGCGCAGCTCCCGGTGCAGGCGCAGTGGGGCGGGCCGCCCTTCTCCGCACCGCTGCCGGCGCACGGCGCCGACCCCGCGCCCCGGACGGCGGCGAGCGCCGGGGGGCGCGGCGTGGCCCCGGGGAGCGCCCTCCAGCAGTACGCCGACCTGCTCGCGGACCCGACTCCCGCCGTCCCCGTCCCCGTGGCCGTGCCCGTGCCCGTGCCTGCGCCCGTGCCTGCGCCCGTGGCGCTTCGGCCGGCCACCGGACCGCAGGCGGACGCGTCCGGCTGGCAGGCCGATCCGCGTGCGCAGCGAGGGCTGATGGAGACGGGCGGCTCGCCGCGCTGGGTCTCCTGGGGTGTGCTCCCCGGCCCCGTCGAGGCGGAGGCGGACCCGGCGGAGGTCCCGGAGGCGGTGGCCGAGCCGGTCGAGGAGTCGGTCGAAGAGCCGGTCGACGGGCCGGGTGCAGAGCTGACCACCGGGCCCGTCGAGGAGCCCGCCGAAGAGCCGGTCGAGGCCTCGGCGGAGCCGGTTGCCGCACGCCCGACCCCGACCCCGGTCACGGCTCCGACCCCGACAGCCCCAGCCCCGACCCTCGTCCGCGCCCGGGCGGCCGTCGCCGCC
>FTKL01000886.1_pt2 | contig 25280 bp, 24 predicted proteins | sample 2434061 | NCBI WGS metagenome assembly FTKL01 (sample SAMEA3914816, study PRJEB12502) | metagenome | biome: forest; material: soil | place: USA | collected 2011-09-16 | depth 0.3 m
GGCGGCGGCGCTGCCGCGCTGTTCGCCGAGCGCCATCCGCAGCGCGACCGCCGCTTCGAGCTCCGCCGTCGCCCGCTCGGGGGCCCACTGGCAGAACGCGTACACGCCCAGCTCGTGGTGGAACCAGGCCTCGTCGGAGCTGGAGCCGAGCGCGCGGGCGGCCTCCAGGCCGAGCTGCAGGGCCCGCTCCCAGGCACCCCAGCGCAGGGCGAGCGCCAGGGCCGGGGCGGCGGCCCTGGCGAGCCTCAGGACGGCCTCGGGCCGCCCGGCGTCCCGGTCGGCGAGCATGGCGCCGATCACCACCTCGGCCTCGGCGGCGATCTGCTGGGTGCTGACCGAGCTGTGGCCGACCCACCAGGCGAAGTGGGTGGCCGCGCCGTTGGTGCTGCCGGCGGCCGGCCAGTGCGGCTCCAGGAGTTCCAACGCGCCTGCGGTGAGCCGGTGGTGGCCGCCGATGGAGACGGCGAGGCCGGAGTCGGCCAGCTCGTGCAGGGCGCTCTCGCCCTGGCCGACGTCGATCAGCGCGGGCAGGTGCGGCGCGGTCGGGCACTCGCCGCCGAGCGCCACCGCGAGCCGCAGGACGGCCTGTGCGTGCTCGCTGAGGCCGGCGGCCAGCCGCAGCGCGGGAGCGGCGCTCTCGGCGACCGTCGGCAGCGGTACGGTGCGCCGCAGTTCGGCCTCGCGGACCATCGGGTCCTCGTGCTCGACGGGCGGCTGGACGACGCCGAAGACGCTCCGCCGGTCCTCCTCCGCGGCGACCAGGGCGTCCACCGCGACGTCCCGCTGGCGCAGCAGGGCGGCCGCCTGGACGAAGCGCAGCGGGAGGCCCTCGGACTCGAACCAGAGGTCGACGGCCCAGGACCGCTCGGCCTCGTCCAGCGCACGGCCGGCGAGCCGGGCCGTCAGGGCCAGGCAGGCGGCCCGGGAGAGGCCCGCGACGAGGTGGTCCTCCAGCCCGGAGTCGAGCGCCAGAGCGGGGCTGCCGGGCGCGACCGAGACCACGAAGGCGCAGTCGGGGGCGGCGGCCAGCAGCGCCTCCAGGTCCTCGCCGTCCGACTCGTACTCGTCGATCACCACGACGGCGCCGACGCCAGCGAGGTGGCGGGCCAACTGCTGGCGGTCCGGCCGGAAGCCGGGGGCGTGGTGGGTGGCGGCGAAGAGTTCCTGGAGCAGGTCGGCGGCGGTGCGGCGGTGGCCGCAGAGCTGGACGACCCCGTCCGGGGCGAGCTCGCCGGCCGCCTCGGCGACGGCGGCCAGCAGGGCGCTGCGGCCCGATCCGGCCTGGCCGACCAGGCGTACGGAGCGCCCTTCGGCCAGCTTGCCGAGCAGCTGGGCGACGTCCGCCTCGCGGTCGAGCAGGGGCATGTCGGCGGGGCCGGAGCCGAGGGCGAGCGGGCCGACGGCCCGGCCGGCGCCGAGCGTCGCGCGGCTCTGGTCGCCGCGCGGTGCGCGGCGCGGGCGGGGCTGCCACTCGTCGGGGCAGGGCCGGGCCTCGGAGCCGTCCGGGGCCCCGATGGTCACCAGCAGCCCGCCGGAGACCAGTTCGCCGGTACGCGGGCGCACGCCCTCCTGCCGGAATTCACCGGTTGGCTGTCCCACGTGTCGCTCCGCCCATGCTCGGCCCACCCGGCCGGGCGGCCGTGGCGCTGACGTCTTCGACCGGCCTCACGCGGGCAGACTGGGTCCCCGCGGCCGTGTCCTGACCGCAGACTCTCGCACATTCGTGCCCCGCCGTGCAGCGCGGCCCCTCGCCGGAGTGCGCCGGGGCGTGCGGGCCGGCCGGTCAGGGTCCGGGCCGGGCGGATTCGGAGCAGGTTCCGCACAGGTCCGAAGAAGATCCGGAGCAGATTCGGAGCACGCCGCGGCACACGCCGGGGAACAGGTTCGGCGCGGGCCCGGAACGGGGCTCAGAGCAGCGGGGCGGCCATCGGCTGGCCGGTGACGGGCCCGAGGCCCGGGAGGGTCGCACCGCGGGCGTCCGAGACGCTGCCCTCGACGGCCAGGATGCGGTGCAGCCGGGTGGCCACCAGCAGGCGCTGGAGCTGCGCGGGGACGGAGCGCAGGACGAGCCGGCGGCCGAGGCGCCCGGCCCGGCGGTGGGTGCCCATGATCACGCCGAGGCCGGTGGCGTCCCAGGTCTCCAGGCGGCCGAGATCGAGCACGAGGTCGCCCTGGCCGCTGTCGACGGCCTGGTGCAGCCGGACCCTGACATCGGCGGCGCTGCGCACGTCGAGGTGGCCTTCGAGGGCCAGGGCCATGTGGTCACCGATGATGCGCATGCTCTCCTCCTCCGCTCGTAGGCCTGCCCACGGGGTTCGGCCTGCCGCCGGCCGCCCGCTTCGGGTTGCCGACTGCCGGTTGCCGGTCCCGAATCCGAAAGCGTTCGGTTCCGGCGGTTCGAGTCCCGGCGGTTCTGTTCCGGACGGGCCGTTCCGGGCGGGCACCTGCCCCGCGCCCGGACCCCGGCTGTCGTACCGGGGCTCCCCCTCATCTGACGGTGAACCAGCTTCGCAGGTTGCTGTTCCCGGGCAGATCTGAAGCAACTTCACTCGTCCGAGGGAATATACGCAGGAAGTGCCCATACCTACGCTCGATTACCGCCCAAATCACCCGTCTGCGGCACCTGCGTGAGGAAACTCACCCGTCCCGCGGCGGGCGGGCCGTACGATGTGCGGCCCGCCCGCCGCACCCGTCGCCGGGCGCGTCCCGAGGAGGGGTCAGCCGGCGTCGTACGAGTAGAAGCCGCGGCCGCTCTTGCGGCCGAGGTCGCCCGCCGTGACCATCCGCGCCATGATCTCCGGCGCGGCGAACTTCTCGTCCTGGGTCTCCTCGTAGATGTTGCGCGCGGCGTGCAGCAGGATGTCCACACCGGTGAGGTCGGCGGTCTGCAGCGGGCCCATCGGGTGGCCGAAGCCGAGCCGGCAGGCGGTGTCGATGTCCTCGGCGCTGGCGACGCCGGACTCGTACAGCTTCGCCGCCTCGACGACGAGGGCGGTGATCAGGCGGGTGGTGACGAAACCGGCGACGTCGCGGTTGACCACGACCACGTCCTTGCCCACCCCCTCGGCGAACTCCCGGACGACCGCCAGCGTCCGGTCGCTGGTCTTGTAGCCGCGCACCAGCTCGACCAGCTTCATCAGCGGCACCGGCGAGAAGAAGTGCACGCCCACGACGGACTCCGGCCGCTCGGTCGCGGCGGCGATCCGGGTGATCGGGATGGCCGAGGTGTTGGAGGCCAGCACCGCACCCTCCTTGACGATCTTGTCGAGCTCCCGGAAGACGCCCTCCTTGACGTCCAGGCGCTCGAAGACCGCCTCGACCACGATGTCGGCGTCGGCGACGGCGCCCAGGTCGGTGGTGGTGGTGATCCGGCCGAGCGCGGCCTCGGCCGCCTCGGCGCCGAGCTTCCCCTTCGAGACGAACTTCTCGTACGAGGCACGGATGCCGTCCAGGCCGCGCTGCAGTGCCGCGTCCGTGACGTCCCGCAGCACGACCGGGTGCCCGGCCTGCGCGGCGACCTGCGCGATGCCGGCGCCCATCAGTCCGGCGCCGATCACGGCGATCTGCTTGCTGGGTACGGTGCTCATGGCTGCTCTCCCGGTGCGGTACGTCCGCCCGTCCCGCGCCGGGAGTGGGTGAATCCCCCGGGGCTCAGGGCGGTGCCTGTGGGGCGGCCCAGGGCAGGGGTCACCCCCCGGAGCCGCGCCGCTCATCGCCGGACTCTAACGCTCCCGCAGGCTCCGTGGTGAGATTGGCCGGTGTGATCTGCGTCCGGCGGGGCGCACTACCGGAGGGCCGGCCATGCGGACTCTGACGTACCTGTTGCTGCCGTTCGCCGTGGTCGCGGTGCTCGCCCTGCTGCTGCGCTGGACGTACGGCGGCGGCCGGTCCCTGGTGGCGCGGCGCCCCCGGACGGGCGCTCCGGACGAGTACGGGCTGCTGGTGGCGGTCGCCTCCCCCGCCGACGCCGCCGAGGCCCGGCGGCTCGCCGCGCTGCTGACCGCCGCCGGCCTGCGGCACACCCTGGTGGACACCGCCGACGGGCCCCGGCTGATGGTCTGGGCGGCCGACGAGGCCGCCGCCCGGGACACCCTGCGGCGCGGCTGAGCGGCCCTGCCGAGCGGCCCGGGCTCAGCCCGCGACCAGCCCCAAGTCCTGGGCCAGGATGGCCGCCTGGACGCGACTGCGGAGCTCCAGCTTGGCCAGGATCCGGCTGACGTGCGTCTTGGTGGTCGCCTCCGCCATGCCCAGCCGGCTCGCGATCTCACCGTTCGACAGACCGGCGCCGATGCAGGAGAGCACCTCCCGCTCACGCGGCGTCAGGCCGTCCACCGCGGCCCGGGCCTCGGCGCCGACCAGTCGCCCCGGCCGGGCGAAGGTGCCGATCAGCCGCCTGGTCACCGAGGGCGCCAGCATGCCGTCCCCGCGCGCCACCGTCAGGATGCCCTCGACCAGGCTGTCCGCCTCCAGGTCCTTGAGCAGGAAGCCCGAAGCCCCGGCCCGTAGCGCCCCGTACACGTACTCGTCCAGGTCGAAGGTGGTGAGCACCAGCACCTGCGCCGCCCCGGCGTCCACCACCTGCCGGGTCGCCGAGACGCCGTCCAGCCGGGGCATCTGGATGTCCATCAGCACCACGTCGGGCCGCAGTTCCAGCGCGAGGCGCACCGCCTCCTCGCCGTCCGCCGCCTCCCCGACCACCTCCAGTCCCGGCTCGGCCCGCAGGATCATCACCAGTGCGGCCCGCACCGCCGCCTGGTCCTCGGCCACCAGCACCCTGACCGTCATGCCCGGCCCCTCCCTTCCGTCGCCGCCACCACCGACCCGCGCGGCAGCACCGCCCGGACCGTCCACCGCCCGTCCCGCTCCCCCGCCTCGAAGCTGCCGCCGAGCAGCGCGGCGCGCTCGCGCATCCCCACCAGCCCGGCCCGCGCACCCGGCAGCGCCCGGCCCGCGTCGCCGGCGCGGTACGGGCTGTCCACCGAGATCTCCACCTGATCCGGCCGGTACACCAGGCTGAGCCGGACCGTCCCCGGCGCGGCGTGCTTGAGCGCGTTGGTGAGCGACTCCTGGACGATCCGGTACGCGGCCAGCTCGACCGGCACCGCCAGCGTGCCGCGCTCGCCGTCCTCGTGCGCCTCGAAGTCCAGCCCGGCCGCCCGGCCGGCCGCCCTGGCAGTGCCGAGCAGGATGTCCACCGCGTCCAGCTCGGGCGCCGCGTACGACGCCTCGGCCTCGCCCCCACCGGTGGAGCGCAGCAGCCCGATCATCCGCCGCATCTCGGCCAGCCCCTGCACGCTGTTCTCCCGGATCACCGCGAGCGCCGCCACCAGCGGGTCGTCGGCCGGCCGCTCCTGGCGGCGGGCCACGGACTGCGCACCCGTCGCGTGGATCGCGATCGCCGAGAGGTGGTTGGCGATCACGTCGTGCAGCTCCCGGGCCATCCGGGCGCGCTCGGCGACGACGGCGCCGCGCCGGTCCATCTCCGACAGCAGCGCGGTCTGCTGGGCGCGCAGCCGCTCGGTGTCGGCCTCGTCGCGGTGCCGGCGCAGCAGGTCGGCCGTCCAGACCGGGGCGATGAAGACCAGCGCCGAGAAGACCGCCACCAGCAGCGCGGCGGAGACCGAGCCGTACAGCACGGTGAGCGTGCTCAGCACGATGGTGGAACCCGCGCCGGTGAGGTGCAGGATCAGCGACATCCGCTTGGAGCCGTACAGCACGGCCGCGTACAGCAGGTCGGTGTACATGATCACGGTGGCGACCACCGAGCCCGCGAAGATGTTCCCGGCGAACACCAGACCGCCGAGGCAGACCGTCCACACCGTGTGCGTGCGCCGCAGCAGCTCCAGCCCCGCCATCGCGCACAGCGGCAGCACCGCCAGCCAGGCCGGGATGTGCCCGTTGTTGTCGTAGGCGCCGGTGGCGATCAGGACCAGGCCGCCGAGCAGCCCGGCCAGGGCGATCGCGCGGTCCTCCTGGCGCGGGGTGAGGCTGAATCCGGTCACGGGGTCCATCCCACCATCCGACGGGCGCCCACGCGCGGACCGGGGGGAGGAGACGCCGTACGTCGAAGGATGCAGCCACCGCTCAGCACCGGCGACGACGCCCCGGCCGGTGACCCCGCCCGGTCAGCGGTTCTCGCCCGGCACCCAGAGCACGTCGCCGCGCTCCTTGTTCGCGGCCCGGGCGAGGATGAACAGCAGGTCGGAGAGCCGGTTGAGGTACTTGGCGGTCAGCGGGTTGACGCTGTCCCCGTGCACCTCGATCGCCGCCCAGGTCGCCCGCTCGGCCCGCCGCACCACGGTGCACGCCAGGTGCAGGTACGCGGCGCCCGCCGTGCCGCCGGGGAGGATGAAGCTGCGGAGCTTCTCCAGCGACTCCAGGAAGTGGTCGCAGTCCGCCTCCAGCCGGTCCACGTACGTCTGGAGCACCCGCAGCGGCGGGTACTTCGGGTCCTCCACCACCGGCGTGGCGAGGTCCGCCCCCACGTCGAACAGATCGTTCTGCACCCGGGTCAGCACCGCCGACACGTCCTCGGCCAGCCCGCCGGCGGCAATGGCCACACCGATCGCGGCGTTCGCCTCGTTGGTGTCCGCGTAGGCGATCAGCCGCGGGTCCGTCTTGGTGGTCCGGCTCATGTCACCGAGCGCCGTGGTGCCGTCGTCGCCGGTGCGGGTGTAGATACGCGTCAGGTTGACCATGGACAGCAGACTACTCAGGCCTGCCGCGGCCCACCGGTGATTGCGACACCGATCACAAAGCCCTTGGCCGGGAGGTGCCCCCGGCCCGAGGGTCTCGTCGCTACGCGACGTTGACCCGCTGCCCCGGGGGGGCGGCCTCGAGCCAGGCGAGGAAGCCGGTGAGGGCGTCGTCGCTCATGGCGAGTTCCAGGGGGGCGCCGTTGTGGAGGCAGCGCAGGACGACGGAGCCGGAGAGCAGGGCGAGCTCCTCCTGCCCCTCGGGGTAGCGGCGGCCGAGGACCTCGATCTCGCGGCGCGGCAGGACCCGGCGGGGGCGGGGGGCGTAGGAGAAGACGCGGAACCACTCGATGGAGTCGCCGCTGTAGCGGCCGATACCAAAAACCCACCCCTTGCCATCGGTCTGCGGAACCGGGGCTGAGGTGGGTTTGCCGTTCTCGTCGAGGTCGGGCTGCGTGGAGGCGTCGGCCGGCATTTTGAGCCGGTAACTGCAGTCGAACGTTCCGCCGACGCGCTGGATCACCCGCCGGCGTACGGCGAAGGCCACCAGGCCTGCCACACCGAGCGCCACGACCGCCGCGCACACCACAAGGGCGAGGACCATGCTCACCGACCTCCTCGCTGCCTGCGTACCCCGAATCGGCCCTGGCGAGCGGCCGCACTGTCCTACCAACTGATACGACAGTCCCGGGGTCACGCTCGCGCGTCCCCGGGACCGTCGGTCCTGCTACGTTCAGGCTGCCTTGCGGCGGCCCGCTGCGACGAGGCGGACCTCGGCGCGGCGCTCGGCGTGTGCGTCGCTCTCGCCCTTGGCGAGTTCGAGCGCGCGCTCCGCGCGGTTGACGTCGATCTCGTCCGCCAGCTCGGCGATCTCCGCGAGCAGAGAAAGCTTGTTGTCGGCGAAGGAGATGAAGCCGCCGTGCACGGCGGCGACGACGGTGCCGCCGTCCGTGGTCCGGATGGTGACCGGGCCGGACTCCAGCACGCTCAGCACCGGGGTGTGACCCGGCATGATGCCGGTGTCACCGGAGGCCGTACGGGCGACAACGATGGTGGCCGCACCGGACCACACCTTGCGGTCGGCTGCGACCAGCTCGACGTGCAGCTCAGCCAACGTGGGCTCCTAGGCTCTTGCAACGCCCGATTGCTCGGGAGTTTCGGTAAGAATAACGGGCCCGCGCCCCGGAGATGAAACCGGCGGCACGGAGATGACCGGAATCACAGTGAGTGCGCCGTGAGGGGTGGTCCCCAGGGCTCGGGGCCACCCCTCACGGTCACTCAGCTGCTACCTGCCGGTCGCGACTACTTCTTGGCGAGCTCGGCGGCGTTCTTCTCGAGGTCCTCGATGCCACCGCACATGAAGAAGGCCTGCTCGGGGACGGAGTCGTACTTGCCGTCCGCGATCGCGTTGAAGGCCTCGATGGTCTCCGACAGCGGCACGGTCGAGCCCTCGACACCGGTGAACTGCTTCGCCACGTAGGTGTTCTGCGAGAGGAAGCGCTCGATCCGACGGGCACGGTGGACGGTGAGCTTGTCCTCCTCGCCCAGCTCGTCGATACCGAGGATCGCGATGATGTCCTGGAGGTCCTTGTACTTCTGCAGGATCCCCTTGATACGGATGGCCGTGTCGTAGTGGTCCAGCGCGATGTAGCGGGGGTCCAGGATGCGGGACGTGGAGTCCAGCGGGTCGACGGCCGGGTAGATGCCCTTCTCGGAGATCGGACGGGAGAGAACCGTCGTCGCGTCGAGGTGGGCGAAGGTGGTGGCCGGCGCCGGGTCGGTCAGGTCGTCCGCGGGGACGTAGATCGCCTGCATCGAGGTGATCGAGTGACCGCGGGTCGAGGTGATGCGCTCCTGGAGGAGGCCCATCTCGTCGGCCAGGTTCGGCTGGTAGCCCACCGCGGAGGGCATACGGCCGAGCAGGGTCGACACCTCGGAACCGGCCTGGGTGAACCGGAAGATGTTGTCGATGAAGAGCAGGACGTCCTGCTGCTCGACGTCACGGAAGTACTCCGCCATCGTCAGAGCGGACAGGGCGACGCGCAGGCGGGTGCCCGGCGGCTCGTCCATCTGGCCGAAGACCAGCGCGGTCTTGTCCAGAACGCCCGAGTCGACCATCTCGTGGATGAGGTCGTTGCCCTCACGGGTGCGCTCGCCGACACCGGCGAACACGGACACACCACCGAAGTTCTCGGCGACGCGGTAGATCATTTCCTGGATCAGAACGGTCTTGCCGACACCGGCACCACCGAACAGACCGATCTTGCCACCCTGGACGTACGGGGTGAGCAGGTCGATGACCTTGATGCCGGTCTCGAACATCTCGGTCTTCGACTCGAGGTCGGAGAAGTTCGGGGCCTTGCGGTGGATCGGCCAGCGGACCTCGACCTGGGACTCGAACTCGTCCTTGTCGACGTTCAGGACCTCACCGAGGGCGTTGAAGACCTTGCCCTTGGTGATCTGGCCGACCGGGACCTCGATGGCCTTGCCGGTGTCGCGGACCTCGGTGCCGCGGACGACACCGTCGGTCTGCTGCATCGAGATGCCGCGGACGAGACCGTCGCCGAGGTGCTGCGCGACCTCCAGCGTCAGGGTCTTCTTGCCGCTGCCGTCCGGCGCCTCAACGTCGAGCTTGAGGGCGTTGAACATGTGCGGAATCGCGTCGACGGGGAACTCCACGTCGACGACCGGGCCGATGACCCGCGCGACGCGGCCCGTCGCCGTGGTCGGCTCAACAGTGGTGGTCATGTCTTATTCACTCCCCGCGTTAGCGTCGGCGAGGGCGTTGGCGCCGCCGATGATCTCGCTGATTTCCTGGGTGATCTCGGCCTGTCGGGCCGAGTTGGCAAGCCGCGTGAGCGCCTTGATGAGGTCTTCCGCATTGTCGGTCGCGGACTTCATCGCACGACGCCGGGCGGCGTGCTCCGAAGCGGCCGACTGCAGCAGCGCGTTGTAGATCCGGCTCTCGACGTACCGCGGCAGCAGTGCGTCGAGGACGCCCTCGGCCGACGGCTCGAAGTCGTACAGCGGGAAGATCTCCGCCTTGGCCGGTGCCTTGTCGCTGAGCTGGACCTCGTCCAGCTTCAGCGGCAGCAGCCGGGCCTCGACGGCGTTCTGCGTCAGCATCGACTCGAACTCGGTGGAGACCAGGTGGAGCTCGTCCACCCCGCCGGTCTCCGCCGTGAACGCCTCGATGAGCACGCTCGCGACCGTCTTGGCGTCGCCGTACGTCGGCTTGTCCGAGAATCCCGTCCACGCTTCCGCGACCTCACGGTGGCGGAAGTTGTAGTACGAGACGCCCTTGCGGCCGACGATGTACGTCACCACGTCCTTGCCCTCGGCGCGCAGCCGCTCGGTGAGAGCGGCCGCCTGCTTGATGGCGTTGGTCGAGTAGCCGCCGGCCAGGCCGCGGTCCGCCGTGATCAGCAGGACTGCGGCCGTCTTGGCCTGCGGGTTCTCGGTGGTGAGCGGGTGCTTGGCGTTGGACCGGGTGGCCACCGCCGTCACCGCCCGGGTGAGCTCATCGGCGTACGGAGTGGAGGCGGCCACCGCGCGCTGCGCCTTGACGATGCGCGACGCGGAGATCATCTCCATCGCCTTGGTGATCTTCTTCGTCGCGGTGACAGAGCGGATCCGGCGCTTGTAGACCCGAAGCTGTGCTCCCATGGGTCGTTACGTCCTTTCCCTCGCTACCGGACTCAGGCCTGCTCGCCGAGGAGCTTGCCGTCGGCGGTGGTGAAGCCCTGCTTGAAGGCGGCGATCGCGGCGGTCAGCGCGTCGATCGTGCCGTCCTCCAGCTTGCTGGTCTCCACGATGCCGGCCAGCAGGTCCTTGTGCTGCAGACGCAGGTGGTCCAGGAACTCGCGCTCGAAGCGGCGGATGTCCGCGACCGGTACGTCGTCCAGCTTGCCGGTGGTGCCGGCCCAGATGGAGACGACCTGCTCCTCGACCGGGAACGGCTGGTACTGGCCCTGCTTCAGCAGCTCGACCATGCGCGCACCGCGCTCCAGCTGGGCCTTGGAGGCCGGGTCCAGGTCGGAACCGAAGGCGGCGAACGCCTCCAGCTCGCGGTACTGGGCCAGGTCCAGGCGCAGGCGGCCGGCGACCGACTTCATGGCCTTGATCTGGGCGGAGCCACCGACGCGCGACACCGAGATACCGACGTTCACGGCCGGGCGGATGCCGGCGTTGAACAGGTCGGACTCCAGGAAGCACTGGCCGTCGGTGATCGAGATGACGTTGGTCGGGATGTACGCCGAGACGTCGTTGGCCTTCGTCTCGATGATCGGCAGACCGGTCATCGAGCCCGCGCCCAGCTCGTCGGAGAGCTTCGCGCAGCGCTCCAGCAGGCGGGAGTGCAGGTAGAAGACGTCACCCGGGTAGGCCTCGCGGCCCGGCGGACGACGGAGCAGCAGCGACACGGAGCGGTACGCCTCGGCCTGCTTCGACAGGTCGTCGAAGATGATGAGGACGTGCTTGCCGTCGTACATCCACTCCTGGCCGATGGCCGAGCCGGTGTACGGGGCGAGGTACTTGAAGCCCGCGGGGTCGGAGGCGGGAGCAGCCACGATGGTGGTGTACTCCAGCGCGCCGGCCTCCTCCAGGGCGCCACGCACCGAGGCGATGGTGGAGCCCTTCTGGCCGATGGCGACGTAGATGCAGCGGACCTGCTTGTTCGGGTCCTGCGAACGCCAGTTGTCGCGCTGGTTGATGATCGTGTCGATCGCCACCGCGGTCTTGCCGGTCTGGCGGTCGCCGATGATCAGCTGGCGCTGGCCGCGGCCGATCGGGGTCATCGCGTCGATGGCCTTGATGCCGGTCTGCATCGGCTCGTGGACCGACTTGCGGACCATGACGCCGGGGGCCTGCAGCTCCAGGGCACGGCGGCCGGTGGAGACGATGTCGCCCAGACCGTCGATCGGGTTGCCCAGCGGGTCCACGACGCGGCCGAGGTAACCCTCGCCGACCGGGACGGAGAGGACCTCGCCGGTGCGGTGCACCGTCTGGCCCTCTTCGATGCCGCTGAACTCGCCGAGGACGACGACACCGATCTCGCGGGTGTCGAGGTTCAGCGCGAGGCCGAGGGTACCGTCCTCGAACTTCAGCAGCTCGTTGGCCATGACCGAGGGAAGACCCTCGACATGGGCGATACCGTCCGCCGTGTCAGTGACCGTACCGACCTCTTCACGCGAGGCGGCGTCCGGCTGGTACGACTGGACAAAGTCGGCCAGCGCGTCCCGGATTTCCTCCGGACGGATCGTAAGCTCCGCCATCAGGCTTCCCTGCTCTCCTAGTTTGCGATCCTCGGCCCGCCATTGAGGGCCGCAAGTATTCGACTCTCGGCCGGGTCGTTGCGATCCGGCCGTACGTTTTACCGGTTCCCGCCGTGCGGGACCGGCTCCCGACCGAGGGTCGGATGTAGCTCGGTGCTCGGTGTCAGCCTTCGAGGGCCTGACGAGCGCCTTCGAGGCGGCTCGACACGGTGCCGTCGATGATCTCGTCGCCGATCTGTACCCGGACTCCGCCGCGGACCTCGGGGTCCACGTCGATGTTCAGGTGGACCTGGCGGCCGTACAGCCGGCCCAGGGCGCCCGACAGGCGCTCCTTCTGGCTGTCCGACAGCGGGACCGCACTGGTGACCAGGGCCACCACACGACCGCGCCGGGCGGCGGCGAGCTTGGAGTAGGACTCCAGGCCCTGTTCCAGGCTACGGCCACGCGGGTTGGTGACCAGGCCGGTCACCAGCCGCACGGTGCCCGGGTTGGCCCGGCCGCCGAGCAGCTTGACGACCAGCGCGCCCTTGGCGGCGCGGCCGGCCTTGGGCTCGGTGAGGGCGCTGCGCAGCTCGTTCGAGCCGCTGACGATCCGGCCGAACCGGAAGACCTCGTCCTCGACGTCGTCCAGGACACCGGCCTTGTCGGCGGCGATGACCTCGGCGTACGCGGCGAGCTCCTCGGTGGCGTCCACCAGGTCACGCGCGCCCGACCAGCGGGAGCGGACCAGGCCGGAGACCAGGTCCACCGTCTCGCCGGAGACCTGGCCGGTCAGCAGCGAGCCGACCAGCTGGGCCTTGTCCTGACCGGACCGCGAGGGGTCGGTCAGCACCCGGCGAAGCGACACCTCGCGGTCCAGCAGGACCGTGACGGCGGCGAGCTCCTCGGCGAGCTTGGCCGCGTCCACCGAGGTGGAGTCGGTCAGGCTGTCGAGGTTCTTCCGCCCTGCGGCGAGGGCCTCACGGCTTGCGCCGATCACTTGGCTGCCGCCGTGGACGCGGCGGCCTTGGCCTCCAGGTCCTCCAGGAAGCGGTCGATCACACCGCTCTGCCGGGCGGAGTCCTCCAGGGACTCGCCCACGATGCGGGAGGCCAGCTGGGAGGCCAGCGAGCCCACGTCGTGACGCAGAACGGCAGTCGCCGCCTTCTTGTCGGCCTCGATCTGGGCGTGACCCGCGGCGACGATGGCCTCGCGCTGACGCTGGCCCTCCTCGCGCATCTCCACGACCAGGGCAGCGCCCTGCTCACGCGCCTGCTCGGTGATCCGAGCGGCCTCGTGGCGCGCCTCGGCGAGCTCGGCACGGTACTGCTCAAGCAGGGCCTGAGCCTCGGCCTGAGCGGTCTCGGCCCGCTCCATGCCGCCCTCAATGGCGTCCCGGCGGTCCGCCAGCACCTTCTCGATGCTGGGCAGGAGCTTCTTGCCGAGGAGGCCGAAGACGATGAAGAAGCAGAGCAGGCCGATGATGACCTCGGGCCATGCGGGGAGGAGAGGGTTCATCTTCTCCTCGGCCGCGAGGAGGACCTCGGGGTTCATATCAGAACCTTTCGTCGAAAAGGGCTACCGGTGCGCCGGGCTTACTGGCCGTAGACAAACGGCATGACGATGCCGATGAGCGCGAGCGCCTCGGTCAGCGCGAAGCCGATGAACATGTTGGAGCGGATGAGACCGGCAGCCTCGGGCTGGCGGGCCATGGCCTGCACACCGTTACCGAAGATCAGACCAACACCGATGCCGGGGCCGATCGCAGCGAGGCCGTAGCCGATGGAAGCGACGGAACCGGTGACGCCAGCGGCGAGGATGCTCATTTCAGCTGTCCTTTGCGGGGTGGAGAACCGGTGGTGATTGGCCACCGGGAGTGCGGGGGGTTGCGGCCGGGGCCGCAGTGCTCAGTGCGCCTCTTCGAGGGCACCGGCGATGTAGCTGCTGGCCAGCATCACGAAGATGTAGGCCTGCAGGAACTGGACCAGGAGCTCGAAGCCGGTCAGGCCGACGGTCACCCCGAAGGAGACCGTTCCGTAGGCCGCACCGAGGGTCGGGCTGAGCAGGTACCAGGAGGCGACGGAGAAGACCACGATCAGCAGGTGGCCGGCGAACATGTTCGCGAAGGCTCGGACCGCGAGCGTGAAGGGGCGCACGAAGATGTTCGAGAAGAACTCGATCGGCACCAGGATGAACATGACCCAGCCGGGGATACCGGACGGCCAGCAGAGGTTCTTCAGACCGCCCACGAAGCCGTGCTTCTTGAACGTGAGCGTCATGTAGGTGACCCACACGACCAACGCGAGTCCGACCGGGAACGCGATACGCGACATCACCGGGAACTGCGCGAAGGGGATGATGGACATGATGTTCATGATCCACACGAAGAAGAACATCGAGACCAGCATCGGGACGTACTTCTCGCCCTTTTTGCCGATGGTCTCCAGCACGATGCTTCGCTTGACGAAGTCGTAGCCGATCTCGCCGACCAGCTGGAGCTTGCCGGGGAGGAGCTTCGGCTTGGCGAACGCCGCCCAGAAGAACCCGACGACCAGCAGAGCGCAGATCAGCGACAGCAGCATGGGCTTGGTGAAGTCCACACTCCCGACCGTGAAGATCGGCTTGAATTCGAACTCATTCAGGCCGGGGGCCGGGAAGCCGCAGCCGTTGTCCCCGCCGAAGTGGCAGCTGCCCTCAGAGGCGAGGGACGTGAGTACAGCACTCACCACGGACTCCTTCGTCGTGACGCATGATTACGGCAACCTCGGTGTGTCGGCGTGGCCTGAGGCCACAGTGCGGCACTGGAACTTGATGGGTTTCTCGCCGACCCTGCGCGGCGGTGCGCTGCACCGACGCGGGATCATCGAAGACTGCGCGGATCCGGGGGGCGATCCGTCCGTCGAGCGGATGGACCTGGCCTCTTCCCGTACTCCGTTGTTGCGACGGACGATAGCAGTCCGTCAGTGCGGCATAAACACCGCCCCCCTCGTTGGGGGGACAGTCGAGCCTCGTCACTGTTGACGCCCCGAGTCCGAAGGCTTGTCGGCCTTGCTTTCGGAGGCGTCGGGCTGGACGTAGAACATCTTCGCCTTCATCGCCCCGCGCACCTGGAAGCCCGTCCAGATCAGAGCGCAGCCGAGCAGCGTGAAGCCGAAGACCTTGGTGTCGAAGAGCGTCGTGTTCTTGAACACTGCGAGAACGATGCCCACCAGCAGGATCTGCGTGGTGTACACCAGCAGCGCCACAGCCATCATCATCTGCGGGTTGTTCCTGGTCAGCCGGTCGAGGGCGACCTGGCCGGAACTGAAGAAGGCCATCACGAGCAGAGTCGCGAAGAGTGCGCCGAGCAGTCCCTTGCCACCGACGACGGCGGCGGAGATCGCCATGGCGATGACACCGGCGACCGCAGTGGGGATTGCGGCGCCACGGATGATCCGGGCGTCGGGGGACGGCATGTCGGCAACTCCGGCGGCATGTCGGGGAAACGGGGGACGGGCGCACAGTGCGGTGGGTGGCACCTACCGAGAGGGTCGCCGCAGGCCGGCCGCTTGGCGGCGAGCCCGTCGAGGGAGACCCGACCAGGGACGGAAGTCCTCCACCTGTCAGGTCTTTCGGCGTGTTCTCGGTACTCGTGAACGGTATCACAAACTATTTGATGAGAGCTTTACCATGAACGTGTGGTACCTGTCACACTGACGGCCCAATCGTGCCGCCGTACGGGTGAAGCAGGTTGACGGATCATCAGACGCGCCCGTCAACCTCCGTACGCGCCGGTCAGCCCTGCCGCGAGCCCTCTCGGGAGCCCTGCCGCGAGCCCCGTCCGCGCCCGTGCCCATGGCTGCCGCCGACCGCCGAGGCGCCGGTGCCGAGCCGGCCGAGGATCTCCTTGTCCTCGGCCGAGAGCTCGGCCATCGCGGGGCCGGTGGCCGGGACGTCGCCCGTCTGCGGCCCGGCGTCCGGCTCCGGCTTGCGGTAGCGCGGCGGGACGAAGGCCTGGACCGCCTGCGGGGCGTGCGGGCGGAACCGCGGGATCAGCAGCACGACGATCCCCAGCAGCGACAGGCCCGCGATGGCCAGCACGACCGTCCGGCCGGTGTTGGTGATCGAGAAGGCCACCGTGCCGAAGGCGATCAGCGCGGCCCAGAAGTACATGATCAGCACGGCCCGGCTGTGCGAGTGCCCGACCTGGAGCAGCCGGTGGTGCAGGTGCCGCTTGTCCGCCGCGAACGGCGACTTGCCCGCCCAGGTCCGGCGGACGACCGCGAGCAGCAGGTCCGCCAGCGGCAGTGCGATGACGGTCAGCGGCAGCAGCAGCGGGATGTAGACGGGCACCAGGGTGTGCACGGTGACGGTCTGCGACTCGGTGCGGTCGGTCAGCAGGTCGGGGTCGACCCGCCCGGTGATGGAGATGGCGGACACCGCGAGCATCAGGCCGAGCATCATCGAGCCCGAGTCGCCCATGAAGATCCGGGCCGGGTGCAGGTTGTGCGGCAGGAAGCCCAGGCACATCCCGATCAGCAGCGCGCTGAACAGCACCGCGGGAGCGGCCGCGCTGATCGTGTAGCCGTACCAGAGCCGGTAGGAGTAGAGGAAGAAGGCGATCGCGGCGATGCAGACCATGCCGGCCGCGAGGCCGTCCAGGCCGTCGATGAAGTTCACCGCGTTGACCATGATGACGACCAGGGCGACCGAGATGACCATGCCCTGGGTCGGGCCGACGGTCATCGTCTTGAAGCCGGGCAGCGGCAGCGAGATCACCGTGATGCCCTGCCAGACCATCACGCCTGCGGCGATCATCTGGCCGCCGAGCTTGACCAGCGCGTCGACGCCCCACTTGTCGTCCAGCACGCCGAGGATCCACATGATCCCGGCCCCGGAGAGCAGCGCCCGGATGTCCGAGCCCTCGACGAACGCCTTGCTCAGGTTGTCCAGTTGGGAGGCGACCAGGATGCCGGCGCAGAGTCCGCCGAACATCGCGATCCCGCCGAGCCGCGGGGTCGGCTCGCGGTGCACGTCGCGGGCGCGCACCGGCGGCATCGCGCCGGCCACGATGGCGAACTTCCGGACGGGGCCGGTCAGCAGGTAGGTGACAGCTGCGGTGCAGAACAGGACCAGCAGATACTCACGCATCACGGGCCTCCAGCATCACAGTCCGACGGGTGAATACCGAAGGTACTCCCGCGCTCTTCCGGGGTTCGAGGTGCGTCGCCACGGCACACACCTTATTGAGTCGGACGCCGACGTTACGCATCGTGGTTCGCCCCGGCGGGTACGGATCCTGGTTCGGCCCCGCGCTCCCGCCCCCTCAGCCGCCCGCGAACGTCCGCGCGAGCTCCCTGACGCGGGCTCCGATCCGGGGCTGCGGGCCCTCCCGGAGCACCTGGCCGATCAGCCCGGCGATCTCGGTGAGCTCGGCCTCGCCCATCCCCTGCGCGGTGACCGCGCCGGTGCCCAGCCGGATGCCGGACGTCTCGGTGGCCGGCGCCGGGTCGTACGGCAGTGCGCACCGGCCGAGCATCAGGCCCACCGCCGAACACCTGCGCTCGGCCTCGGCCCCGCTCAGCCCGAGCGGCGAGACGTCGGCCGTCACCAGGTGGGTGTCGGTGCCGCCGGTCATCGGGCGCATCCCCGAGGCGGCCAGCCCGGCGGCGAGCGCGCGGGCGCCGTCGACGGCCCGGCGGGTGTACTCGCCGTACTCCGGGGTCGCCGCCTCGGCGAACGCCACCGCCTTGCCGGCCACCTCGTTCATCGCCGCACCGCCCTGGGTGAACGGGAAGACCGCGCGGTCGATCCGGTCCGCCAGCTCGGCCGTGCAGAGCAGCAGGCCGCCGCGCGGACCGCGCAGCAGCTTGTGGGTGGCGGCGACCGTGACGTCCGCGTACGGGACGGGCGAGGGCGCCACGCCCCCGGCCACCAGGCCGATGGTCTGCGCGGCGGAGGCGATCAGGTAGGCGTCCACCTCCTCGGCGATCGCCCGGAAGGCCGCCCAGTCGAGGTGGCGGGGGTAGGAGATGCCGCCGGCGATGATCGCCTTGGGCCGGTGCCGGCGGGCCAGCTCGCGGACCTGGTCGAGGTCGACCAGGCCGTCCTCCTCGCGCACCCCGTAGCCGACGAACTCGAACCACCGGCCGGAGAAGTTGGCGCGCGAGCCGCAGCTGAGGTGTCCGCCGTGCTCCAGCGACATCGACAGCACCACGTCACCGGGCCGCAGCAGCGCCGCGTACGCCGCCAGCATCGCCGAAGTGGCCGACCGGGGCTGGACGTTGGCGTGCGCGGCGGAGAACAGCCCGCGGGCCCGGTCGACGGCCAGCAGTTCGGCGGCGTCCGCCAGGGTGCAGCCGGTGTGGTGGCGGCGGCCCGGGTAGCCCTCGGCGTACTTGTCGATCAGCGGGCCGCCCAGTGCGGCCAGCACGGCGGGGCTGGTGAGGTTCTCGCCGGCGAGCAGCTGCAGGCTCTCGGCCCGGCGCTCGCCCTCGGCGGCCAGCAGGTCGGCCAGTTGCGGATCGGCCTCGCGCAGGACCTGCGCGGGCTGCCACCGGGTCCCCCCGGGGTGGCCGGTGGCGGAGTGGCCGGTCGGGGCATCGGTGACGGTCATGGCGGAACTCCCGGGCAGCGGCGGGGTCGACTCCTCCAGCGTAGGACGGAGGTGTCCGCCCGGCCTGCCGACGCGGGCGCGGCTGCACCCGTCAGGGCGGCGGCTGCCCCGGACGGGGTGTCAGTGCCGCGTCTCCCGGCGCGGCGGCTGGACACCGGTCAGCGCGGTGACCACCGGGTCCAGCGCGTGGAATATCTCCTCGCCGCAGTTGCGGAACATCCCGATCGGCGCACCGTACGGGTCGTCCACCTCGTCCGACTCCGGGGTCGCCGCGAGCAGCCAGCCGCGCAGCGCGGCCGCCGCCCGGACGAGCGCGCGGGCCCGCTCGGTGACGTCGGCGCCCCGGCGCGGGTCGGGCAGCGTGCCCGGGTCGATCGTGCGCACCAGGCGGGTGAACTCCTTCAGCGTGAAGGTGCGCAGCCCCGCCGCGTGGCCCATCGAGATCACCTGGGCGCGGTGGTCCAGCGTCGCGGTGAGCACCAGGTCGGCCTCGACCACGTGCTCGTCGAGCAGCTCGCGGCCGGCGAAGCCGCCGCTGTCCGCGCCGTACTCGTCGAGCACGGTGGCGGCGTGCGCCTCCATCGGCGCGCCCTCGTGGCCCCAGGTGCCGGCGCTCTCCACCAGGATCCGGCCGGCCACCCGGGGGTTGAGCCGGCTGTCCAGCTCACGCCGGGTGAGCCGCTCGGCGATCGGCGAGCGGCAGATGTTCCCGGTGCAGACGAAGAGGATCCGGAAGTGGTCCAGCGGGCGGGGCGCAACGCTCAGGTACGGCGATATACCGGGCCCCGCATGGAGGGAGGTGGCCGTCAACTGCCGGCCTCCAGGTCGGGGACGACCTCCCTCAGCTGCTCGGCGCTGATCGCGCCGGCCCGCAACAGGACCGGGACCTTGCCCGTGACGTCGACGATGGTGGAGGCGGTCGCGTGGTCGGCCCGGCCGCCGTCCAGGTACACCGAGACGGCGTCGCCGAGCTGCTCGTCGGCCTCGTCGCAGGTGGCCGGGGAAGGGCCGCCGGTGCGGTTCGCGCTGGAGACGGCGAGCGGCCCGGTGGTGTTCAGCAGCTCGATCGCGACCGGGTGCAGCGGCATCCGGACGGCGACGGTGCCGCGGGTCTCGCCGAGGTCCCAGCGCAGCGAGGGCTGGTGCTTGGCGACCAGGGTGAGCCCGCCGGGCCAGAAGGCGTCGACCAGCTCCCAGGCCTGCTCGGAGAAGTCGGTGACCAGCCCGTGCAGGGTGGTCGGCGAGCCGACCAGCACGGGGGACGGCATGTTGCGCCCGCGGCCCTTGGCGGCCAGCAGCGCGGCGACGGCCTCCGGGGAGAAGGCGTCCGCGCCGACGCCGTAGAGGGTGTCGGTCGGGAGCACGACGATCTCGCCGCGGCGGATCGCCGAAGCGGCCTCGCGAAGTCCGGTGGCGCGGTCCCCAGCGTCGGCACAGTCGTAGCGGCGGCTCATCGGTGCGGTCCCCTTCCGGGATGGCTCATGGCGTGCACAGTCTTCACGTTCACAACGACGCCTTTCGGGCCGTCGTGAAGCGCGGCCGGTTGTTCAGGTCGCGGTGGTCGGCGGCGTCCGTCCAGCCGCCTTCCTCGTTGAAGATCCACGGCACCTGGCCGCCCTGGGTGTCCGCGTGCTCGATCACGACGGCGCCGCCGGGCCGCAGCAGGCGGGCGGCCACGCGTTCGATGCCGCGGATGGTGTCCAGGCCGTCCTCGCCGGAGAACAGGGACATCTGCGGGTCGTGGTCGCGGGCCTCGGGCGCGACGTACTCCCACTCGGTGAGCGGGATGTACGGCGGGTTGCTGATCACCAGGTCGAAGCGGCCGTCCCAGGAGCGGTCGTCCTCGAACGCGCGGGTGGCGTCGCCGGCGTGCAGGGTGACCCGGGCCCGGTCGGAGCTGGCGGCGATGTTGCGCCGGGTGTAGCGCATGGCGCCCTCGTCCAGCTCGAAGGCGTGCACCTGGGAGCGCGGGAGCTCCTGGGCGAGCGCCAGCGCGATGGCGCCGGAGCCGGTGCACAGGTCGACCACGAGCGGCTCGGCGACGTCCATGTCCCGGACGGCGTCTATCGCCCACTCGACGACCGTCTCGGTCTCCGGGCGGGGCACGAACACCCCGGGGCCGACCTCCAGCTCCAGGTACCGGAAGAAGGCGCGGCCGGTGATGTGCTGGAGCGGCTCGCGGGCCTCGCGGCGGGAGATCGCCTCCCAGTAGCGGGCGTCGAAGTCGGCGTCCGCGACCGTGTGCAGCTGGCTGCGCTTGACGTTGTGGATGTGTGCGGCGAGTTCCTCCGCGTCGAAGCGCGGCGACGGCACGCCGGCCGCGGCCAACCGCTGGGTGGCCTGGGCCACCTCGGCGAGCAGCAGGTTCATCCGTACGTACCCCTTCCGGCGCAGCCCGATCGTGGTGTCCGGGCCGGGTTGCTCAGTTCTGGTTTGCCGCGGCGAGCTTGGCGGCCGCGTCCGCGTCCACACAGGACTGGATCACCGGGCTGAGGTCGCCGTCCAGGACCTGGTCCAGGTTGTACGACTTGTAGCCCGTGCGGTGGTCCGAGATGCGGTTCTCCGGGTAGTTGTACGTCCGGATGCGCTCCGAGCGGTCCACCGTGCGGACCTGGCTGCGGCGCGCGTCCGAGGCCTCCAGGTCGGCGGCCTCCTGCGCGGCGGCCAGCAGCCGTGAGCGCAGGATACGCATGGCCGACTCCTTGTTCTGGAGCTGGCTCTTCTCGTTCTGGCAGGAAGCCACGATACCGGTCGGCAGGTGGGTGATCCGGACGGCCGAGTCGGTGGTGTTGACGGACTGGCCGCCGGGGCCCGAGGAGCGGTACACGTCGATCCGCAGATCGTTCGCGTGGACCTCCACCTCGACCTCCTCGGCCTCGGGGGTGACCAGCACGCCCGCCGCCGAGGTGTGGATGCGGCCCTGCGACTCGGTGGCCGGTACGCGCTGCACGCGGTGCACGCCGCCCTCGTACTTCAGGCGGGCCCAGACGCCCTGGCCGGGCTCGATGGTGCCCCGGGTCTTCACCGCGACGGAGACGTCCTTGTAGCCGCCGAGGTCGGACTCGTTGGAGTCGATGAGCTCGGTCTTCCAGCCGATCCGCTCCGCGTAGCGCAGGTACATCCGGAGCAGGTCGCCGGCGAACAGGGCGGACTCCTCGCCGCCCTCGCCCGCCTTGATCTCCAGGATGACGTCCTTCTCGTCGCTCGGGTCCCGGGGGACGAGCAGCAGCCGCAGTTCCTCGGTCAGCTCGGCCTGGCGCGCCTCGGAGGCCTTCACCTCGGCGAAGAAGTCCGGGTCCTCGGCGGCGAACTCGCGGGCCGCCTCGATGTCCTCGCCGGCCTGCCGCCAGGCGCGGTAGGCCGCCGTGATCGGGGTCAGCTCCGCGTAGCGCTTGGACAGCTTGCGGGCGTTCGCCTGGTCGGCGTGCACGGACGGGTCGGCCAGCCTCTCTTCGAGGGCGGCGTGCTCGACGAGGAGCTCTTCGACTGCCTCGAACATGGGATGGCCTACTTCCGGATTGATCAGCGGTGACGGCGGTGACAGCGGTACGGCGACGGCGTTCAGGCTCGCGGGACGCGAACGGCGCCGGCCCCCGGGCCCCCGACAAGTGCGGGGACGCAGGAGACCGGCGCCGAAAGGACGCTAGGCCTGGTCGGCCTGCTTCGTGCTGTGGGTCTTGCCGAAGCGCGCCTCGAAGCGAGCGACGCGACCGCCGGTGTCCATGATCTTCTGCTTGCCCGTGTAGAACGGGTGGCACTGCGAGCAGACCTCGGCGCGAATGACGCCGCCCTGCTCGGTGGAACGGGTGGTGAACTCGTTGCCACAGGTGCAGGTCACGTTCGTGACCACGTACTCGGGGTGAACGTTGGGCTTCAAGGGGTTCTCCTAGGTTCGGGAGGGCACCGGGTCGGCAGCTCTGACAGCGGCACGTGAACCGGGACCGACGGACCAGTCTGCCAGGACTGTCCGCTTCTTCCCAAACCGGGGACCGCGCGGGGATATTCCGGGGACGTCCTACCGGCGCGCGGAGGTCGCCGACGGAGCGGCGGTGGCCCGGGCGGAGGACCCCGAGGAGGCCGAGGCGGCGCTGGACGGTGTCGTGGCCGGATTGCCGGGCTGGGCGGCCACGACGGACTGCGGGACGGCCTGGTCGGCCTTCAGGGCCGCCCACAGCTGATCCGCCTCGGGCTGCTTGCCGACCACCCGGTTCGGGTCGGTCGGGGCGGTCACCACGGGCAGGGTGACCATCGACAGCTGGTCCGGGCCGATGCTCTTCAGCGACTGCGCGAGGCCGACCAGGGAGTTGACCGAGGCCAGGTCGGAGTCGGTGGTGATGCTGCGGGTGAGGGTGTCGCCGACGGACCAGAGCTTGACCGGGTTGGAGATCAGGCCGATGTCGCCGACCTGCTGCATGACGGACTTCAGCATCTGCTTCTGGAGCTCGATCCGGCCGAGGTCGCTGCCGTCGCCGACGCCGTGCCGGGTGCGGACGAAGGCGAGCGCCTGCGTGCCGTTGAGGTGGTGGGTGCCGGCCGTGAGGTCCAGCCCGCTGTCCTTGTCGTGGATGGCCACCGTGGTCGTCACGGTGGCCCCGCCTATGGAGTCGACGACGTGCGCGAAGCCGGAGAAGTCGATCTCGACGTAGTGGTTCATCCGCAGGCCGGTGAGCTGCTCGGTGGTCTTCACGGCGCAGGCCGCGCCACCGGTCTCGTACGCACTGTTGAACATCACCCGTTGCGCGGCCGGCGTGGCCTTGCCTGCGGCGTCGGTGCAGGCCGGACGGCTGACCAGGGTGTCGCGCGGGATGGAGACGACCTGGGCGCGGGAGTGGTCCTGGTTGACGTGCACGACCATCGCGGTGTCCGAGCGGGCGGTGTCGCCGGTGTCGCCGCCGGCCAGGGTGCCGTTGCTGCCGGCCCGCGAGTCGGAGCCGAGGACGAGGAGGTTGAACGAGCCGTCGGTGGCGGCGGGGGGCCTGGAGGTGCCGAGGCTGGCGTTGATGTCGACGCTCTTGATGTTCCCGTTGAACTTCCAGTACGCGTACCCGGCCGCGGCGCCGCCGAGCACCACCAGGGCGACGAGGGTGCACGTGGCGATCCGCAGGGCGCGGCTGCGGGTGCTGCGGCCCTTCCGGTGATCGGCCATCTTGTCCCGTCCTCGCGTAAGCGGCTTATGCCGGTTTTACGACGTATGGCCGAAATGGCCACTCTTTCGAGGATAAGCGAAACCGCCGCCGGAGACCGGCCCGGCGTGTACCGGGCCTGCAACAGAGTCGTCTCCGGCCCCGGCGGCGGGCCGGCCGGGCGAACGCCGGGAGCCCCGGACCGCAGTGCGGTCCGGGGCTCCCGGGTTCGGCTCTCGATGCGCTGTCAGTCGCCCGACCCGGGGGTCGTCTTGGCGATCTGCATCAGGAACTCGGCGTTGCTCTTGGTCTTCTTCATCTTGTCCAGCAGCAGCTCGATCGCCTGCTGCGAGTCGAGCGCGTGCAGCACCCGGCGGAGCTTCCAGGTGATGGCCAACTCCTCGCTGCCCAGCAGGATCTCCTCCTTGCGGGTGCTGGAGGCGTCGACGTCGACGGCCGGGAAGATGCGCTTGTCCGAGAGCTTGCGGTCGAGCTTGAGCTCCATGTTGCCGGTGCCCTTGAACTCCTCGAAGACGACCTCGTCGGCCCGGGAGCCGGTCTCCACCAGCGCGGTGGCGAGGATGGTCAGCGAGCCGCCGTTCTCGATGTTGCGCGCGGCACCGAAGAACTTCTTCGGCGGGTAGAGCGCGGTCGAGTCGACACCACCGGACAGGATGCGGCCGGAGGCCGGCGCCGCCAGGTTGTAGGCACGGCCCAGGCGGGTGATCGAGTCGAGCAGGATCACCACGTCGTGGCCCAGCTCCACCAGGCGCTTGGCGCGCTCGATGGCCAGCTCGGCGACCACGGTGTGGTCCTCGGCCGGGCGGTCGAAGGTCGAGGAGATGACCTCGCCCTTCACCGACCGCTGCATGTCGGTGACCTCTTCCGGACGCTCGTCGACCAGGACGACCATCAGGTGGCACTCGGGGTTGTTGGTGGTGATCGCGTTGGCGATCGCCTGCATGATCATCGTCTTGCCGGTCTTCGGCGGGGCGACGATCAGGCCGCGCTGGCCCTTGCCGATCGGGGCGACCAGGTCGATGATCCGGGTCGTCAGCACACCCGGGTCGGTCTCCAGGCGCAGCCGCTCCTGCGGGTACAGGGGGGTCAGCTTGCCGAACTCGGGGCGGCCCCGGCCGCTCTCCGGGTCCATGCCGTTGACGGAGTCCAGCCGCACCATGGCGTTGAACTTCTCGCGGCGCTCGCCGTCCTTGGGCTGGCGCACGGCGCCGGTGATCGCGTCACCCTTGCGCAGGCCGTTCTTGCGGACCTGGGCGAGCGACACGTACACGTCGTTGCTGCCCGGCAGGTAGCCGGACGTCCGCACGAACGCGTAGTTGTCGAGGATGTCCAGGATGCCCGCGACCGGGATCAGCACGTCGTCGTCGTTGACCTGCACGTCGGGCTGGCCGACGTCGAAGCCGTCACGACGGGTGCCACGGCCGCGACGGTCACGGTAACGGCCACGGCGGCCGCGGCGGCCGTCGCCGAACTCGTCGTCGTCGTAACCGCCCTGCTGGGCCTGCGGCTGGCTGCTCTGCTGGCTCTGCCGGCTCGGCTGCGCGTCGCTCTGCACGGCGGCGGGCTGCTGGCCGGACTGCGGCTGGCTCTGGCC
>FTKL01000585.1_pt1 | contig 24998 bp, 24 predicted proteins | sample 2434061 | NCBI WGS metagenome assembly FTKL01 (sample SAMEA3914816, study PRJEB12502) | metagenome | biome: forest; material: soil | place: USA | collected 2011-09-16 | depth 0.3 m
TGGACGACGAAAGCTATCATAGGATGTCAGTCGACCAAGGCGAGCGACTGTGCCGACCCGACCAAGACTGTGATCGCGGCTGGCGAGACGCTTCGGCTGTCGAGCTTCGAGACCGGCGACGGTATAGCTCCACTTGCGTCGGGAATGGCCACGACCGGAGGTGAGCTGCGTCTAGTGCAACCAGCTGTGGGCGCTCAACCGCAGGCTACCCAAGACAAGGTCGGATATGGCTCGGCCGCAGACCATGAGGGAGAAAAGGCTGCGCCGACACCAAAGGCAGGGCGCGGTATAGTGCGGGCTCAGAATGAGCTTGGCGCGTATATCGACACCGATCACAACGACGTCGATTTTGTGCTCATGGTCGACGAAGACGCAGACCCGCCCGTTGTGCCGCCGACTGGCGAACCACAGAACCCTGGCGACGTGGTTCCCGGTCAGGGCGCGGGCTCCCCAACTTCATATCGAGACGCCGAGATAACAGAGGTTTTACCAGATCCTGCAAGTCCGCAGCTCGATAGCGCCGACGAGTTTATCGAACTCTACAATCCTTATGCCGAGCAGCTTGATTTAACCGGCTATGTGCTGAAGACTGGCACTGACTGGACGCATAAATATACACTGAGCCAAGTTACTCTTGATCCATATGGCTATGTGGCGCTCACCGCAGCGCAGACACATTTGTCGCTCAGCAACTCGGGCAGTGGCGTGCGACTCTATGATCCTGCCGGCAATTTGCTCTACGAGGCGCCGTCGTATGGTAAAGCTCAGACCGGAAACAGTTGGGCAAAGGGTAGCAACGGCCAGTGGGCCTGGACGACCAAGCCTACGCCTGGCGAGCAGAACAGCATCGAAGTTCCTACGGTCGCGGACACGGCTAAAAAGACGACGACTGTCGCAGCGACCAAAAAGCCTGCCGCTAAATCAACTACCACCGCCACCAAGAAGGCTTCTACGCCTAAGTCGCCCAGCTCTGCGGTAAAGGGGCTCACCACCTCATCAGGTCAGGCAGCGAGTGCGCAACCTGCGGGCAACCAAGCCGGCATGTGGGTGTTGGCTGGTGCCGGCGTGCTCGGAACGGGCTATGCGTTGTTCGAGTATAGGCAGGAGATCGGTGGGTTTGTGCGGAGACGCTGGGATACACTTGCAGGACTTGTGACCCGCAAGTAGCTATTTGTTGAAACTTTCCTTCACATAGGGATGCTCAGGATTTGTCTCTTGGTAGGCTTTCAGCGTAAATCCTTGGCAGAGGACTTTGCCGCCAGTACCAGAACAGCTGTCGGGTGTCACGGTATATTGGTATTGTGTCGCGGCGGAGGCGCTGCGGCCCTGAATAGCCCCGGCACTGCTGTCGTAGAGCCAGTCATTGTTGAGGTTGGGCAGGTTCGTCACAGCAAAGCCACTTGGCGACGTATCGGTCAGCTGTAGGAGGGAAGGATAGCTGCCGTTGCATTTGTCTTTGTCGTTATAGCAGCTTTCGAGCTGTTGAGCGATGTTGTCTACATCGCTACGACGCGTCGCATCACGAGACTTGGCCTGGACGGTTTGGAGGCTGTTCAGAATAAGGAGGGCCAAAATGCCCAACACCATCAGTACGATAATCACCTCTACCATAGTAAAGCCAGCAAGACGTCGCTGTGACACGCTATATCTCTGTCGCACTAGCGACTTCGTCGACACTGGTGAGGCCGAGCAGTACTTTGACGAGTCCGTCCATTTGCATGGTCGGCATGCCTTCCTGCACTGCTTGGTCTTGGATTACCTGAGCTGCGGCGCTGCTGAGGATGAGCCGCTGGATGCTTTCGCTTGTCTCAAGTACTTCGTAGATGCCGATGCTACCTTTGTAGCCGGTGTGGCTGCACTCGGCGCAGCCGTCTTTGGAGGCGCGATAGAGGTTAGTGATAGGGCCTTGGTCGGTGGCTGATGCCCCAACGACGACCTTCTCTTCGAGTGCTTGTCGCTCGAGCTCACGAACGCGCTGGAGCTGGGCGGCTGTACGAATGCCGAGGCTTTTGAGGATGCCGATCATCTCTTGTTCATCCGGCGAGTAGATTTGTTTGCAGTTTTCGCAGAGGCGACGCACTGCGCGCTGTCCGACAACGGCCTGGACGGTGTGGGCGACAAGGTAAGGCTCGATACCGGCGGCAAGTAGATAGCTTATTGCACCAGTGGCACTCGTGGCATAGATGCCGGCTAGAAGGAGACGACCAGATAGCGCGCCCTCGACGCTCAGCTTTGCTGTTTCGGTATCTTGGATGTTGCTGACCAGGAGAACGTTTGCATCTTGCTTGAGTAGTGTGCGGAGGCCGGTTGGGAAGTTGAGGCCAATGCGAGCATTCACTTGTGTCTGTGTGGCGCCAGAGATGCGGTATGTGATGGGGTCCTCGATGGTCGCAATGCTTACCTGCGGAGAATTGAGGTGGGACAGCATGCTATAGGCGCTTTCGGCTTGTCCGGCGTCGTGTGGGCCGGCGAGGAGCACCAGGCCGCGTGACTTGGTGATGGCTGAGCTGACTGCTTTGAGGCTTGGTCCCCAATAGCCGAGTTCTTGGAGCTTAGGTGCTTTGCCGCTGAGACTCGTGAGCTGGACGACGGCCTTTTCGCCGTCTTCTACGGGGATGGTCGCGACTTGCAACTTGTATGGCTTGCCCTGGACGGTGACAGTAGTGGCGGCCAGGCGCGGGAGGGTTTCCTCTTCGTCGACAGGGGCATGGACGAGAAGCTTAAGGCCAGCTATGAGTACAGGCGCCACGGCACGGGGCAAAACTTGGGCTTCAATGAGAACGCCGTCGATGCGGTGGCGCACACGTACGTCTTCAGTTCTTGGCTCGATGTGAATCGCCGAGGCTCCAGCTCGAATACCGCCAGCCAAGACACTGGCCACTAGCTCTGTTACCTCAGCTGGTGCGCCTTTCTTACTGTGCGAGTTCGAGGCAAGGTCACTCAGCGAAATTTTCTCTGCTCGTTTGAGTAGCTTGCCTAATGTTGCGCTCGTGGTCCCTTTTGCCATAGTTACTTTCTATTGTAAAGAATTTTTGGCCGTAATGCTAATGGTTTACGTGCGAGGTGAATGGAAAAAAATGGATTTTGATGGTATAATCTGTCTGCTTCAAGACGAGTCCCTGCTTGTAAGGAGAATCAGTATGTCCGAACCGCTGTACCCCGCGAAGATCACTGTCGAGGACAGTGCCGGCAGCCTGAAGGTCTACACCTTCGGTGGCGTGCCCCGCATACGGTGGAATAAGGTGCGCGACGCCGTTCGCGCCTTGTCCGGCGTGAAGCGTGTCGACGGCAGTTTCGACGAGGGAGTGGCCATGTGGGTCACCTTCGACCGGGATGTCGAGCAGGGTCCCATCGACGAGCAGATCCTGACGCTGATCAAGGCGCATCTGCCCGCCGACGTGCCCTTCGAGCGCATTGCCTTCCGCGGCTACCCCGAGTAGCTCAGCGAGGCGAGGCCCCGAAGCACAACTCAGAGCGAGGGCTGGCCATGCGGTCGGCCCTCGCTCTGGAGGCAACACTCATGACTTTTGACCAAGAGCGATCTATAATGGTAACCAATATGGCAGAATTTACCTTTAAGAGCGATAATCTCGACGACACGCAGGCGCTAGCCGAAAGGCTTGGCCGGGTACTCCGGGGTCGAGAAGTAATTGAATTTATTAGTGATGTTGGCGGTGGTAAGACGACTTTCGTAAAGGGACTAGCCAAAGGTCTAGACATCCACGATACCGTCCAGAGCCCGACATTTACGATCAGCCGTCTCTATAGTGGACGCGATGACCTGGAGCTGCACCACTTTGACTTCTACCGCTTGAACGAAGCGGGCATCGTTGCCGATGAGCTGGCCGAGTCGTTGCAGCAGCCGAACGCTATCGTGGCTGTGGAATGGGGCGAGATTGTCCACGATGTGCTTCCGCCGCACCGCATTACTATTCATCTGACTAGCCTTGGCGATACAGAACGTAAGATTAGCATCACAACACCTGCGGGCCTAACGTACGTCGATGACGCTTTGGCGGCCTACGCAAGTTCGAGACATATTGCATGAGCTATATTTTGACGGTTCGCACCGACAAGCCTGAGGCTGAGATCGGTGTCTACGATATGGACGGGAAGCAGCTGAGCTACCATACCTGGTTGGCTCATCGACAGCTGAGCTCGACAATTCTAGGCGTTATCCGTGATGAGCTGAAGAAGCAAAACGCGACATTTGACGATATCGGCAGTGTTCTTGTTTTCCGCGGACCCGGTTCGTTTACTGGCCTGCGCATCGGTATTACCGTCGCAAACACACTGAGCCATGGTTTGACTGTGCCGATTGTCGGTATCATCGACGAACACGAGTGGTTAGAGCGCGGCCTTGCCAAGCTGAAAGATGGCGGCAACGACCAGCTGGTCATGCCTGAATATGGCGCCGAAGCACATATCACACAGCAAAAAAAGTAGTTCGAACCCCTTGGGGCAATTTTGTTTGACTAATTTTCGTTGTCGCGCGTACAATGAAAATGGTTCTCTTATTCTTTGAGAGTAAAACCGACTGACTGCTTTTCATTACATATATAAGAATTTTCTGATACACCCTTGGACCCCAGGCGGGCTTTGATAGTTGCAACTGCGACGCCGCTACTCACCAGGCGGATGTGTCGAACAGAAAGGAATGCTATGGAAATAGCTGCTGTAATTGCCGCCATTTTAGCCGGTACTGCTGCTGGCGTGGGCGGAACAACGTTACTAGCCAAGCGCCAGGGTACCTCTGGTGCACACAAGGCTGATGAGCTCATATCGAAAGCAAAAAATGAAGCTCAGGATATTGTCCTCGAAGCTAAAAATAAAGCACTGGCTGCGACCGAAGAAGCCAACAAAGTCGAACAGTCTAGGCGCAAAGAGATCAAGGTCGCTGAGCAGCGTGCAGCTGATCGCGAGCAGGCTCTCGACAGGAAATTGGACGAGCTGGATAAGCGCTCCGAGAAGCTCCGCAAAGCTGAATCTGAAGTCGATAATCTAAAGCAAGAGATCCGCGACATCAGGGGTAAGCAACAGGAAAAGCTCGAGAAGATCGCCAGCCTTAGCAAAAAAGATGCCGCCGACAAGCTCATGGCTATGACCGAGCGTGACATTAAGAACGACCTCGTTGGCTTGGTCGCCAAGCTGCAGGCTGACGCTGAGCGTGATGCCGAAGAGCGAGCGCAAGTCGTCCTGGTGAGCGCCATGGAGCGAATGGCTTCTGAAGTGACCGCTGAGAAGACGGTGACCGCCGTCAAGCTCGACGACGAAGAAATGAAAGGCCGCATCATCGGCAAGGAAGGTCGCAACATTCAGGCGCTCCAGCGTGAGACTGGCGTGGATGTACTTGTTGACGACACGCCAGGCATGGTTATCTTGAGCAGCTTTGATCCGGTCCGCCGCCAAGTTGCTCGTGTCGCCCTCGAACTCCTTATGAAAGATGGCCGTATCCACCCGGCACGCATCGAGGAAGTCGTTGCCAAGGCACACAAACAGATCGATAAGGAAATCGACCAAGCTGGTGAAGACGCTGCACGCGAAGTCGGCATCATCGGTATTCCTAAGGAAGTTCTGCGTCTCCTGGGTGAGCTGAAGTTCCGCACCAGCTACGGCCAGAACGTCCTGAAGCACTCGACCGAAATGGCTCACATCGCGGGGCTAATCGCTGAAGAAATTGGCGCAGATGTCCGTACTGCCAAGTACGCTGCACTGATCCACGACATGGGCAAAGCCCTGACGCACAAGATGGAAGGCAAGCATCACCACATTAGCGGTGAGATGGCCCGCAAGTATGGTGTGCCAGAGGAAGTGGCTGTCGCTGCCGAGCAGCACCATGACGATGTCGAAGCAACAACGCCTGAAGCTCTCATCGTCCGTGTTGTCGACGCGCTCAGTGCCGCTCGTCCGGGCGCGCGCAACATTAGCGCCGAAAACTTTGTCGAGCGCATGCGTGAGCTCGAGAATGTTGCGACAAGCTTCGAGGGTATCGACAAAGCCTACGCCATCAGCGCCGGCCGCGAGATTCGCGTTGTTGTGAGGCCACAATCGATTGACGACCTTAGCGCAATCAAGCTCGCTCGTGATATCGCAACCAAGATCGAAAGCACAATGCAGTACCCAGGTACGATCAAGGTGAATGTCATCCGCGAAACACGCGCGATCGAATACGCAAAATAAGTTTAGAGTTAGATGCCCCACCCCTCGACGCACGCCGAGGGGTGGGGGAAGTGCGAGGAGCTTTGTCTCTGGGCGTACGCCTAAGAGACGCTCCATGCGGCCAGCGCTTGCCGGCCGCTGTTGAACTGATCTCCCACCCAGACCTCGGGGAAGTCCGCCTTCAGGCGGTCCGCGAAAACCTGGTAGGGGTTGTAACCTGGCGCGTAGTCCTCACGGGCGACGGTTGTTTCGAACCGATCTGCCACACGCTTGCACGCCTGCGCCTTGGCTGAATCCTTGCCGTAGACCCGATCCGCAGTTCTGCGGATCTTGTCACAGGCGGTCTTGAACGGATTACTGCCGGATGTACCGCCTCGAAGAGGCATAGACATTCTCCCCAGGATTGGAAATGTTCCAGCGGTAAACTATATCATAAAAATAATAAAATACTAGATATCGACGTTCAGTAGTAAAAGATTGTTCGGCTATGGTATCGTTATCTTCAGATGGCAAACTATTTACGAGTACTTTATATCGGTGATGTTATGGGTAAGCCGGGCCGGGAAGTGACGAAGAAGCTTCTCCCCGAGCTGACCGCCGAGCTGAAGCCAGACCTTATTATCGCGCAGGCCGAAAACGTCACGCACGGCAAAGGCATGAGCCCGGCCCACATGCGTGAGCTGCAGGAAGCTGGCGTGCAGTTTTTCAGCGGGGGCAATCATACTATCGAACGCCCGGCTATTCGACCGCTGCTCGAGGATCCGGCCGAGCCAGTTATCGCACCGATTAACCAGCACGGCATACAGCCAGAATGGGGCGTGAAGGCAATCGAGACAAAGCACGGGATCGTGCAGGTAATCAGCCTGCTCGGTACAGTGTTCCCGAACATCAACGCTCCTATGCAAAATCCACTTCAAGCCATGGATGCTCTCTTGGCTCGAACGCCTGGTCCGTATGTTGCGCGCATTGTGAATTTCCACGCTGATTGGTCAAGCGAGAAGCGAGTTATCGGCTACTACCTCGATGGCAAAGTCAGCGCCGTGATTGGCGATCACTGGCATGTGCCGACTGCCGATGCGATGGTGCTGCCCAAAGGTACCGCACATATCACCGATGTTGGAATGGTTGGCACACTCCACTCGTCGCTCGGTGTAGGGGTTAATACAATTATCGATCGTTGGCGCGACGGCGTGGCAAACAAAAATGACATCGCCGAAGACGCGCCATTTCAGTTCAATGCAGTGCTGATTGAAATTGATCCAAAAAATGGACAGGCCCGAAAGATCGAGCCTGTCCAAAAGATTGTTGAATCGCTGTAGCGTCGACCTAGGCGCCAGGAATGGCGGCCAGAGCTTCTGCTTCGTTCTCGCGTTCTTCGTCCAAAGATTCGTTTGGTTTCTTGGACTTGAGCACGACGAGTGCAACAATGCTGCCTGCGATGGCGAATACGACAGCGGCGCGGAACCCTTGCTGGAACCCATGTACCAGTGCTTCCGGTAAGAGGGCTGGGTTGCCGTGGGCGGCGGCCATTTTGTCGTTTGTTGCCTGAGTCGAGATGACGCTGAGTACGGCAAGGCCGAGTGCGCCACCGATCTGCTGGGCTGTGTTGAGCAGTCCAGAGACCAGACCAGATTCCTTGTGCGTAATGCCGCTTGTTGCGGTCACGGTGACTAGTACGAAGACAATTGCCATACCGGCTGCCATGGTAACGATGCCAGGTAACAGGTCAATCCAATAGTTGCTCGTGAGTGGCAGTCGTGACAGGTAGAGCAAGCCAGCGGCGACCAGCAGTGGTGCGGCGACGAGGAACGGCTTCGTGTTGATCTTAGTAATCTTGCGTGACAGGAGGCCAGCGATAACGATAACCGTAAGGGTGAACGGTACGTTCGCGACGCCAGTTTCAGTTGGCGTGTAGTGCAAGAGTCCCTGCAAGTAGATCGACAGGTAGAAGAACATGCTAAACAGCGATGCAGGCAACAGGACTTGCAGCAAAGTACCGCCAGTCACATTACGTCGCTTGAAGATGCTGAGGTCGATGAGCGGCTGCTTGACCATTCGTTCGTTGACAATGAAGGCAACCATCAGAACAGCTGACGCGACAAACATCCAAATGGTGTTTGCGCCACTCCAGCCAAATTCAGGTACCTTAGCCAGTGCGTACACGGCAGCCATCAGGCTACCAGTAATGGTCAGTGCGCCAGCGATGTCGAGCTTTTGCTTCGCAACTGGCAAGCTTGCAGGAACATAGCGTGGAGCTAGGAACAGCACGGCGAGGCCAATTGGCACGTTGATAAAGAACGTCCAGCGCCAGTCAACGTACTGGGTTAGAAGTCCACCGAGGACCAAGCCTACGGCGCCACCACCACCGGCCACCATACTCCAGATGCCAAGTGCGCGGTTGCGCTCAGGGCCTTCCTTGAAGATAGTGAGCACAAGTGAAAGTGCGGCAGGTGACAGTAATGCACCACCAAGGCCTTGCAGTGCACGGAACACGATCAGTTCGGTTGAACCTTGCGCGAAGCCTCCCAGCAGGGAAGCACTGGCGAAGATCACCGTACCGATGAGCAACATGCGGCGTCGGCCAAAGAGGTCAGCCAAGCGACCACCAAGAAGCAGGAACCCACCAAATACAAGCGCATAGGCGGTCACAACCCATTGAAGGTCAGAGGCAGAAGCAAAGCCAAGCGACTTTTGGATGGCAGGTAGGGCGACGTTGACGATAGTAGCGTCAAGGATCACCATAAACTGCGCAGTCGCGAGCAGTGCTAGCGCCAGGCCTTTATGTTTTACCTTTTCAATCATTGTTTCTCCTTATTAATTTATTTGAAGCACCAAACTAGTAGTATACATAAATATTTGAGGTATTCAAGTATTTACATTTTCATGTATAATACGTCTAGTATGGAAGTTACCACAGAACAAATTTGCCAAGACGTCATGTCCCTTCTGGGCCGCTTTAAGCAAGAAGTTGCCATGGCTGCCGAAAAACGCCACCTGACCCCTGTGCAGATGGCGGCGCTTTACATGGTTGATCGCCATGGTGAATTGCCAATGGGCAAAGTTGCGCATGTGCTTCACTGTGATCCTTCGAATGTCACGGGCATTGTCGACCGATTGGTCGGGCGCAAACTCGTCACTCGTGAAGAATGTCCAACCGATCGCCGAGCTAAGACGATTAGTCTGACGCCAGAGGGCAAAAAGGTTGTGGACGAAATGACCACGTTGCTTCCAGCTCAGCTTGGCTGCGACAAATTGACCAGCGAAGAGCGCTCGACGCTTCATTCGGCACTGCAGAAAATTCTGGTATAGATCCCCTTGTGTACAGAGGTATACTAGGGTATAATTTGGTCTGTTAAAGGCGACGATTGTCGTCGCCGGCTATACCGGGGTGTGGCGCAGTTGATAGCGCGCTCGGTTTGGGACCGAGAGGTCGAAGGTTTGAGTCCTTTCACCCCGACCATGAAAAGATACCATCAATTCGATGGTATTTTTTCATTGAAATAATTTCAGTCAGTTTGTGCGGTGAGCTTGGGGCGACCAAAGAGGCGCCCCAAGCTCACGCGCGTGTCATGCCCCTGCGGCCTGTGGTCTTGCGAGGGACGGCAGTTGCCAGCCCCGAGCGCGGATCCTGTCGCCGCCGCTCCCCGAGGGCCGGAAGTTATTGAACTTGTACTGCGTGCGCCCTGTCTGGGGGTGGACGCGGTGCAGTGCCGCGCGGTCCGATCTGAGCGATTCGAGGTTGGCCCGGATCCGAACCGTGAACACCTTTGTGGGCTTCGGGTTGATCGCCTGGGCCACTTCCTCGACCAGCATCCAGCCGGCATTCTGCTGAAGCGCGACCAGAACGCTTCGTTTGAGCTTCGACACGTCGGTTCCCTCACCTCGGATGTGTGCTGACCGGGCTAGTTTAGTAGGCGAACGTTTCTCTGTCAAATTGCGGCGATGACTTCGCAGAAATCTTTGGGGTACTTCTCTTTGAGCAGTTCAGCAGCTTTTGCTGGTTCGAACCAGCCGGAGGCGATGTGCTCGTCCGAGATAATGATGTCGCTGGTTGGTGCGATAGAACACTGGTAGATGCCTAGAATAAGTCCAACCGAGCCGTCGCCGACCGGAATGCGGATGTTTGAGAGGACCATCGCTAGTGGTTTGATACTTGTCAGCTCTGTGATCCCTATCTCTTCGGCGATCTCGCGTTGCAGTGTTTCCTCGACGCTACCTCCTTGCTGGACGCGGCCGCCGGGCAGGTCCCAGTAGTTTTTGCCGTTGAGCTTGGCGGGGTTGACCTGAAGGAGCAGAATTTTGCCCTTTGCGTCTCGTATAAGCCCCTTAATGCCCAGGTGATACGAGTCTTCCATTACTTTGTGGCCAGGAGTTCGATAACGTTATCGGTGTTGTCGGATAGTTCGGTGCGCATAAAGTCGACGTAGAGCTGTTCGTCGTATGATTTGACGTACTCGACAGTGAACCCGGCGGCGGTCACGTAGTCCTGAATCGAGTCTTCGGTATGGAAGTAGCGGCTGTAGCTATATGTCTTGCCGGTCATCTTGTCGACATCGGTGTGGGTGGTGAGATGGGTTGTCGGGTCGTATTGGGCGCCTTCGCGGGTGGCGTCGGGGCATTTTGTGGAGCGTACGACGATGTAGAGTTTGCCACCGGGCCTCAGGACGCGGCGAAGTTCGAGAAGCGTTGCCTTCAGCTTATCCTCTGGCAGGTAGTGCAGAACGAGGCGAGCGTAGACATAGTCAAAGTGTTCGTCCGGGTAGGCAAGCGGCTCGGAGACGTCTTCGAGCTTGGTTTCGATCTGGCTATCGAGGCCTTGTTCGGTGATGTATTTCTGCGCAAAGGCCAGACCTTTTTCATCGATGGTGGTTGCAACAATGTGGCGCTGAGGGTCAGATTGAGCCATGCGAATCTCGGCAACGCCGCCGGTGCTGATGCCGACGCTCAGTATTTCGCGGTCGGTGTCTTGGAGCAGCTCAATGCCGTGGTCTTCGCTTCTAGATGCTTTGATGTCGTTCATGCTGGTCATTATACATTAGGGATATTGAGGGGCGACTTCGGACGTGTGCCCGAAGTCGCCCGCACATGCGGCCTAGCTTGGCCGTCGCCGGGCGCTCCACGCAAGAACGCGATCGCGTACCTGGCTCAGGCCGGCGCCGGAGAGACTGCTCGTGACGATCTGAATGTCGCCGATGTCGACGGCAGCGCCGGAGATGTCCTTGACCTCGCCGGTAGCTACAGAGATTCCGAGATAGGTCGTCCCGGCGTTGCCCTGGTAGCGTACGACGTAGTAGCCGTCACTTGATCGGTAGAGCTGCCATCCGTTGTGTCGCTGCCAGATCGGGCGTGCGTTTGCTAGCCGAGCCTCGACGAGGAGAATTCGTCGTCTGGCCTGTTCGTCCATGATGCTCCTTACGCTCGCGGACTTACTGGTTTAGGCTACCCGAGCTGCGACGAATGGGCAAGCGCACGGTGCTATAATGCCGATAATGACCGCGAACAAAGACGCAAGAATAGATGAGTATATTCAAAAGCTTCCAGATTGGCAGCGAGAACTGGCTGAGCATGTCCGCGAGCTTATCCACGAAGCCGAACCATCGATCGAAGAGACGATCAAGCGCGGCGATCGACCATACTTCACCCTCGACGGTAACGTGTGCGCACTTCTGGGCGCCAAGGATCATCTGAATGTATTCATTTATGATCCGATTGCGCCGGATCCTCATAAGATCATCAACCAGGGCGAAGGCAACGCGACAGCTCGAGCTATCCAAATCTATGAAGCCGATGAGCTCGATGACCGTGCATTTGTCGACCTCATAAAGGCCGTTGTCGCCAACAATCGCGTGGGCGGATGGCGCAAACTCTCAGCAAAATAATGGTATTATAGGGGATAACGATGAAGATGAAATCGTCACGTCGATCGAGTATTCGCCGTCCTGCCTATGGGCAGAAGGGCGGACGCATTGGTAATCTTATAGCCGCATATCGTCGGCTGCCTCTTTGGAAGAAGATTTTTGTAGTTCTATGGCCAACGGTTATTCTGTTGGTCTTTATTGCGGTTGTCACGACTATCTCGTTTGCCGGGGCGCTCGGTAACAAAGACGCACTGATGAACCGAAACAACACCGGTGTGACATTGCTCGACCGCAATGGCAAGGTGTTCTATACCTTCAATAATGCCCACAATGATACATATGTTCAGCTAAAAGATATTGCTCCAATTGCCCAAAAAGCAGTTGTGTCATCTGAGGACAAGGACTTCTACAAGCACCCAGGCTTCTCTGTGGCGGGAATTGCGAGCGCTATGCTGCAGAATATAACGCATGGTGGTGGCGCTGGTGGTGGTTCGACTCTGACCCAACAGCTGGTGAAGAACGCGCTGCTCAGCCAGGAGCGCAGCATCTTCCGCAAGTACCAAGAGCTCGTGCTGTCGATAGAGGTTGAGCGTCGTTATTCCAAGGACGAGATCCTCGAGATGTACCTTAACTCAGCTTACTTTGGTGAGGGCGCCTTTGGTATCGAGGACGCAGCCAAGACATACTTTGGCAAGTCGGCAAAAGACCTGGATAACGCGCAGGCAGCGATGCTGATTGGCCTCCTTCCGGCTCCAAGCGCATATTCGCCAATCTCTGGCGACGCCCACAAGGCAAAGGTCCGCCAAGAATACGTCCTGGGCCGCATGCAGAGCGATGGCGTGCTGAACCAAGATCAAGTGACTGCCGCGAAAGGCGAACAGCTGAGCTACCAGCCAGCCAAGGCGGATGAAGCTCCAGACGCGCCGCACTTTGCGCTGATGGTGAAACAGTGGCTGGAAGACAAATATGGCGAAGAAAAAGTTGCCCGTTCCGGCTACAAAGTAACCACGACGCTCGACCTCGATACGCAGTCCAAAGCGCAGGCTGCCGTCCAGAGCCAAGTGAATCGTCTCGCATCCAGCAAAGTTACCAATGGTAGCGCAGTCGCAATCGATCCTAGAACTGGCGAGGTGCTTGCCCTGGTGGGTAGTGTGGACTGGAGCAACAATGTCTTTGGTAAGGTTAATATGGCCACATCTTCGCGCCAGCCAGGTTCGTCCTTCAAGCCATTTGTCTACGCGACTGGTATCCAGAATCGCCAGATGACAGGAGCGACGATTTTCTCAGACACTGCGCAGAACTTTAGCGGCTACCAGCCAAAAGATTACGACCTGAAATATCGCGGTGATGTGACGCTCAGGCGGGCTCTGAGCAACTCGCTGAACATCCCGGCCGTTGAGGCGATGCAAAAGGTCGGCATCAACAACGTTATCCAGAATGCCAAGGCCGCTGGCCTCACGACGCTCGACAAAACTGCCGACGAATATGGCCTCCCGCTGGCACTCGGTAGCGGCCAGGCGAAGCTGATCGAGATGACGAGCGCATATGGCGCCTTTGCGAACGAAGGTAATCACGCACAGACGCAGCTGGTGCTGAACATCGTCAACAAAGACAAGCAGAAGATCTACGAAGAAAAGGTCGCTAGCAGCTCGGTATGGTCATCTGGTACGGCGTATATTATTTCGAACATCTTATCCGACAATAGCGCTCGATCCGAAGTATTTGGCAGTAGCCTCACCGTATCGGGCAACCGCCCAGTCGCGGTTAAGACAGGTACGACCGAAGATTACCGTGACGCCTGGACAATTGGCTACACACCAAGCCTCGCCATCGGCGTATGGATTGGCAACAACGACAACAGCCAGATGAGCGCAGTCGCCGGTTCGAGCGGTTCGGGTCCGATCTGGATTAACCTGATGCGCCAGTTGCTCACCAATAAAGCAGTCGAGAAATTCAATCAGCCATCAACTGTTGTCTCGCACGATGTCTGCAAGAACAACGGCGCATTGGCGCAGACTTCCGGCAGCAACACTTATAGCGAAGTCTTCCTGTCGGGCACACTGCCGACTGCCACTTGCAACGAAGCCAAGCAAGAACAGAAGCCAGACACAACTCAGAATCAGCAACAGGAAACAACCAAGCAAGACACGACCGATCCAAGCACGCCAACCGGCTTGGTCGCAACGCCTGGTGCCGTGAGCGTTTCGTTGGCCTGGAATCCAAGCACCGACGACACGGGCGTGACCGGGTACAAGGTCTATCGCAATGGCAACTTGGTCGCGACCGTCACAACGCCAAGCTATAAAGATACTGGTCTGACGCCACTTACAAAGTACAGTTATACGATTATCGCTGTCGATGCGGCAGGCAACGCTTCAACTCAGAGCTCGGCCGTCGCTGCCACGACCACTGCAGATACGAGCGGTGGCGGTACAACGCCATCGCAGTAATTGACTATAATTAGCTTATATTCTAAAATATATTCATGATAAGGGGCAGTGATGCCCCTTTGACTATTGCTCTTTGCCATAGATTTGAGTTGGGCGCGTTCAGTCCGCATCGCTTGCGATTCGGTTTGAACGCGCCACAATTCCCATCATCGATTCAAGGAGGCGCTTCCATGAACAGTCTTCGCGTGGCCGAATGGGCCGAGCGGAGTTCGGCACGGATCACGACGGTCGACCTGGGCGCGTACAACACGCGTTTCGGTCTCGTCGAGTCCGGCCGTCTCTGTAACGTCCAGCGCTCGTTCACGTCGCCGTCCGCAGACATCACTCCTAGTGACGCCTTTCGGTCGCGGCTGACGCGGCGAGTGCGGACCGACAAGCCCGACGCCGTGGTCATCGCGGCTGCGGGTCCGGTCTCGGACGCCGGCGTCTCGTTCACCAACGTTGACCTCACGGTCGTCGGGGCCGAAGTCCGACAGATCGTCGCGGACAACTGCGGCGAGGTGCCCGTCATCATCGCCAACGACGGTCTGTGCGGAGCGGCCGGTCTCATCACGCTGCCGGACGAGCTGCTGTGGCAGTTCAATGGCGTGCCCACCAAGCTGTGGGAGTTCGACGAGATCACCGTGGTGATTCTGGGCAGCGGCATGGCCGTCGCCAAGCTCACCCGCGTGGACGGCGTCTGGACGGTCAAGGCCACCGAGCTTGGTCACCTGTGGCTCCGCCGCGGCATGTCCGGCTACGTCGACCAGTGGTTGTACAACGCGTTTGGGGGCGCCGTCGAGCTGGAGCACATGGTGTCCGGTCTCGGCCTCGTCAACGGCGCGCAAGCGTTGATCGACAGCACGCCGCACGGGATGGAGGCCAAGGTCCTACTGGACCAGGTCCCGTCGCACGACCAGGCTCGCTTCATCGCGGTCCAGTCGCAGCTCACGGACGGCCACCCGCTGTTCCGCGACGCGATGTCCAACTTCCGACGGGCTCTCGGCTTCGCCATCAGCGCGCTCGGCATGGACCTCACGCCCGCCGTCATCGGCGGACGACCGGTCAGTGCCAACCTCGACTATCTTCTCGAAGGCGCCGAGGGTGGTGTCGGCCCGCTACAGGCCGCGATGCGCGATCGGCGCAACCTGGGACAGGTCGCCACTACCATGGCGGCCTACGCGATCCAGCAGGACGAGACCGATGCGGACTGCAACGAGCTCAACCTGCTCGGTGCTGGCGCCATCGGCCTGCAGGCGCTACACGAAGTCGCCTGATCGATTCGCAGCAAGGAGCGTCTCGGAGGCGCGCCCCACACCAGGGGCGCCCTCCGAGTATCGCCTGAATTCGTCATGCCTGGGCATGGCTGATTGAGACGATATATGCGGTATAGTAGAGTCATGAAGCAAGCACCTGATTTTACGTTGCCAGATCAAAACGGACAGCCTCGCAGTCTCGTCGACTACAGGGGTAAGTGGGTTGTTCTCTATTTTTATCCGAAGGATGATACGCCAGGCTGTACGACCGAAGCGTGTTCGTTTCGTGACGAGCGGGAAGTTATCGCAGAGCACGGTGCCGAGATAGTCGGCATCTCCAAAGACACCGTAGCGAGTCACAAGAAATTCGCTGAGAAGTACAATCTGAACTTTACTGTCCTGAGTGATGTAGATCACAAGGTTATTGAGGCTTATGGTGCGTGGGCGCCAAAGAAAATGTTTGGCCGCGAGTATCTAGGCACGCTCCGCAAAACATTTATCATTGATCCGGATGGCAACATCGCAAGGGAGTATTCCGACGTGACGCCGAAGGAGCACGCCCTGCAGATTATTCGTGATTTGGAAGAGCTGAAGAAATAGCTCAGCCAAATCGCTACTCCTGCGCCCAGAAAACTCTTCGCTCGCAACAGCTCGCTCCGTTCGCCCGGGGAACGGGATGTTTCTGGTCTGCAGGAGTAGCGATTTGGCGTACCTCGAAGCTGGCCAGCCAACAGCATAAATGGTAAAGTTACAGTAGTATGTGCGGAATTGCTGGTTACTATAATCTTGATGATGGATCCGAAAAACTTTTAAAGTCCATGAACGCTGCGCAGGCCCATCGCGGACCTGATGGCGAGGGCTATTACGTGGACGGTCCGGTTGGTTTGGCGCAGCTGCGTTTGGCTATTATCGACCGCGAACATGGCGTGCAGCCTCTTTATAACAAAGACAAGTCACTCGTGATCATCTATAACGGTGAGGTCTATAACTACCTGGAGCTTCGTCGTGAGCTCGAGGCTGAAGGCTTTGAATTTGCGACTCAGTCCGACACTGAAGTCGTGCTGCAGGCCTATGCAGCCTGGGGCAATGCTGCCTTCGACAAGCTTAACGGTATGTTCGCACTGGCGATTCATGATAAGAAGGCCGGAAAGCTCGTGCTAGCCCGCGACCACTTCGGTATTAAGCCACTCTATATGGCTCGCCCCGCCAAGGGTCAGCTGATGTTTGCATCAGAAATCAAACCGCTGCTCGAAACCGGCTTGATCGAGAAGAAGCCAAACGATCGCACGATTTATCGCTATCTTCGTTTCCGCATCCACGAGGATTCGAGCGAAACGTTCTTTGAAGGTATCACCAAGCTTATGCCGGGCGAAGTCCTGGAGCTCAGCGAGAGTGGCGAAAAGCTCAGTAGCTACACAACACTCAAAGCTGACCTCAAGCGCCTCGCCAGCGAGAACAAGCCGTACAGCGCGGAGACAGCAGCTGAATACAAGCAGCGCCTGACCGACTCGATCAAGGCTCGTCTGCAGAGTGAAGTGCCGGTTGGCACCAGCTTTTCTGGCGGTTTGGACAGCTCGACCGTCGTTGCGGTTATCAATCAACTGATGAAGGACGACAAGGGCTCGGCCAAATCAGTCGGTGCTCGCCAGAATACTTTCAGCGCTATTTTCCCAGGTTCAGCCAACGACGAAGAGAAGTACGTTGACTCGCTTCTCGAGAAAGTCGGCGATAGCGTAACCGCGCACAAGATCAAGCCCGACGCCGACATGTTTGTGAAAGATTTGGAAGATTTCATTCGAACTCAGGAAGAGCCGCTCATCAGCACCGGCCCATATGCTCAGTACAAGGTTATGCAGGAAGCGACCAACCACGTGACCGTTCTGCTCGACGGACAGGGCGCCGACGAAATCATGGCTGGCTACATACCGTATTACTTTGTGTACCTGAAGCAACTGAAAGCACGTGGTCAGTGGGGCAAGCTCGCCAGCGAAATCATCAGCAGCTCGGATATTTTCTATCGCTTTGCTCGAGTAAACCTGCGTGAACGCATCCTGCGCAAGACGCCAGTCCGCGTCGCACAGCTTATCAACCGCGACTTCAGCAAGAAGTTTGCCGGTGAGAAGTTCGAGACGACGCCCGACAATCTGAAATTGCGCCTGATCGAAGACACATTTAGCAATAGCCTCCCGTCGCTGCTGCGTTACGAAGACAAGAATACAATGCGCTTTAGCCTGGAAGGCCGCGTGCCATTCCTCGATAAAGATGTGCTGAAGTTTTTGTTTGCACTGGACGATGAGTCGATCATCAAGGGCGGCTGGAACAAGCGTATCCTGCGCGACGCAACTCGCGATTTGCTTCCACCGATGATCAACCGCCGTCGCAACAAGATCGGCTTCACGACCCCAGAACACGAATGGTTCATGCGCCTGAAGAATCGCTTCTACGGCATTTTCCTCAGCGAAGAATTTGTAAATCGACCATATTGGGATGCGCAGGCGATTGCCGAAGCGTTCGAAGGCTTCATCAAGGGCAAGAACGACAGCAACAGCCTACTATACTGGCGCTTCCTGAATGTTGAACTGTGGCTGCGTGAATTCTTCGACGAAAAAGTCGAGGAAGAACCAAAGCGCGAGAAGCTCGACACCGAGCCGAACGAAGACAAACCGCTGGACATCAAAGCTGGCGACGGCGAATATCGCCGTTATCCACTCCGCACCGATTTCGTGACGGCCAAGGACAATCTGCAGGACTTCGTGACCGCACGGGTCCAGAAATTTTTTGATAACCTCAGTGCTGACAAGGCGCACGCTGAGTATAAGTCGCATGACTGGTACTTCCTGATTAGCGAAAAGATCGTGGCAATCACCCAAGGCCGCAGCTACTTTGTGTGGGATATCACGCCAGGTTGGTGGGCTCGCTTCCTGAGCCGCCGCGTGACCAAGACGCCGTATGGTATCGGTCTTGGCAGCCCATGGACGATGCAGCTTGCCATCCAGGAAGTTGGCCTGCCGAAGATTCTGTACGCTTCAATCGGTGGTGCTATCGGTAAAGTTATCGGCAAACGCGGTACATTCTACAATCTCGTCGGCAGTGATATCCGCGCCATCGACGGACCGACCGAATATTCAGTTTACCCAAGCAATGTGAGCGCCAAGCTCGCGCCAAAAGATCCAGACCTTGTTGCGCAGCAGCTTACCGAAGCGATCCGTGCTGTTGTGCCCAAGACCGCCGCAGAACACTTCAAAGGCGTGGTCGTCATCGATAGTAACGACATCGGCCGCAATGTCCTGGGCCAAAATACGAGCGAGGACGAGAAGCTCTTCGAAGATATCTTTGGCGACAATCCGCTCGGTCAAGCCGATCAGCGAACGCCGCTGTGTATTGTCTTTAAGAAATAGATAAGTTTGTGATTCTTCGTGAGGGCCCGCGTTTTGCGGCGCGGGCTCTCACGAGTGCCGTCGGCGGGCCTACCACCGAATCGTTGGGTGACGCTCACCTCCGGCCATGCCTGGGTCGAGGAGGCCTATGAGCGCGGCTCGTAGTTCTCCTTCATCACCCCGTCTTGCCCTGATTTCTTTCAGGGCGTGATCGACCGCTGCAAGCGTCGCGTCGATGATCGCCTTGCGTCGTCGTTTCGCGTTGGCCGTTAGGAGGGGAGTCTTATCGATTGCCGCCTTGTTCTTGTCGGCTAGGCGATGAACTCGCTCCACGAGGCCCTCGGTGGAAACTGCCCCGAAGTCAGCTCCAGTCTGTCCCATCTCTCTTCCCCCAGGATCGTCAGTTGGACGTATGAAATTATAGTATGTTCCTGTATTTTTTCAACGCACGGCGACGCGGCTTTCGGTCAATCTGATGGTACAATAAACTTATGTTAATTCTCGCGCTCTTTTCGTGGTGGTACACCGCTGGGTGGGCCCAGCTGGGTAGACGCGCCATCTTGCGAATTGCTGGCGTTCTCGATTTCTTCTCTGTCGGGCTTTTGCTGAAGAGCCTTTTTGCGCCGTTCAGGCAGATTTCGGTTGGTCGCGTTCAGGGCTCGCTGAATACACAGCTCCGTGCCTGGGCTGACCGGCAGATTTCACGCGGCATCGGTGCGATGGTGCGCCTCGGCGTTATCTTCTTTGGGCTGATCGGTGTGGCTATTATGATCATTGTTTCAGCGGCGCTGCTCGTACTCTGGCCGCTCGTTCCGTTTGTGCCAGTTATCGTGACGGTAATAGTGCTGGGGATGAAATGATGAATCAGGATATCTTTAACTACGGTTCAGTTCGGGCGCAAAAGGCTCGATTCGGTGTCTTGCTTGGCAAGAAAATGGTGCGCATGTCGCTGATGAGCGCCGTTGCGGGGCTATTCCTTTTGGGCGCGGTGATTGTAATGATCACGCTGCAGCCGGCTGGTGCTATCGTCGCAAGTCTCGCGGTTTGGCCGCTGATGCTTCTCATGTGGCACAAGTATGAGCTCGATGATCTGGCTCCACTGAAGGAGCCGCAGCCAACACTGCACGGCCTATTGAGTGGTGACGTGCTGGGACGTCTGAGCACGCAGCCCACGCCGCAGCAGCTTGCCGAAGTCGTTATGAGCCTGAATGGCGGTCTATTCTTCGTGACTAGGTTTGGCATTGGGCCGAACTTTCTGACTGAGCTCAGTAGCCATTTGCCTGAGAGCACGGATGTTATTTGGCAGCGCGCACTTGAGCTGCGCGACAAGTACCAGGCAGAAACCGTCGATGCGGCAACGCTCCTCACGGCATTGGTCGAGCAAATTCCTGGCAACGACCAGCTCCTTGCTCGGCTCCAGTTGGGCGTGGACGATATCGACGCTGGCCTGGGGTGGTATCAGCACATCAAGCATATCGTGAAGACCCACAGTGTGAAGAAGCAAACTGGCGGTATCGGCCGCGACTGGGCCTTTGGTTACACGCCGATGCTGAGCCGGTTCGCATTGAACGTATCTGAGAGTGTGGCGGGCGGCCTGCTTACCCGAGACCTCGAGGGTCACCAGGAAGTTATCACCCAGATCACGAGATTTTTGTCGGGCGGCGGTCGTCAGAACGCAGTCTTGGTTGGTCCAACCGGCGTCGGCAAGACGACACTGGTGTACGCCCTGGCTGAGCGACTGATAAATCCTTCGCCAGTATTACCGCAAAGTCTGCGCTACCGTCAGGTTATGGCGCTGGACCCGGCAAGCCTGATCGCGCAGGCGCGGGGCAGGGGAGAGCTGGAGAATTTGGTGCAGGGTCTCTTCGTGGAGGCTCTAAAGGCCAAGAACGTTGTCATCTTCCTCGATGACGCGCAGCTATTCCTGCAGGATGGGACCGGCTCGGTTGACCTGAGCAATTTGCTCTTGCCGATTCTCGAAGGCGGCGGCCTGCGGATCATCCTGGCTATGGATGAGCAACGTTGGCTGCAGCTGAGCCAAACCAACCCAGCACTGACACAGTACATGAACCGCATTTCGGTTGCGCCGCTTGGCAAAGACGACACGATGCTTGTGCTGCAGGATCAATTACTTATTCTGGAATTCCGCAGCAAGGTGACATACATGTATCAATCGCTTGAAGAAGCTTTCCGATTGGGCAGCCGCTATGTCCAGGACAGAGCTATGCCGGGGCAGGCGATCAGCTTGCTTGAGGCGGCCGCGCAGCTGACCACGAACGGCATGGTGACCACGGCGTCCATCCAGCAGGCAGTCGAGAAGACCTATGGCGTGCGAGTTGGCAACGCTAGCGGTGCGGATGAGCGCAACAAGCTCTTGAATCTCGAGCAGCTCATCCATGAACGTATGATCAATCAGGTCCGCGCGGTCAACGTGGTGAGCAACGCGCTTCGCCGTGCGCGCGCTGGTGTGCGCAACCAAGATCGCCCGATTGGCACGTTCCTTTTCCTGGGGCCGACGGGCGTGGGCAAGACCGAGCTGAGTAAGGCGCTTGCCGCCGTGTACTTTGGCGGTGAAGATCGACTCGTGCGCTTGGACCTGAACGAATTTTCGCGACCAGACGACGTCGCGCGACTGATCGCCGATGGCGCACATGACCCGAATAGCCTAGCCGCACAGATCGCCAAGCAACCATTTAGCGTTGTGCTGCTGGACGAGATCGAGAAGGCCCATCCGAATGTCCTCAACACCTTGCTGCAGCTGCTGGACGAAGGTATTCTGCGAGATATTAACAACCGTGCGGTGAGCTTCAAGGACGCGATCGTGGTCGCCACCAGCAACGCCGGCGCTGACCGAATACGCCAGTACATCGACAAGGGCTGGAAGCTGGAACAGTTCGAAGAAAAGTTCGTCAACGAGCTGATCGATTCAGGCCAGTTTAAACCAGAGTTCCTTAACCGCTTCGACGAGATCGTCGTATTCCGTCCGCTTAACCAAGATGAATTACTCAAGGTCCTGGGCCTCATCATCGTAAGCATCAACAAGACTTTGGCACTGCAAAAGGTCTCGGTGAACGTTGCTGATGATGCCAAGAAAATGCTCGTGAGCGTCGGCTACGATCCCCGACTTGGTGCGCGCCCGATGCGCCGGATTGTGCAGCGTAGCATCGAGGATATCGTCGCCAAGCGAATGCTCTCAGGCACGGTTGTGCCGGGAACCGCCATGGATATATCACTAGCCGATGTTCAGACTGCGCTTAACAGAAACGACGAGCCTGCGCCCGCCGCTATGCCGCCTAAGACTGAAGCTTGAGCCTTACGGAACGAGCTTCTTTGCTCTAGCGAAAAGTGTGTGACCAAGGCCGCCACCATGTGCACGGAGTGCATTGATGATAACCACGACATCGACGACTTCTTGCAATGCTGCACCCAGCACGGCAGGGAAGTGACCCGTCGAAAAGACGAGCATCATGCCGACGCTGATGAGGATACCGGCCCAGATACTCTGGAGCCCGATGCGAATCGTGTCCTTGGCTATGCGTACGGCCTGAGCTACTTTGTGCACGTTATCGAGCATGATCACGACATCAGCAGATTCACTTGCAGCGGTCGAGCCTCGTGCACCCAGCGCAATACCGACGTCGCTGGCGGCAAGGACTGGCGCGTCGTTGACGCCATCGCCGACCATGCCGGTTGGGTGATAATCTTTGTCGATATTTTTGATACCCGCTACTTTGTCTTTCGGCAAAAGGCCAGCGTATACTTCGGTGATACCAACTTCCTGGGCAATACTTTTGGCCACGCTCTGGTTGTCGCCGGTGAGCATCAGGACGTGTTCGATGCCGTTCTCGCGGAGGTCGGTGACGGTTTGCTTGGCTTCCTCGCGAATCTCGTCGGTGAAGTGCAGCGCGCCTATGACTTGGCCGTCGACGGCGACAAACGTGGTCGTGCGCTCGTTTGCGGCTGCTTCGTGTTCGTCAGGGAAAGTGGCGTCTTGGTCGCTGAGGAAGGCGTATTTGCCGAGCAAAACCTTCTTGCCGTTCCAGGTTGCGCGAAGGCCAAAGCCTGGCTCCTCGCTGACTTCGCTTACCGTTGCTGCCTTTATTTTGCGGTCCTTGGCTGCGGCCGTGACGGCTTCGGCAAGGATGTGTGCAGAGTTCGCCTCGATAGCTGCTGCCAGGGCGAGCACATCGTGGTCTGACGTGTCGCCATACGCTTCAACGGCGTCGAGTACGGGCGTGCCCTTGGTGAGCGTGCCGGTCTTGTCGAAGGCGATGCTTTTGATGGCGGCCAGGCGTTCAAGGCTCGAACCGTTTTTGATAATGATGCCGTGCTTGGCGGCGCGGCTCATGCCAGAGATGATAGCAACAGGCGCGCCAATAAGTAGCGGACAAGGCGTCGCGACGACAATGACTTCGAGGAACCGGACGACGTCGCCCGAAAGCGCCCACGCCGTGAAGGCAATGGCATACGAGATGGCCGTAAAGGGCAGGCTGTAGCGGTCGGCCAATCGTATGAATGGCGACTTAGCTTCGGTGGCTTCCTGGACGAGCTTGATGATCTGCGAATATTGGCTGTCCTCGCTGGTGTGAACCACTTCGATTGTGATAGCGGCGTCGACGTTGACGGCACCGCTGAGGATCTCATCGCCAACTTTTTTGGACACGGGCAGACTTTCGCCGGTCAGGCTGGATTCGTCCAGGCTGGTCGTGCCGTCGGTGATCTTGCCGTCAACAGGAATGACCTCACCGGGTTTGACTAAGACGCGGTCGCCGACCTTGACGGTTTCGATGCGTACGTCGGTCGCGATGCCGTTTTTGTCGAGAACGTGAGCTTGCTTTGGCGCGCGGTCCATGAGGTCGGTGAGTTCGTTAGTGGCGCGCCGCTCGGCATAATCCTCAAGCGCTTCGCCGCCAGTGAGCATCAGGGCGATGACCACCGCGGCCCAGTATTCGTGGAGTAGCACGCCAACAACGATAGCAGTGAGTGCCAATACGTCTAAGCCGAGACCACCCTCGCGGACGGTCTTGATCATCTCGATCACAATTTGTATAGCCGCGACGACTGATACGACGATCAGGAGCGCGTTAGTAATGGTCTGCATGCCGGCCAGCTGGAATCCCAAGCCGGCCACCATGGCGGCAGCGACCAGTGCGAAAATCGGATATTCACGCACCGAAGAAATTGCCCGTGTAAAAAATGTAGTTTTGTTCATATGTCATATCCTATTATACACGACTCACAGATGAATCATGGTATAATAACTGAGGTCAGGTGCCATGCGAGTGTTGTATAAAGGCTATTATGCCAGCCTTCCAAGCTGGAGATGAGGGTTCGATTCCCTCCACTCGCACCATGCGCCCCGGTAGCTCAGCTGGATAGAGCAGGAGACTTCTAAGCTTCAGGTCGTAGGTTCGAGACCTACCCGGGGTACCAAGATAAGAGGCCCACAGTGATGTGGGCTTTTTATTTTAGTAATTTGCGTAAGCAGTTTGATATACTGAGGGGTAATATGGCACGGCTTCCAGTTCCCGGTAGTGACAACGGCGTATGGGGTGATATCCTCAATGATTTTCTGAGTGTGGAGCTGAATACTGACGGAACGCTGAAGCGCGGCAGCACTATAGATGGCAAACTAGACAAGTCTACAGCCACGACGAAGGGCGACTTGCTCGTTGCGACTGCCGCGAGCACCATTACGCGGTTGGGCGTTGGCACGAACGGTCAGAGACTTGTCGCTGATTCTGCTCAGACGAGTGGAGTGAAATGGGCAACTAACGGCGTGCTGCTGGCGATTGACTACGGCGCAAAGTTTGACGGCTCGACGGACGATGCCAGTGCGCTCCAGACTGCAATCACGGCGGCAATTGCTGCGGGCAAGCCGCTTCTTCTTGCGCCTGGTACGACGATCGTTGGGACGAC
>FTKL01001021.1_pt2 | contig 24932 bp, 37 predicted proteins | sample 2434061 | NCBI WGS metagenome assembly FTKL01 (sample SAMEA3914816, study PRJEB12502) | metagenome | biome: forest; material: soil | place: USA | collected 2011-09-16 | depth 0.3 m
ATCTGGTGCGCCGGTGTCCCGGCCGAGGACTGGCCGGCCGTCTGCGGCCGCCGGGCCCCCTGGCTGGACGAGCCCCAGAAGTAACCGGAGTTGAGCCCTGATCGGGGCCGGCGGGGGAGACCCCCGCCGGCCCCGATTGGCATATCGGGCGCAAGCTGTGGCAGTATGTCCAAGTTGCTCGGTTGAGTGCCGATGCTGCGCGCCTCCCGCCGGGAGGACCGGAAGCGAGTCCCATGTACTCGTCGTTCCCGTGATGGCCGTTCATGTGTTCACGTGCTTTTTGTGAATGCAGTGGTGTGTAAGCGACACCGCGGCAGCTGCGGGGCGGACGTACGGGAATCTTCAGGGAAGCGTAGACAGGGCCTCGACCCGGTGCCTGGTGGGTGCAAGACCTGCCGATCCGCTGGAAAAAGTCCGCAAGGAGTGATCCTTGTTGGATTTTTTGCAAGCGCGAGGGCGACACGCCCGACCGCGTGGGTCGGAGGTAACCACCCAGAGGCACCACCGGACCAATCCACCCGGATGACTCCGGCCGCAGAAGCAGCAGACGACACAAAGGACTACTGAGTAGCCATGGCGGGACAGAAGATCCGCATCCGGCTCAAGGCCTACGACCACGAGGTGATTGACTCCTCGGCGAAGAAGATCGTCGAGACCGTCATTCGCACTGGTGCGCAGGTCGCGGGCCCGGTGCCGCTGCCCACTGAGAAGAACGTCTACTGCGTCATCCGCTCGCCGCACAAGTACAAGGACTCGCGCGAGCACTTCGAGATGCGCACCCACAAGCGTCTGATCGACATCCTCGACCCGACCCCGAAGACCGTTGACTCGCTGATGCGCCTCGACCTTCCGGCCGGCGTCGACATCGAGATCAAGCTCTGAGAGGCGCGACGAAGATGGCAAAGCAGATTAAGGGCATCCTGGGCGAGAAGCTCGGCATGACCCAGGTCTGGGACGAGAACAACCGGATCGTTCCGGTGACCGTCGTCAAGGCCGGGCCCAATGTCGTGACCCAGGTCCACACCGCTGATGGCACCGGCTACGACGCCGTGCAGATCGGTTTCGGCGAGATCGACCCCCGCAAGGTGAACAAGCCCCTCGCGGGTCACTTCGCCAAGGCCGGTGTCACCCCGCGCCGCCACCTGGTCGAGCTGCGTACCTCGGACGCGTCCGAGTACACCCTCGGCCAGGAGATCACCGCTGAGCTGTTCGAGGCGGGTGTCAAGGTCGACGTGACCGGCACCTCCAAGGGCAAGGGCTTCGCCGGTGTCATGAAGCGTCACAACTTCAAGGGCCTCGGCGCCGGTCACGGCGTGCAGCGCAAGCACCGTTCGCCCGGCTCGATCGGTGGCTGCGCCACCCCGGGTCGCGTGTTCAAGGGCATGAAGATGGCCGGCCGGATGGGCCACGAGCGCGTGACCACCCAGAACCTGACCGTCCATGCCGTTGACGCGGAGAAGGGGCTGCTCCTGATCAAGGGCGCAATCCCCGGTCCGAACGGCGGCCTCGTCCTCGTCCGCACTGCGGCGAAGGGGCTGTGAGGATATGAGCACCATTGACATCCTGTCGCCCTCGGGCGACAAGGCCGGCAGCCTGGAGCTGCCCGCTGAGATCTTCGACGCCAAGGTCAGCATCCCGCTGATGCACCAGGTCGTCGTCGCTCAGCTCGCGGGCGCCCGTCAGGGCACCCACTCGACGAAGCGTCGTGGCGAGGTCCGAGGCGGCGGCCGCAAGCCGTACCGCCAGAAGGGCACCGGCCGCGCCCGTCAGGGCTCGACCCGCGCGCCGCAGTTCGTCGGCGGTGGCGTTGTCCACGGCCCGAAGCCGCGTGACTACTCGCAGCGGACCCCGAAGAAGATGATCGCCGCCGCTCTGCGTGGCGCGCTCACCGACCGGGCCCGCCACAGCCGCATCCACGTCATCACCGACGTGATCGCGGCCGAGGCGCCGTCGACCAAGGCTGCCAAGGGCCTGTTCGGCAAGATCACCGAGCGCAAGAACATCCTCCTCGTCGTCGAGCGTGCCGACGAGGTGGGTCTGAAGAGCGCCCGCAACCTGCCGAACGTGCACATCCTGGACGCCGGTCAGCTGAACACCTACGACGTGCTCGTCTCCGACGATGTGGTCTTCACCCAGGCTGCCTTCGAGCGTTTCGTGGCGGGTCCCGCCGCGTCCGCCAAGGCTGTGGCTGCTGAGGGCGAGCTCGAAGGGAGCGCCGCCTGATGGCTGCAGAGATCACGAGCAAGACGTTCACGGACCCCCGTGACGTCCTGGTGAAGCCGGTCATCTCCGAGAAGAGCTACGCGCTCCTCGACGAGAACAAGTACACGTTCGTCGTGTCGCCGGGCGCCAACAAGACCCAGATCAAGCAGGCCGTCGAGGCGGTCTTCTCGGTCAAGGTCGAGTCGGTCAACACGCTCAACCGTCAGGGCAAGCGCAAGCGCTCCAAGACGGGCTTTGGCAAGCGCAAGAACACCAAGCGCGCCATCGTGACGCTGGCCGAGGGCAACCGCATCGACATCTTCGGGGGTCCGGTCTCCTAACGGAGACTCGGGTCGTCGATAAGGACGAGGACGAGAGAGCCAAATGGGCATCCGCAAGTACAAGCCGACTACGCCGGGCCGTCGCGGCTCCAGCGTGGCCGACTTCGTAGAGATCACGCGGTCCACGCCGGAGAAGTCGCTGGTTCGCCCCCTGCACAGCAAGGGCGGCCGTAACAACGCCGGTCGTATCACCGCTCGCCACCAGGGTGGCGGACACAAGCGCGCCTACCGCGTGATCGACTTCCGTCGTCACGACAAGGACGGCGTGCCGGCCAAGGTCGCACACATCGAGTACGACCCCAACCGCACTGCGCGCATCGCGCTCCTGCACTACGCGGACGGCGAGAAGCGCTACATCATCGCCCCGCGCGGTGTCGGCCAGGGCGACCGGATTGAGAACGGCCCCGCGGCCGACATCAAGCCCGGCAACAACCTGCCGCTGCGCAACATCCCGGTCGGTACCACCATCCACGCGGTGGAGCTGCGTCCCGGCGGCGGTGCCAAGATGGCCCGCTCCGCCGGTGCCGGCATCCAGCTGCTGGCGCGTGAGGGCAAGATGGCGCACCTGCGCATGCCCTCCGGTGAGATCCGCCTGGTGGACGCGCGCTGCCGCGCGACCGTCGGCGAGGTCGGCAACGCCGAGCAGTCGAACATCAACTGGGGCAAGGCCGGCCGTATGCGCTGGAAGGGCGTTCGCCCGACCGTGCGTGGTGTGGCCATGAACCCGATCGACCACCCGCACGGTGGTGGTGAGGGTAAGACCTCCGGTGGTCGCCACCCGGTCTCGCCGTGGGGCCAGAAGGAGGGTCGCACTCGTAGCCCGAAGAAGGCTTCGAACGCTCTCATCGTGCGCCGCCGCAAGACCAACAAGAAGCGCTAGGAGCAGGTCAGATGCCGCGCAGTCTCAAGAAGGGCCCCTTCATCGACGGCCACCTTCTCAAGAAGGTGGACGCGCAGAACGAGGCGGGTACCCAGAACGTCATCAAGACCTGGTCCCGTCGCTCCGTGATCTTCCCGGCCATGCTCGGCCACACGATCGCGGTCCACGATGGCCGTAAGCACGTCCCGGTGTTCGTCACCGAGTCGATGGTCGGCCACAAGCTCGGCGAGTTCGCGCCGACGCGTACCTTCCGCGGTCACGTCAAGGACGACCGCAAGTCGAAGCGTCGCTAGTCGCCAGCGAGATTACCGACTCAATGACTTACACCAGCAAGGGGACAACCATGGAAGCCAGGGCCCAGGCGCGGTACATCCGCGTCACGCCCATGAAGGCCCGCCGAGTGGTGGACCTCATCCGTGGCCTGAACGCCACGGAGGCCCAGGCGGTCCTGCGTTTCGCTCCGCAGGCCGCTACCGTGCCGGTCGGCAAGGTGCTCGACAGCGCCATTGCCAACGCCGTGCACAACTACAACCACAACAACGTGGACGACCTCGTCATCAGCGAGGCGTACGTTGACGAGGGCCCGACCCTGAAGCGGTTCCGTCCGCGTGCACAGGGCCGTGCCTACCGGATCCGCAAGCGGACCAGCCACATCACCGTGGTCGTCAGCAGCAAGGAAGGGACCCGGTAATGGGCCAGAAGGTTAACCCGCACGGGTTCCGCCTCGGCATCAGCACGGACTTCAAGTCCCGCTGGTACGCCGACAAGCTGTACAAGGACTACGTCAAGGAAGACGTTGCCATTCGTCGCATGATGACGAAGGGCATGGAGCGCGCCGGCATCTCGAAGGTTGAGATCGAGCGCACCCGCGACCGCGTCCGCGTCGACATCCACACCGCTCGCCCCGGCATCGTCATCGGTCGCCGTGGCACCGAGGCCGACCGCATCCGCGGCGACCTCGAGAAGCTGACCGGCAAGCAGGTCCAGCTGAACATCCTCGAGGTCAAGAACCCCGAGCTGGACGCCCAGCTCGTGGCTCAGGGCGTCGCGGAGCAGCTGTCCTCCCGCGTGTCGTTCCGCCGTGCCATGCGCAAGTCGATGCAGGGCACCATGAAGTCCGGCGCCAAGGGCATCAAGGTCCAGTGCTCCGGTCGTCTCGGCGGCGCCGAGATGAGCCGTTCGGAGTTCTACCGCGAGGGTCGTGTGCCGCTGCACACGCTGCGCGCGAACGTCGACTACGGCTTCTTCGAGGCCAAGACGACCTTCGGTCGTATCGGCGTCAAGGTCTGGATCTACAAGGGCGACGTCAAGAACATCGCCGAGGTCCGCGCTGAGAACGCTGCTGCCCGCTCGGGCAACCGTCCGGCCCGCAACGACGCCCGCCCCGCGCGTGGCGGCGAGCGCGGTGGCCGTGGCGGCGAGCGTGGCGGCGCCCGTGGTGGCGCCCGTCGTCCCCAGAACACCGAGGCCTCGGCCGCGGCTGTGACGGAGACGCCGGCTGCCGAGAGCACCGGAACGGAGGCCTGACCGTCATGCTGATCCCCCGTCGGGTCAAGCACCGCAAGCAGCACCACCCCAAGCGCCGTGGCGCTGCCAAGGGTGGCACCGAGCTCGCCTTCGGCGAGTACGGCATCCAGGCCGTTACCCCGGCCTACGTGACGAACCGGCAGATCGAGTCCGCTCGTATCGCCGTCACCCGTCACATCAAGCGTGGCGGCAAGGTCTGGATCAACATCTACCCGGACCGTCCGCTCACCAAGAAGCCGGCCGAGACCCGCATGGGTTCCGGTAAGGGTTCGCCCGAGTGGTGGATCGCGAACGTGCACCCGGGTCGGGTCATGTTCGAGCTGTCGTACCCCAACGAGAAGGTGGCTCGTGAGGCGCTGACCCGCGCAGCTCACAAGCTCCCGATGAAGTGCCGGATCATCCGGCGCGAGGCAGGTGAGAGCTGATGTCGGCCGGCACCAAGGCTGCTGACCTCCGCGAGCTGGACAACGAGGGTCTCGTTGCCAAGCTCCGTGAGGCCAAGGAGGAGCTGTTCAACCTCCGCTTCCAGGCGGCGACCGGGCAGCTCGACAACCACGGACGGCTCAAGCTCGTCCGTAAGGACATCGCGCGGATCTACACCCTGATGCGCGAGCGCGAGCTGGGCATCGAGACGGTGGAGAACGCCTGATGACTGAGAACACCACCAACGACACTGAGGCGCGCGGTTTCCGCAAGACCCGTGAGGGTCTCGTCGTCAGCGACAAGATGGACAAGACCGTCGTCGTCGCCGTCGAGGACCGCGTCAAGCACGCTCTGTACGGCAAGGTCATCCGCCGTACGAACAAGCTGAAGGCGCACGACGAGGCAAACGCCTGCGGCATCGGCGACCGGGTCCTCCTCGCGGAGACCCGCCCGCTGTCCGCGACGAAGCGCTGGCGCGTCGTCGAGATCCTCGAGAAGGCCAAGTAACGAAGTTGATGCGGTACGGCCGTATGTGCACCGGGCCCCTCGCGGGCGTCGGTGTGAGCAGCGGCCGGCCCGTCAGCTCTCGTTGACGATCAGGAGAAAGCTGTGATCCAGCAGGAGTCGCGACTGCGTGTCGCCGACAACACGGGCGCGAAGGAAATCCTTTGCATCCGCGTTCTCGGTGGCTCCGGTCGCCGCTACGCCGGCATCGGGGACGTCATCGTCGCCACCGTCAAGGACGCGATCCCCGGCGGTAGCGTCAAGAAGGGCGACGTCGTCAAGTGCGTCATCGTCCGTACCGTGAAGTCGCGCCGTCGTCCCGACGGTTCGTACATCCGGTTCGACGAGAACGCTGCCGTCGTGCTCAAGAACACCGACGGTGACCCCCGCGGTACGCGCATCTTCGGCCCGGTGGGCCGCGAGCTGCGTGACAAGAAGTTCATGAAGATCATCTCGCTTGCGCCGGAGGTGCTCTAACCATGGCGAACAGCATGAAGATCAAGAAGGGTGACCTGGTTCAGGTCATCACCGGCAAGGACCGCGGGAAGCAGGGCAAGGTCATTCAGGCCATGCCCGCGACCAACAAGGTTCTCGTCGAGGGTGTGAACCGGGTCAAGAAGCACACCAAGCCCGGCCAGGGCACTCAGGGTGGCATTGTCACCGTCGAGGCCCCGGTGCACGTTTCCAACGTGCAGCTGGTCGTGGAGAAGGACGGCAAGAAGGTCGTCACTCGCGTTGGTTACCGCTTCGATGACGAGGGCAACAAGATCCGCGTTGCCAAGCGAACCGGTGAGGACATCTGATGTCTGAGACGACCATCGAGAACGTTGAGAAGGTGGCCCCCCGCCTCAAGGCGCGTTACAACGCCGAGATCAAGGGCCAGCTCCTGGAGGAGTTCTCCTACGAGAACGTCATGCTGATCCCCGGCCTGGTCAAGGTCGTGGTCAACATGGGTGTGGGCGAGGCCGCCCGCGACTCCAAGCTGATCGAGGGCGCGATCCGCGACCTCACCGCCATCACCGGTCAGAAGCCGGCGGTGACGAAGGCTCGCAAGTCCATCGCGCAGTTCAAGCTGCGTGAGGGCCAGCCGATCGGCACCCACGTCACCCTCCGTGGTGACCGCATGTGGGAGTTCCTGGACCGTCTGGTGTCGCTGGCTCTGCCGCGTATCCGTGACTTCCGCGGTCTCTCCCCCAAGCAGTTCGACGGCCGTGGCAACTACACCTTCGGTCTGACCGAGCAGGTTATGTTCCACGAGATCGACCAGGACAAGGTCGACCGTCAGCGCGGTATGGACATCACCGTCGTGACCACCGCTCAGACCGACGACGAGGGCCGGGCGCTCCTGCGCGCTCTGGGCTTCCCGTTCAAGGAGGCGTGAGCCGCACATGGCGAAGAAGTCCCTCATCGCGAAGGCCGAGCGCAAGCCGAAGTTCGGCGTGCGGGCCTACACCCGGTGCCAGCGTTGCGGTCGTCCGCACTCTGTCTACCGTAAGTTCGGCCTCTGCCGTGTCTGCCTCCGTGAGATGGCACACCGCGGCGAGCTGCCGGGCGTGACCAAGAGCTCCTGGTAGTCCAGGCAGTTCTAGTCAGCTAGCGAAGCAGTGGCGCCCGATCCCACACGGCCTTCCCGCTCTCTCCACGAGCAGAGTTGGGGCTACGTACGGAATCCCGTAAGGTAGTGGGGTCGGGCCCCCTGTCGCGGCAGCTCCGTAGCTGCTGTCGACCTTCTTCGGAGGGCTCGCACTTAGTCTTACGACGCCGCAGGTCCCCTGCGTCTGTGCCCCTGACCGCACTCCTCGGAGTGCGGCGGGGGGACCTGGCGCGGAGAAACCACGGCGAGAGAGGCCTGAGGCCCATCATGACCATGACCGACCCCATCGCAGACATGCTCACGCGTCTGCGTAACGCGAACTCGGCGTACCACGACACCGTGGCGATGCCGGCCAGCAAGATCAAGGCGCACGTCGCCGAGATCCTGCAGCAGGAGGGTTACATCTCCTCCTGGAAGGTTGAGGAGCCGCAGGAGAACGAGGTCGGCAAGAAGCTGACCATCGAGCTCAAGTTCGGCCCCAACCGTGAGCGCTCGATCGCTGGCATCAAGCGGATCAGCAAGCCGGGCCTGCGGGTCTACGCAAAGTCCACCAACCTGCCGAAGGTGCTCGGCGGCCTGGGCGTGGCGATCATCTCCACGTCTTCGGGTCTCCTCACTGACAAGCAGGCCGCCAAGAAGGGCGTAGGCGGAGAAGTTCTCGCCTACGTCTGGTAATTCGGGAAACGGAGGTACAGCAATGTCGCGCATTGGACGGCTGCCCATCCCGGTTCCCGCCGGCGTGGACGTCACCATCGATGGCCAGGCGGTCTCGGTGAAGGGTCCCAAGGGATCCCTCACCCACGTTGTCGCCGCGCCGATCGAGATCGGCAAGGGCGAGGACGGCACTCTGCTCGTCACCCGCCCGAACGACGAGCGTCAGTCGAAGGCCCTTCACGGCCTTTCCCGCACGCTGGTGGCGAACATGATCACCGGCGTGACCGCGGGCTACCGCAAGTCGCTGGAGATCAGCGGTGTTGGTTACCGAGTCGCAGCGAAGGGCTCCAACATGGAGTTCCAGCTCGGCTACAGCCACCCGATTCTGATCGAGGCCCCGGAGGGCATCTCCTTCGTGGTCGAGTCGCCCACCAAGTTCCACGTGGACGGGATTGACAAGCAGCTGGTCGGCGAGGTTTCGGCCAAGATCCGCAAGCTGCGCAAGCCCGACCCGTACAAGGCCAAGGGCGTCAAGTACGCGGGCGAGGTCATCCGCCGCAAGGTCGGAAAGAGCGGTAAGTAAGCCATGAGTCTTTCTGTCAAGATCGGCAAGGGCAACGCCTACAAGCCCTCCGCCCGTAAGCGCCGCGCGATCCGCGTTCGCAAGCGCGTCACTGGTACCGAGCTGCGTCCGCGCCTCGTTGTGACGCGTTCGAACCGCCACATGGTCGCCCAGGTCATCGACGACGGCAGGGGTCACACCCTGGCGTCGGCGTCCACTCTCGATGTGTCCATCAAGGGCGTCGAGGGCGACAAGACCGAGCTGGCCAAGAAGGTCGGAGCCCTGGTCGCCGAGCGCGCCAAGGCCGCCGGCATCGAGTCGGTCGTCTTCGACCGCGCGGGCAACCGGTACGCAGGCCGCATCGCCGCTCTGGCCGATGCTGCCCGCGAGGCCGGGCTCGACTTCTAAGCCGCTCGTCGGCTCAGTCGACGGACGTAATCGAGAGAGGTAATTCCAATGGCTGGACCCCAGCGCCGCGGTAGCGGCGCCGGCGGCGGCACCGGCGGTGGCGAGCGGCGTGACCGTAAGCGCGACGGCGGCGCCCCCGTCGTCGAGAAGAGCGCTTACGTCGAGCGTGTCGTCGCGATCAACCGTGTTGCCAAGGTTGTCAAGGGTGGTCGTCGTTTCAGCTTCACCGCGCTGGTCGTGGTGGGCGACGGTGACGGCACCGTAGGTGTCGGATACGGCAAGGCGAAGGAGGTTCCGGCCGCCATCGCCAAGGGTGTTGAGGAGGCCAAGAAGAACTTCTTCAAGGTCCCCCGTATCCAGGGCACCATTCCTCACCCGATCCAGGGCGAGAAGGCTGCCGGCGTCGTGCTCCTGAAGCCGGCTGCCCCCGGTACCGGCGTTATCGCCGGTGGCCCGGTGCGTGCCGTTCTGGAGTGCGCCGGCATCCACGACATCCTGTCGAAGTCGCTCGGCTCGGACAACGCGATCAACATCGTGCACGCCACGGTTGCCGCTCTGAAGGGCCTCGTGCGCCCCGAGGAGATCGCGGCCCGTCGTGGTCTGCCGCTGGAGGACGTGGCCCCCGCTGCCCTGCTGCGGGCTCGTGCTGCTGGGGTGAGCGCCTGATGGCTCGCCTCAAGATCACGCAGACCAAGTCCTACATCGGTAGCAAGCAGAACCACCGTGACACCCTTCGTTCGCTTGGTCTCAAGCGGATGAACGACGTGGTCGTGAAGGAGGACCGTCCCGAGATCCGCGGGATGGCCCAGACTGTCCGTCACCTCGTCACGGTCGAGGAGGTTGACTGACATGGCGGACTCTCCGCTGAAGGTCCACAACCTGCGTCCTGCCCCGGGTGCCAAGACCGCCAAGACCCGTGTCGGTCGTGGTGAGGCATCCAAGGGTAAGACCGCTGGTCGTGGTACCAAGGGCACCAAGGCCCGCTACCAGGTTCCGCAGCGCTTCGAGGGTGGCCAGATGCCCCTCCACATGCGCCTGCCGAAGCTGAAGGGTTTCAAGAACCCGTTCAAGATCACCTTCCAGGTGGTCAACCTCGACAAGCTGTCCGAGCTCTACCCGCAGGGTGGAGAGGTCACGGTCGAGGACCTGGTCGCCAAGGGCGCGGTTCGCAAGAACTCGCTCGTCAAGGTGCTCGGCACCGGCGACATCTCGGTTGCGCTCCAGGTTTCGGTTGACGCCGTCTCCGGTGCCGCCGCCGAGAAGATCACCGCCGCCGGCGGCACCGTCACCGAGCTCATCTGAGCCCGCTGACTCACGGGCCCCGTACTTCCTGCAAAGGAGGTGCGGGGCCCGCTGCATTTCCCCGCTGTTTCTTTGCACGGCTCTTTCGTCCGCCAGAACTCGCGAGCCTTTTGTATGGCAAATCCGGGCAAGCCGTACCCCGTGCGTGGGGGAGGGGCGGCACGCGCTTCTGTCGAGTGGCCACACACTGTTAGAGTCCGTGGAGTTCCCTTGTAGGCTCGCGCGGCTCCGCCTGCGCAGCCCGCGGGGAGCGAGACCGCAAACTCCCCCCATCAGGACCGACCCTCCCGCCGACGACGTGCGGGAGGCGCAGGAGGCACCGTGCTCAGTGCGTTCGCGCGGGCGTTCAAGACGCCCGACCTGCGCAAGAAGCTGCTGTTCACGCTGGGCATCATGGTGCTGTTCCGGCTGGGTGCGCACATCCCCGTCCCGGGGGTCAGTTTCCAGGCGGTGAACGCGTGCTTGAAGGACCAGACGTCCCAGGGTCTCTTCGGGCTCGTCAACCTGTTCAGCGGTAACGCGCTGCTCCAGCTGACGATCTTCGCGCTCGGCATCATGCCGTACATCACGGCCAGCATCATCCTCCAGCTGCTCACCGTCGTGATCCCGCGACTCGAAGCGCTGAAGAAGGAGGGCCAGGCCGGTACCGCGAAGATCACGCAGTACACCCGCTACCTGACCATCGCCCTCGCCGTGCTCCAGGGCACCGGAATCGTCGCGACCGCGTCCAGCGGCGCGCTCTTCTCCGGCTGTGCCTACGCCAACCAGATCGTCCCGGACACCTCGGTGTTCCGGATCGCCGTGATGGTCATCACGATGACCGCCGGCACCTCGATGATCATGTGGCTGGGTGAGCTGATCACCGACCGCGGCATCGGCAACGGCATGTCCATCCTGATCTTCACCTCCATCGCGGCCGGCTTCCCCGGCTCGATGTGGGCGATCAAGAAGTCGGGCACCATCGGCGGCGGCTGGGTGGAGTTCCTCTCCGTCATCGCGGTCGGTGTGATCGTCGTGATGCTGGTCATCTTCGTGGAGCAGGCCCAGCGCCGGATCCCGGTCCAGTACGCGAAGCGCATGATCGGCCGGCGTGCCTTCGGCGGCACCTCGACCTACATCCCGCTCAAGGTCAACCAGGCCGGTGTCATCCCGGTCATCTTCGCCTCGTCGCTGCTGTACATCCCGGCACTGCTGGTCCAGCTGACCAACAGCCAGTCGGGCTGGGCGGGGTGGATCAGGACGAACTTCGTCAAGGGCGATCACCCGCTCTACATGCTGACGTACTTCCTCCTGATCGTTTTCTTCGCCTTCTTCTACGTCGCGATCTCCTTCAACCCCGAAGAAGTTGCCGACAATATGAAGAAGTATGGTGGCTTCATCCCGGGGATCCGGGCCGGCCGACCGACGGCCGAGTACCTGAACTACGTGCTCACCCGCATCACGTGGCCGGGTTCGCTCTACCTGGGCCTGATCGCGTTGATCCCGATGATCGCCCTGGTCGCCTTCGGACAGCAGACCAACTTCCCGTTCGGCGGCACCAGCGTGCTCATCGTCGTCGGCGTCGGACTCGAAACTGTTAAGCAGATCGAGAGCCAACTCCAGCAGCGCAATTACGAAGGGTTCCTCCGCTGATGCGTATCGTCCTCGTCGGACCTCCCGGGGCCGGGAAGGGTACTCAGGCGCACCTGCTCGCCAAGACCCTGTCCATTCCCCACATCTCCACCGGCGACCTGTTCCGCGCCAACATCGGCCAGCGCACCCAGTTGGGGCTCGAGGCCAAGAGCTACATGGACGCGGGCCACCTGGTGCCGGATGAGGTCACCATCGGCATGGCCAAGGACCGCATGGCCCAGCCGGACGCCGCCAACGGCTTCCTGCTCGACGGCTTCCCGCGGAACCTTGTCCAGGCCAAGGCACTCGACGAGATCCTCGCCGAGTGGGGCATCGCCCTCGACGGCGTGCTCGACCTGGAGGTCCCCGAGGACGAGGTCGTCAAGCGCATCGCCGGTCGCCGGCTGTGCCGCAACGACGGCGGCCACGTGTTCCACGTGGACTACAACCCGCCCGCGACCGAGGGCGTCTGCGACGAGTGCGGCGGAGAGCTGTACCAGCGCTCCGACGACACCGAGGACAAGGTCCGGACCCGGCTCGAGGTCTACCACACCGAGACCGAGCCGATCATCGACTACTACGTCCAGCAGGGCCTGGTCGCGACGATCCCGGCCCTCGGCAAGGTCGACGAGGTCACCCAGCGCGCGATCGAGGCGCTGAAGAAGAACGGCTGAACCCCTCGCGGGTGAGCTTGCTTACGTCCGTACGGCCGCGCTGCCCCGCCCGGGGCATCGCGGCCGTACGGCGTCGTACGGTGGTATGAGTGCACGGCCGCCCGGCAAGGACCGGGCGGCGACCAATCGGAAGGCGTGGCCAGATGGTGGAGATCAAGACCCCCGAGCAGATCGCGAAGATGCGGGTGGCCGGGCTGGTCGTGGCCGAGGCGCTCAAGGCGGCCCGCGAGGCGGTGGTGCCCGGCGTGAGCACCCAGGAGCTGAACGACGTCGCGGCCAAGGTGATCGCCGACCACGGTGCCACCTCCAACTTCCGCGCCCACCACGGTGGCCTGTGGTTCCCCGGGGTGATCTGCGCCTCGGTGAACAACGAGGTCGTGCACGGCATCCCGGGGGAGCGCGTGCTGGTCGAGGGTGACGTCATCTCGATCGACTGCGGCGCGATCGTGGACGGCTGGCACGGCGACGCGGCCATCACGGTCGCGGTGGGCGAGGTGCGCCCCGAGGTCGAGATGCTGAGCCGGGTGACCGAGGGCTCGATGTGGGCCGGGATCGCCCAGATGAAGAAGAACAACCGGCTGGCCGACGTCTCCAAGGCGATCGAGGGCTACATCCGCCGCCAGCCGCTGCCGCCCAAGGGCAAGTGGGGCATCACCGAGGGCTACGGCGGCCACGGCATCGGCACCGCGATGCACATGGAGCCGCACGTGCTGAACTACGTCGAGCGCGGGCGTGGCAAGGGCCCCAAGCTCGTCCCGGGCACCGTGCTGGCCATCGAGCCGATGGTCTCGCTGGGCACCCCGCACACGAGCGTGCTGGAGGACGACTGGACGGTCGTCACCAACGACGGCACCTGGGCCTCGCACTGGGAGCACTCGGTGGCCGTCACCGAGCAGGGCCCGCTGGTGCTGACCGCCTTCGACGGCGGCCGGGCCGAGCTGGCGAAGCTCGGAATCACCGCGGCGCCGGACCCGCTGGGCTGACCTGCCCTGTTGCACAACTGACGTGGACTCAAAGCCTGGAAGCACTGCTTCCGGGCTTTTTGTCCTTTTTGCTACCAGCTGAACATTCGCTAAGCTCCCTGGCTGACCAGGACAAGAACATAAGGGGACTGCGGTGCTCAAGGGCTTCCGAGATTTCATGATGCGCGGCAACGTCATCGACATGGCCGTCGGTGTCGTCATCGGTGCGGCGTTCACCGGTGTGGTGACGGGCTTCGTGTCGGCCTTCCTCACGCCGCTGGTGGGTGTCGTCGTCGGCGCGGCCGGCGACTTCAGCACCTACAGGTTCACCGTCGCCGGGGTGACCTTCCCGTACGGCCAGTTCCTGAACGTGCTGATCGCGTTCGTGATGACCGCCGCAGTGCTCTACTTCTGCGTCGTGCTGCCCGTGACGAAGGCCACGGCCCGGTACCTGCCGAAGAAGCCGAAGGTCGCGAAGCGCCCGTGCCCCGAGTGCCTGACCGACATTCCCGAGGCCGCGCGCCGCTGCTCGGCCTGCACCGCGCACATCGAGCCGCTCGCCATCGTCGCCCAGCGGTGAGCCCTGTTTTGGCCGTACCCGCGCTACTGGCGTAGGATGGACCGTCGGCTCACTCGTAGCGTGCTTCAGCACGCCCTCTTCCCTCTCGGGGGTCGGGGTGAACCCAGGTTCGCACGAGCGTGCCGCATACGGTAGCCGGTCCCGGAAGGTGGATCTCGCAGTTCATGGCAAAGAAGCAAGGCGCCATTGAGATCGAGGGCACCGTGATCGAGTCTCTCCCGAACGCCATGTTCAAGGTTGAGCTGCAGAACGGTCACAAGGTCCTCGCGCACATCAGCGGAAAGATGCGGATGCACTACATCCGCATCCTCCCGGACGACCGGGTCGTTGTGGAGCTCAGCCCCTACGACCTGACGCGCGGCCGGATCGTCTACCGCTACAAGTAAGTATTCGTCAGATCTAGACCCGGAGAACCTGAACCATGAAGGTCAAGCCGAGCGTCAAGAAGATCTGCGACAAGTGCAAGGTGATCCGCCGTCACGGCCGGGTCATGGTGATCTGCGACAACCTGCGTCACAAGCAGCGCCAGGGCTGATCCAGCCCCAGCATTTCTCGTACGTCTTTGCGTGAACACTGCTTCGCGCGACGCGAATAAACGTCATACACGGGCTGCCCGATCCGTCCCCAGGGGACGGACTGCCACCCCCGGTCAGAGGCCGGGGCTCCCTCGCCGTGAGGTGTTGGAGAAGGCGGCCTGTCAGACCTCTGAAGAACCACAGGAGCCACATCAATGGCACGCCTCGCAGGCGTTGATCTCCCCCGCGAAAAGCGGATCGAGATCGCCCTCACCTACATCTACGGCATCGGTCTCACCCGGTCCCAGCAGACGCTGGCCGAGACTGGCGTCAACCCGGACGTCCGCGTCCGTGACCTCTCCGAGGAAGACCTCGTCAAGCTTCGCGAGTGGGTCGACGCGAACTACAAGGTCGAGGGTGACCTCCGCCGTGAGGTTGCGGCCGACATCCGCCGCAAGGTCGAGATCGGCTGCTACGAGGGTCTGCGTCACCGCCGTGGCCTCCCGGTCCGCGGTCAGCGCACCCACACCAACGCGCGTACCCGCAAGGGCCCGCGTCGCGCGATTGCCGGCAAGAAGAAGCCGGGCAAGAAGTAGTCCGCCCCATAACCGGACTTCCCTCCGGCCCGCGGGTTAGCGGACCGACCACCTCAGTAGGAGAAACAGACTTATGCCCCCCAAGGGTCGTCAGGCTGCCGGCGCCAAGAAGGTGCGCCGCAAGGAGAAGAAGAACGTTGCCCACGGGCACGCTCACATCAAGAGCACGTTCAACAACACGATCGTTTCGATCACCGACCCCGCGGGCAACGTGATCTCCTGGGCCTCTGCCGGCCACGTCGGCTTCAAGGGCTCGCGCAAGTCCACCCCGTTCGCCGCGCAGATGGCCGCCGAGGCCGCTGCCCGTCGCGCGCAGGAGCACGGCATGCGCAAGGTCGACGTCTTCGTGAAGGGTCCGGGCTCCGGCCGCGAGACCGCGATCCGTTCGCTCCAGGCCACCGGCCTGGAGGTCGGCTCGATCCAGGACGTCACCCCCACCCCGCACAACGGCTGCCGGCCGCCGAAGCGCCGCCGCGTCTGACGCAGCAGTCCCCCCGGGCACCCGGGGGGAGCGCCTTCGGGCACGGGTGTTGCTGTAACGGCGTACGGGGTCCTGTTCACCACGGGACCCCGTACGCTGGTTCTGTTCGGCATCAAATAGTGGGTGCCGAAGACAACTGGAGGATCTGAAAACATGCTGATCGCTCAGCGCCCCTCGCTGACCGAAGAGGTCGTCGACGAGTTCCGCTCGCGGTTCGTTATCGAGCCGCTCGAGCCGGGCTTCGGCTACACCCTCGGCAACTCGCTCCGCCGCACGCTTCTCTCCTCGATCCCCGGCGCCGCTGTCACCAGCATCCGCGTCGACGGTGTCCTGCACGAGTTCACCACCGTGCCGGGCGTCAAGGAGGACGTCACCGACCTCATCCTCAACATCAAGCAGCTGGTCGTCTCCTCGGAGCACGACGAGCCGGTCGTGATGTACCTGCGCAAGCAGGGTCCGGGTGTGGTCACCGCCGCCGACATCGCGCCCCCGGCCGGTGTCGAGGTGCACAACCCCGAGCTGGTTCTCGCCACGCTCAACGGCAAGGGCAAGCTGGAGATGGAGCTGACCGTCGAGCGCGGTCGCGGCTACGTCTCCGCCGTCCAGAACAAGGCTTCCGGCCAGGAGATCGGCCGCATCCCGGTCGACTCGATCTACAGCCCCGTGCTGAAGGTCACCTACAAGGTCGAGGCCACCCGTGTCGAGCAGCGGACCGACTTCGACAAGCTCATCGTCGACGTCGAGACCAAGCCCGCCATGCGCCCCCGTGACGCCATGGCCTCGGCCGGCAAGACCCTGGTGGAGCTGTTCGGTCTCGCCCGCGAGCTGAACATCGACGCCGAGGGCATCGACATGGGCCCGTCCCCGACGGACGCCGCCCTGGCCGCCGACCTGGCGCTGCCGATCGAGGAGCTCGAGCTCACCGTTCGGTCGTACAACTGCCTCAAGCGCGAGGGCATCCACACCGTGGGTGAGCTCGTCGCCCGCTCCGAGGCCGACCTGCTCGACATCCGCAACTTTGGTGCGAAGTCGATCGACGAGGTCAAGGCGAAGCTGGCCGGCATGGGCCTGGCCCTCAAGGACAGCCCGCCCGGATTCGACCCGACCGCCGCCGCCGACGCCTTCGGCGCCGACGACCTGGACGACGCGGGTTACGCGGAGACCGAGCAGTACTGATTTTGGACGGGGGCGGCCCTCGGGCCGCCCCCTGTTCGATGTAGGAAAGCCGTCCGGGCAACAGTGCCCGGGCGCCCGTTCCGGTACCTGATACGGCCGGATTCGGAGATTCAAGGAGCTACCATGCCCCGTCCCACGAAGGGTGCCCGCCTCGGCGGTGGCCCGCACCACGAGCCGCTGCTGCTGGCCGGCCTGTGCCGCGAGCTGTTCACCTACGGCCGCATCACCACGACCGAGGCCAAGGCCCGTCGGATGCGCCCGCTGGCCGAGCGCCTGATCACCAAGGCGAAGGTCGGTGACATCCACAACCGTCGCATCGTCCGCAAGACGATCACCGACGTCTCCGTGCTGCACACCCTCTTCACCGAGATCGCGCCGCGCTACGAGAACCGCCCCGGTGGCTACACCCGCATCACCAAGATCGGTCCCCGTCGTGGCGACAACGCCCCGATGGCCGTGATCGAGCTGGTCGAGGCCCTGACCGTCGCGCAGACCGCCGTCGGCGAGGCCGAGGGTGCCACCAAGCGCGCCGTCAAGGAGGCCGACCAGGCCGCCGAGACCAAGGCTGACGAGACCCCCGAGGTCGAGACCGCCTGACACCCTCCGGTGTGAGTCCGGGCCCGTTCTCCCAGCGCTGCTGGGGGAGCGGGCCCGTTCCTCTGTCCTGACCCGGTCCGACGGGAGGAGAAGCAGTGCCCAAGGAATGTGCCGAGACCGCGGCCCCGCGGCAGGAGGGTCCCGCCGAGGGGACCGTCCGGATCCGGCTCGACCTGTCGTACCACGGCGGCGAGTTCTCCGGCTGGGCCCGCCAGCCCGGCCGGCGCACCGTGCAGGACGAGGTCGAGAGCGCGCTGCGGATCGTCACCCGCAGCGAGGAGACGTACGACCTCACGGTCGCCGGGCGCACCGACGCCGGCGTGCACGCGCGCGGCCAGGTCGCGCACGTGGACCTGCCGGCCGAGCTGTGGGCCGCGCACCGCGAGAAGCTGCTGCGCCGGCTCGCCGGCCGGCTGCCCGGGGACATCCGGATCCACCGCATCGGCGAGGCGCCCAGCGGCTTCGACGCGCGCTTCGCGGCGATCTGGCGCCGGTACGCCTACCGGGTGGCCGACCACCCGGGCGGAGTGGACCCGCTGCTGCGCGGGCACGTGCTCTGGCACGACCGCCCGCTGGACGTGGACCGGATGAACGAGGCCGCGAAGCTGCTGCTCGGCGAGCACGACTTCGCCGCGTACTGCAAGAAGCGCGAGGGCGCGACGACCATCCGCACCCTGCTCGACCTGTACTGGGAGCGGGTGCCGGCCGACAGCCACACCGCCGGCGTGGCCGGCTCGCTGGCCGTCGCCACCGTCCGGGCGGATGCCTTCTGCCACAACATGGTGCGGGCCCTGGTCGGCGCGATGCTGCTGGTCGGCGACGGTCACCGGCCGGTGGAGTTCCCCGGCCAGGTGCTGGCCGGCGGGGTGCGGCACTCCGCGGTGAACGTGATCCGGCCGTACGGGCTGACGCTGGAGGAGGTCGGCTACCCGGCCGACGACCTGCTGGCGGAGCGCAACCGGACGGCCCGCCGGATGCGGACGCTGCCGGGCCGGCCGGCCGAGGGCTGAGACGCTCCGGCGCCGGAGGCTAATCCGTTTGGGCCTGGAGCCCTTCTCTTGGCAAAATCCGCCATATGGGACACGTCGAGATTTCGCACCTTGAGTACTACCTGCCGGACGGGCGGGTGTTGTTCGACGACGCGTCCTTCCGGGTGGGGGAGGGCTCCGCGGTCGCCCTGGTGGGCGCCAACGGCGCCGGCAAGACCACCCTGCTCCGCATGATCGCCGGTGACATCCAGGCCCACGGCGGCAGCGTCACGGTCAGCGGCGGCCTGGGGGTGATGCGCCAGTTCGTCGGCACCACCGGCCGTGAGGACCAGCGCGCCACCCCGGGCGCGCTGCCCGCCGACGCCTCCGTACGGGACCTGCTGGTGTCCGTCGCGCCGCCCAGGATCGCGGTCGCCGCGAAGGCGGTGGACGCCGCCGAGCTGGCGATGATGGCACAGGACGACGAGAAGACCCAGATGGCGTACGCGCAGGCGCTCTCCGACTGGGCGGACGCCGACGGCTACGACTACGAGACCGTCTGGGACGTCTGCACCATGGCGGCCCTGGGCATGCCGTTCGACCGGGCGCAGTTCCGCGGCCTCAACACGCTCTCCGGCGGTGAGCAGAAGCGGCTCGTCCTGGAGGCGCTGCTGCGCGGCCCGGAGGAGGTCCTGCTGCTGGACGAGCCGGACAACTACCTGGACGTCCCCGGCAAGCGCTGGCTGGAGGAGGCCATCAAGGCGACCTCCAAGACCGTGCTGTTCATCTCGCACGACCGCGAGCTGCTCTCCCGTACCGCCGAGAAGATCATCGCGGTGGAGTCCGGTGCCACCGGCAGCAGCGTCTGGGTGCACGGCGGCGGCTTCGACAGCTTCCACGAGGCCCGCAAGGCCCGCTTCGCGCGCTTCGAGGAGCTCGGCCGGCGGTGGGACGAGGAGCACGCCAAGCTCAAGAAGCTCGTCGTCACGCTGCGCCAGGCGGCCTCGATCAGCCACGCCCTCGCCACCCGCTACGCGGCCGCGCAGACCCGGCTGAAGAAGTTCGAGGAGGCCGGCCGGCCGGAGGAGCCGCCGCGCGAGCAGTCGATCAGCATGCGGCTCAAGGGCGGCCGTACGGGTGTGCGCGCCGTCACGCTGGAGCAGCTGGAGCTCTCCGGCCTGATGAAGCCCTTCGACCTGGAGGTCTACTACGGCGAGCGGGTCGCCGTGCTCGGCTCCAACGGCTCCGGCAAGTCGCACTTCCTGCGGCTGCTGGCCGGTGACGGGAGCGTCGCGCACAACGGCAGCTGGAAGCTCGGCGCGCGCGTCGTGCCCGGCCACTTCCGGCAGACCCACGCGCACCCCGAGCTGTTCGGGCGGACGGTCCGCTCGATCGTCGAGGAGGAGCACGCGCTCAGCCGCAGCGCCGCGATGGGGGCGCTGCGCCGCTACGAGCTGGACCGCCAGGAGGAGCAGCGCTTCGAGTCGCTGTCCGGCGGCCAGCAGGCCCGCCTGATGATCCTCAAGCTCGAACTGTCCGGTGTGACGGCCCTGTTGCTGGACGAGCCGACCGACAACCTCGACCTGGAGAGCGCCGAGGCGCTCCAGGAGGGGCTGGAGGCGTTCGACGGTACGGTGCTGTGCGTCACACACGACCGGTGGTTCGCCCGGACTTTCGACCGTTTCCTGGTCTTCGGCTCCGACGGCCGGGTCTACGAGGCCCCCGAGCCGGTGTGGGACGAGGCCCGGGTCGTCCGCGACCGCTAGCCCTGTTCGGCCCGTCACCCCCTCCCGCCTGGGCCGATCGCCAGGATCGCGTCCTCGGGAGGGTGGTGCCGGGTGGGCGTTTTTGACCCCCACCGGTGTGCCCGGTAGGCTGGGCGCTTGTTGTGCGTATTGGCTCGCTCCATCTCACGTGAGAGGTCGGTACGCCGGAGACACCCGGCCGATGATCAGCGGCTCCCCTTGAATTGCGTCCAAGGTGTGCCTGGCTGTTCTGTTCGTACAGGTGCTCCTGTCAGGACTCACTCACTGAAAAGCGAAGGCTACGACCGTGCGTACGTACAGCCCCAAGCCCGGCGACGTCCAGCGTCAGTGGCACGTCATCGACGCGACCGACGTCGTGCTCGGCCGCCTGGCCTCCCAGGCCGCCAACCTCCTCCGGGGCAAGCACAAGGCGATCTACGCGCCGCACGTTGACACTGGTGACTTCGTCATCATCATCAACGCGGACAAGGTGCACCTGTCGGGTAACAAGAAGACCCAGAAGCTGGCCTACCGCCACAGCGGTTTCCCGGGCGGTCTCCGCTCGGTCCGCTACGACGACCTCCTGGACAAGAACCCGGAGAAGGCCGTCGAGAAGGCCATCAAGGGCATGATCCCGAAGAACACCCTGGGCCGCCAGATGCTCTCGAAGCTGAAGGTCTACTCGGGCGACCAGCACCCGCACTCTGCCCAGCAGCCGGTGCCGTTCGAGATCACCCAGGTCGCGCAGCAGTAAGTCCGGCCACCAAAACCCCATCACTAGCAGGAGCTGAGGAACACCGTGGCCGAGACCACTGAAACCACTGAGACCCTCGAGGTCGACTTCGACGAGACCGCTGTCGAGGAGTTCACCTCGGAGGAGAGCTACACCTCCGAGTCGCTGGCCGGCCGCTTCGGCGAGGCCATCCCGGGCGCCGGCCTCGGCCGTCGCAAGGAGGCGATCGCCCGCGTGCGCATCGTCCCCGGCACCGGTCAGTGGAAGATCAACGGTCGCACCCTGGAGAACTACTTCCCCAACAAGGTGCACCAGCAGACCGTCAACGAGCCCTTCAAGCTTCTTGAGCTCGACGGCCGCTACGACGTTGTCGCCCGCATCTCGGGTGGCGGCGTCTCCGGTCAGGCCTACGCGCTGCGCCTCGGCGTCGCCCGTGCCCTGAACGAGGCCGACGTGGACAACAACCGCGCCGCCCTGAAGAAGGCCGGCTTCCTGATGCGTGACGCGCGTGCCGTCGAGCGCAAGAAGGCCGGTCTCAAGAAGGCCCGCAAGGCGCCTCAGTACAGCAAGCGCTAGTCGCGCCCCCGGGGGAGCGCAGCGCCCTGGTGGTGTGCGCCCCTGGAAAGCGCTCATACGCCCCGGAGTACCTCGTGTACTCCGGGGCGTCGTGCTCCCCGGCCGTTGTGCGGCGGCCCGGGATTCGACCGGATTACTGCCAGTAGCGGCAATGGAGGACAGGACTGTGGGACGACTCTTCGGTACGGACGGCGTGCGCGGTGTGGCCAACGAGGGCCTGACGGCCGAACTGGCCCTGGGCCTCTCGGTGGCGGCCGCGCATGTTCTCGGTGATGCGGGCGCGTTCGACGGGCATCGTCCGGTCGCCGTCGTCGGCCGCGACCCGCGGGCGTCCGGCGAGTTCCTGGAGGCCGCGGTCATCGCCGGCCTCGCGGGCGCCGGCGTCGACGTCCTGCGGGTCGGCGTGCTCCCCACCCCTGCTGTGGCGTATCTCACCGGCGCGCTCGGCGCCGACCTCGGCGTGATGCTGTCCGCCAGCCACAACGCGATGCCCGACAACGGCATCAAGTTCCTCGCCCGCGGCGGCCACAAGCTGGACGACAAGATCGAGGACGCCATCGAGGCGCACTACCACCGCTACCGGGACGGCGCCGAGGAGTCCTGGAAGCGTCCGACCGGAGCAGCCGTCGGCCGCGTCCGCGAGTACACCGAGGGCTTCGACAAGTACGTCGCCCACCTGATCGGCGTGCTGCCGAACCGCCTGGACGGCGTGAAGGTCGTCATCGACGGCGCGCACGGCGCGGCCGCCTACGTCGCCCCCGAGGCGTTCGCGCGGGCCGGCGCGGAGGTCGTCCACACCCTGGGCGCCGAGCCGACCGGCCTCAACATCAACGACGGCGTCGGCTCCACCCACCTGGACAAGCTGCGCGCCGCGATGACCGAGCACCGCGCCGACCTCGGCATCGCCCTCGACGGCGACGCCGACCGCTGCCTGGCCGCCGACGCGGACGGCAACGAGGTGGACGGCGACCAGATCATCGCCATCCTCGCCGTCGCCATGCGCGAGGCCGGCACGCTGCGCGGCAACACCGCCGTCGCCACCGTGATGTCCAACCTGGGCTTCAAGCTGGCGATGGAGCGCGAGGGCATCGACCTCGTCCAGACGGCGGTCGGCGACCGCTACGTGCTGGAGGAGATGAAGCAGCACGGGTTCGCGCTGGGCGGCGAGCAGTCCGGGCACGTCATCCTGCTGGACCACGCCACCACCGGCGACGGCACCCTGACCGGCCTGATGCTCGGCGCGCGGCTCGCCGCCACCAAGCAGCCGCTGGCCGACCTCGCGGCCGTGATGACCCGGCTGCCGCAGCTGCTGATCAACGTCAAGGGCGTCGACAAGAGCCGGGTCGACACCTGCGCCGAGCTGACCGCGGCCGTCGCCGAGGCGGAGGCCGAGCTCGGCTCCACCGGACGGGTGCTGCTGCGCCCCTCCGGCACCGAGCCGCTGGTGCGCGTGATGGTCGAGGCCGCGGACCAGGTACAGGCGAAGGCCGTCGCCGAGCGGCTGGCCGAGGCCGTACTCACCCACCTGGGCTGACCTGTCGTCAACGCCCCCTGCGGCCGGTCGGCCGCAGGGGGCGTTGACGGTTGTTCAGAGCTTGCGCAGCAGTGCGCGGCGGACCTTGTGGTCGGCGCCCTTCTGCAGGATCAGGGTGGCCCGGCCGCGGGTGGGCAGGACGTTCTCCAGCAGGTTGGGCTTGTTGATGGTGCGCCAGACCTGGCGACCGTAGTCCATCGCCTCCTCCTCCGGCACCTCGGTGAAGCGGCGGAAGTAGGAGTTCGGGTTCTGGAAGGCCGTGTCGCGCAGCTTCTTGAAGCGGGACAGGTACCAGTTCTCGATGTCGTCCGTCCGGGCGTCGACGTAGATCGAGAAGTCGAAGTAGTCGGCGACGGCGAGCCGGGTGCGGCCGTCGGTGCCCGGCAGGGCCGGCTGGAGGACGTTCAGGCCCTCCACGATCAGGATGTCCGGGCGCTCCACGGTGAGGCGCTGGTCCGGCACGATGTCGTACACCAGGTGCGAGTAGACCGGGGCGGTGACCCGGTCCTTGCCCGCCTTCACGTCCGCGACGAAGCGCATCAGCGCCCGGCGGTCGTACGACTCGGGGAACCCCTTGCGGGCCATCAGGCCGCGCCGGCGCAGTTCCGCGTTGGGCAGCAGGAAGCCGTCCGTGGTGACCAGCTCGACCCTCGGGTGCTCGGGCCAGCGGGCCAGCAGCGCCTGGAGCAGCCGCGCGGTGGTCGACTTGCCCACCGCCACGGAGCCGGCCACGCCGATCACGAACGGCGTGCGGGTGCGCTCGGTGTCCCCGGTGTCCAGGAAGCTGCCCACCGCCCCGCGCAGCTCGTGGGTCGCGTGGATGTAGAGGTTCAGCAGCCGGGACAGCGGCAGGTAGACGTCCCGGACCTCGTCCAGGTCGAGGGCGGTACCGAGGCCGCGGAGCCGTTCCACCTCCTCGGCCGTCAGCGGGAGGGGCGTACGCTCGCGCAGCGCGCTCCACTCGGCCCGGCTCAGGTCGACGTACGGCGACGGTGAGGGGCCGGGCGTGGCGGCGCCCCGCGTACAGAGTTCGGTCAGCACATGCTCCATTGTGGGCCGTACGGGCCGTACGGGCTGCTGTGGTGTCTGTCACGCTGAGTGTGCGCAAGCCGCTGAGTGCCGGCTGAAGCGGCCCTTATGCTGGCACGCATGTGCGGAATTGTTGGATATGTGGGCGCTCAGCCCGCTCTTGACGTAGTAATCGCAGGCCTGCAACGGCTGGAGTACCGGGGGTACGACTCCGCCGGTGTGGCCGTCCAGACCCTTGGCTCCGACGGGCAGTGGAGCCTCGCCACCGACAAGCGGGCCGGAAAGCTCGCCAACCTCGAGAAGTCGCTCGCCGAGGCCCCTCTCCCCGGCGGTACCACCGGAATCGGCCACACCAGGTGGGCCACCCACGGCGGCCCGACGGACGCCAACGCCCACCCCCACCTGGACGACGCCGCGAAGGTCGCGGTCGTCCACAACGGCATCATCGAGAACTTCGCCCAGCTGCGGGCGGAGCTCGCCGAGCGCGGTCACACGCTGCGCTCGGAGACCGACACCGAGGTCGTCGCCCACCTGCTGGGCGAGGCCTACGACGGTGACCTCGCCGAGGCCATGCGGGTGGTCTGCGGCCGCCTCGACGGCGCGTTCACCCTCGTCGCCGTGCACTCCGACGCCCCGGACGTGGTCGTCGGCGCGCGCCGCAACTCGCCGCTGGTGGTCGGGCGCGGCGAGGGCGAGAACTTCCTCGCCTCCGACGTCGCCGCCTTCATCGCGTTCACCCGCGAGGCGATCGAGCTGGG
>FTKL01582697.1_pt1 | contig 24454 bp, 19 predicted proteins | sample 2434061 | NCBI WGS metagenome assembly FTKL01 (sample SAMEA3914816, study PRJEB12502) | metagenome | biome: forest; material: soil | place: USA | collected 2011-09-16 | depth 0.3 m
TTCCCCAACTGGGTACCGGGCAAGGCGGCGAGCTTCACCGACCTGCGGGTTCCGGGCGGGTTCCTCCTCTCGGCGCGTACCGACGGAACCACCCCCTCCGAGGTACAGCTGACCAGCGAACAGGCCACGACCGCAAAGGTCACGAACCCCTGGCCCGGGCGGAATGTGACGGTGGCCGACAGCTCCGGCGCCTCAGTCTCCGTCACATCGAGCGGATCCACCCTCAGTTTCCCGACCACTACCGGGCACTCGTACCGCATCTCGGCCACGCGTGTGGGCGAAATCCGGGGGGTGGCCAGCAACCGCTGTGCTGAGGTTCCCGACGCCGACGCCACCGACGGAAAGCAACTGCAGATCCTCTCCTGCAACGGCACCCCCGGCCAGCAGTGGACACTTCCCGGTGACGGCACCCTTCGCTCCCTGGGCAAGTGCATGGACGTGCGGGACGGTTCCAGCATCGACGGCACGCCCGTCCAGCTCTACACCTGCACGCCCGGCGTGCCGGCGCAACGCTGGTCGTACGATCCGGAAACCCAGGAACTGCGAAACCTCGGCAAATGCCTCGATGCGAGCGGAGGGGGCACCGCAGACCGGACCAAACTGATCATCTGGGAATGCCATGCGGGGGCCAACCAGCAGTGGCGCCTCCCATGACCACCATGGGACCGGCGCACGCAAGAAGATGACCGACGGACAGAGGCGGGACCGGCACCCAGCCAGGCCGGCCTGACCCGTCATCCAGTCCGGCGGGCAGAGACCTCCCCACTGCCCGCCGGACGCATGCGGTTTCCGGCGTCCACGTCCCGGGGGAATGCTCGGACCCTGTGGAGACGCCGGATCCGCGCGGCCGTCCTGCGGTCCGGTTTCTGCCCGCCCAGCCGTCCGCGTTCTGCCTGGACGGGCCCGACAGCCCACGTCGCTCGGCGTACCGGGCGACCAGGAAGAACCCGCGGCCGCCCCTCGTCGGTGTCCTTGGCGCGGCGGATGTGCGGGGCGGTGCTGCTCCCGTCGGAGACCTCACTCGGCGCGGATGCAAAAAAGCCTTGCGATTGCCGGCCTCGCGGATCTCAAGATCACGCTTCACAAGCTGCGGCACGCGGCGGCATCGCTCGTCATCGTCGGCGGCGCCAACGTCCAAGTGGTCCAGACCATGTTGGGGCACAGAAAAAGGCGGCCGGACTCGCTGCCGAGTCGGCCGCCCCGGAGGCTTCAGCCGCAGCCTCTGCGGCGTGATGTGTTCTACATGTTCTCGATCTTGGTGCAGGCCCTCTCGGGCCTGCACCGCGAGCCTCTGACCTGCGTCTTCACTGTGGGCGCGGACGGTTTCGAACCGCCGACATCTGCTTTGTAAGAGCAGCGCTCTACCACTGAGCTACGCGCCCCCCGCCGCGGCCCGTTGGGGCACGACGAAAGGCAAGAGTACCTGTTGCGGGGGGCCGCCCTGTGCACGTGGTCGAGGAGTGGGACGGGACTGGGACGGGGTTGGGGGCCGGAAGGGTGCCGGTCCGAGGGTGTGATCGGGAAGAATGGGTGGTGGATCAGCTGCCGGGCGGGCCGTGAGGGCGCGCGGGTGGGTCGGATGGTGGAGCAGGGAGCGCGGTGTGAGGGTGGCCGGCGGGAGCGGGCGGGGGCGGCTCGGGGGCGCGGCGGTCGATGCGCTGGTGTTGCCGCTGGTGGTGGCCGGGGTGTTGGGGGCGGCCGGGGCATCTGCGTTCGGGGCTGCGGGGGGTGGCCGGGGCGGCTGGTGGCGGCGCGGGGATACGGTGCGGGCCGATGCGCGGGCTGCCCGGGATGCGGCGCAGCAGGCGTTCTACGAGCTGGACTCGACGCAGCGGGACGTGCAGCTGGCGGTGGAGACCGTCCGGGCGGCGGAGGACAGTGCGGCGGGCCGCAAGGCGCTGGCCGACTTCCGGGAGATCTCGGGGCGGGTCGACCAGGTCAGTGTGAACTACCTGGCGGCGCTGGACGCGCAGGACCTGGACGCGGAGGAGCTGGACGCGGGAGCGGCCGGGCAGGCCCGGCGACGCCTGGATGATGTGAAGGGGCAGCTCGGTTCCGCGAAGGCGGAGCTGGAGGGCTTCCTGCAGCGGCTGGAGCCGCTGGTGCAGCACGCGGAGTCGCAGCTGATGCGGGTGACGCCGGCCGTGGAGAAGGCGAAGCGTTCGCTGCTGGCGGCGACGACCGCGCTGGAGGCCGTCCGGGCCGCCGGGTTGAAGGCGGACGATCTCGCGGCGCAGCTGGCGGAGCTGGCACCGGAGCTGACCCGGCTGAACGAGGGCGCCGGGAGGCACGGGGTGGCGCCGACCCTGCAGCGGGCCGAGGATGTCGCGCGGCGGGCGGAGGCGTTGGCGGCGGCGGCCGAGCAGCGGCCCGAGCGGGCGCGGGAGATCGACCGGCGGGTGGCGAGCCTGCGGACGCGCATCCAGGCGCTGGAGACGAAGGCGGGCACGGTGGAGCCGGCCCTGAGTGAACTGCGGCGGCGGTTCACCACGGCGTGCTGGCAGGATCTGGGCCGGGTGTCGGAGCAGGTGGCGGAGGCGGCACGGGCTGCGCGGCAGAAGCTGACCGAGGCGGCACGGGCACGCGACGAGCAGCGGTGGGCGGACGCGACGGGGGCGATCGGCACCGTCCGGGCGCTGCTGGACACGGCGGACGGCTCGGTGGCCGCGGTGAACGAGCGGCTCCGGCAGTTGAACGAGGTGGAGCACGACCCGAACCGGGAGATCGAGCGGACGCGCTTCGCGCTGCGGGACGCGCAGCGGCTGGCGATGGCGGGGCGGCAGGCGCCGGATCCCCGGCACGCGGGGCCGTTGGACGCGGCGGTCGGGCGGCTGGACCGGGCGGTGGCCGAGTTGGAGGCGGCGGGGCGACACCCGGACTACTGGCACTTCCTGACGGAGCTGGCGGCGGTGCGGGAGTCGGCGGCGAAGGTGGTGTCGCTGATCCGGGGCGACCTGGGCGCCGGGCACCACTGACCACGCACCGGCCGACCCCGCCCCGTCCGGCCCCGACCGACCTCGACCGACCCGGCCCGACAGCACCGGGACCGCCGACGGGGCACGGGGGTGCGGCGGGCTGGGTACCCTGCCGGTATGCCTCGTTATGACTTCCGCTGCCGCTCGTGCGGCGCCACGTTCGAACTCCGCCGTGCGATGGCCCAGGCCAACGACCCGGCCGTGTGCCCGCAGGGCCACCCCGACACCGTGAAGCTGCTCTCCACCGTCGCCGTGACGGGTGTGGGCGGCAGCGCAGGCGCCGCGCCGCAGCAGGCCCCGGCGGTGGGGGCGGCTGCTGCGGCGGAGGCTGCTGCGGCTGAGCCGCCCCACCGGGCTCAGGCGTCGAAGGTGTCGAAGGTGTCGAAGGCCTCGACGGCGTCGATGACGGCGAGGTCGAGCCGGCGCAGTTGCTCCGGCTCGGCGACGATGTCGATCTCGGTGATCAGGCCGTCGGTGATCGTGAAGCAGAGCACCAGGGCCGGCTTGCCGAGCGGCGCCATCACGAGCCCGACCGCGCCGTTCACCAGCGCCGGCTGAGTGGCCAGGGCACGTTCCATCGCGGCCATCGCGCCGGTGGCCACCGTATGCGCGCCGCTGACGACGACGGGTGCGGGGGTGGGAACGACCATCGCGTCGGCCCGGAGCACCACGTCGGGGTGGAGCAGCACGACCAGCGCGTCGAAGTCCCCGCCCCGGGTGGCGGCCAGGAAGGCGTCGACGACGCGGCGCTGGAGGGTCAGGTCGGTGGCGGGCGCGGGGGCGCCGCCCTTCACCCGGCGGCGGGCGCGGCTGGCGAGCTGCCTGGTCGCGGCCGGGGACTTCTCGATCATCGGGGCGATCTCGTCGAAGGGCACGGCGAACATGTCGTGCAGCACGAAGGCGAGCCGCTCGGCCGGCGCCAGCGTGTCGAGCACCACCAGCAGGGCCAGCCCGACGGAGTCGGCCAGCAGGGCCTCCTGCTCGGGGTCCACCACGGATTCGGGCCCGGCGCCCAGGCCCGCGTCCTGCGTGTCGAACGCGTCCTCGCGCCGGTTCTCGCGGGCGCGCAGCAGGTTCAGGCACACCCGGCCCACCACCGTGGTCAGCCAGCCGCCGAGGTTCTGGACGTCGCTGGTGTCGGTCCGGTCGAGGCGCAGCCAGGCCTCCTGGACCGCGTCGTCGGCCTCGCTCGCCGAGCCGAGCATCCGGTAGGCCACCGCCCGCAGATGGGGCCGGTGTTCCTCGAATCGCTCTGTCAGCCGGTCGCGGTCGTCCACCGTGTCACATTCCTTCGTCGCCGGGAGTCATAGCAGTAGATCCAGAAACCAACTGACGGTACCGGGAGGCCGACTTCCGGGCCGAGCGAGTTCGGAGGAGCCATGACGTCACCCATTCTGGTCACCGGCGGTACGGGCACGCTCGGGCGCCTCGTCGTGCCGCTGCTGCGGGAGTCCGGCCGCGACGTGCGGGTCCTCAGCCGGCACGGCCGGGCCTCCGGGGACGGCGTCGAGTACGTGACCTGCGACCTGGTGAAGGGCGAGGGGATCGAGGCCGCCCTGGACGGGGTCGAGACCGTCCTGCACCTCGCGGGCGGACCCAAGGGGGACGACGAGGCGACCCGGCGGCTGGCGCGGGCGGCGGCGCGGGCCGGGGTGCGGCACCTGGTGTACATCTCGGTGATCGGGGCGGACCGGGTGCCGCTGGGCTGGTTCAGGTCCAAGCTGCGCGCCGAGCAGGCGGTGGCCGGGTCCGGTGTGCCGTGGACGACGCTGCGGGCCGCGCAGTTCCACGACCTGGTGCTGACGGTGGTGGAGAAGATGGCGAAGCTGCCGGTGGTGCCCGTCCCGGGCGGGCTGCGGTTCCAGCCGGTCGACGCGCGTGAGGTGGCCGCCAGGATCGTGGAACTGACGCTCGGCGAGCCGGCCGGCCTGGTGCCCGACCTGGCCGGGCCGACGGTGTACGGGCTGGGCGAGCTGAGCCGCGGCTATCTGCGGGCGCGCGGCGGGCGCCGGTTGCTGCTGCCGGTCCGGATGCCGGGAAAGGCCGGGCGCGCGTACCGGGCGGGCGAGAACCTGACGCTCGAAGGCGCTGCCGTGGGTGCGCGGACCTGGGAGGACTTCCTGACGGAGCGGCTGAACCCGGCGAACCAGGTGAACCGGCCGAACCAGGTGGCCGGCAGCTGAGCACCGCGGTGGTGCGGCGGCCTCGCCACCCGCTACGGCAAGACCGCCACCACCCGACCGGCCAGCTGACCGGCCGACGGGCCGACCACCGGACAGGCCGGCCAGCCGGCCAACCGACCGGCCGGAGAAGTACTAACGGACGACGGCCCCCGGGCGGGTGCCGGTCAGGACGCGGCCGAGGATCTGACGGACGATCTCCTCGCCTGCGGCCACGCCGATCTGGGTGAGCGCGGTGACGCCGGGTGCCGTCCAGCCGGAGTCGGCGAGTTCGCCGTGGCCGGGGCGCCAGCCGGCGTCGGCGGCGAGCAGGAGTTCGGCGTCGAGCAGGGAGTCGCCGGCCGAGAGGACGGTGGCTCCGCCGACCCGGCGCTCGACCTCGGCGAGGGCCGCGCTCTTGCTGAGCGGGGCCGGCACGGCGTAGACCTTGCGGCCCTGGAGGGAGACCGTCCAGCCGCGTTCGGCGCACCAGGCGGTGAGTTCGTCGATCCAGCCGGCCGGCAGGTCGGCGCGCTCGACGACGAGGTAGGCGAAGAGGTCCTCGGCGACGCGGCGCTTGTGGGTCCACTCGGGGTCGGCCGAGAGGGCGAGGTGTTCGACGACCTCGCGCAGCGGTGCGGAGGCGGCGGCCAGCCGGGTGCGCACCTCCGCCTGCCAGTCCGCGTCGGGGAGGCCGTTGACGAGGATCTGGCCGCCGTTGCTGCAGATCGCGTACTGCGGCACCCAGCCGGGCGTCGGGCCGGGCAGGTTGACGCGCTCGTACTGGGTACGGGTGCGGGTGGTGGCGGGGACGAAGACGGCGGCCTGGACGAGCTCGACCAGCAGCTCGGCGGCCTGCTCCGTCATGAAGGAGAGCGCCCGGCCGTCGTGCACCTCGACCGAGAGCAGCCGTGGCGCGAGCCGGTCGGGGACGTCCAGGGCGAGCGCGCGGTTTGAGTAGATCAGCGTGCGGTCGAGGTCGCTGGCGACCAGGAACTTCCGCTCGCCGCTATGGTCTTCGGTACTCATCAGGCTTCAGGACTCCTTGGCCAGGACGGCGGTACCGGCTTCGCTGACGGCACCTCGGTTGTACCGGGGGTGAATCAGGCCGACGCAGGAGTACGGCAGGTCGTCGACCTCCTCGACGGGCACGCCGCGCTGGGCGGCGAGCAGTCGTACGTGGTCGAGGTCGGCGCCGCTGCCGCGCCGGGCGAGGACGCGCCAGGGCACCCGGCGGAGCATCACCCGGGTGGTCTCGCCGACGCCGGGCTTGACGAGGTTGACGTTGTCGATGCCGTACTCGGTGCTGATCCGCTCGACGGCGGCCCAGCCCTCCCAGCTCGGGGTGCGGTCCTCCGTGGCCAGCTGCGCGGCGGCGGCGAGGGCCTCCTCGCGGACGGCTTCGAAGTGGTCGGCGACGGTCTCCAGGAAGGAGTTGGAGACGTCGGCCCCGGCCAGCTCGGCGTAGTGCTTGGCGCCGTGGAAGTCGTCCGGGCCGATCAGGTCGGCGCGCAGGACGGTGCGTGAGATCAGGCCGGAGACGGTCGAGTTGAGGCAGGCGGACGGGATCAGGAAGTCGTCCCGGGTGCCGTAGGTGCGCACGCAGCCGCCGGGGTCGGCGAGGACGGCGAGGTCGGGGTTGAAGTCCGTGCCGGCCAGGGCCTCGGCCAGCTCGCGGGTGATCGCGCCCTTGCCCGTCCAGCCGTCCACGAAGACCACGTCGGCGGCGTTGTGGTGGGCCGCGAGGTAGCGCAGGGCGACCGGGTCGATGCCCCGGCCGCGGACGATCGACACCGCGTAGTGCGGGGCGTCGATCTCGTGGGCGAAGGCGAGCCAGCGGCGGATCAGGATGCCGACCGGGGTGCCGGCCCGGGCGAGCGAGGCGAGCACCAGGCCGGAGCCGCGCTCGCGCAGCAGGGTCTCGGCGACGGTGCCGACGGCGAGCGCGATCCGCCGGGCGGAGGTGCGCAGCGCCTGGTGGAACAGCTCCTGGTACTCGGGGCTGGGCTGGTACTCCACCGGCAGCGACTCGGCGTAGTGGGCGCCGCCGCTCTGCACGGCCTCCTCGCGCTCCTCGGTCGGGGCCTCCAGCGGCACCTCGGAGAGGTCGGTGAGCAGCCAGGTGACGTCGGCGGCGGCGTAGGAGGAGAAGTCCGGTCCGTACAGCGGGCGCGGGGTGGTCGCGGTGCTGGGAGGCATCGTGGTCATGCTCGCCTTCGGTGTGGTGCGCGGCTGGTTGTCGAACGAATGCACGAACCGGTCTGTTCCCCGGCTCATGCGGGGCCACCGGCGGCCCGGCCGGGCCGGTGGGAGGGCAGGACGGCGAGGACGACCTGGTCGGTGACCTGCCGCAGCTGCCCGAGCAGGGCCCGCTCGCCCTCGTGCAGTGCGGGGGTGTCGCCGAGGTCGTCCACGACCAGCACGATCGCCTCGAAGCGGCGGCCCGGGTCGGCGCCGGGGGCGACGTTGTAGGCGTAGCGCTCGCGCGAGCCCTCGTCGGCCGGGTCGTCGTGGGCGGGGAAGGCGAGCCGGGTGCGGATCGCGTAGCCGGGGTCGTCCACGGCGAGGACCGGGGAGCGGGTGGTGGTGGAGAAGCGGACGCTCTCCTCGCCGAGCAGCAGCCCGATGTGCTCCGCCAGGCGCAGCGGGGCGTACATCAGCTCCTCGCTGCCGAGGACGAGCACCCGCGGGCCGGCGGCGAGCCCGATGTCGGCCGAGCGGGGTGCCCCGGTGGCCAGGGCGACGATCAGCTGCCTGGCGAGTGCGGGGAGCTCCTCGTCGAGCCGGACACGGTGCTCGGCGGTGAAGCCGTGCCGCCCGCCGTCCGGCACGCCGGCGGGCCAGGCCAGCTCGACCCGGCTGAGCGGGGCGGGCGGGCCGGCGGGCAGCGGGGCCGGGGGCGCGGCCTCGTCGATCAGCTGCTGGGCGCGCGCCAGCACGTCCGCGGGCAGGTCGACGCCGCCGACGGCGGTGGCGATCAGGTCGAGGCGGGCGCCGAGCTCGGCGGCGGCGTCGGCGAGGCGCTCGCGGTCGGCCGCGCCGCGCAGGTCGACCAGGGAGACGACCACGTAGTGGGCGCGGGGGTGGCCGGCGTGCAGGGCGCGGATGGTGTTGAGCACCGTGTTGCCGGTGGAGAACTCGTCGTCGACCAGGACGAGCGGGCCGTCGCCGGTCAGCATGGCCGGGTCGGCGGGCAGCAGCAGGTGCGAGGTGGCGTGCGAGTGCTCCTCCTCGAAGCCGCCGACCGCCGCCACGCCGGCGACCGGGCGCCGGGTGGAGTGCAGGTACGGGGCGCCGAGGCCGTCGGCGACGCTGTGGCCGAGCCCGGTCGCGGTCTCGGCGTAGCCGAGCACCACGGCCCGCGCGGCCGCCTCCTCGCCGAGCAGGACCCGCACCCGGTGGCCGAGCTCCAGGCCGACGCCGTGCACGACGCCGGGATGCTGCGGGACGTGCTTGCCGAGCACGTTGGAGACCAGCAGGTGCGCACGCTTCTTGTTCTCGCGCAGTGCGAGGCCGACGAGCTCGGGCAGCCGGTCCGATCCGGTCAGGCCGATGCCCAGCCGGTCGGTGACCCAGCGGCCCGTCCACGGCGCCCGGGTGTCGGGGGCGGCGGCGGGCCCGGTCGTGGCTTCCTGTGCTGTCACTGCTTCGTGCTCCTGCTTCCTGGCGTGCGGCGGTACGGGCTGTGCGTGCGGTACGGGGCGTGCGGCGGTACGGGCTGTGCGTGTCGTCCCGCGAGGTGTCGGGCACCCGTTCGAGACGGAGGGGTCAGCCTAAGCGGGCGGCGGCCCGGAGCCGGACCGCTCAGAGGCCGTCGGGGGCCGTCAGAGGCAGGCGGCGAGCAGCTCGGCGAAGCTGACGTCCTCCCGGGCCACCCCGAACACCTCGGCGCGCAGCAGTACCCGCTCGGCCCAGGCGCGGTGCGGCTTGGCCTCGTTCATCTTGTTCGTGTAGGCCGAGCGCAGCACTCCGCCGCCGCCGCGCTCCTGGTCGAGGATGTCGCGGGCGTCGGAGAACTCCTCGTGCGTGACGACGGAGAGCGCGTGGACGGCCGGCACGTGGCTGGGGTGGATGCAGGTCTTGCCGAGCAGGCCGTTGGCGCGGTCGAGTTCGATCTCGCGGATCAGGCCGTCCAGGTCGTGCTCGATGATCCGCTGCCGGACGGCCTCGCCCGGCGGGTCGGTGGCGGCGAACGGGGTGCGGCGCAGCTGGGGCTTGAACATCCGCTCCTGGACGGGGAAGTACTCCCACACCGGGCCGGTCACGGTGTAGCCGGTGCCGTCGGCCCGGCCGAGCACGTTGACGACGTCCCCGATGACGGCGGCGACCAGGGCGACGTCGTACGCGGTCAGGTCGGGCGAGCGGCGCAGCCCGTACGCGGAGCAGAGGTCGGTGACGCCGAGCCGGACGGCGAGGATCCGCTGGCGGTGCTTGCCGAGCAGCCGGGAGATGCCGAACAGCTGGTCGCGGCGGGACTCCAGGTGGGCGAGCTCGGGGGATTCGAGCACCGGCATGGCGAACAGCCGGTGGCCGCTCGCCTCCTCGGCGGCGGTGAGGGCCTCCAGGAACTCGCTGCCGCTCTCCTCGGTGAACTTCGGCAGGACGAACCCGGAGAGCAGCCGGACGGCGGGGCCGAGCCGGTGGGTGAGGTCGGTGATCTGCCCGGCGGCGCGGACCCGGATGAAAAGAAGGGGAAGATCTTGTGCACCACTGGTGTGCAGTTCGCTGAGCCGGGCCACCAGGTTGGCCTCGGCGAGCGGCACCTCGTGGTCCGATATCGCGTCCTCCAGGCAGAGCACCATGGAGACCACCCCGCGCGCCGCCTGCTTCCGCACGTCCGCACCCAGGGTCTCCCTGGTGGCGGGGCAGTAGAGCGTGGCGCCGAGCGCGGTGGAGAGCACGCCAGCCTCGCTGTCCCGGTCGAAGCCCCCGGGCTGTTCGAGGAAGAGCCGGTCACGTACGTCGTCGGCGAGGTGGCCGAAATGGCGCAAGGTGCTCTCCTCAGGGGGGTCCGGCCCGCCGTCGGCGGGGTTGCGGGGGTCACGGGGGTCAGGCGGGGGCGGTACGGGTCGACAGGGTCGACGGATCGGTACAGAGCGATAACAGGTCGGCCCGGCACCGTGGTTCCCGGATCCGGGCGGTGCCTTACGGACGGGCGGTACGGTCGGGCGCCCGCGTGCCGCGCGGCACGCGCGTACGAGGGGCCGGCGGCCCTGCTGAACTGTGGAAACCCCCCGAAGCCGTACGCCGCCCATCGTACGGACCGTTTCGGCCGAATCCCCCGCCGAAACATCGAATTCTCGGAAGGTTACCGTCCACTTCACAAAGCGCAAGCAGTCGGCAAAGCCCTGGACACTTCGGTCGCCTTCATCCACGTTGTCCGATCGGGTGGCGAACAGGCAGGATGGTCCGCTATGACGCACGTGATGGCGAAGGGCGCCAACATCGCACTGCCGGTGGCCGCGGTGCGCGCCGTGCTGCGCTGGCACGCCGCCCCCGGCTCCCCCGACGTGGACGCCTCCGCACTGCTGGTGGGCGCCGACGGCAGGGTCCGCTCGGACGCGGACTTCGTCTTCTACAACCAGCCCCGCCATCCCTCCGGCGTGGTGCGTCACCTGCCCAAGCACCGCGCCGGTGCGGACGGCGAGATCGCCGACACCATCGAGGTCGAGCTCGGCAAGCTGCCGGCCGACATCGACCGGGTCGTGCTGGCCGGCTCGTCCGAGGGCGGCTCGTTCCGTGCCGTGCCCAACCTGCGGGTCCTGCTGTACGACGCCGCGGCGGGCGACGGTGCCCCCGCGCTGGCCGAGTTCGCGGTGACGGACGCCGAGGAGGTCACCGCCCTGCTGGCCGCCGAGATCTACCGGCGCGACGGCGGCTGGAAGTTCCGCGCGGTCGGGCAGGGGTACGCCTCCGGCCTGGTCGGGCTCGCCACCGACTTCGGCATCACGGTCGAGGACGACGACACCCCGGACCCCGCGGCCGGACCGCCGGCCGCCGCACCCGCGACGCCCGCTCCTCCGGCACCGGCCGTACCGCCGGCGGCCCCGCACCGGGCACCGGACCCGCGCTCCGAGCCCGGGACGTACACGCTGGCCCCCGCCGTCCCGCTCTCCACCCCGCCGCCGCCCCTGGCGCCCCCCACCGCCCCGCCGGTGCAGCAGCCCGCCCCGCAGCCCGCCTGGGGGGCCTCCCAGGCTCCGCAGCAGCCCGCGCAGCAGCCGCAGCCGCAGCAGCCGGGCTACGGCTACCCGCAGGGCCCGCCACAACAGCCACAACAGCCACAACACGCGCAACAGCCGTACCCGCAGCAGCCCTACCCGCCGCAGCCGGGCTACGGCTACCCGCCCGCCGGGTACCAGCAGCCCGCCCCGCAGCAGCAGTCCGGCTACGGCTATCCGCCGCCGGCGCCGGCCGCACCGCCGGTGCAGCAGCCCGCCCCGTCCGAGGCCTTCGCGCTGCCGCCGCAGGGCCCGCAGTTCCAGCCGCGCTGACGCGGGCCCGGCGGCCCGGCTACTCGGCCGTCCCCGAGGGCGTCTTGTAGCCGCGCTGCCACTGCATCCCGAAGCCGTACAGCCGGTCGATGTCCGACTGGAAGCCGTTGACGTACCGGACCTCGCGGCGGACGGTCAGCTGCCCGTCGCCGGTGTTCTCGATCAGCACCACCGCGCAGGAGCGCGCGGCCGGCGCCCGCTCCTCCAGCTTGATCTCGATCCGCGGGCCGGTCTGCGGCACGATGGTGACCACCGCGTGCGTCTGCTCGAAGGCGGGCGTGCCGTCGTAGATGTACACGAAGATGAGCAGCCGTTTGAACTGGTCCTTCTTCTCCAGGTTGATGTACATCGTCTCGCCGGAGGGCGCTCCGTACACGTCGTCGCCGCTGAGCTTGATGTACGGCGCCTTCTGCAGGTCGCCGAACAGCTTGCCGAGCGGCTGCACCACCCCCCGGTTGCCGTCGGCGAGTTCGTACATGCAGGCCAGGTCGAGGTCGACGTTGACGTCGGGGCGCTGGTAGGAGTCGGGCTCCATCGGGCTGAGGATGCGCGGGCTGAACCAGCGCCGCAGGGTCTCGCCGGCCGAGGGCCCCTGGGCGGCCACCCGGGTCGTCCAGTGCAGGTTGACGTACAGGTAGCCGGTGGTCGCCGCCGCGCCGGTGATCGCGTGCTGCGGCCGCGACTTGGTGAGCGTCACCTTGTGCTCGCCACCAGGGTCGGAGGCGCTCCGATCCCCCTTCAGGTACTCCCAAACCGAGGCCATCCAGTCCTCCCCCAGGTACGCCAGGTTGATCTGACGATCCATGATCCGGTATCCGTCAACCCGTCAGCCGCCGAAGCGCCGACACCCCGCACCGACACCCCTACCCAAGACCGCGCCGGGGGCACCGTCAACCGCGCACTCCGGCCGAATGGCGGGGCGTTGCGGGCTCCCGTACGATGACGCCCCTTCGGACGCGATATCGTCTAGCCGCACAGGTGTCCCGTCCGCCATGAACGGGTACAGCAGGTGCGCCACGGCGGCAGCGACGCACCGTCAAGCCCACTGCATCCTGCGGAACCTGATCTCCTGTGCCGCACACAGACCATTCCTGCGGAAAGCCGAGGCCCGACCCGCAATGAACCTCTCCTCCATACAGCTGGTGTGGGCCGTCGTCGGCGGCGCCGCACTGCTGATCACCGCCGTCCTGCTGGCGGCTCTCCGCTTCAAGACCCCCAAGGCAGCCGAAGAGGCCGGTGACTCCTGGGAGCGCACCGAGGAGCGCCGCCGCCGCAAGGAGATGATCTACGGGATCGCCTCCTACATCCTGCTGTTCTGCTGCGCAGGTGTCGCGGCCGCGCTGTCCTTCCACGGCCTGGTCGGTTTCGGTACCGAGAACCTCGGGCTGACCGGCGGCTGGGAGTACCTCGTCCCGTTCGGCCTGGACGGCGCCGCGATGTTCTGCTCGGTGCTCGCCGTGCGCGAGGCCAGCCACGGTGACGCGGCGCTCGGCTCCCGCCTGCTGGTCTGGGTCTTCGCGGTCGCGTCGGCCTGGTTCAACTGGGTGCACGCGCCGCGCGGCGGTGCCCACGACGGCGCCCCGCAGTTCTTCTCCGGCATGTCGATCTCGGCCGCGATCCTGTTCGACCGGGCGCTGAAGCAGACCCGCAAGGCCGCCCTGCGCGAGCAGGGCCTGGTGCCCCGCCCGCTGCCGCAGATCCGCATCGTGCGCTGGGTCCGCGCGCCCCGCGAGACGTACGCGGCCTGGTCGCTGATGCTCCTGGAGAACGTCCGCAGCCTGGACGAGGCCGTCGAGGAGGTCCGCGAGGAGCGCCAGTCCAAGATGGACGCCAAGGTGCGCGCCCGCAGCGCCGACCGCCGCGAGCGGGCCGAGCTGAAGGCGATCTCCCGCCAGGGCGGGATGCTCGGCCGTGGCCGCGGCGGCCGCCAGGTGCCCGCGCTCACCGCTGCCGGAGACGGCCAGAGCGCTACGGAGCCTGCGCTATCCGCTGACACCGACCCCACCACCGGCTCCGCCTCGCTCGGCCCGGCCGCGATGGCGGCCCTGGAGGCCGGCCGCCGCCCGCGCGCGGCCGTCGAGTCCTCGTACTCGTCCGGATCGCCGTACTCCTCCGGATCGTCCTACTCGTCGTCGTCCTCGTACTCCTCCTCCGTCGACCTGACGGCGGACGACGACACCCTGTCGATGCCGAAGCTCGACTCGCTGGAGCGCAAGCTGCGCGCCATCGAGCAGCAGCTCGGCTGACTCGGGCGGTACTTGCCGCATACGCGGAACGGCCGCTCCCCGCACTGTGCGGGGAGCGGCCGTTTCGCGTGCCGCGGAGGGCCGGTCGGTACTGCGTCGTACCGCTCCGGTGCTACTGCTTCGACTCGCTGCCGACCAGCTCCGGCTCGCCGCCGCCGGCCGGATGCTCGCGGCGGTTGCGCAGGATCGAGGAGCCGAGGGCCAGGCCGATGAAGGCGACGCCGATCAGGCCGGTGACGATCTCCGGGATGTGGTACTCGATGCCGACGAGCAGGATGACGGCCAGCGCGCCGATCGCGTAGTGCGCGCCGTGCTCCAGGTAGACGTAGTCGTCCAGGGTGCCCTTGCGGACCAGGAAGACCGTCAGCGAGCGGATGTACATGGCGCCGATGCCGAGGCCCAGGGTGATCATGAAGATGTCCTGGGTGATGGCGAACGCGCCGACCACGCCGTCGAAGGAGAACGAGGCGTCCAGCACCTCCAGGTAGAGGAACAGGAAGAACGCGGCCTTCCCGCCCACCTGGACGATCGACTTGCCGCCCTTGCCGGCCACCTCGGCGGAGCCCTCGGCCTCCTCGTCCTCGTCCTCGTCCAGCTCCAGGCCGGCCTCGAAGACGCTCGACAGGCCGTTGACCGCGAGGTAGGTGGCCAGGCCCATGATGCCCGCCAGCAGGACCGTTTCGGCGTTCTCGCCGGCGAAGAAGTTCGCCGCCAGGGCGAGCACGATCAGCGAGATGACGGAGGAGAAGGCGTCCAGCTTGCCGACCTTCTCCAGCGGCTTCTCGATCCAGCTCAGCCAGTTGAAGTCCTTCTCCTCGAAGATGAAGTCGAGGAAGATCATCAGCAGGAAGATGCCACCGAACGCGGCGATGGCCGGGTTGGCCGCCTCCAGGTACTGGGCGTACGTAGACCCGTTGTAGGTCTGGTCCGAGTGGAGCGCGAGGTCGATCACCGTCGCCGGGTTGAGGTGCGCGGTCAGGCCGACCACCAGCAGCGGGAAGATCAGGCGCATGCCGAAGACGGCGATCAGCACGCCGACGGTGAGGAAGATCTTCTGCCAGTACGGGTTCATCCGCTTCAACACCGTGGCGTTGACCACCGCGTTGTCGAACGACAGGGAGATCTCCAGGACGGAGAGGATCAGCACGATGCCGAAGCCCTCGGCGCCCCAGAGCAGGCCGGCGGCGATCAGGCCGACGATAGTGATCGCGAACGACCAGCCGAATGTGCGGAGGAACACGGGAATTGGTTACCTTTCGGGTGTCAGGGCGGGCCACGGGTGCGGCGTCGTCCTGAGACGCCCTGACCGGGACCGAATCCCGGTCAGGTCACCCCCGCGGTGCCCCTTGTTGTTCGTTCCGAGTGATGACGGGGCCTTTACTGTACGTTTACGCCAAAATCCAGAGCAATGCCGCGCAGGCCGGAGGCATAGCCCTGGCCCACCGCGCGGAACTTCCACTCCCCCTGGTAGCGGTACAGCTCACCGAAGATCATGGCGGTCTCGTTGGACGCGTCCTCGGACAGGTCGTAACGGGCGATCTCCTGGCCGTCCACGACGTTCACCACGCGGATGTACGCGTTGCGGACCTGCCCGAAGTTCTGCAGTCGCGCCTCGGCGTCGTAGATCGAGACCGCGAAGACCACCTTGTCCACGTGGGCCGGCACGAGATCCAGGTTGACCACGACGACCTCGTCGTCGCCCTCACCGTCGCCGGTGAGGTTGTCGCCCTGGTGCTCGACCGAACCCTCGGGGCTCTTCAGGTTGTTGTAGAACACGAAGTACTCGTCGCCGAGGACCCGCCCGCCCTGGCAGAGCAGCGCGCTGGCGTCGAGGTCGAACGACGCACCCGTGGTCGAGCGGGCGTCCCAGCCGAGCCCGATCTGCACCTGCGTCAGATTCGGCGCGGCCTTGGTCAGCGAGACGTTCCCGCCCTTGGCGAGCGTGACACTCATGACTGTTGTTCCTCCCAATCGGTCCCGGGGCGCATCTCAGGTTCTATGCCCCCACGACCCCCTCCGGCCCGGTCCGGCCGGCTGAACTTCCTGAACTCCCCATCCTTCCAGTGCGCACGCACCGGCGGGACAACCGGGGTCGGCCGACGGCCCGGCCGGCCGCGGCAGCACGGAGCCGGGGCCGCCGGGTGCGCAACCACGCACCCGGCGGCCCCGGCTCGGGGTCCTGCGGCCGTCCTGGCGACGACGGGTCAGACGTTGACGCCGAAGTCCTGCGCGATGCCGCGCAGGCCGGAGGCGTAGCCCTGGCCGATGGCCCGGAACTTCCACTCGGCCCCGTTGCGGTACAGCTCGCCGAAGACCATCGCGGTCTCGGTCGAGGCGTCCTCGCTCAGGTCGTAGCGGGCCAGCTCCTTGTTGTCGGCCTGGTTCACCACGCGGATGAACGCGTTGCGCACCTGGCCGAAGTTCTGGGTCCGGTTCTCGGCGTCGTAGATCGAGACCGGGAACACGATCTTGGCGACGGCGGCCGGCACGGTGGCCAGGTTGACCTTGATCTGCTCGTCGTCGCCCTCGCCCTCACCGGTGATGTTGTCGCCGGTGTGCTCGACCGAGCCGTCGGGGCTCTTGAGGTTGTTGAAGAAGACGAAGTTGCCGTCCCCGTCCACCCGGCCGGCCTCGTTGCACAGCATCGCGCTGGCATCGAGGTCGAAGTCCGTGCCCGTGGTGGTGCGGACGTCCCAGCCAAGGCCGACGATCACGGCGGTCAGGCCCGGGGCCTCCTTGGTGAGGGAGACATTGCCGCCCTTGCTCAGGCTGACACCCACTGGTCCTCCAAGAATCGGGAGGCACGTCGCGGTGCCCCCGTGGTGCGGTCCGAAGCGGCCGGCCTCGGCCGGTGCGCCTCTGACCTGCCAACGGCCCGATCGTAGTGCCGGGTTCCCGTCCTGCGCAGTGACCGGGCCCAAGACGTGCACGGACATCCGGACCGACGGGGGGCGCCGCCGCTCTCAGGAGGCCCTGCGGGCCGGTCTCAGAGGGCGCCGAGGACGCTCAGGTACTCCTGCTCGTCGCGGGCGTCCGGGAGGCCGTTGACGATCGACCAGCGCACCACGCCGGCCTTGTCGATCACGAAGGTGCCGCGCACCGCGCAGCCCTTCTCCTCCTCGAACACGCCGTAGGCGCGGGAGACCTCGCCGTGCGGCCAGAAGTCCGACAGCAGCGGGTACTCCAGGCCCTCCTGGTCGGCGAAGACACGCAGGGTGAACGGCGAGTCGTTCGAGACCGCCAGGACCTGCACGTCGTCGTTCTGCAGGCGCGGCAGCTCCTTCTGGATCGCGCACACCTCGCCGGTGCAGACACCGGTGAAGGCGAACGGGTAGAAGACCAGGACGACGTTCTTCTCGCCCTGGAAGTCGGAGAGCTTCACCAGCTCGCCGTGCTGGTTCTTGAGCTCGAAATCCGGAGCCTGGGTGCCGACCTCGATGGCCATGGTGAGGACCTTTCTGACGCGGTGCGGCCGCTCTGCGGGCGCGGCCGTCCACATCCTTGCATCCGATTCGGGCCGTTAGGCCGTACGGGTGAGCCGGCCGGCGCCCCGTCGGGCCGCTTTCGCCCTCGGCGAACAACTCGCCCGGCGACACCTACAGGCCCGTACGCCGAAAAGGCCGGGCCCCGCTGGAGGAAGCTCCAGCGGGGCCCGGCCCAGGCTTGTCCGGTGCTCAGCGCTTGCCCGACTTGGCCGCCTTCGGGGTGGCCAGGCGGGTGCCCGCCCAGTCCTTCGCGACGGCCACCGAACTGGTCTGGGACAGACCCGCGGTCTTGGCCGCGTCGGCGATCTCGTGGGCCTCGACGTGCCCGTCACGGCCCGTCTTGGGGGTCAGCAGCCACACCAGGCCGCCGTCGGCCAGGTATTCCTGGGCGTCGACGAGGGCATCGGTGAGATCCCCGTCCTCCTCGCGGTGCCACAGCAGAACGGCGTCGGCGACGTCGTCGTAGTCCTCGTCGACGAGATCCGTACCGGTGATCTCCTCAATGCCTTCGCGGAGATCCTGGTCAGTGTCATCGTCGTACCCGAGCTCCTGGACGATCTGGCCCTCTTCGAAGCCGAGACGGTGCGCCGGGTTGGACTTGTCCGCGGGGTCCGCGGTCGCGCTCACGGGAATAACCTCCAGTATTCGGCTCGGCATCAATGCCAAGGCTGTGGCCGTAGTCCACACGGACGCGGCGGTTCGCGCAAGTACCCGACCCCCGATCCCACCCAAAGGTTGACGTCTCATGGCAAGACACGCCGGTCGACGTGTCGCTAATCACACCGATTTGCCCTTTTCTGCACCGGTCCACCATGCAAACCGGAGCTGTCGAACGGGTGTCGCCGCGAGCGCCCCGGACGGCGTACCCGGGCGTACGTGTGCCCGGGATGCGAACGGCATTCGGAACCGGCGTACCAGCGGGCGTAGAGTCTCCTGTTGGCCCTCAGCCCGACCGCCCGCCCATCGGACGGAAGGGTGCCTGGAGGCCTGGAGGGCCAGCGGTCCCGGACGTGTCCGGAGCCACTGGCACAGCAGGCAGAGCAGGTAACGGTCGGACCACCTCTTCGTAACACCCGGAGGTGCGCGAAGCGGGCAACGGAGCCCGCCAGTGTGCCTTCTGACCGGACCGCCCACCAGGCGGAACGGTTACCCATCGGTAGAGATGACGGATCTCCGAGTTGCGGTACACGATGGAGGCGGCGCGACACACCTCTAGTTTCGACCGACAGTGAAGGAACAGCGTGGCTTCCGGATCCGATCGCAACCCGATCATCATTGGCGGCCTTCCGAGTCAGGTCCCGGACTTCGATCCCGAGGAGACCGCGGAATGGCTGGAGTCGCTTGACGCGGCCATCGACGAGCGGGGGCGCGAGCGTGCCCGCTACCTGATGCTCCGCCTGATCGAGCGCGCCCGCGAGAAGCGTGTCGCCGTGCCCGAGATGCGCAGCACGGACTACGTCAACACCATCGCGACCAAGGACGAGCCCTTCTTCCCCGGCAACGAGGAGATCGAGCGCAAGGTCCTCAACGCGACCCGCTGGAACGCGGCCGTGATGGTCTCCCGGGCGCAGCGCCCGGGTATCGGCGTCGGTGGCCACATCGCCACCTTCGCCAGCTCCGCGTCGCTCTACGACGTGGGCTTCAACTACTTCTTCCGGGGCAAGGACGCGGACGGCGAGTCCGGCGACCAGATCTTCTTCCAGGGTCACGCCTCCCCCGGTATCTACGCCCGTGCGTTCCTGCTGGACCGGCTCAGCGAGCAGCAGCTCGACGCCTTCCGCCAGGAGAAGTCGAAGGCTCCCTACGGCCTGTCCAGCTACCCGCACCCGCGGCTGATGCCGGACTTCTGGGAGTTCCCGACCGTCTCGATGGGCCTCGGCCCGCTCGGTGCGATCTACCAGGCGCGGATGAACCGCTACCTGGAGCACCGCGGCATCAAGGACACCTCCGACTCGCACGTGTACGCCTTCCTCGGCGACGGCGAGATGGACGAGCCGGAGTCGCTCGGCCAGCTGTCGCTGGCGGCGCGCGAGGGCCTGGACAACCTGACCTTCGTCGTCAACTGCAACCTGCAGCGCCTCGACGGCCCGGTCCGCGGCAACGGCAAGATCATCCAGGAGCTGGAGTCCCAGTTCCGCGGTGCCGGCTGGAACGTCATCAAGCTCATCTGGGACCGCAGCTGGGACCCGCTGCTCGCCCAGGACCGCGACGGCGTGCTGGTCAACAAGCTGAACACCACGGTGGACGGCCAGTTCCAGACGTACGCCACCGAGACCGGCGGCTACATCCGCGACCACTTCTTCGGCGGCGATCTTCGCCTGCGCAAGATGGTCGAGGACATGACCGACCAGCAGATCCAGCACCTGGGCCGCGGCGGTCACGACCACGCCAAGGTCTACGCGGCGTTCAAGGCCGCCCGCGAGCACACCGGCCAGCCGACGGTCATCCTCGCCCAGACCGTCAAGGGCTGGACGCTCGGTCCGAACTTCGAGGGCCGCAACGCGACCCACCAGATGAAGAAGCTGACGACCGAGGACCTCAAGCGCTTCCGCGACCGGCTGCACCTGCCGATCACGGACAAGCAGCTCGACGAGGGCTACCCGCCCTACTACCACCCGGGCAAGGACTCCGAAGAGATCCAGTACATGCACGACCGCCGCAAGGAGCTGGGCGGCTACATGCCGACCCGCAAGGTGCGGCCGCGCAAGCTGGAGCTCCCGGGCGACGACACCTACAAGGCGGTCAAGAAGGGCTCCGGCAACCAGACCATCGCCACCACCATGGCGTTCGTCCGGGTGCTCAAGGACCTGATGCGGGACAAGGGCATCGGCAACCGCTTCGTGCCGATCGCGCCGGACGAGTACCGCACCTTCGGCATGGACTCGCTCTTCCCGTCGGCGAAGATCTACAACCCGCTCGGCCAGACCTACGAGTCGGTCGACCGTGATCTGCTGCTCGCCTACAAGGAGTCGCCGAGCGGCCAGATGCTGCACGACGGCATCTCCGAGGCCGGCTGCACCGCCTCGCTGATCGCCGCCGGTTCGTCGTACGCCACGCACGGCGAGCCGCTGATCCCGGTGTACGTCTTCTACTCGATGTTCGGGTTCCAGCGCACCGGCGACCAGTTCTGGCAGATGGCCGACCAGCTCGCCCGCGGCTTCGTGATGGGCGCCACGGCGGGCCGCACCACGCTGACCGGTGAGGGCCTCCAGCACGCGGACGGCCACTCGCACCTGCTGGCCTCGACCAACCCGGGCGTCGTCGCGTACGACCCCGCGTACGGCTTCGAGATCGCGCACATCATGCAGGACGGCATCCGGCGGATGTACGGCTCCTCGGCGGAGTTCCCCAACGGCGAGGACGTCTTCTACTACATCACGCTCTACAACGAGCCGTACAAGATGCCGGCCGAGCCCGAGAACGTCGACGTCGACGGCATCCTCAAGGGCCTGCACCGGTACGCGCCGGCTACCGCGGGCCAGATCCCGGCCCAGATCCTCGCCTCGGGCGTGGCGGTGCCGTGGGCCCTGGAGGCCCAGCGCATCCTCGCCGAGGAGTGGAACGTCAAGGCGGACGTCTGGTCGGCGACCTCCTGGAACGAGCTGCGCCGCGACGCGGTGGAGGCCGAGGAGTTCAACCTGCTCCACCCGGAGGAGCCGCAGCGCGTCCCGTACGTGACGCAGAAGCTCGCCGGTGCCGAGGGCCCGTTCGTCGCCGTGTCCGACTGGATGCGCGCCGTGCCGGACCAGATCTCGCGCTGGGTCCCGGGCCAGTGGCAGTCGCTGGGTGCGGACGGCTTCGGCTTCGCCGACACCCGTGGCGCCGCCCGCCGGTTCTTCCACATCGACGCCCAGTCGGTGGTCCTGAGCGTGCTCACCGAGCTCGCCAAGCAGGGCAAGGTCGACCGCAGCGCGCTGAAGGAGGCGATCGACCGCTACCAGCTGCTCGACGTCGCCTCCGCCGACCCGGGCTCCGCCGGCGGCGAGGCCTGATCCGGTAGGCACACCAGGTCGCTGTCAGGGCCGGGCTCCCTTCGGGGGGTCCGGCCCTTCGGCGTTCCCCGGAGGCGTCCCCCGGCGGACCGGTGTTCGCCGGGCGTGTCGGGCCGGGCGGCGGGCCCGGCGGCGGTAGCCATGGGGGTATGTCCGTCTCCATCGCGCTCTTCACCCAGGACCTGCGGCTGCACGACAACCCCGTGCTCCGGGCCGCCCTCGCCGACGCCGACGAGGTGGTGCCGCTGTTCGTCCTGGACGACGCGGTGGCCGCCACCGGCTTCGCGGTGCCCAACCGGGCCGCCTTCCTGGCCGGCTGCCTGGCCGACCTCGACACCTCGCTGCGCGCCCGGGGCGGGCGGCTGGTGGTGCGGCGCGGCTCCGCCGTCGCCGAGACGGCCCGGATCGCGGCGGCCACCGGTGCGGTGTCGGTGCACGTGGCGGCCGGGGTGAGCGGCTTCGCCCAGCGCCGGGAGGCCGCCCTGCGCGAGGCGCTCGGCGACCGGCTGCGGGTGCACGACGCGGTGCTGACCGCCCTCGCGCCCGGCGCGGTCACTCCGGCCGGCAAGGACCACTACGCCGTCTTCACCCCGTACCTGCGGGCCTGGCGGGCCGCGCAGCGCCGGCGACCGGTGGCCGCCCCCCGGGCCGTCCGGGTGCCCGAGGACGTCACCGGCACCGAGGTGCCCGCCGTCCGGCCGGACTCGCCCGCGCTGCCGTCCGGCGGCGAGTCGGCCGGGCGCCGGCTCTGGTCGGCCTGGCAGGTCGGGCGGTACGAGGAACTGCACGACGACCTGGCCGGCGACGGGACGTCCCGGCTCTCCCCGTACCTGCACTTCGGCTGCCTGTCGGCCGCCGAACTGGTCGCGCTCGCCGAGCGCCGGGGCGGCGCGGGCGCGGAGGCGTTCGTCCGGCAGCTGGTCTGGCGGGACTTCCACCACCAGGTGCTCGCCGCCCGCCCCGACGCCGCCCACGCCGACTACCGGCCGCGCGACGACCGCTGGCACCGGGACGACGCCGAGCTGACCGCCTGGAAGGCCGGGCTGACCGGCTACCCGATCGTCGACGCCGGGATGCGCCAGCTCGCCCACGAGGGCTGGATGCACAACCGGGCCCGGCTGCTGACGGCGAGCTTCCTCACCAAGACCCTGTACCAGGACTGGCGGGCGGGAGCGGCGCACTTCCTCTCCCTGCTGGTCGACGGCGACCTCGCGAACAACCAGCTCAACTGGCAGTGGGTGGCCGGCACCGGCACCGACACCCGCCCCAACCGGGTGCTCAACCCGCTCACCCAGGCCAGGCGCTTCGACCCGGACGGCGCGTACGTCCGCCGCTGGGTGCCCGAGCTGGCCGGTGTCGCCGGGGCGGCCGTGCACCGGCCCTGGCTGCTCGCCGACCGGCCCGGCTACCCGGAGCCGCTGCTCCCCCTGGACGCCGGCCGCTTCCAGCGGGGCCGCACCCCAATTGCCGGTCGCTCTTAGTCCTAGTCCTAGTCCGCCGGGACGGCGCGGGGCTCGGCCGGCTCCTGCCGGGGCGCCGGCACCTCGCCGCCGGCCGGCGCGGCGGAGCCGGACGCGGCGGCGGCCACGGCCAGGACGGGAGTGAGGCCGGCCGCCAGGATCGCGTACACCAGGTGCTTGGTGTTCTCGATCGCCTCGCCGTACGCGGCGGTGAGGAACTGCACCAGGGTGATGCCGGACAGACAGACCGTCAGACCGATCAGCGCGCGGCGGCGCGGGTCGTCCGTCGTCCGGCGGTACCAGCGGATGCCGCCCGCGCCGAGGCCGAGCACGACGAGCAGCAGCGCGCTGCCGACGTACCGCAGCAGCGAACTGTAGAGGGCCAGCCGCGACTCCTGGGCCATCGAGGCGTGCCCGGCCGCCGCCGGGTAGGAGCCGAGGTAGCCGGGCCGGGCGGCGGTGAAGTCGTCCAGCACGGCGAGCGGGATCCGGACCGCGACGACGGGGTGGCGCAGCAGGAAGCCGGCGATGTTGCCGTACGTCATCCGGTCCCGGACCTCGGGCCAGCGGGGGTCGTGCTGCGGCGGCTCGGGCACCCACCAGCTCCGGCCGGCGTACTGCGCGAAGTCCGCCGGCAGGCCGAGGGCGACGGCCGAGGCGGCCGGGTCGTCGCTGTGGCCCAGCACGCCCACGAAGACCACCTCGGTGGGGTTGATCTCCCGGAACTGCTCGACCTGGACGTGCAGGGTCAGCAGGCCGGTGCAGCCGATCACGACGGCCGCGAGCACCGGCAGCACCCGGCGGGCGAGCGCACCCGCGGCCCGGCCGAGCGGGACCTCGGCGGTGAGCAGCAGCAGGGCGAACGGCAGGGCCATCGTCACCGCCTGGGTCTTGGACGCGACCGCCAGCACCGCGCCCGCCGTGCACACCAGCAGCCCGCCGGCCCGCGCCCCGGCCGTGCCGCCGAAGTGGCTCGCCCCGGCGGTCGCCAGCAGGATTCCGGCCAGCCCGGCGAGCTCGCTGAACGGCGAGGCGGCGTAGCCCGCGAAGGCGCTGTCGCCGACCACCGCGAACAGCAGCGCGCAGAGCGCCAGCCGGACGGGGAGCCGGCCGCGCAGGGCGGCCGCGAACACGGCGAAGGCGAGGCCGGCCAGCACGCAGAAGAGCACGGCCAGCGCCCGCAGGTCGAACGCCCCCGGGAGCCCCAGCAGGTGGCCGAGCGGCCGGGCGAGCCGCAGCAGCCACTGCCCGCTGCCCGGATACGTCAGGGCCGGGTCGCAGGATCCCGGCGGGGCGTGCACATAGCCGAAATTGACGAAGCCGAACCACGGGACGGAATCCGGATCGACCCGGGTGACGACGTCGATCGCGCACATCCGGCCGGGGCCGTCCCCGTTGTCGGCGAGGCCGACCGGGCCCGGCAGGAACAGCCGCGCCGCCATCAGCGTGCCCGCCGCGACCCCGGTGAGCGGCGCGAACGCCCACCGGGGCACTCGCGCACGCGGGCCCCGGCCCGGTCCGCGTTCTGCCGGACCGGGCCGGGGCCCGTCGCTCTCGACGCCTTGGCTGATCATGCGCACACCTCATCGCGTGCGTAATTCGATCGCAAGACGACACGCTCTCGGAATTCACCCGGCCCCGGC
>FTKL01000190.1_pt2 | contig 24326 bp, 27 predicted proteins | sample 2434061 | NCBI WGS metagenome assembly FTKL01 (sample SAMEA3914816, study PRJEB12502) | metagenome | biome: forest; material: soil | place: USA | collected 2011-09-16 | depth 0.3 m
GGCAGACCTGCAGGGTGTTCAGTCTTAATTGTGTGTAGAAATTCAGAGCCGTACTTCTTCACGAGCTTATCTGCCAGATCAGCAGCCGGCTGACCCGCACGACCCTCGTAGGCAAAGATCATGATCATATTATGCTTGCAGTCGTAGTGGCTCCGCAGAATTGACTCAACCGTTGGCTCCAGCACATCCCAGCCCTCTTTCACAAAAGGCACGATAACGGCATTGATCACCTCTGATGGACGCTGATATCCCGAAGGATTAGCGGCAATTGCAAGCAAGTTGCGGTAGTGAGTACGATGACGCCACTCCCCTTTGTGGGACTTCTCACTATAATCTCTCACGGCTGCCTCTGGGTCACCCAGGTCGTTCAGGCGCGTCAGCCAATCAACCTTCTGTGCTTGCTGCAGCAAGTTGTAACCTTGGATGGTGCGATACGCGATACCGACTGCTTTGACGAACCAGATAATGATATAGCCAATAATAAAGACTGTGGCGATAAAGGGATCAATAAGGCTTAGAGCAATCGGGACCAGGAGTAAGCCATAGCTCAAAAAGGCAGGAAGCATCTCGAAAAAACGATACTTCGGCGTACGCTTCCCGAGTGGTATCTCCAGCTCAGCCGCTCTCATAGGGAAAGTTCCGCCAGACGGAATACGGCTGCGGCGACCACGAGAGCGACGATGCCCACCGTTAGGCTGACTAGCGCAAAGCCAAGAGACAGGCCTCGGCGTATGCTATACAGCTTCACGATCAAGTAGCCGTTAAAGCCGGCCATCAAGATCGCAAAGAGTCCGAACGATAAAAGCGAATACCAGCGGTCGCGGTAAATACTCGTCGAGCCATAGCCCGAAAATCGCACCGGCAACTGCACATCGCTGACGTGCATATTGAGAATAGTCATACCAAGCAGCAGTATCATGCTTAGCAGGAAACCTGCCAGTAGTGATACGGCCATACGGTCACGAGAAAATTGGATCAGTTCTCTTTTTTTGAACATAGATTCCTATAAATGTCTGCCCTCAAGTATAGCGGAAATCGACATGCGATGCACGCGGGCGTTAACTGGTGCGAGATGCGAGAATCGAACTCGCACTTCTTGCTTGGGAAGCAAGCGTTCTACCACTATACTAATCTCGCAAAATTTCTAATATGGAGCCATCTCGGGGACTCGAACCCCGGACCCCCGCTTTACGAAAGCGGTGCTCTAGCCAGCTGAGCTAAGATGGCACGTGGGACAGAGGTCATTATAACAAAGATGTCGCCTGGAATGCCACCCCTTATAAACACTTGTCAGATTGGGCGAAAATTGATACTATTACTCAAGTCAATAAACACGAGGGCTCGTAGTGAAGTTGGCCTATCACGCCTCCCTGTCACGGAGGAGATCGCCGGTTCGAATCCGGTCGGGCCCGCCAAGAAAAGCGCATCACATTCACGTGGTGCTTTTTTCTTTTCTGGACACTCGTTGCTTTTACGAGATTAATAGTATATAAACGTTCTGTGCCTTCTGAGAGGGGGTGAATTATGCATGGTCGACCCAGCGGCATACACATCGTGCCCTGGTCGCCCGAATTGCCGCTCGATCAAGTAGTGGCAATGCTCGGCCTGGTCCCGAAGCGTATAGCCGTCCGCATCACCGGCGGCTGCGCCGACATGTCAGCCGAGGATGCCCAAGGAGTACAAGAGCTGTTCGGCAAGGCGTTCGAAGGATTCCGCGGTCTTCTGCTCATTGGCGGAACGCGGATGATCAAGAACATGAACCTCACCGATGTACTGTTCGGCATTACCGAGATAGGCCCGGCTATACGCAGGGCAAATCCGGAGTGCCAGGTACTCGGCGTCGTGCCCCGTTGCAAGGATTTCCTGTTCTGCCCAGACCTGCCAGCTCTGGTCGTACGACAAGAGTGGGACGGAGAGCTCACGACAATCGTTCATCCGGATCAAGATATCGTTATCGCTGCCGCAACGGCGCTAACGAAAGAGGAGATCTGGGATGACGAAGTCGCCTGCTGCCGATATGTCACCGATACACTGGTGACTTACGGCGGTTGGGAATCGCTCCTCGTCGCCTACAACGGCGGCGGTACCACCGAACGCGAGATCCGTTCCACCGCAAGCCGTGGATGGCCGGTACTTTTGATCAAGGGGTCTGGACGAGTTTGTGATAAGCTCGCCGCCGACTCGCAATTCTTGACCGAAAATCCGACTGTCCATGTGTGTGAGCGTACGCCCGCAGGCATGCGCGAAGCACTCCAGCACCTTTCCGCACTCTAGTCCTGGGAGAGATCCATGGTAGATACCAAAGGCCTGCTCGGCACCAACCGACCCTTCGAAGTCCCGGCGCACATCGGTCAAGTTCGCCTGGTCGTGACCGACAATCCCGCCAAGGCCCAGACCGCCGTCGGCGCGTACATGCACCGTTCGCCGGTACGCCAGGGGCTGCGCATCGCGGGTGGCTGCTCCGGCATGAGCCCGCAGGACAAGCTCGACATGCTCGACTACTTCCGGCGCGCCCTGAACGGCTACTCCGGATTCGTCAGCTCGGGTGCAACCCGCGGCGTGGTCGGCGGACACATCGACCCGATGATCACCGACGTTCCCGCGATGCTGGCGAAGCACCGTGGGGCACGCGTCCTGACCATCAGCACCGTCCCCCGCACCGGAGACATGGCGCTCACCGGCGACAGTCGCCTGGTGCTCGACACCAGTAACGGGGTCAACCCACAGCCCGGCGTGCACATGATCGTCGTCTTCCAGCCCCAGCTTGCCCACGAAGCGCTGGGGTGGGATGGCGACGTGGACGGCTACTTTTCGCTGTTCGACGCCTGCGTGAAGCTGGCCCACTGGCGGTTCGCGATGCCGGTCTGGAACGGCGGCGGCGTGACCCGCGAGGAAGCGCTCAAGGCTGCGAAGCTCGGCTGGCCGGTCATCCTCATCGAGGGTAGCGGCCGCCAGGCTGACACCCTCGCGGCGGAAGTCCGGCAGCGCAAGCTGCGAGGTCCTTTCACCATCGCCCGACGGGATGACCCCGAGACGCTGCGCACCGCGCTGCGACGACGAGGGTTCGCCCTCTGAGCGCAAGGCCCGGTCCGTACCACTGCATCTGCAGGCGGTGCGGACCGGCGCCCGAAAACACTCCATGCTACACTGAGAGCTGAACATGGAGGGTAAATCATGGACAAAAAGTACGATTTTTCAGACTTAAAAGCACTTATCTTTAACGGCACACTCACGAAGTCCCCTGCATCGAGCCACACCGAACGGCTTATTGAGGTCAGCACCTCGATCATGGAAAAGCACGGCGTGAAGACAGAAGTTATTCGCCAAGTAGATCACGACATCGCCACCGGTGTATGGCCGGACATGCGCGAGCACGGCTGGGACACCGACGAATGGCCTGAGCTCTACAAAAAAGTCATGGCCGCAGACATCCTCATAGTTGCTGGCCCAATTTGGCTCGGCGACAACAGTTCCCAGACCAAGAAGATTATCGAACGCCTCTACGCCTGCTCTTCTCTTCTTAACGAACAAGGACAATACGCCTACTATGGCAAAGTCGGCGGCTGCCTCATCACGGGCAACGAAGACGGCATCAAGCACTGTGCAATGAACGTCCTGTATAGTCTGCAACACCTTGGCTACGTTATCCCACCTCAGGCAGACGCCGGATGGGTCGGCGAAGCCGGTCCAGGGCCAAGCTATGGCGACGACGGCACGGGGCTAAAAAATGATTTCACAAACCGCAATACAACATTCATGACCTGGAACCTGATGCACCTCGCCCACCTCTTGAAGGAAAACGGCGGCATACCGGCCTACGGCAACCAGCGCAGCAAGTGGGACGCTGGCGCTCGATTTGACTTCGAGAATCCCGAGTACCGATAACACGTCTAGACACGCTCAATCTTTGGATTAATTGTAGATGTGGAGGGTTATATGAAAAGGATGTTCAATCGCTTCACTAGTAAGGCATCAATTTTGTTGGGACACGCTTGGGTGTTTACGATCGCGTTAGGGCTTCTCATCATCTGGGCGGTCAGCGGCCCAATCTTTGGCTTCTCTGATACATGGCAGTTGATCGTGAACACTACCACGACTATCATTACATTCCTCATGGTCTTTATCATTCAGAACACCCAGAACAGAGATAACCTGGCCATGAATATAAAGCTGGACACGATAATGAAGGAGCTCGGCATTACCGCAGATAATCTGATTGAAGCTGAAGAAAAAAGCGATCAATATCTCGAAAAGAAGAAAAAACGGGTCCAAAAGAAAGCAAAGAAGACAAATAAACGCTCCTAGCGAAACGATTATGCTATCATAAATCATCCCCTCTCGAAGGGGCCTATCGACTGTCTGGAGCTAGTCGTGATCATCAGAACCGTTCGAGGGAACATTTTCACCTCGGGGCTCGGGCACATCGCCTTCGGCGTGAATGCCGAGGGACACAACCACGAGGGCTTCGCCGGCATGGTCAGCCGTACCTACTGGCACGCCCTGGGCCACACCGGCCAGAAGAACCTCGGGGAGACCCTGAGCCACCAGAGTGGCGACCGGACCTTCCACGCACTGGTCTGTCACTACGCCCGACCAGGTGGGTTCAGCCAGACGCCGACGGTCATCACGCAGTGCCTCGACGCGTTGTCGATCCCTGTGGGCGAGGACCTGGCGTGCGTGATGGTTGGGGGTGGGCCGCTCGGCCAAGCCCTCGGCGCTGACACCGGCGCCATCCTGGAAGGCATCAAGCGCAGCCAGAAGCGTGTGGTGGTGTACTCGCTCTGACAGCACAAACGGTGGACGATGCGCCCGAACCTGGGTGCGTCGTCCACCGTTGCAAATGAACTTATCTAGCTATTGGTTGCTTGGGTTAACAGCTTCGACAACCTTCACGTATTCCTGAATTTTGCCGTCTTTCTTGAGCTGAGCGAACTGTTTGTCGAACGTAGTGTAAGCGATAAAGAGCTTCATAAAGTGGATGGTGTTATCCTTCGACTCAATCAACTTCACGATGTAGAAACCATCCACACCTTCGATAACCTGCGAGACCTGGCCTGGCTGCAGAGCCTTTGCCGCGGCGATCAAACCGTTCGGGTCATCAGTATTCTTCGAGATCGTACCGACGTCTCCCCCATTTGCTTTCAGAGGATCATCCGAGACGGCCTTTACTTCTTCGGCGAAGTCCTTACCACCCAAGACGTCGCGAAGCGCAGACTGTGCTCGGTTGCGGCCGTCTACATCGAGCCGAGCGACAACTTTCTTGCGGAGGAGCTGGCTCTTTACGGAACTCTTGTACTCATCGAATGACCAGTCATAGTAATCGCGAATGACTTGGCGGAAAACCTGCTCGCTGACGCCCAGTTGGTTGCTGTTGATCTCTTGCTGCACGAAGTTGTCGACTTCCTTGTCCGTGACGGTAATCTTCTGTACAGAAGCAACCTTCTCGACATACGCGTTCTCAATAGCTTTGTTGAGGGCTAGACGCTTTTGATACTCGAGCTGCCTCTTGCCGTCCTCGGAGTTGAAGTTAACGTTCTCCTTGGTCGATAGATAATGAAGCGCACTGCGGAGCTCCAGCAGATAATCGCTAAAGCGTACCTGCTTGCCATCCACTGACGCGACAGGATATGGCAGCACCTGCGTCAGGCGCTGTGTAAACTGGCTCGTGTTCTGAGCGGCGTAGAGGCTCCAAGTAAAGATACCAAAAAATGCCGCAACAGCCAGCACGACCAATAGCACCGTCACAAGTACGATGCGGTGCTTCGGGGTCTGAAGCGGATATTTGAATTTGCGACCACCGGCCAAGATTCGCTCGCGGTGTTCGGCAACGGTCTCGTTCGTAATGCGCATCGAGGAGGGTTGCTCGGCAACCATCGGTGCTTTTTTGGTTCGCTTACGAATTCTATTTAATAACTTCTTCATAGTCTGGAGTCAATCCTTCGTCGCCGGCAGAGCCATGCACGACTTTTTGCAGTTCGTTGTAAATCTTACCTGGATGATGTATGCGGTCGAGGACAAGGTCCCCTACGTACGTCTGCACAACCAGCGTACCATAGCCGAGTACGGCCGCACTAAAGCCAGGTACATTATAGCTGATATTCTGGATCTTCGATACGCCTACATCTATAACGCTCTTGTTGAAAAAGCCCTTCTGGGTCACCTGCCTGAGGCGCACATTCGTGACGATAAAGATACTAAAATACCAGCCAATCCAATGATAAAAAAACAACACTATGCCGACCGCTAGCCCACCGAAGGCCAGGCCGAGAAGGCCTAGATTGTCCGGCCAAAACAACACCGGAAGCGAACAAACGAGGAACGGAATAAACAACATATAGAAGGCCTTGCGCATCGCGACAGGATGTCGACGAAAAATAAATTTGACCTCCTCATCGTCGTGTTGGCCCTCGAACTGTTGTGTCATAGATTTATTGTAGCAAAGTTTACAAGCAGGCTAGAGGTCAAGCTTGATCGTCACGGCTCGCTTGGTAAAATTCCCAAGCGTCAGCAACCATTTCCTCGAGAGTCTTTTCCGGCGCCCAACCAAGCACCACGTGAGCTCGTTTGCTGGAAGCGACCAGCACCGCAGGGTCGCCTTCGCGACGCGGACCAGTCTGGACGGGCAGCTCCTTCCCTATCGCCTTCTCGACGGCCTGCACAACCTGCTTGTTCGAGAAACCATTGCCATTACCGAGGTTGTAGATGGTGTGCTTGCCTGCTTCAAGGTGATCGAGCGCTAAAACATGCGCCCGCGCCAAGTCGGCGACGTGGATATAATCGCGCACGTTCGTGCCGTCTTTGGTCGGATAATCATCTCCGTACAGCGTAAAGGCATCACGCTCACCAGCCGCAAACTGCAGAAGCAGCGGAATAATGTGCGTCTCTGGTGCATGGCGCTCGCCACAGGCACCCTGCGCACCAGCGACGTTAAAGTACCGAAGGCTCGTGGCCGCCAGACCGTGAGCAATCGCCTCGCTCGTAATGGCCATATCGACCGCAAGCTTGGTCATGCCGTAGGTGTTTGTCGGATTCTTCTCGGCATCCTCGGTGATAGGGATTTCCTTTGGATTACCGTAAACGGCAGCCGTCGAGGAAAAGATAAGCTTCCGGATGCCACGCTCACGCAAAGCCTGAAGCAAAGCAAGCGAACCAACGGTGTTGTTCTGCCAGTACTTCTCGGGTTTGCTCATCGACTCCCCTGCTTCGATGTACGCTGCAAAATGAAGCACCGCCTCGATGCCAGGCTCACCATCAAGCACCTCGCCGACGTTCTCGAGCTCTGCGTCGATAAGCTTTACGCTTGTGGGCAGAAACTCTTTCGCTGAGCTCGCTTTTCTATCCACCACTGTTACTTCATGGCCGGCATCCACTAGCATGGTCGTGACCACGCTGCCAATATAACCAGCTCCACCTGTTACGAGAATTTTCATAGGCTCATTGTAACAGGGGCAACTAAAAACACCCACGAATGGGTGCTCTTAGCTTGGTACCCCGGGTAGGAATCGAACCTACAACCTCTCCCTTAGGACGGGCTTGCTCTATCCGTTGAGCTACCGGGGCAAAACTGGCGACCGCTCGGGGGCCGCCAGATATTTACTAACTATTCCTTGCCAGGAACGCGGCCGATAACGACCTTCTGGTGTGCTGCATCGTAGTCGTAGACTTCGTTTGCGTCAAACCACAGTGCAATTTCCTGTGCGGCTTCGCTGGCGTCGCCAGATGCGTGCAGGATGTTTGGCAGCGTTGCGCCGCGTGGATTGGTGTACGCACGAGTGATGTGCGTGTAATCGCCACGGATGGTGCCAGGAGCAGAGTCCTTAGGATCGGTCTTGCCGACCATCTTGCGGACATGCTCGACGGCTTCGATGCCCTCGAGGACCATAGCTACAACTGGACCTTCGGTCATCTGAGCAAGGGTGATGCGATAAATCTCTTCACCCCAGCGGCTGATCAGTTGGCTAATGCCCTCGTAGTGCTTGTGGAAGTGTTCCTCATCTGGGGCAACCATCTTCATAGCGACAATCTTGAGGCCGGCGCGTTCAAAACGAGTAACGATCTCGCCGACGAGGCCGCGCTGGATTGTGTCAGGCTTGAGTACAACTAGCGTTCGCTCCATAAAATACTATCAATCTCCTTGAGTGCTTAACTAATTTTCACCCTATTGTAACAGAAGTAAGGCTATCACGACTACTGATAGCGCGACGCGGTACCAGCCAAACACAGACAAGTTGTGCCGACTAAGGTAGCGCATCAGGAAGCCCACCGCGATCAGGCCGCTCACAAAGGCGAACGCGTTGCTAATCAGAATGGACGGAATGTTTGCCATAAAGTAAGCGCGATCAGAGCCCTTCAGGAAGAGCTTCGCGATCACACCAAGCATAACAGGTATCGACAACAGGAAACTGTATTCTGCGGCCGCTGCGGGGCTCAGGCCGCTTAATCGGCCGGCTATGATGGTCGAGCCGGAGCGTGATGTACCCGGAATAAGCGCGACAGCCTGCGCCAGGCCAATGCCGAGTGCTCGCTTCTGGGTCAGCGCTTCGCCGTCCTTGACGTCACCAAGGCGCGGCAACTTCTCGAGTCCGATCATCAGAAGGCCCACGAGCAACATCATGATCGCCACAACCCACGGGCTTGAAAAGAAGCTGTTTTTCTCGATCACACTCGCGAACAGCAGCCCAATCACACCGGCCGGGAGGGCCGAAATGAAAATATTTCGTGCCAGTCGCCAGTTGTGCCGAAAAATAACTTCTTCGAGCAAGTCAGCAATCCGCGCCCGGAAATATATAAGCAGGGCGATCACCGTGCCGATGTTTATAAACTCCAAAAACAGATGGTCATGCCCCGCGCCAAAGAAATATTCAGTCAGTACTTCATGTCCTGAGCTCGAGACAGGAATAAATTCGGTAAGGCCCTGAATAACGCCGAGGGCAATGGATTCCACAATGTTCATTGCATATATTGTAAGTCATTCCCCTCTTATGGGCCATGGCCTTCACCGAGGTGTTATACTATAAGCACTATGTATATTTCGGAACTCATCATCGATTTCCTGGAATATCTCGAGGTGGAACAGAATCGCTCCCAAAAGACATCCGAGAATTATCATTTGTATTTGAATCGATTAGTCGACTTTGCTGGTGATGTCGACATTATTAAGGTCAATAACGAGCTCATTCGCAAATGGCGCCTCTGGCTGGCGCGCCATCAGAACGAAAATGGCGAAAGCTTATCCAAGATTACCCAGGCGTACCACTTGATCGCGCTGCGCAGCTTCCTGAAGTTCTGCTCCAAGCGAGGCATCGAAGCGCTCACCCCTGAAAAGGTTGAGCTTCCGCACGTCACGCGCAAACAAGTGTCCTTCCTGAACGAAGACGAACTGCGTCGACTCTTCTCGACCGTCCCAGCCGACAACAAAATCGGTCTGCGTGACCGTGCGATTGTTGGGCTTCTCTACTCGAGCGGCCTGCGTGTCTCAGAGCTTGTCGCGCTTAACCGCGATACGGTTAACCTGAAACGGCGCGAGTTTATGGTTCGCGGTAAGGGCCAGAAAGACCGACCAGTATTTATCAGTGAGGACGCGGCGACGTTGATCTCAGACTATTTGGCCGTCCGCTCGGATAGCCTCAGGCCGCTCTTTATCCGCTATGGTGGCGCCGAACAGATCGACAACAGCGGCGATTACGGTCGTCTCACCCCGCGTAGCATTCAACGCCTGGTGTCGCACTACGCAGCGCTGGCTGGTATCACCAAGAAAGTCTCGCCACACACATTGCGTCACTCATTTGCGACGGGCCTGCTCATGAATGGCGCCGATCTGCGCTCTGTTCAGACGATGCTTGGCCACAGCAATATCTCGACAACCCAGATCTACACACACGTCACCGACCCTCATCTGAAGGAAGTGCACGAACGATTTCACAAGGACCTCTCAACAGAAGAAGTCGCCTGAGCTCCAGACGACTTTTCTTCTTGAACGAGTTCGCTATAGCGCGCTACGGGCAGACGTTGCCTTGATAGTAGCTGCCGTCGCTCACCTGCATTGTCTTACAGATCGTGTTTGCGCTCTCGGCTGAGTATTCAGGCAAGTTCGTAACGTTATCGAGGCGGATACGACTTTGGATGCGGCGATAGACATCACTCGCACGGCCAGTTGAATCGACGACCGGCTCTACGCCGCTGAAGTTAATAACCGTAGAGGTGTTGTGCAACATCTGTGCTCGGAAGTGTGTCGAGCCGTACAGAGGTGTGATGCGGAGGAAATAGGTGTTGCTCGTGCTTGGTTGGCCGTTGTCGAGCTCGAGCCGTGCCGAGCAAGCGTACGCACCTGTCGGTAGATTTGGCGGCGTACCGTTACACTTGACCCCCACAAGGTTGATCTTGTTCTGTTCGAATCCTCGCGGGTCAACAGTGCCCATGTTGATAGGCGTACCAGAGCCAACGGCTGCGGCGTTGCCAGAAGCATTCGGTACGAGGTATACGCTGCGGCTGAGCACGTCCATCTTGCCGCGGTTGAAGTTACCATTTGGGTAGCCATACAATTCGACGCGCAGATATGCAGGATATCCCTGACTGCTCCAGCTGTTTGCGCCCGTGACTGGTGGCAAAAGTGAACCTGGTGCATAGTTGGCCGGCTGACCATCGCCGTCGGTACCAACTGTTTGGCTAGCGAGGTGCCAAGAGACCATTACTTGTTCATACTTATCACCATTTTGGGGGACAAGCGGGATAAACTCGCTCTTGCCGGCGCTTCCCTGACCGATATAGTCAGGCGTGTTCAAGTTCACACTAAGACAGGTGTAATACTCGTTGAGCCCGGGTTGGCTGTTGATGCTACCTGAGTTATTGAGATTGAGGGCAGTCCGAACTGACGCGTTCGTGAACAAAGCGTTACAACTGGAAGATGTCAGGGCCGCGAGAAGCTGAGCCTTGAGCGGATCGCTGCTGTCGAGGGAGTTGTACTTGAGGATAGCGCGCTTGGCGTCCTCGACGCCCGACTGAGCGGCCGCCTGAGCGCTTGCCGTCAGGTCGTTGTCCAGCGCTTGACGCTGTTCTGCCGCCATGATGCGCAAGAAGCCCACCGTGATGATCGTAATGAGCAGCATGAAGAATATCACCGTAAATAGCGATACAAATCCGCGCTCGTCTGACTTATGTTGAATCCTCATGGTTTTAGCCTCCCCCATTCTTCGTAGCGACAGTCGTCTTAAATGTTGCGATCGCACAGTACTGACTGTTCTTGCTGCCATCACAGATCGTACCCAAAATAGCGTCGGTGCCAGTAGGCTGGTTCGGTGATGCCGTCGATAGACTCATTGTAATATCAACGAGCTTTTGGTTGCTACTGACCGCGACGCCAACCTGCTGCACCCAGATGTTCGAACTCAGCAGCTCACTAGCGTTAGCTGCGTTGACCGCAGGCAGTCCCGCCGCACAAAGCGCACCACCGGTGTCGTTGACGCGAACCATCGTGAATGAAGTACCACTGGTGTACTTGTTGGTCGTAGCGCCCTTGATGTTCCAGACGTAGCTAACGCCACCGAAACAGACACGTCCATTATTGAGGTACGCGGTGTTAATCGCACTCGTATCGGTGCCTTGGACAAGTTGGCTCATCTCCTCTACCGCTGTACGAGCGGCTTGGTTGATTTGCTTGATGGCCAGGCCCTTGTTGTAGTTGCTCATCACCTGCAGCATAGTCGCCAGCATAAAGATCAGAATGAAGGCAATGAAGGCGGTCGCCAAGATAAGCTCCACGAGTGTGAAGCCAGCTTCGGCCTGTTGTTGGTGGGTTTTAGTGCGCTGGATCATAAAGTCGTATTACCGTTACAGCCTGTTGGTCAGCAGAATCACCGATTCCAGACCAGCAAGCTCGAAACATTACATCTACATACGCCGGCGAAATGCCTGTTGAACGCGTCATCTCTATCCAGAGCCCCTGACCAGGCAAGGCATAGGCCGCAGGCTTGTTGTTTGCGTCAAACTGGTTCACCGTCACCGTGCCTGCTGTCTGAGCGAGATAGAAACCAGTCTTGCCAGAGCTAACACCACAAGTCGTGTCGTCGTAGCTGCTTGCTGTGGTGCTTGCATACAGTGGCGAACCGCCAAAGAGTCCGCTCCACGCCTGACCAGCAGTACTGCTTGGGTCGCTAATATAGCCATCACGTAGGTAACGCAGCATCTCTTGCTGAGCGTTGATCTGCATGCGAACCTGTGTGTGCTCCACGGCAATCTGCGAAGCCTTCAGGCCGCGAGACATCAGCGTAATGGCGCCCACAACGACCATGCTCAACACCACAATCGCCATCAATACTTCGACGAGTGTATCGCCGCGTGAGTCCCTACGAGCCATTGCAATCCCCCGCTACTGCGTCAAACGATACGCCTATGGCATCCTGTCCCTGTCCACCGGAAATAGTTATCTTGGATGGTTGGCCGAGGCCGTCGGCACTACTGAGACAAAAGTTGGCTGGTTTGCTGATATTGTTGGCGTTTGCGGCCACGCCCGGATTAATAAGTGGCGCGATGGCGTAGTTGGCAGAAGGCTCTTTGAACACATAACTTACAATTCGGGTCGAACGAGGGCTACGAATGAGCGCGAATGCATCAACGGCTTTGTTGTCGATAATACGCTTACTGCCTGATATGGTAGCGAGCCAAGGAACGTTGTAGGTCTGTACGCCCACAGTCCGGACAATTGTAGGTGTAAAGTCATAGATAAGTGCTTCGTCCGACTTGCTGTAGTCGGGGTTGGCCGGTTCTGTCCCAACGATGTTGTAGGTCACAATATTGCTCGAGTTCTGTTGCAGCACCATGAGTTTGCCCATGTATAGACAGTTGCTTGTCCCCGGAGTCTGAGGAGTGGCGGTATCGATAACGCCCGAGGTGCAGGCTTCCGCGCCCGAACGCGAATTAACTCCGTTCAGGAGATCATCGTACTGTTGTTGGGCATAATTGTGGAGCGAGCGAGTGCTATCCGTAAAACGTGTCGTACGAATACTTAGCCCTGTCCCCACTAGCGCCATCACTAACATCAAGGCGCTAATGCCCAAAAACAGGCTGACTTCAATGATGGTGTAACCCTCGCTGCGCTGTTGACCCATTTGTCAGCATTATAGCATAAGCACTAAACCAAGAGTTGTCTTAGTTTACGGAAATAAAATGCAGGTACCAGTCGATAATCTTGTCGCCGAGCAGGAAAGCCACCAGGAACGCCACAATAAGAAACGGCCCAAAAGGCACGCGGCTCGTTCGCTTCAGCTTGCCGAGTACAACACCAGGCAGGACCACGAGGAAGCCTATAATATTCGCTAGGAACAGCGCGAGTATTGACCGCTGGAAGCCAAGCGCGATGCCCATAAAGACGCCGAGCTTCACGTCTCCATACCCTACCCATTTCCCCTTGCTGAAGGTATAGAGAGCCCAATAAAGGCCGCCGAGCACCACGATGCCAAAGATAGCCGAGTTCAGGTAATCCCAAGGGCTCACGCCAACCTGTACGGTATAGCGGACAGCCGATTCAACGATAGCGACGCCCACCAGAGGGAAGATGAGCACATTCGGCAGCAGCATCCACTTGAGGTCGTACAAAAAGAGCGCCGCAAGACCAACCACGTAAACCAACCACAGACCAAACGAAAGATTAGACTGCCATGTATCAAAGCTCAGCGGCCAGGCGTAATATGAGCCCACAAACAGCCCCGCCACGACAAGCTCCAGTACCGGCGCCACCCACCCAATAGGCTTATGACAGTAGCGGCACTTCCCGCCGAGCGCTACCCAACTCAGGACCGGGATAAGGTCCCAGACACCGAGCTTGTGATGGCAGTGTTCGCACTCGGAGCGGTCACTTACAAAATCTTTATGCTCATGCAGACGCCATACCAGCGCGCCCACGAAGCTTCCAAAGGCCAAGCCAATGAGGCCCAAAAAAATCGGAACAAGTATCATAAGCACTATCCTACCATATATAAGAAAAGTGGTCCCCTCTGGGGGACCACTCGGCTTCTCGTCTCTAACCTAAGCTAGTTGCTTTGGCAGAGAAAACCACCTTGCTCTAGTGCAACAAGGACCGCTACATCTCGAGCGCTGCCCGCGGCAACACCACTAGCGTTGGCGCCGTTACAGACCGCACCGATGTACGTGTTCATAGCACCAGGATTTGGCGTAAATGTCGGCGCCGTACCTGAGGCAGGAACAGTAGAAGTTACTGAAAGTGCGTATGAAGCACCAACACTTGGGTCGTTGAACGTCTGACCGTTGTTGGTCAAGTAGGCGCTCACGAAGTTCGTGTTCCAGTTAGCTGCTGTTGTACCTGGGAGACCACCTTGGTGGTTACTTTGGTACTGTGTCAGCTGCGACATGAAGCGCGACAAGTCGTTCTTTCGTTGAGTGTCTCGCTGAGATCGCTGCAATGCAGGCAATGCCAAGAAGACAATCAAAAAGATCAAACCTGCGATGGCCAGCACAAGTACGACCTCGATGATCGTGAAACCCTGTGTTTTAGGTTTGTTTGTAATATTCATTCCTCACCCTTTCTTTTACCAGAGCTGATTACTGATATACTGCTTATGATTATAACCAAGGTGGCGTTCTTGGCAAGAGTTTTCATACATAAGGGGAAACTTTGGTCACCTTTCAGGCTCCCGCACGGCCCCAAAGTGGGACGCGCACGGGAGGCCTGAAAGTGAGCGGCTACTTCTGACCATCGGTACGTCGCTTCCGCGAACGGGTACGACGCGGCTGGTCACTTGTGGGCTGCTGACGGGTCACCGGCGGCTGGAACATCTGAGCCACGGGCACCTGGGTCCTCAGACCCCTACTCTTGCCACGACCGCGGCCGTGACGAGTGGGCTTGACGCCCGAGTTCTTCTTGAACCACTTGCCTGTCCACTTGCGTGGCATGGCGGCCTCCTCGGTCAATCGGCGAAGTGAACACTGCTCACAACTACCCTACCACGGAAGCGAATAAACTATATACCTGTTGTGTCAACCAGACTGTAGACTGGCAGAAGAATAGCCGCGACCATAAAGCCGGCCACGATGGCGAGACAAACCATAAGGATAGGTTCAATGGCCGTACTGATCGAGCGAATGGTGTTATCCAGCTCGTTCTCGTAGTAGCTCGCTGCCTTGCCCATCATCTTGTCTATGCCGCCTGATTGTTCACCGATGCCAATCATCTGAGGAACAAGTGGCAGAATATTGTCATCATCTTTCAGGGTGACACTGAGCGCTTTACCGCCCTTGACCTTGTCAGCGGCTCTGTCGATCGAGCGAGCAATCACACGGTTGTTGATCGCGCTGGAACTAATGCGCATCATCTCGAGCATCGGTACGCCAGTACTGAGCAATGTCTGGCCGGTTCGCGCAAAGCGAGCCATGTACAGCTTCATAAACATCGGGCCGAACAGCGGCATGCGAATCTTGATAGTATCGATGACTTCACGGCCGTTGTCGGTCTTGATGTAGCGGCGCAGGAAGTAAATGCCAACGGCAACAGCAAAGATCACCAGCGGCCAGAATGTGGCCATAAAGTTCGCCGAGTCCACCATGACTTGCGTCGTCCATGGAAGTGTCTTCTTGAGGTCATGGTACAGACGTTGAATCTGTGGGACCACCGTAAACAGCATGAAGCCAATCACGCCGCCGATAACCGTCAGGACGATACCCGGATACACCATCGCACCGCGTACCTTACCGATAAGTTCAGCGTCTTTTTCCTGCTGGTCGGCAATGCGCTCAAGCGCTTGGTCCAAAGTACCAGATGCTTCACCAGCGGAGATCAGCGCGAGGTAAACTTCGTTGAAAACTTCAGGGTGCTTACCAAATGCCTGGGAAAGGCTACTGCCGCCTTCGATTGAAGTGATGATGTCGTTGATGACCGACGTCATGGACTTGTTTTCTGTCTGCATAGCCAACGTACGGAGGCTCTGCGCGAGCGGCAGGCCGGCATTAATCAGCGTCGCCAACTGGCGAGTAAAGATAATGCGGTCTTTCGCACGGATGCGATTCGTGAACTTCGCGAGGAAATTACTCCTCTTGCCTTGCTCGACGATCTCCAGAGGAATAATCCCCTGCCCCATCAAAAGCTTTGCGGCAGCGCGTTCACTCTCGGCCTGAACGTTCGAGTGAATGACCTTATTGGTGCTCGTATCGCGAGCGGTGTATACAAATGTCAGCATCGAGTGCTAGCCTCTCATCATTCGTTCAAATTCACCCATATCGATAGCGTAGTTGCGTGCTTCGTCGTAGGTAATGGTGCCGGCCTGAACGAGGTTCACAAGCGTCTTATCCATCGACTGCATACCCTGGTCGCCACCGGTCTGGATAACGGCGTCAAGCTGGTGAGCCTTACCTTCGCGCACGATGTTACGGACGGCTGGTGTCGCAATCAAGATCTCGGCTGCAGCGATACGCCCACCGCCGATGGCTGGCACGAGGCGCTGCGAGCAGATGGCCATCAGGATGTTCGCCAGCTGCGAACGGATCTGTGGCTGCTGGTGCGGCGGGAAAACGTCGATCATACGGTCGATAGACTGGGCAGCACTGTTGGTGTGAAGCGTCGCAAAGACCAAGTGACCCGTCTCTGCGATTGTGATCGCTGCCGAAATCGTCTCGAGGTCACGCATCTCACCGATAAGTACAACATCTGGGTCTTCACGAAGTGACGAGCGAAGCGCCGCACTAAAGCTGTAGGTGTCATAGTGCACCTCTCGCTGAACGATAACCGACTGCTTGGACTTGTGCGTGAACTCAATTGGGTCCTCAATAGTGATAATGTGATGCGCCTTCTCGGTGTTGATCTGATCAATCAGCGCCGACAGCGTTGTTGACTTGCCCGATCCAGTTGGGCCAGTCACCAGGACAAGACCGCGAGGATAGTTGGCAAAGCCGTTCACGATGGGCGGCAGACCGAGCTCGGCTATCGTCTTGATCTCGTTAGGGATCAAGCGCAGTGCTGCAGCCAAGTTGCCACGTTCGTGGAACGCGTTGACACGAAAACGGCCAAGGTCGCCAAAGGCGAAACTAAAGTCGAATTCCTTGTCCTTTAGCAGAATCTGCTTCTGTTCTTCATCGAGAATGGCAAAAATAAGTGTTTCGACGTGTTCTTCATTCAGCGGGCCATAGCCAGCAATCGGCGCCAGTTTGCCATCAACGCGCAGCATCGGTGGCAGGCTCACCTGCAAGTGAAGGTCGCTGGCACGCTTCCTAATTACCTCTTCGAGGAGGATTTCGATTCGTAGTTCCTGTGGTCCTGTTGTTGCCATTGCCTACCCTTTTATTACGCCATGTTTGCGGCGACGCGGTTAACTTCTTCCAATGTGGTCATGCCCTGTAACGCCTTGAGGTAGCCGTCTTGTCGCATCGTGACCATACCCTGCTGCATTGCCAGGTTTTGAATTTCGGCGCTTGTCGAGCGCTTGACGATGAGGTTCTGAATGTCTTCACTAACGTCCATAACCTCGTAGAGTCCGATACGGCCTTTATAGCCACCTGGAGTGCCTGCCGAATCTTTTCCCTTGACCAAAGTATAAGCTTTTTGACCGGCCAGGGGCAAGTCTTTGTAGCCCAGGTCTTCGGACACCTGGGCGGCGCTGGCGCGGTCACGTGGGAGCAAGTGGCCGATTGTATCGTGAATACTTTTTGTCTCCAGATCAGTGCTCTGGTACGTATCCCGCTCCTCAGATACGCGACGCACCAGACGCTGGCCGATGACCGTGTTCACCGTGGAAGCAATCAAGAATGGCTCAATGCCCATATCCAGAAGGCGCGGCAGCACTCCCGCAGCCGAGTTGGTGTGCAGGGTGCTAAAGACTAAGTGTCCCGTCAATGCAGCCTGCACCGCCAGGTTGGCGGTCTCGGCGTCACGAATCTCACCCACCAGGACAACGTTCGGGTCCTGACGCAGGATAGACCGCAGGCCAGTCGCGAATGTCAGGCCTACGTCTGGGTTTACCTGGATCTGGTTAACACCTTCCATCTTGTACTCGACTGGATCCTCAAGTGTCACGATGTTGATCGCGTCACTCTTGATCTCCTGCACCAAGGCGTACAGCGAAGTCGACTTACCTGAACCGGTAGGACCGCTGGTGAGCACCATGCCGTTTGGCTTCTTGATGCCCTTTCGGATAGTACGCAGCGCACGGCCGGCGTAACCCATGTCTTCTAGCTCGAAGTTGGTGCCCGTCTTGTCCAGCAGACGGATAATCACCTGCTCGCCCCAGACCACAGGGCTGATAGCGATACGCAGGTCGATATCCTTTTGAGCCACATGGATGGCGAACTGGCCGTCCTGTGGGATGCGGTGTTCGTCAATCTTTAGGTTGCTCAAAATTTTGATACGGGAAATAAGCGCTGGCTCGATGGACTTTGGCAGCTTCATGATCTCGCGAAGCACACCGTCAATTCGGCAACGGATACGAAGGCTGGTCTCGAGAGGTTCGATGTGAATGTCAGAGGCGCGGGCGCGAGCTGCGTATTCCATGATAGTGCTGAGCGCGCGGCTAATCGGCGAGTCCTGCACGATCGTCTTGATATCGGCTTTTGCGATCTCGGCGGCTTCCTCGGTCTGTGCTGAGCGCACAGCCGCGTTCACACCCTCGGCTAGGTTGGTGTGATACTGCTCGAGTACGTGACGTACGCCCTCTTCGCTAGCCATGTAGACCTTTATAGGTCGGTTGATCTTATTAGATAGATAATCGACGGCCTGGACGTTGTTGGCGTCCAGCATAGCGACTGCCAGGCGATTCTGCACCTCACCCAGCGGCACCGCCATAAAGCGCTCCGCGACATCTCGTGGCAACAGGTCGAGCACGTGCGCTTCAACCAGCGCGCTACTGAGATTCACATATGGCACGCCAGAGACGGTGGCAATAGCCTTAGTGAGCTCTTCGTTGCTAATAACCTTTTCGTCGACGAGCATCCCAAAAAGCGGCTTACCGTTCTGGACCGCTTGGTCGTGGTACTTTGTAAGCTGCGCTTTCTTAACAAGGCCTTCCTTGACCAGTAGGGCTTCGAGTTTCTTTTGGTTTTCGTCAGTGAGGATGCTCACGGCTGAGCCACCTTATTGACCGAACGGTTGTTGGTTCGATGGATTACCAATTTGAATGACGACGGTTGGGTTAATTGCGTCGCGGTTAAAAATCTTGTTCGATGGTTGAACCAAATCAGGCGTGATTGGCTCAACAACTTCTGCACTCACTTGCTGGTCCTTAGGATTGCCTATGATCGCCTTGACCACAAAGTAGCTGACCAACAGACTGATGGACACGATCAGGACAATTAATGCTATGTCGTTCTTTTTCATTACTTCACCACCTCCTGCTTGATGCTCGCAGATTTGCTTGGCTGGTAGTAGGTCACACCAGTAACAGTTGCGGTCATATTCGCGTCATCGCCGTTCAGGTCGACTGAGGTAATCTTGATAGGTCGAATAGTGCGCTCCAGATCGAGGAGCAAGTTGCGAATCTTGTCGTAGCTACCACTCACCGTCAGATCAAACTTCATCTCCTGAGGCGTTGCGCTACTTGCTGATGGCGTCGTGCCTGCCGCCGTAGCCGCAGCACCGCCAGTAGCAGTCGTGCTCACACCTTGATCGCTTGGAACGTTGATACCTTCGACGGTTACACCAGAGCGACTCAAGATAGCCTGCTGGAATGATGTCGCGAGCGCTGTTGCATCGAACTTGCTTGGGAGCGCGTCGAGCACGCTCTTGGTATTTGGATCGTCTGTGTTCGTCTTAACCGACGCGAGGTCGCCATTGCTGACAAGTGCGTTCACAGCGTCTTGCAGCTGCTTGGAATTGACGATGTTCTTCTTGAGCTGATCAGCGGCTTTGTACTTTGCATTCAGCACTCGGTTGTTGTATGTCCACTTCTGGAAGAGGAACTGAGCAGTCACAATACAAACCGATACAGCTATCGAGGCAATAGCTACCCAGATGAACATCGAACGGCTGGCGTTTTCGATTTGCTGGCGCTTCTTCAGGCCACCAGTTGGATTCTTGGGCGTTGACTTCTTATCCATTACTGGGTACCTCCGTTGAATAGCTTCGGACTTTCGGTGACGGACTGTGATGTCTTGATGTTCGGAACCGATGCGTTCATCTCAGTGTTGTGTGCGTCAAAGACAGCGTCGCGGTAGGTCCCGGTAACCGTAAATGATACACCTGACTTGCCGCCGCTCTTGTCGATGGCACTGTTCTGCACGTATACCGTCTCAAACATCTTGGTAGTTTGCGGCTGGCTGCTGGCGTCCTTATAAGCGACCTGTGCGTTGCGCAGCGTGTCGACGAAGACGTTCAAGCTCTCGAATGAACCTGTCGAACCCGTAAAGGTGACTTGCTTATCGTTGGCTGCGAGCTGCAGGCGAGACAATGCGATGTTGTTTGGCGAGATCGGGTTTAGCACTGGCAGGAAGTTCAGGAGTCGAGAGTAAATCCCCTTGCCCGCGTGAAGCTCAGGTAGCGCGGCCAGCTGGTTCTGGATAGTAAGGTACTTACTGAGATCCTGAACACCACTAAGCTGTTGCTCTTTGCTCTTGATATCGGTTGTAGCCAGCGTAACCTGCAGTTGCTGCAGGAAGGTAACGTACACGAACAGCAATACGCTGAGGCCAACGGCCACGAGCGTCACGATGATAGACGTACTCATCACCAAAGCGCGTGTCTTCTGCGCGTTGATGAACTCTTTCTTGATGTCTGGAAGTAGGTTTAGCTGAATCATAGAGTGCGCTCCGCGAGTCCGACTGCGACCGCAAACTGTGGCGCGACCTGCATCAAGTTATCGCGTAGGTTCGGACTGTACCTTACGTTCCCCCACGCGTTGCCAGCGACGGTCTGGATGCCCGTCTTCCCGGCGACGTACTCGCCAAAGGCAGGAATGCTCAGCGTGTAACCAGAGAGCATCAGGTAGCGCAGTTGGACGTTAGGATAGCGCGATTGGAAGAACTTCACTGACTTGTTGATTTCCACAACGAACTGGTCGAGCGTTGCGTCGAGCGACTTCAGGATCTGACCTTCGAGGCGGTCAGGGTGCAGGCCAAACTTCATGATGAACTGACTAGCTTGGTTTACGTCGATGTTCAGGTTCTGGGTAGCGGCTTTGATAAGAGTCTGCAGCCCAACTGGGATGGAACGGATCAAGCGCGGCGAGCCACCGAGCACAGCCACGAGGTCGGTGCTAAAGTCACCGAAGTCGACGATCATCATCGCGTCTTGGTTGGTTGGCGGTACGAGTGCACGCACGAGGGCAAGTGAGTCAGGCTCAAGCGCGACAACGTTCAGACCAACGCTCTCGACCAGGTCGAGGCGGGCTTCGCTGAACTTGTTTGCGACGCTCGCGAGCAGTACTTCGTTCTTCTGAGGGTCGCGAAGTGACTTACCGAGCACAGCCCAGTCAATCTTGGCTTCGTCGATGCTCATCGGAATGAACTGTTCTGCCTGGTACTTGATGGTGCTGGCGAGTTCTTGCTGTGGAAGATCAGGTAAGTCGACCACCGTCGCAAACATCTTGCTCGATGGAATGCCAACCACGACGTTACGCTCAGTGATACCCGTCTGCGAGATCAAGTTGGTAATGACATCGCCGAGACGCTTCTGGTCTTCTGGCGCGTCACTACTTGCCACCTTAATATCAACAGGTGCTGAACCGTACTTTACGAGATTCCAGGCATCACCACTCTGCTTGAGTTGAGCTACCCGGACTGCTGTCGTGCCAATATCTAGAGCAAAGAATTCGCCCACCGAACTAAAAAGCTTCATACTGCCTACGATTATAGCATAAGCGGCTTGCCTGCATAGAGGTTTCGCGGGCGACTCTGCCCTTCCTCGAAAGAACAGTCCACTCGCAAAAAAGCTCGGTTCCCTCCTCCCGGAAAGGTCGAGCCCCTTCTCGGGAGGTCAAATTGTCGCTAGCAGTCTCTTCTAATAGCGTGGAGGAAGGTCTTTTTCGTCCACAGTTCGGAGCGTTGTTGCATTGCTGCCGTTCAGCGCGCTTCGAAGGTACATTTCTGCATTGAAGTTGAAGATCTCTGCAGGATTTTTGCGAACAGAATCGTTGCCGCCATCTGCGCCGTAGGTGCGCATGAGCGTCAGGGTGCCGGCGATAACCGAGCCATTGATGACCAGCTGATCTTTACAGTCATTGATGCTCAAGTTGCCTGCTGGCGCGTCACTACAGGTATTAAAGGTGCTCTTGGCGACGAACAGGCCGTCTATTTGCTTCACGTTTGCTTTGACGAAGATATTACCAGTCGATATGATCACCAGCGACGGAATTTCACTCACGCTGTTGTAGCTGTCTGAATACTTGATGTCGCCATCGATAGTCACATCACCATTGACCAGCCAGATCTGCTGCGAGCCATTTGGCACGTTGCCATGGAATGTATGAGCGCCATTGGTTTGGTACGTACCGCTCCCCTGGTTCACGTCGATCGTGCCTGGCTGCGCGGTGACGGGTGTTCCGCTATAGGTCGACACGTAGCTATTAATACAGTGCTGCGGCGCGCCGTAGAAGCCAAGATTTGCGCTGTTGACGTTACTAAATGTCAGCATCTTTCCTGTGGCGGCAGCTGGGTTTACGATTGCCCTGCCCGCGCTACCAAAGTTCGTAATCTTACCGAGAGCGAATGCGCCATACTCTACGCCTGAGCCAGCTATCGAGCCATCTTTCAGTGCGTGTGCGCTGGTCGTAATCTTGGAGCTCGTATTACATGCCGGATTCACATCGGCGAAGCCACCGCCAGCCCAGACGTCGTTACCCTGGAAGTGTACATATGGTGTCTTGGCGATAACGACGCAGGCTTCAGCACTCGCCCGAGGGCCACCACCCTGGTTCCTTGGATTGACTACAAGCGAACGGCAGATGCGCGTACCTGGAGCTGCGTTGCCCACATCGACGGTTTCAGTTCCTAGGTTGGTAATTCCGAGGTAGAAGTACCGAGGACAGCCCATTCCAAACCCACTGTCTGGGTTACGGTCGACATCCTGCTGTGGAAGTGGCGTGTAGCCTGGAGCGTGCGTTGAGGCGACTGCCTTACAGGCTGTGGGCGTCGAAGGCGTCGGCCCAGGGTTAGAGACTTGGTATGTGAACGACACTGTATCATTCTGCTGTGCGGCGGTTGTGCTCGCTGACACCGTCGGCGTCAGCTCAAAGTCCGCGATCACCGTAGCACAAGCCTGGGCACTATTGCCCGACCCTCCGTTTTGGTTAAGCGGCGTAAAATGCACATACTGGCAGAATTTCGTACCCGGAACAGAATTATTCGGAATCTTGTAGTTGTTGGTGTTGACGGTGTTGGTCGTCCTGCCAAGTGTAAACGGACCACCTGTCGCCTTGGTCGCACCCGCTTGGTCGTAAACGGTGTAGCGTACGTTTGGCGCGCTATCAGGACCGGCGTTGGTCAACTTATGCGTGAACGTTATAGTCTGCCCAGGAATAACGGTCGAGTCAGAGACTGTCGAACCACCACTCAGTGCGTACGATGGAGCTGGCGTCAGCGGGCCAAGCGTACCAATCGGGTTGGCACACAAGTGGCGGATCATGTACGCGATATTACCGCTTGAGTTACGGAAGACAAGAGCAGTTGCACTACTCGTTGTGCCTGGATCGTAGAAGGCATCGTCACGAGGGTTTGCATCGTTTGAACCCTGGTCACAGTTGTAACCCGAGCATGGACCCTGATAGTAACTGTTTAGACGATAACTAACCGTCTGATTCCAGGTGATCCACCCCTGTGCATAGGCGTACCGCACACGCGCTTCCCAATCGTTGATCTGGGCCCCAGTTGGCGGCAGGTTGCGAGCCGATCCGATCATCGTCTGAATGATAAATGCCGCACCGATACCGCTCTGCGAATTAGGCCCCTGCGCAAGTTTGGCTTCAGTGAAGTTAATAAACTCATCGGCTGTATTAATAGATAGAGGCACCGCGTACTCGGCTGGACCATTAGTGTGCCAGACGCTGTCACCCCATGTGTCGCGAATGTTCTTGAAGTAACCGTAGTATTCGCTGCGTCCGTAGATCGGGAATGCGTCCGCAGTCTTAGCGTAGCCTACAGCAAAAGAAGCGGCCATCGCGACCATCAGAAGGAATATATGGAACTTTGATATGCGCTTCATGCTATCCACCTAGCTCGGTTATTTTTGCCTGGAGCTGGTTGACGTTAAAGTCGTGCAGCGGATCGGTCTCAGGAACAAGCGGCAGCGCCTTCTTGTAGTAACTGACAGCAGCGGTCTTGTCGCCCTTGCTTTCAGCCGAACGGCCCATTGCCTGGTAAAGCTGCCATGTCTTCTTGATGGCTTCTGCTTGCTTGTATGAGTT
>FTKL01000730.1_pt2 | contig 24218 bp, 18 predicted proteins | sample 2434061 | NCBI WGS metagenome assembly FTKL01 (sample SAMEA3914816, study PRJEB12502) | metagenome | biome: forest; material: soil | place: USA | collected 2011-09-16 | depth 0.3 m
AGGTGACGACGAGTCATCTGACCTGGCCATGCGGTGGTGGCACTTGCAGGTTCCACGTGTGGTGCTGCAGGTCTCCGGTCAGCCGTGGGCACCACGGTGCCAACTGCTACCCGTTCCCGCCCGCGCCGGGGCCGACACCCCCGATCCCGCTGTGAGCGCCGCCCCATGGACCCTCCCTCGGACTCGGTGATCCCGGATCCGACGACTGGTCAGGGGAGCGGGAGCGGCTCGTAGTCGAACCAGTCGAACCAGTCGAAGTGGGCGGTAGCGGCTGCGGCGTACATGCCGATGACCCGGCGATGGAAGCCGGGGATCACGGGGTTGGGACGCTACTGCCCTGCGGGGAAAGCTCTGACATGTGGTCGGTTCCTCCCTGTGGCTCGTGTCCGGGGCGGTGCTGCGGACCGTTGGAGGCCGCGTCGGGGTGCGGCCGATCGCGGGACGTGCCGTTGGCCTGGCCGGGGTTGGGATTGTCGGCGGCGACGGTGCCGATCAGGCCGCCCGGCCGGGTGAAGCGGGAGGATGCGTTCGATTGGGTCAGGCCTGGGCGGAATTGTCCGGGGCGGACTCGCGCACGGCGAGGCGGGTCGGCAGGATCAGCGGGCTGGGGTCGTGACCCTCTATTGCGCCCACCAGCATCCTGGCCATCTCCCTTCCCAGTGCCCTCACCGGCTGGTGCACGGTGGTCAGCGGCGGATGGGTGTGCCGGGCGCTCGCCAGGTCGTTGAAGCCGATCACCGCGACGTCCTGGGGCACCCGTAGTCCGTGCGACCGCAGGGTGCGCAGCGCGCCGATCGCCATCGCGTCGGAGGCCGTGAACACGGAGTCGGTCGCGGGGTGCGCCGCGAGCAGCCGCTCCATCGCCGCGGCGCCGCCCTCCTCGGTGAAGTCGCCGGCCTCGACGGCGAGCAGTGGGACGCCGGCGAGCGTGAGTCCCTCGGTGAAGCCCTGCTCGCGGGTGACGGCGACCCTGGTGTCCACCTGCCCGGTGATCATGACGGGTTGTCGGCGCCCGGTTCGCACGAAGTGTTCGGCGGCGAGCCGTGCGCCGCCACGGTTGTCGGCGTCCACGTACCACCGGGGCTCACCGGTGAGCGGCAGGCCTCCGAAGACGACCGGGAGGTCGGCCAGCTCGGCGAGGTGGCCGAGCGGGTCGTCGCCGCGCAGCGCCATCAGCATCACGCCGTCGGCCCGGCGGGAGCGCAGCACGCGCTCGAACCGTTCCCGGCCTCGCGGGGAGTTGGCCAGCAGCAGGATCAGCTCAAGGTCGGTCTGCTCCAGCGCCGCGCTCACACCGACGATGACCTCGGCGAAGAACGGGTCGGCGAACAGGCCCGGCTCGTCGCTGGAGACCGCCAGCACCACGGCGCCGACTCTGCGGGTGGCCAGCGCCTGGGCGGTCGGGTTGGGGACGAAGCCCAGCTCGCGCACCGCCCGTTCGACGGCGTCCCGCTTGGTCTGGCTGACGTGCGGTGCATGGTTGATCACCCGGGAGGCCGCTGTGCGTGAGACACCGGCGCGCTGGGCCACCTCGTCAAGGGTCGGCATGCGCTTGGGTGACGGTTCCTTGGAAACGGCTGCTCCTTGGGCTCGCGGAGGGCTGCGGACGGGGCCATGATCCCACGCACCCGCAGTTCCGGACCTGTGCGTGGGGGTGCCTGCCGACAGCCTGGCGCTGAAATCTGGTAGCGCTTTCACTTTATCCCGCGTCTCGGCATGCAGCGGGCCGGAACGATGATCCATGCTGCGCCTGGATGTGCACGCTATTGACAGGCTCTGGCGGTTGGCTCGATCATCCCAACGACGCGATCCGCTTCGCGCCAACATGGAAGCGCTTCCATTTCTCCGCCCCCACCCCTCGGAGGAAGCACCGTGCGCAAGTCCACCCGAACGGCATTCGCACTGCTGGCCGGCGCGCTGGCCGCCGGCCTCGCCCTGGTCGGCGCCGGCCCGGCGTACGCCGCCGACCCCGTCGCCATGACCAGCGGCTTCTACGTCGACCCCGACAACTCCGCACTGCGCTGGGTCAACGCCAATCCCGGCGACGGCCGGGCCCCGGCGATCCGCTCCGCCATCGCCAACACCCCGGCGGCCCGCTGGTTCGGCAACTGGAGTGGGGACATCGGGGCGGCCACCGGAGCCTACGTCGGCCGCGCCGACGCGTACGACAAACTCCCGATCCTGGTCGCCTACAACATTCCCAACCGGGACATCTGCGGCGGCCAGTCCGGCGGCGGCGCCGGCAGCCGCGCCGCGTACGACAGCTGGATCGCCGCCTTCGCGAGCGGCATCGGCAACCGCCCCGCCCTCGTCATCCTCGAACCGGACGCACTCGGCGACCAAGGCTGCCTGACGCCCACCCAGATCTCCGACCGCAACGCCATGCTGAAGAACGCCATCGCCCAGTTCAACTCCAAGGCGCCCAACACCTGGGTGTACCTCGACGCCGGGAACCCCGGCTGGATCGGCGCCCAGACCATGGCGCAGCACCTCGCCGCCGCCGGCGTCAGCGGAGCCCACGGCTTCTCGCTCAACGTCTCCAACTACTTCACCACCGGCGACAACACCAACTACGGCAACGCCGTCAACAGCGCGCTGAGCGCGTACGGCTACACCAAGCCGTTCGCGGTCGACGGCAGCCGAAACGGCAACGGCTCGAACGGCCAGTGGTGCAACCCGGCCGGCCGCCGGATCGGCACGCCAACCCGGATGGGCGGCGGCGCCGAGATGCTGCTGTGGATCAAGATCCCCGGCGAGTCCGACGGCCAGTGCGGCATCGGAGCGGGCTCCTCCGCCGGACAGTTCCTGCCGGAGGCCGCCTACAAGATGATCTACGGCTACTAAGCCGCCCTCAGAAGGACAGGGCCCGGGGCACCGCCGCCCCGGGCCCGTGACACCGAACGCCCCTACCGAAGGAATCCCGTGCGAATCCCCCTGCACCGCGCCGTCCTGCCCGCGAGCGCGCTCGCGCTGCTGGTTGCCGCCGCCGCCCCGGCCGCTGCCGAGGCACGCCCCGCACCGGCCTCCCACAAGCTGGCCCCGGACACCCGCTTCTACGTGGACCCCGACAGCGACGCGGCCCACCAGACCCTCGCCGACCTGCGCCACGGCGACTTCGACGGCGCCAAGGCCATGGCGAAGCTGGCCAGTTGGCCCGAGGCCGCGTGGTTCACCGACGGCACCCCCGAGCAGGTCGAGTCCAAGGTGCGCGCCCTGGTGCGGCGCGCCGAGCGCACCGGGACCGTCCCCGTCCTGGTGGCCTACAACATCCCCCTGCGCGACTGCTCCCAGTACTCCGCCGGCGGGGCACAGTCGGACGCCGAGTACCGGGCATGGATCAGCGCCTTCGCCCGGGGCCTGGGCCGCAGCAAGGCTGTGGTCGTACTGGAGCCCGACGGACTGGCCAACCTCCCGGCCGACTGCGCCCCTGGCGCCGACCCCACCGGCGAGCTGACCGCCGGCCGGATCGCCGACCTCAACCACGGGATCGACGTGTTGGAGCAGCAGCCGGACAGCGTGGTCTACTTGGACGCGGGCAACAGCCACTGGCACGGCGTCGGCGCGATCGCCCAGCGCCTGCAGCAGGCCGGGGTCGCCCGCGCCCAGGGCTTCTCGCTGAACGTATCCAACTTCTTCGCCACCGACCGGTCCACGCACTACGGCGCCTGGATCTCGCAGTGCCTGTGGTTCGCCACCAAGGGGCCGGACTGGGCCAAGGGCCACGCCGACTGGTGCGCGAGCCAGTACTACTCCCCGGCGGCGCCGAACGACGGGCAGCCGGGCAACGCGGTGAACGCGGACGACCCGTCCACCTGGCACTGGACCGACCAGTGGTTCCAGCAGAACGTCGGTACCCCGCCCGCTGCCGAACTCACCCACTTCGTCGTCGACACCGGCCGCAACGGCCGCGGCGACTGGACCCCGCCGCCCGGCAAGTACAGCGGCGACCCGCAGGTCTGGTGCAACGCACCCGGGCGCGGGGTCGGCGACCGTCCGACTGCTAACACCGGCGTGCCGCTCGCCGACGCCTTCCTGTGGATCAAGACCATCGGCCAGTCCGACGGCCAGTGCAGCCGCAGCATCCCGGGCGGCACCGTCGACCCCGAGTACGGCGTCGTCGACCCGGCAGCCGGCGCGTGGTGGCCGGAGCAGGCCAAGTCCCTGGTGCAAAACGCCAGTCCGGCCCTGGGCTTCAACACGGCCTGGCGCTGACCCAGCAGCCGCAGCCAGTAGGGATTTCGGCGCCGGGGACCGGTCCACCCTCCGGGAGGGCAGGACGGGATCCCCCGGCACCGCCCGTCGTCGACCGGCCTGCGCGGCAGTGCGGCCACCGAACGCCACCGGCTCAGCCACAGCCGTAAGCGAAGTGTCAGAGAACCGTGTCATGCGCGATCCGCACTACCGGCGTCCGTACCCGGACCCTCCGGAGCAGCCAAGACGCGTTCTTTACCGGTCTGTATGGGCGGGAAAGCCGCAGTTCCGCAGGAGTGGGGCGGGCAGCGGCCGGTGCCCCAGGGGCGGTAGTACGGCGGCCGGCGCCCGACCGTCCGCGGCAGGCAGGGTCGCGGCCGCGTCGGCGCCTGTGCGGTCGGAAGCGTTCGAACAGGTCCAGCGCCTTCGCGGAGGCGGAGACCTGGACCTGGCGGTGGTTCCCGACGTGCGAGCTGCGGGTGACCAGACCGGTGGAATCCATTACCCGCAGCAGGTTGCTGATCAACGGGCGGGGGCGTGTAGCCACTGGGGCAGCGCTGCCCGTTCACGCCGTCATCGGGGAACTTGGCAGCCACCACAGGCCCTCCAGGGGCTGCGTGGACCGTGGCCGGACGCGCGATCAATGGAGGATCGAAACATTTCGATGACTACCTCGATGGATCAGTCGAAACTTTCGGTAATTTTTCGGAAACAAGTTATTGACTGTCGCTCTCTGCTGAGCACATACTCTCCAGCGATCGACCTTCCCGTGACGAAGACGACTCCAAGCGCCGGTCACACCCGTTCATCCGGCACGTCCGCACGAGCATGCCCGGAGCGGAGAGCTTGGGCTTCAGTGATCGGCACGGCTTCGCGCACGAGCGAACCCCCACCGTCACCCCGGTCGGCCCGCCGCTCGAACATCCGGGTCGGCGCATGCACGACACAGATCTCCGATACCCAACGCGCCGACACTTCGCGCAAAGCGTCCGCACCATGCCGGCAATGACTACAGAACAGGAAGTCCCACGATGACAGGGAAAATGCGCAGCGCGACGGCTGCCGCGATCGGCCTGGGCGTCGCACTCGCTGTCACCGGCTGCGCCGGCGGCAGCGAAGGCGGCGGCGGCGATTCGTCCGATGGCAAGGTCACGGTGACCTTCTGGGAGAACGCGCAGCCCGGGCCCGGTGCCGAGTACTGGAAGACCGCCGTGGCGGCGTACCAGTCGCTGCACCCGAACGTCACGATCAAGATCCAGACGATCCAGAACGAGGACTTCGACGGCAAGCTGCAGACCGCGCTCAACTCCAGCTCCGCGCCGGACGTCTTCCTGCAGCGCGGTGGCGGCAAGATGCAGGCCATGGTCCAGGCCGGCCAGGTCCAGGTGCTGAACCTCACCGACGCCGACAAGGCGAACACCGGCGCGGCAGCCGTCGCGGGCTATTCGATCGACGGCAAGACCTACGCGATGCCGGTCGACACGCAGCCCGAGGGCATCTACTACAGCAAGGACCTGTTCCAGAAGGCCGGCATCGGCTCGACGCCGACGACGATGGACGAGCTCGAGGCCGCTGTCGCGAAGCTGAAGGCGATCGACGTCGCGCCGATCGCGGTCGGTGCCAAGGACGCCTGGCCGGCTGCGCACTGGTACTACAACTTCGCCCTGCGCGACTGCAGCCAGGACACCATGAAGAAGGCCGCCCAGTCGCTGGCGTTCACCGATCCGTGTTGGACCAAGGCCGGCGACGACCTGGCCTCGTTCCTGAAGGTCGACCCCTTCCAGAAGGGTTTCCTGACGACCTCGGCGCAGCAGGGTGCCGGGTCGTCGGCGGGCATGCTCGCGAACCACAAGGCGGCCATGGAGCTCATGGGCAACTGGGACCCCGGTGTGATCGGCAGCCTGACCACCGACCAGAAGCCGCTTCCCGACCTGGGCTGGTTCCCCTTCCCTGCCGTGAGCGGTGGTCAGGGCGACCCGGCTGCCATCATGGGCGGCCTCGACGGGTACTCGCTGTCCAAGAACGCGCCGAAGGAGGCCTTCGACTTCCTCCGGTTCCTTGTCACCTCGGACCAGCAGAAGGCCTATGCCAAGGCCTTCTTCACGATCCCGGTGAACAAGGAGGCCCAGGAGGTCGTCACCGACTCCTACAACGTCTCGGCACTGCAGGCCTTCAACAAGGCCCCCTACTCCATGATGTTCCTTGACACCGAGTACGGCCAGAACGTCGGCAACGCCATGAACACCGCTGTCGTGAACCTGCTGGCCGGCAAGGGCAGCGCGGCCGACATCGTCAAGGACACCAACGCTGCTGCCGCGAAGGGCTGAGTAGCAGACGATGAGCAACCCCCTGGGTACTGAGACGGCCATCGGCGGGCAGTCGCAGGGCACGCCCGGGGTCGGGGGCGCGGACAAGTCCGCGCCTCCGGCTCCGCCGCGAGCGGCTGCGCGCCGCCGCGGCCGTGCCAAGACGCGGCTCGAGATCGCGCTCCTGTCCGGACCGGCGATCATCATGTTCCTGGCGTTCGTGATCTTCCCGGTGGCGCTCGCCGCGTACTACGGTTTCTACCGGTGGCACGGCTACGGGGCGCCCACCGACTGGGTCGGCCTGAACAACTACAAGCTGATCCTCACCGACCCCGCGTTCCAGCAGGTCCTGTGGCACACCGGCCTGGTGCTGGTGCTCTCACTGGTCGTCCAGGGGCCGCTGGCGGTCACTCTTGCGCTCCTGCTCAACCAGAGGATCCGTGGCCGCTCGGTCATCCGCGTCCTGATCTTCATGCCCTACGTCATCTCCGAGGTCATCGTCGGCACCGGCTGGAGCCTGATGCTCCAGAGCAACGGCGCCGTCAACGACCTGCTGCGGCACGTCGGCCTGGGCTTTCTGCAGGCCGAGTGGCTCTCCGACCCGAAGCTGGCCATCTGGACGCTGATGGGCATCATCTCGTGGAAGTACATCGGCTTCGCGGTGATTCTGATGCTCGCCGGCCTGCAGTCGATCCCCGAGGAGCTCTTCGAGGCCGCTCAGATCGACGGCGCCTCCTACTGGCAGGTCCAGCGCCGCATCACGCTGCCACTGCTGGGGCCGACGATCCGTATCTGGGCGTTCCTGTCGATCATCGGCTCGCTGCAGCTGTTCGATCTCGTCTACATCATCTGGGGTCCGTACGTCGCGGGCACCGCGGGTACCTCGACCATGGCGATCTACATGGTCGCCCAGGGCCGCAACGCGGGTAACTACGGCTACGGCAGCGCCATCGCGGTCGTGCTGTTCCTGATCTCGCTGATCGTGGCGCTGATCTACCAGCGCTTCGTCCTGCGCCGTGACCTCCAGGGTGCCGTCACTGAAGGGGCCCACTGATGAGCTCGACGACCGCCAACTCCTGGTCCTCCTCCTCCCGGGAGCCGAAAGCGCCCACCCGCCGTCGCGGCAATCGTGAGAGGCCGGAGAAGTGGGGAAGTCCCTTCACCTACTTCATCGCGCTGCTTTTCATCGGGCTCTGCGTCGCACCGGTGCTCTACATCGTGCTGGGTGGATTCCGCACCAACTCTCAGATCAGCACGAGCCCGGCCGGCCTGCCGCACCCCTGGGTCGTCAGCAACTACATCAGCGTCCTGAAGTCGGCGACGTTCTGGGGCGAATTCGCCAACTCCGTCATCGTCGCGCTCGTGAGCACCGTCGGCACCGTCATCCTCGGTCTGATGGTGAGCTTCGTGCTCGCGCGCTATGACTTCAAGCTCAAGGGCGCGATGTACTCCCTGTTCGCCGCCGGCCTGATGTTCCCGATGGTCATCGCGATCACCCCGCTGTACATCGTCGTCAAGAACCTCGGCCTCGTCGACAACCTGTTCGGCGTGATCATCCCGCAGATCGCCTTCGGCCTGCCGACGACCGTCATCATCCTGGTGCCGTTCCTCAGGGCCATTCCGATCGAGATCGAGGAGGCCGCCGCGATCGACGGGGCGAGCCGACTCGGATTCTTCTTCCGCATGGTGATCCCGCTGTCACTGCCCGGTGTGGTGACGGTCGGCATCCTCGGGTTCATCGGCAGCTGGAACAACTACGTCCTGCCCCTGTACATCCTCAACTCGCAGGCGAACTTCACCCTGCCGCTCGGCGTCCAGGCCTTCTCCTCGCAGTACTCCGTGGACACCGCGAAGGTCCTCGCGTTCACCTCACTCGCCATGCTGCCCGCACTGATCTTCTTCGCGATCTTCGAGAAGAAGATCGTCGGCGGTCTCACGGGTGCCGTGAAGGGCTGAACCGCCACCAGGATCCGCACCGGACCGTCTCACGCCTGCTCCTGCCGGGCCTCCGGCAGGAGCAGGCCGCTGATCGGCGGCATCGCCCGGCTCGCGCCGCGCCATCCCATCGAAAGGAGCATCGAGTTGCCCCGCGCCCACATCGAGCTCGACAAGCAGGCCGTCATCGCCCCCGTCCGACGCCGTACCTTCGGCTCGTTCGTCGAACACCTCGGCCGCTGCGTGTACACCGGGCTCTACGAGCCGGAACACCCGAGCGCGAACGCTGACGGGTTCCGCATGGACGTCGTCGAACTCGTCAGGGAGCTCGGCAGCACGACCATCCGCTACCCGGGAGGCAACTTCGTCTCCGGCTTCCGCTGGGAGGACTCGCTCGGCCCGCGCGAGAAACGCCCGGTACGCCGCGACCTCGCCTGGCACTCGCTCGAATCGAACCAGGTCGGCCTCGACGAGTTCGCCAAGTGGCTCAAGCTCACCGACTCCGAACTGATGCTGGCGGTCAACATCGCCACACGAGGCATCCTGCCCGCCCTGGACCTGCTCGAGTATGCCAACCACCCGTCCGGCACCGCGCTGTCCGACCTGCGCATCGCCAACGGCACGCCCGACCCGCACAACGTGCGCATGTGGTGCCTCGGCAACGAAATGGACGGACCCTGGCAGACCGGCTTCATGACGGCGGACGACTACGGCAAGATCGCCGCCCGCACCGCCGCCGCGATGAAGATGGCCGACAAGGACCTCGAACTCGTCGTCTGCGGCTCCTCCGGGTCCGGTATGCCGACCTTCGGCGACTGGGAACGCACGGTCCTCGAACACACCTACGACCACGTCGACTACATCTCCTGCCACGCGTACTACCAGGAGTACGACGCCGACCTCGGTTCCTTCCTCGCCTCGGCGATCGACATGGACTACTTCATCGACACCGTCGTCGCGACCGCCGACCACGTGGGATACAAGAAACGCTCGAACAAGAAGATCAACATCTCCTTCGACGAATGGAACGTCTGGTACCTCAAGGAACACCAGGAGTCCGAGGAGGTCAACGACGAGTGGCGCTACGCCCCTCGCCAACTCGAGGACAAGTACACGGTGGCGGATGCTGTCGTCGTCGGCAGTCTGCTGATGACGCTCCTCAGGCGCAGCGACCGCGTCACCTCGGCATCGCTCGCACAACTCGTCAACGTGATCGCGCCGATCATGACCGAGCCCGGCGGCCCGGCCTGGCGGCAGACGACCTTCTACCCATTCTCCATCACGAGCCGGCTCGCTTCCGGCGACGTGATCCGGCCCGTGATCGAGGCGCCGACGTACAGAACGGCACGCCACGGCGAGGCACCCGTCATCGACGCCGTCGCGACCGTCGACGAGGACCGGGCCGCGGTCTTCCTCGTCAACCGCGACCTGGAGGAGGCCGCGCAGATCACGATCGACGTGCGCAGCCTCGGCTCGTCGCGCATCGTCGAGGCGATCACGCTCGCCGACCCCGACGTGTACGCGAAGAACACGCTCGCCGCGCAGCACCGGGTGACCCCGTCCGCGAACACGAGCGCAGCACTCGCCGACGGCGTGCTCACCATCGAGCTGCCGCCGGTGTCGTGGACGGCGATCGCCCTCCGCTGAGCAACGACACGAAACCGATCCGACGCCGTCACGGAGTTCCGGGCAACGGTCCACGACCTGCCGGATCTCAACACCGTCAACGCCGGCAAGCCCTGGCATTCAGAAGGGATCACGCCCTGTGCGGACCTACGACAACCCCGTGATCAGCGGGTTCCACCCGGACCCCAGCGTGTGCCGAGTCGGTGACGACTACTACCTGGTGTGCTCCAGCTTCGAGTACTTTCCCGGACTGCCGGTCTTCCACAGCAAGGACCTCGTGCACTGGCGGCAGATCGGCAACGTGCTCGACCGCCCCGGACAACTGCCGCTGCCGCTGCCCGGCAGCATGGCCTCCCGCGGCATCTACGCCCCCACGATCCGCCACCACGACGGCCTCTTCTGGGTGATCAACACCAATGTCAGCGGCGGCGGCAACTACATCGTGACCGCCGAACGGCCCGAGGGCCCCTGGTCGGACCCGGTGTGGATCGACCTCCCCGGGATCGACCCGGATCTGGCGTGGGAGGAGGACGGCACCTGCTGGTGCGCCGTCACCGCCCCCGGCATCCACATCGCCCGGATCGACCCGGTCAAGGGCGAGGTACTGGAGGGGCCCTTCCCCACCTGGTCGGGCACCGGCCTCAAGTGGCCCGAGGCCCCGCACCTTTACCGCATCGGCGACTGGTGGTACCTGCTGATCGCCGAGGGCGGCACCGAACGCGGCCATGCCGTGTCCATCGCCCGCGCCCGCTCACCGCGCGGCCCCTGGGAAGGCGCACCCGCCAACCCCCTGCTGTCCCACAGCGGCACCGACCGGCCCGTCCAGAGCACCGGCCACGCCGACCTCGTCACGGCGCCCGACGGCACCTGGTGGATGGTGCTGCTCGGCACCCGGCCCCGCGGCTACACGCCCAACTTCCACGTGCTCGGCCGCGAGACCTTCCTCACCTCCGTGGAATGGGACGGGAACGACTGGCCCGTCGTGGCACCCGTGCAGGAGCGCCACCCCGCGCCCGCCGGCGCCTGGCACCCCTTCCCGGCCCTGCCTGCTCGCGACGACTTCGACGCGCCCACGCTCGCGCCGCACTGGATCTCGCCCTACGCCCGTCCCGACGGCTCCTGGTCGCTGACCGAGCGCGCCGGCTGGCTCACCCTCACCGCCACCGGCCCCACCCTCGACCGCCCCGGCCACACATTCGTCGGCCACCGCCAGCAGCACCACGACTGCCGAGCCGCCGCCCTGCTCGACCCGGGCACGGGACAGGGCGGCCTGAGCGTACGGATGGACGAGGCGCACCACTACGACCTGGAGGCCGGCGAGGGAGAAGTCCGTGTCGTCGCGCGCATCGGCCCGCTGCGCCAGACCGTGGCCCGCCGCCCGGTGCCACCCGGCCCGCTCACCCTCACCGTGACGGTCCGCACCACCGACATCGTGTCCCCGTCCCCCGAACTCGCCGGCATCGAGCCCCTCGGACCCGACACCATCACCTTCTGGCTCGGCGATCCCGACGCGCCGGGCGCACAGCCGCTCGCCGAACTGGAGGGGCGCTACCTGTCCACCGAGGTCGCCACCGGCTTCACCGGACGCGTCATCGGCATGTACGCAACCGACGGTACCGTCGCCTTCGACTGGTTCCACTACACCCCGGAGCCCTCCGCCTGAGCCCGAGTCCACGGCCCGTACGAAGCCCTCCCCGGCGAGCTTGTTGGTCTTGTCCCTGCCCTGCAGCCGGGAGTCCGAGCCGATGTCGGGGTAGCGGGCCCGGGTGCACGGGCACCGTCGACGTACAGCTGCCGGAAATTGAGGCCGCCCACGGAAACCTTGTACTCACCGTTCGCGGCCGGGGTCCAGCCGGTGACCGCCTTGCCGCGGGTGATCACGGGCGTCTCACCGTTGTACGCCTGGTAGACGACCGTGTGGCCGTTCGTGCCCGAGTCACCGGCGTCGAAGGTGATCGGGGCGCTGAGGAGGTAGGTGCCTCCGCGTAGGTTCACGACGAGTCGTCGGACACGTTCGCGTTGAGGGCGCGGACCGCGGCCCGCGGCCCTGGCGGCCTGGACGGTCTTGAACGCTGCGGTGGTACTGGTTCCCGAGTCGGGTGCCGGTGGCCGATCACCTGGACGCCGCACCAGTGGCGGCTGGACCCGGTCCTGTACCGGATGGAGATCGCGTCAGGCCCGGCGGGGCTCGACAGCGTCCAGGTGATCGGGATCCGTCCGACCGAGAGCTCCGCGAGCCCGGCGAACGCCTGCTGGCTGAGGTCGAGTTGCCCGGGTGCGCACGGCAGCGGGCATTCGTTGACGATCCGCACGGTGATGGAGGCTCCGTTGGCGGCGCGCACCAGCACGTACGCGCCACACGCCGTGGCCGTCTCGTAGTCGGCGTGGTTCGTCGCCGCGATCGTCCTGCGGCGGTCGAGGTACTCTGCGCCCGGTCAGATGAATCGCCAAAGGTGGTCGTTGGTGCCGTTGTCGTCCCAGAGGACGGCCTGGGCCCCCGGTGCGGTGGAGGCGCCGGAGACGCCGAGGACGCGGCCGCTGTCGGCACACTGGATCCTGAAGGTGTCGCCGCCGCCGTGGCGCAGGCGCCACCGGTGGTCGGCGGCGCCGTTGTCCGCCCACTGGACGATCCGGGCGCCGTTGGCGGTGCCGCCGTTCTCCACGGCGAGGACCTTGCCGCTGTTGGAGTTGCGCAGGCGCAGGTAGCCGCCGGTGTCGACGACGGCCGTCCAGAGATGGTCGGCGGTGCCGTTGTCGTCCCACTGGATGGCAAGGCCACCGTCGACGGTGGACATGTCCCTCACACCGAGGACCCGCCCGCTGGCGACGTTCTGGATGCGCCTGGCACCGTCGGGGGCGAACTGCCACTGGCCGGCGAGAGCGCCGGTGTCGGGCAGCTGTACGGCTGCGGCGCCGTTGGCGGTGGAGCCGCCCGCGATGCCGAGCAGCTTGCCGGTGTGGACGTTCTGGAGCTTGTGGTAGCCGTTGCCCGCATCGACGACGGTCCAGCGGTGGTCGGCGGTGCCGGTGTCGGCCCACTGGATGACCGGGGCGTTGTCGGCGGTGGACATGTCCTTCACACCGAGGACCTTGCCGCTGTTGACGTTGCGCAGCCGCAGTGCGGTGCCGTCGACGACGAGGAGCCAGTCGTGGTCGGCGGTACCGGAGTCGGTCCACTGCAGAGCGAGGCCGCCGTCGGCGGTGGACATGTTCTGGATGCCGAGGACGAGTCCGCTGGCCGCGTTGACGAGACGGAAGCCGGGACTGTCGGTCCGCCAGTAGACGGTGTAGTTGAAGCCCTGGGCGTCGTGGAACGGGCCGAGGTTGACCGTCGTTCCGTTGGCGGTGGCCGTGAATGCGAGGGCGGTGCTGCTGGTCCGGGTGATCGAGGAGGAGTCCAGAGCCGGGAGGGCGGACAGTGCGGTGCTGCCGTAGTTGCCGGCGAGGACGGCGGGGCCGTAGGTGATCGCCGCGACAGCCGGGTTGTCGTTGGCGGCCTGGAGGGCCACCCGCATGGGGAGCTTCACGGTGACGGTGTCGCCGGAGGACCAGGACCGGGTGAGGGTGGCGTAGGTGCCCGGGTTGGCCGTGACGCTCTGGGCGACGCCGTTGACGCTGACGGTGGCGCCCGACGTCCATGCGGGGATACGGACGCGCATCGACCAGCTCCCGGCGACGCTGCCGGTGACCTGGAGCGTTGTGGTGTCACCCGCCGGGTAGGAGGTGCTCTGGGTGACCGTGATGCCTCGCTCGGTCCAGTTCAGGACGGAGGGGAGGAACAGGTTCACCGTGAGGGTGGTGCCGTCGTGAAAGTAGATGGAGTCCATCAACTTGGTGTTGGACTCGACGCCCGTTCCCTGGCAGCACCAGAACGTGCCGTAGTCGGTGCTCCAGGTGCCGCCGCCCCAGGCCGGGCCCTTGCCGCGGCGGCCACCCGGGTTGAGGGGGGTGAAGTAGGTGACGTGTCCGTGCGGGTCTGCCGGGTTCTGGGCGCCGATGACATGGTTGATCAGCGCCTTCTCGTAGAAGTCGAAGTACGACGCCCGGTCTGGGTCCAGCTGCCACAACTCCCGGGTCAGCTTGAGCATGTTGTAGGAGTTGCAGAGCTCGCAGGTGTCGTCGACGAGGAAGCCGGAGATGGCGTTCTGGGCCCGGAAGTGCTCCGCCTGGCTGTTGCCGCCGATGGCGTAGGTGTGTGAGGTGGTGCAGATCGTCCATGCGTTGGTGGCGATGTCGCGGTAGCGGGTCGTCCCGGTGGCCTTGTACTCGCGGACAGCTCCGATCCACTTGGGCACCTGGGTGTTGGCGTGCAGGCCGTTGAGCTGGTCCAGGTCCGCGGCGAGGGGGTCGAAGACCGCGGCGTGGTCGAACCGCTGAGCAGTGGTCAGCCATCTTGCGTCACCGGTCAGTTGGTAAAGGTTCGCCAGCACCTCGTTCATGCCGCCGAACTCGGTGCCCATCAACGACTGCATCGTGCTACGGCTGATCTGGGCGGTGCGTCGGTCGACCCAGCCGGCGAGCGCGAGGAGCACGTCGCGGGCCTGCGTGCTGCCGATGAGGCGCCACACGTCGAGCAGACCGGCCATGGTCTTGTGGATGCAGTAGTACGGGACGTTGCCATTGGTCAGCTTGCCTGCTTCGAGGCTGGTGAAGTCGCTCTCGGGGAAGCCCGAGAGGTAGCCGGTGGAGAAGCCCGCGCCGGAGTTGTTCGCCTGGCACTTGGCGAGTTCGGCCACCATGTAGTTCGCCTTGTCGCGGCAGGCGGTGTCCCCGAGTGCGGCGTAGGACTGGGCCCAGGCCGTGAGGAGGTGGCCCTGCACGTGAGTGCGGAAGGGGAAGGCCGGGTCGTCCCAGCCTCCGGTCGGGGATGCGGCGTTGGTGGAGAGCCGGTGGTTGGCGCGGAAGTTGTACAGCAGGCGGTCGACGTCGACGAAGCGGAGGTAGGCCAGGGTGCGGTTCTGATTGTCGAGCCACCGGCTGCTGGTGAGCCGGACCTGCCCCAGGTCGAACGGCAACACTGACACCCCGATGTCGGATCTGACCGGGGACGTCTCGGCCGCAGCGGAACCGGGGCTGAGGACGGGGCCGGCAGTCGCGGCCACGGCCGCGACACCGGTCGCCTTGATCATGGCACGGCGGCTGAAGGGATGTGCCGGCATGGTGAGCTCCACAGTGCGTAGGGGAGGAAGTCCGGAACTGTGTCGCCGTGCAGCACCGGAGGCGCTGCACGGCGACACAGGCCGCCTTCGGGCGGTCGCGTCACGTTGGAAGGCATCGGGGCAGGGCGGCCAAGGGAGCTGCGCACGAGGGGCGTTGGGATCCACAACCGGCCGCTGTTGATGGAGCCGCAGTTCTTGCGTGGACATGCGTCGCCGACCCCGTTCCGGGTGCGACGCCCGCCCATTGCAAGAGTGTTAACGCTAACAATTAGCGTGTCAATACTTTGCGCTTGCCGTGAGCGTGCCGGTGGGGTCGGTGTCCGGGGAGCAGTCGGAGGGCAGGTTGGCGAGGACGTCGGGTTCCAGGACGATCACCGCCTTCTCCTTGCCGATGCCGTGGGCCAGCACCGAGATCCAGACCCGGTAGTCGGCGTCGGACTGCGCGCTTCTGCTGGAGTACTGGGAGCAGTCCCGCAGCGGGATGCTGTAGGCCGTGATGACCGGACGGTTCCGGTGCGGGCCGCGCGGCGGACCAGGGTGCGCGTCCGGTTCTCGACCTCGGTGGGGGTGCTGTCGGTGGGGGCGCCGTCGGTGGACCATGCGGCCTGCGGCCAGCTGGCGAGCTTGGCCATCGCGGTGGCGCCGGCGAAGTCGTGCTTCAGCAGGTCGTGGACGGCCTGCTCGGCGGCGTCGCTGTCGGGGTCGACGTAGAAGCGGATGTCGGCGGGCAGCGTGTGGCCGGTGGCCGGCCGGTCCTGCGCCTGGGCCGGCCCGTCATGCCGACCCCGGGCGGACGGGGTGATGATCCGGGGCTGCCCGGCCTTCGGGGTCAGGCAGAGGAGAGTATGTGGCGGCCGCGGAAGGCACGTCAATGAAAACTACCGGACTTTTGACTGAAACTTTCTACCACCATCACCTCGGATGCAGACTCGGGCCGGAAAGTGCCCCAGCAGACCGCTGAACAGTACATTTCGATGCCCGGTGGCCACATCCTCCGGATGGGACGCCGCATGTCTGCGGGCGACCGGTGCAGCTTCACCCAATCCCTGATGCCTGCAGCACCATTGACTGGGAAAGATTTCAGGGTCTAGCTTTCAGGGACGTTCGGTCCTGAGTCCGAAACTTTCGAAGCCACTCCTCCTCTCGTTGACCTCAAGGAGTTCGTAGTGAAGCTACGCCGCCAGTTCGCGGTCGCGGCCGGTATGGCCGCCGCACTCATGCTCGTTCCGTCCGCGGTCGCGGCGGCCGCTGGCGACAAGGCCCCGTCGATACCGCGCGACTCCCTGCGCGCCCTGGGTGCGCAGCAGAACCTGCGCATCGGCACCGCCGTCGACGACGCCCACCTGGGCACCGACAAGGCGTACACCGGCATCGTCGCCGACCAGTTCTCCGTCGTCACGCCGGAGAACGCCATGAAGTGGGAGGCCGTCGAGCCCACCCGGGGCAGCTACGACTGGGCGGCCGCCGACCGGCTGGTGCTGTTCGCCCAACAGCAGGGCCAGGAGGTCCGCGGCCACACCCTGCTGTGGCACAACCAGCTGCCGTCCTGGCTCACCACCGGGGTCGACAACGGGACCATCAGCAAGGCGCAGCTGCGCGACATCCTCCACCGGCACATCACCGACGAGGTCGGCCACTTCCGCGGCAAGATCTGGCAGTGGGACGTCGCCAACGAGGTCTTCGCCAACTCCTGGGACAGCAACGTCCTGCCCAACGGCCTGAACGGCGACGACTTCTGGATCAAGAACCTGGGTGAGAGCGTCATCGCCGACGCCTTCCGCTGGGCACACCAGGCCGACCCGAAGGCCCTGCTGTTCTACAACGACTACAACATCGCCGGCCAGGACGGCACCAACGCGAAGTTCACCGCCGTCCACGACTACTTCGCGAAGCTGCGCGCGCAGGGGGTGCCCGTCGACGGCATCGGCGAGCAGGGGCACCTCGACACCCAGTACGGCTTCGACGGCCGGCGCTTCCAGGCCGATCTGCAGGCCTACGGCGACCTCGGGCTGAAGACCGCCGTCACGGAGGCCGACGTGCGCACCTTCGTGAACAACGCGACGGAGCAGGTCCCCACCAGCCAACTGGCCGAGTTCGCCCAGCCGTACGAGTTCGCCGAGATGCTGAAGGCATGTCAGCTCGTCCGCCAGTGCATCTCGTTCACGGCCTGGGGCGTGTACGACGGCGACTCCTGGATTCCCGGCACGTTCAGCGGTACGGGCTACGGCCTGCTCTACGACGTGAACATGAAGCCCAAGCCCGCCTACTTCGCCCTGCAGCAGGACCTGGCCATCGGCGCGGACACCGCGGACCGCGGCGGAAAGAAGTAGCCCTCAAGCAGCCGGCCCGCAGGGGTGCCCACCCCCACGGGGCGCCCTCGCGGGCCGGCGCCTCGCACAACGGTCCACCTGCCGAGGCCAGCGGACCGTTGACGTCCGCCTGCAGAGTGTCCGGCATCAACTGCCGGCGGAACCGGCGCGGTTACGGCCGATCCGGGTCACCGCGACCGGCAGGCACGCGGTGTCATCCCAGGGTCCACTGCTGGTTGCTGTCGCCGCTGCAGCCCCACAGCTGGACGGGCGAGCCGTCGGCGGTGGCCAAGCCGGCCACATCCAGGCAGAGTCCCGACTGGACCCCGGTGATGGTGCCGTTCGAGTTCAGGTTCCACTGCTGGTTGGCCTGGCCGTTGCAGGACCAGACGATCGCCTTGGTGCCGGGGCTGGTGCCGTGGGCCTTGGCGTCCAGACACAGGGTGCTGCCGCCGACGGTCACGGTCAGCTGGTTCGACGAAGTACGCGTCCAGATCTGGTTGGCACCGCCGTTGCAGGCGTAGATCTGCTGCTGCGCGCCCAGTGTCGTGTTCGCATCGGTCAGGCACCTGCCCGCACCCACCGCGCGCAGCGCGCCGGTCGCACCGCCGTTGGAGGACCCGGCGTCCAGGCCCATGAAGTGGATGGCCTGAGCGGCCATCGCGGAACCCTTTACCGGCAGTTCGTGCCCGGCCCCGGCGATGCTGTACGCCTCGACCTGGGTGATGCCGGCGCCGTTGTCGTACCGGGTACGGGTCCAGTTGGCCGCGGGGGTGTCGGTGGCCGACGGGGTCTGGCTCACGCCGAGGACATCCGTCCACTGCTTGATCTCTTCACCGAGGTTGTTGTAGCTCAGGATGGTGTCGGCGGTCCCGTGCCACAGCTGCACGCGCGGACGCGGACCGGTGTAGCCGGGATACCCCGTGCCCCGCACCAGGGCGCCCCACTGCTGCGGGGTCATGGAAAGCTGGCCCTGGGCACAGGCCGAGTTCCAGCCGCGTACGGAGCCGGTGTAGAAGCAGCGGTAGGGCACTCCCATGAACGCCGCGCCCGCCTTGAACACGTCGGGGTAGTCGGCGAGCATCACATTCGTCATCATGCCGCCGGACGACTGCCCGGTCACGTACACGGCGTTGGCGTTACCGCCGTAGTGCTGCTCCGTGTAGGTGATCATCGACATCAGCCCGACCGGGTCACTGCCGCCGTTGCGGGTCAACGCCTGGTCGGAGGAGACGTCCCAGCAACTCCCGCTGGGGTTCGTCGAGGGGTAGATGACCAGGAACCCGTACTGGTCGGCCAGCGACGAGAAGTCCTGACTCGAGTGCAGGTAGGGCCCCGACCCCTGACACCCGTGCAGGGCCAGCAGGATCGGGGGGTCGGCCTTGACGTTGCCCGGCACATACAGGTTCATGACCAGGCCGGTCGGATTGGTGCCGAAGTTCGTGATCCGGGTCAGCGAAGCGGCGGCGGCCGGGGGCGCGGCCTGCAGGCTCAGGCCGGCCGCGAGGCAGGTCACGGCGGCGATGCCAAGGAGGCGGGACGTGAGCGAGCGAAATCGGAACATGGGACCTCTCCGTCAGAATTGCCATGGATGTGATGGAAGTTCCGGCGCCACCTCGGGAGGATCACCACCGGTGCTGGTACCGATCCGCAGCGACCGTCGACGGCCCGCCGCGGGTCAGGCGGAACGGAAATCCGCGTGCAGGCGCCGGGTGTGGTCCAGGACGCGGACCGGGCTGTCCAGTCGTACCGTGGCGGCGAGCCGGACGTCGGTACTGGAGGCGGCGATCCGCAGCTCCAACTCGCCGGGTTCCACGATGTGTCGGCCGTCGCACCCGGTGAAGGACGCGAGGCCGGCGGGGGCGCTGACCCGGACCCGGGTTTCCTGACTCGGGTCGAGGGTGATCCGCCGGTAGCCGATCAGCCGCTGCACCGGCTGGACCACACCGGCGACGGGGTCGTGCAGGTAGAGCTGGACGGTCTCGCTGTCGCTCCGCCCACCGGTGTTGTGCAGGGCGAACGCGAGCTCGACCGTCCCGTCGGTGGTGGCGGCGGCCCGCTCCACCTCCAGGTCGGTCCAACTGAAGGTGGTGTGGCCGATGCCGTGCCCGAACGCGGGGGTGGGGTCAGTGCTGGAGACCTCGCCGGGTCCGGCCAGGCGTGCGGCCAGGTACGTGGAGGGCTGGACGCCGGGCCGGGCCGGGATGCTGACGGGCGGCCGGCCCCGGGGGGTCCGGCTGCTGAGTACGGCGGCGACCGCCTCGGTGCCGGCCTCGCGGGGAAGAAGGTCTGCACGAGGGCCCCCGCCTCGGCGACCGCGCACCTCAGGGCGTAGGGGCGCCCCGCCCGTAGTACCGTCACGACCGGCATACCGGTGTCCAGCCGAGCATCGAGCAACTGCTGCTGCACGCCGAGTGGTTCCAGGGACTCGACGTCGCAGCCCGCGCCACTGGTGCCGCGCCCGAACAGGCCGGCCCGGTCGCCGAGGGCGACGATCACCACGTCGGCCCGCCTGGCCGCCTCGACCGCCTCGGGGAAACCGGACGTGTCGAGCCCGTCGACGCTCGCCCCGGCCGCGGTCCAGATCTCGCTTCCGGGGAACTCGACCGCCAACGCCTGCCAGCTGCTTCTCGACCTTGTTGCCGGCGTCCCCGTAGACCAGCACGTGGATCACGCCGGAGTCTCCGCCGACGGAGGAGAGGCCGCCGCTGCTACAGGCGGTCATCCCTGCCATGGCCAGGGTCAGGCCGAGTAAAACAGCGAAAGTGCGTCTCTTCATCACGACTCTCATAAAAGTTTCGGCCTGCTTCTCGAAACTATTGCCTAGCCGGGACGCTAAGTTGCAGGCATGTTTCGAGTCAACCCCTCGCATCGAGGGTTACTGAAGCGTGATCCGCCAACTGCCCGGCTCCGCCCGTGCCCTATGCTGCGTCCATGGATAAGGGCGATGAACTGGGACGGGTGACCCTCGCGGACATCGCGCGTGAGGCCGAGGTCTCCGTTTCGACAGTTTCGAAGGTTCTCAACGGCCACACCGACGTCTCGGTATCCACCCGGGTCCGTGTCGAGCGGGTCCTGAGCGACCATGACTACCAGCGCGCCGCGCGCAGCAGCGGCGAAGCGCCCCTCATCGAGATCGTGTTCCACGAGCTCGACAGCCTCTGGGCGATGGAACTCCTGCGCGGCGTCGAGGCCGTGGCGAGCGAGCACGGGGCGGCTGTCGTGGTCACCCACAGCGGTTCACGCCACGCCCCGGGGCCGGAGTGGATCGAGGCGGTACTGCGCCGGCGCCCCCTCGGTGTGGTACTGGTCTTCTCCAGCCTGCCGCCCGAGCTCAAGCGCCAACTGCGCGCCCGGTCGATCCCGTTCGTGATCATCGACCCGGCCGGCAACCCCGACCCGGACGTCCCCTCGGTGGGCTCGGCCAACTGGGCCGGCGGCCTCGCCGCCACCCGGCACCTGATCGAACTCGGCCACCGGCGAATCGCCATCGTCACCGGCCCCGAGGACACCCTCTGCTCGCTGGCCCGGCTGGACGGCTACCGCTCCGCGATGTCCATGGCCGGCCTGGTGGTCGACCCCGCGCTGACCGCCTTCGGCGACTTCCACGCCGAGGGCGGATTCGCCCAGGCCAAGCGGCTCTTGGAGCTCCCCGAGCGGCCGACCGCGGTCTTCGCGGGCAGCGACCTGCAGGCGCTCGGCGTCATGGAGGCCGCACGGGTCTGCGGCCTCCGCGTGCCCGAGGACCTGTCCGTCGTCGGCTACGACGACCTGGACATCGCGCAGTGGACCAGCCCGGCCCTGACCACCGTCCGTCAGCCCCTGCGCGAGATGGCCGAACAGGCGACCCGCCTGATCCTCATCCTCCGCGCCGGGGAGGTCCCGGCACCCCCCACCCGCCTCGAACTGGCGACCACGCTGGTGGTGCGCTCAAGTACCGTGGCGCCCTGCCTGACCTGACCTGAACGGAACGGGGCCTCCGACTCGCGAGCAGCCCCGAACACGTCAGACCCCCAGGCCCTGAGCCAGCCCCGGACACACCTTGCGAAACCCCCGAAATACTGGGTGCTCGACCTGACTTCCCGGTGCACCCGTCACCAGGGCAACGCCTTCGGCCTGCCGTCAGTGACCGGAGCGACGGGTGCGAGCCACCTCGGCCACGCCGGTGATGAACGGCTGGTTGCCGCAGGAACGGGACTCCACCCCAGGTGCCGATTCGCACGCTCCCGCGGTTCGTTCCGCGGACCGGCCGGGTGACCGTGCAGAGCGTACCCGTGGCACCCAGGCAGAGCACCGGGGGTGAGCGCCGGCGCCGCGGCCATCTTGTCACCCGTGCCGGCACGACCCGCGTGCCCTTCCTCGGCGGCCTCAGCTCGCCTGGGACCGCCGACCAGCCGATACCGCGCGACCTCGCCCGACCGAGCAGCAGCGAAACTTTCGATGAAACCCTGCCGTTAGTCGCGACACAAGATGGGGCCGATAGCGCGGGAATCGGCAAGGCGTCGACCAGTTGCTCAGCCCCGCATTGACTGGAGGGCCACCTGACCAGGGGCTTTGCCGACGGGGCTGGACTTGAGAGGAGGAAAAGTTATCGCTGTTTCAGGCGAAAGCGTTGACACTCTGTCGGGCGCAGGTCAACACTATCGCCGTCGACAAGTCCGATTGGCCCTGGATCCGGGTCGCCTTCCCCAACCGGCTTCGGGCGCAGCAGTCTTGATGACAGCACGGTCCTGTGCACCGCCGCGCGACGCCGTCCGGCCGGCCCACCCCCATAGCGGCCGCCGGTGACGCAGGACCGCGTCCACACCACCCCCACCCATCGGCAGGACGGATCACCATCGTGAGCTCCCCCCACCTCAAGAGCCCCAAGAAAAGCCGCCTGTGGCGGCTGGTCAGCAGAGCGCGCATCCTCGTGCTGGCCCTCGCAGCCGTCCTGTTGCTGCCCGGCACCGCCGACGCGGCGACCGTCACCACGAACCAGACCGGCACCGACGGCGGATACTTCTACTCGTTCTGGACCGAGGGCTCCGGCGCGGCCTCGATGTCCCTGAACGGCGGCGGCAACTACAGCACCTCCTGGAGCAACGCCGGCAACTTCGTCGCAGGCAAGGGTTGGACCACCGGGTCACGCAACCCGGTGACCTACTCGGGCACGTGGAGCACCAGCGGCAACGCCTATCTGTCGCTCTACGGCTGGAGCACCAACCCCCTCGTCGAGTACTACATCGTCGAGAACTACGGCTCCTACAAGCCCACCGGCACGTACAAGGGCACCGTCACCAGTGACGGCGGCACCTACGACATCTACGAGACGACCCGCACCAACGCCCCCTCCATCGAGGGCAACAAGACCTTCAACCAATACTGGAGCGTCCGTCAGAGCAAGCGGACCGGCGGAACCATCACGGTCGGGAACCACTTCGACGCGTGGGCCAGGTACGGCATGAACCTCGGCTCCATGAACTACGAGGTCCTGGCCACCGAGGGCTACCAGAGCAGTGGCAGTTCCAACATCACGCTGGGCTCCTCCACCGGCGGCGGGGGCGGCACCGGTGGTGGCGGCTGCACCGCGACGCTCTCCGCCGGCACCTCGTGGAGCGACCGCTACAACCTGAACGTCTCGGTCACCGGCTCCAACACCTGGAAGGTGACCGTGAAGGTCCCCTCCCCGGAGAAGGTCAGCTCGACCTGGAACACCAACGCGTCCTACCCCGACGCCCAGACCCTGGTCGCCACCCCCAACGGCGCGGGCAACAACTGGGGCATGACCATCACGAAGAACGGCAGCACCACCTGGCCGACGGTGTCCTGCAGCGTGAGCTGAACCCGGCACCTGCTCGCAACGGGCATCCCGGGGCGTGGCGACCTCAGCCGCCACGCCCCATCGCCTCGGCGCAGCATCGACCATGCCCGGTGTGCCGCTGCGCCAGGTATTGACAACTCGCTTCGCCTGATGCAGATTTCACCCGGGCATGGCAGGTGGGCCTATTTTTTTTCCGGTGAATTGTTAGCGCTAACGGGATCTTTCGACCGTCAGGCTTCGATCCCATCCGTCGGCCCACCCCACAAGGGCTGGTGGGCCGCGAGCATCCCGGCCACCCGCCGCCTGGCCCGCTCCGGCCGACCGGCGCCCCGTCGGATCAAGCGGGCCGCGGCCTGAACAGCCCCGGCCGCCCTTCGGTCAACCGGCCCCGCTCGACCAGCCGCTTCGCCCGAAACCGCGCTGCCTGCTCCCGCGCATCACTGGCCGGCCGGCCCAGATGCTCGCGCATCGCCCGTGCCCGTACTCCGACCCCGCCACCGGCGGCATCCTCCTGGACCAGGGCCACGATCCGCGCGCACTCGGGCGGCGGCACCTCGATCCCCACCCCCTCGCGCCACAGCGGGACCTCCACCCGCGGCCCGGCAGCACCCGCGGCCGGCAAATCCACCGGCGCACCGACCACGACGGCTTCCCCGGCCGCCTCGGCCAGGGCCTCGACCGTCTCCTCGCGGGCGATGACCGCGCGCCGCGCGGCCTCATCCGCCTCGGCCACAGCAGCCTGAAGCCGCTCCAGCTCGGCCCGCAACTCCTCCGCCCGGACCGGCGCCACCCGCTCGCGCCTCTCCAGCACGCCCAGCACCGACGGCATCCGCCACCTCCCAGCACACCCCGCACCGACACGACGTTCCGAGCATGCCTACCGACCGAC
>FTKL01077890.1_pt1 | contig 24003 bp, 27 predicted proteins | sample 2434061 | NCBI WGS metagenome assembly FTKL01 (sample SAMEA3914816, study PRJEB12502) | metagenome | biome: forest; material: soil | place: USA | collected 2011-09-16 | depth 0.3 m
GGGTTCTGAGAATCCCGCCGTGTATGCAGTTGCGCCATGTGCGTTTATTGTATCAGCAGCAAAGCATCCGCCAATACTTTATAATAGGTCTATGCTTAAAGACGCCATCGTCCGCTTCGACACGACCGTGACTGCTTACGTGCAGCACTGGCCCACCTGGCTGCAGGTGCCTATGCTCGTTATTACCAATACCGGCCAGCCGCTCGCTATGACCATTCTGGCTGCGGCCGTCTGCGTGTTCGCTTGGCAACAGGCGCAGATGCGCATCGTCTACAGCCTCACTGTTGGCGTGCTGGCGATGGGCGCGAATGGGCTGCTCAAACACTATATTCACCGCCCACGGCCCGACACGTTATACGTCAGTAATATGTATTTCAAGACAAGTAGCTTCCCGAGTGGTCATGCGTTTGGCGCGACTGTCGTCCTCGGCATTCTTGCGTTTCTCGCGGCCAAGTACTTGCCGGCGCCATGGAACATTGTCCTACCGATTTTTCTCGGTCTGTTCATCATTGCCGTCGGCATATCACGCGTCTATCTTGGCGCGCACTATCCGACTGACGTCATCGCCGGGTGGGTTCTGGGAGCTATCACTGCCGCACTTATTATTATCTTTATCAAGCCATGACGGACCGGCTACTCGCCATCTACAATCCAGAGTCGGGCAGTGCAGACCTTGGAACAATCAAGAAGGCATTCGCCAAGCACGAGGTTGACTATCTGCCCGTCTCGTCAGAAGATCTGACGCGCAAAATCAAAGAGGCCACAGGTCCAATCGTCGCAGCTGGCGGCGACGGCACTATCAGAAGTGTCGCCCAACATATGGTAGGCACATCGCAAAAGCTCGGCATCATTCCAGCCGGCACGCTCAACCATTTCGCCAAAGCGCTCAGTGTTCCGCTCGACTCAACCAAAGCCGCGCAGCTTATCCTAAAGGGCACCGCACGCCGAGTCGACGTCGGGAGCGTCAACGACCATGTCTTCATCAACAACTCTAGTATCGGCTTCTACCCGCGCTCGCTCCGCTTTCGTGAGGAATACCAAAAATCAATCGGTAAATGGCCCGCAGCAGCACTTGGCGTGCTTCGGAGCATCTTCCACCCCCGACATTACTACGTAGAAATTCATATCAACGGCGTACTCCGTACTTTCCGCACGCCGTTTGTCTTCATCGGCAACAACGAATACCAACGCAGCGGGTCAGAGCTAGGCGAACGCGCAACGCTCGAAGGCGGACAGCTTGCCGTGTACGTCCTAAAGGCCACCACGCCACTGGCCATCATCAGTTCGCTCCTCCGCACCTTCCTGACCAGAAGGCGCCACACCCATGACTTCGCAATCTACCTGACGGACTCGTGCACCATCCATACCAAGCACCACCGTAGTCTCAACGTCGCCTGCGATGGAGAAGCCTTTCGTTTGGCCACACCGCTTCGCTACACTTCGCATCATAGGGCTCTGCATGTCATAACAAAGAAAGGGGAATCTTGATGATAACTGCATTTATTTGGGGGTTTGGAGCGGCTGCGTCGCTGATCATCGGCGCACTGCTCGCAATGTATGTAAAGATCAGCAAACGAATACTCGGGCTGATCATGGCCTTTGGCGTTGGCGTGCTTATCAGCGCAGTTGCGTTTGAGCTCTCCGAAGAGGCCTTTGCCGCGACGCATGAGGGCTGGTCTATCGCCATCGGCCTCGCCGTCGGAGCGCTCGTCTTCTTTGGCGGCAACGTCATCATCGAGCGCATGGGCGGACGCAAGCATCGTAAGCCCGGCAACGAGGCAGGCTCGGGCCTGGCCATTTTGTTCGGAACTATTCTGGATGGCATCCCAGAGTCAATTGTCATCGGCCTGGCATTGCTGCACGGTGATGCTATCAACGTCGCCATGGTCGTCGCCGTCTTCCTGTCCAACTTGCCAGAGTCAATCGGCGCAACTGCCGGACTTATGGCGAGCGGGTGGAGCAAGCTACGCGTCGTGGGGCTATGGGTCACGGTCGCCATTGTGTCTGGCTTGGCTTCGCTCGCAGGTTTCGCATTCTTTGCCTCAGCCGGACCAATTGCGTTCTCCTTTACGCTCGCATTCGCTGCGGGCGCGCTGCTCACCATGCTCGCCGACAGCATGATGCCTGACGCCTTCCGTGACAGCGGACGGCTCGTCGGACTTGTGACGACATTTGGCTTTGGGCTGGCCTTCCTTATCAGTATGACAAACTAAAAACTCCAGGGAGTATACTACCTTTTATGGAACAACACGCACTCTTTGTCTTCGACCTCGACGGAGTCATCACCAATCCAACTGACAGTTCAGTTGATCATGTCACCATAGAGCACATCTACAAGCTCCTCGAAGACGGCACGTACGTCGCCATCAATACCGGCCGGCCATACGCTTGGGTTCAAACGAATCTGCTCGGCACGCTCGAGAGCATGGGCGGCCACGCCATGTTCGACCACCTGTACATCGTCTGCGAAAAGGGAGGCGAAAGCCTCGTATGGTCCGATGGCGATTTCCGTCCTCAGCCTAGTCGCTTCGCCCTTTCAGAGGAATCGATGACCGCCTGCAAGCGATTCTTTGACGACAACGCCGAGGACTTTAACACGATGTTCTGGGACAATGACAAACTCACCATGGCTACCATCGAGAAACGTCCAGAAGCAGACCTGGGTGAATTCAAGAAGCAGCAGCAAGATCTTGCTGAAAGACTACGCAAGCTATTCGACGGCCAAGAAGTGCGCATCGACACAACGACTATCGCCACCGACGTGGAACTGCCCAGCGCAGGCAAACACGCGGGTGCAGAGCTGGTCTACGAATGGACTCGGCAGCACCACGACGCCGAGCACGCGGCCTTCATGTGCTTTGGCGATAGCAAAAGCGACTACGAAATGGCACGCTACTTTGCCGACCAAGGCAACGTCGCGACATTTATATTTGTCGGTAAAAAAGAAGACACCTTCGAGGAACACGAAGGTGTCACGCTTGTCCGCACCAATGCACTGTATGCAGCTGGCACCAGAGAATTCTTAGGCGAGTAGCGAACGAAGCCGCCATTCTAGTATTCAGAGTAGAAACACTATTGCTGAATTAGGTTTTATGATTATAATATTAAATAGTTAAAACATTTAATCATCTAAATACATGTCAGACCTAAACTCACCAGAACCCACAAACCGCCAACTTTTAGTAGAGCAAATGCAATTCCTCGGGCAGACAGCCAGCACAGAAACTGCGCTGTTTCACCAAGCCGCCGCTGCCCAGTACGGCATCGGCATTACCGATCTGAAGACTATATCGACACTTCAGCAGGAAGGCCCAATGACGGCCGGACAAATCGCAAAGCGTCTCAGTCTCACTGGCGGAGCCGTCACAAATATCATTGACCGGCTTGAAAAGGGCGGGTTCGTGAAACGTGCTCCGGACGCTCACGACAGGCGGAAAGTTATTGTCGTATTAAACTTAAACGCGCTGCAAAAAGGAGCAAAAGCATATCAATCAATGGGTAACGCCTTCGAAAAGTTGTTTGCAACATACTCTACAAGAGAGCTTGAGCTTCTCGTCGGCTTCTATCAGCGATCAATCGAAATCACCAAAGCAGAGATATCAAAACTAGCAAAGAATACGTAAAGGACAAAGACATGAAGATAACATTAAACCTCACCGTTAACCAACCAGCAGCAGTCGTATTCGACCAAATCGCCGACGCGCGCAATGAATCGACATGGAACAGCACGCTCACTGACTACAAATTAGTCAGCCAAGGCCCAATCGCCCAAGGCTCGACCTTTACATACAAAAATCGAGGCAACGAATTCACCTCGACACTCAGCACTTACGACAAACCCAGCTCACTTGCATTCCAGGTGCACGGCAAGCCAATGGATATCAACGCCAGCGTCACTTTCGAGGCCGTCGGGCCAAGCACCACAACGGTGCATGCCGAATACGACCTGATGCCCAAAGGCATAATGAAGCTACTCATGCCGCTCTTTGGCGGAACCCTCAGTAAAGCCTTCGCCAAAGAATTCGAGAACTTCAAACGCTTTTCTGAATCTCAAAAATAACATCCGTCTTCGCCGAGCGCATAAAAGTGCGATAATGAAATCATGACGACACTCACCGATATCGGCTGGACCGAAGAATTTGCGCAAAAGTGGCGCCAACATAAGGCAGATGGCCTACAGCCTGCGCGCGTTGTAGCGGACTTCGGTACCTCTCTCAGAGTTGCTGCTCCAGAGATACACACTGCGGAACTCTCGGGCAAGCTGGCGCATCACGATGGTCGTGAGTTTGTGCCCAAAGTGGGGGATTGGGTTGTCGCAAGACCATCAGGTGACGGACGAATGATCGTCGAAGCCGTCCTGCCAAGGAAGAATGAGCTGGCGCGCAAAGTCACAGGCAACCGCACCGTTAAGCAAGTTATCGCCGCCAACATCGACATTGCGTTTGTGCTACTTGCCCTCGATGCCGACTTTAGTGTTGAACGGTTGAACCGTTACTTATACCAATTATCTGCCGACCATATTGATCCCGTTATAGTACTGAATAAGGCCGACAAGACCGATACAGCCGATGCCTACGTCGAGCAACTACGCGACTTGGGGCTGCCAATAATCGTCGGCTCTGCTCGAAACGGTGTGGGCGTGGCTGAAATTGCTGCGTTCATCCAGCCAGGCAGAACAGCAATCCTTTTAGGCTCTTCAGGAGTTGGTAAGTCGACATTGACCAACCAGCTGCTGGGGACCGATACCCAGCAAACAAATGAGGTTCGTGCCTCTGATTCGACCGGCAAACACACGACCGTTCACCGCGAGCTATTCGTATTACCGAATGGCGGACTACTCATCGATACTCCCGGCATTCGCGAGCTGCAGCTATGGGGAACGGAAGATGACTTAGATGAAAACTTCGATGACATCGTGGCTCTCGCACGGCAATGCCAATACAGGTCCTGCCAACACAAGAACGAAGCTGGCTGCGCAGTGAGAGCTGCGCTAGAGGCTGGACGACTCAGCGCCGCACACCTTGCCAACTACCAAAAGATGAAGCGCGAGCTGGTAAACCTCAAGGCAAAAAACCAAGTCCGCGCGCAGTTGGACAATAGAAAATCACATAAACTTGCTCAGCGACAAAAGACGGCAGAGCTCAAAGAAATACAGGATGAAATAAACTATACCTGAATACATATGCGGCTGCGCCGAGCTTACTACCTTGAGCTTATCAGTAGAATCAGTCCTGAGATAACCATTATTGCCGCCAGACCCCACTTCACGAACTTCTCTCCTCGTTTGAGGGCGATTTTGGTACCGATGAATCCACCGATATAGCAGCCAGCCAGAGCGGCAAGAGCATAGCTCCACACGATATAGCCCTGCGGCAGGACGATGCAGAAAGCAACCGCCGCCTGAAAGAGCATCAGGACTCGGCGCAGCGCGTTTGATTGAAGCGCGCTTAGCCCCATGAGAAACATGAGCGGCAGAAATAGCAGCGTCGCGAGTCCGCTTCCAAGCGAGCTTGCGAATAGAATGATCGCATAGCTTATGTAGCCGGCTACGATTGATTTGCGAGATCGTTCACCCGGCTGCATGCTAGCTTTCTTAATGAAGAGGGTAGGGGCGAGCAATATGAGCAGTATGCCAATTGCTATTTCGAATGCGCCGCTTTGTATCTTGGGTAAGACAAACATCGCCAGAACCGTAAATAATACGGTCAGGACGACAAGCGGCCAGAGAAAGCGTTTGTGCACGAGCTGTTTGCCTCGCATGGCCATGAGCGAGCTAGACCCAAGGCCTAAGCTTGCGACCGATGCTCCCGCCACAATTTGCTGCGGGGTTAAGCCGATCAGCAGGTAGTACGGCGTCATGATAAATCCTCCGCCGCCTCCGCTCATTCCGCTGATTATGCTTGATAAAAGAGCAACGATAAACGTTACGGGTATTAAAATATCCATTTTGAATTTTCCTATTTGGATTAATTATTGTTATGAAAAAGAGTTTTATGCAGCGCATAGCTGGCGTCAGAGACGTCGAGAATAAAATCATTTTTTCGAGTAAGCAGTCCTAGAACTGAATGTAGGTCAATATTAGCATAACTTGTTTAATATGTCAATGCCTTAAAGACTTACTTCACTCTCAAGCTTCTTTAGATGCACAGTGAGCCAGAGCGTGCATGGCAATAAAATCACAAACGCGATACCAGCAAAAAGTGCATAGGCTGCCCGCGGCGTATGCGCCCACTGCACGAGAATTCCCGTTCCCGTACTTGCACCGAGCCCAACCAAAACAGCGAGCGTCTTAAAACTACTCATGATCGTAGAACGATGCGAGCCGGGTATGTGGTCTTGTATCATCACTCGTATAAACGAACTCGTCGCGTTGAGGCAGCACCACATCAGGTACCCCAGGAGGAACAACGGCAGAGAGCCCAAGCTCATACACACATATGCCACAGCGGCACCGCAGCCTAAGTAGAGAATACGCGCGGCATCGCTCTTCAGCCATCTAAGCAAGAAGAGATTAAGGATGATAAGAGTCGCGACACCCGCCCCAGAAACCAAAAATCCACGGACAGCACCCTGCATGCCGTGCTCGATCATTGCGGCTTCGTTCACGAACTGGATGCACATGCCCAGCATGACCGAAAACACCACTCCCATCAGCACGATGACGCGCAAATAGGGCGTCGCGAGGAGGTGCTTCAGGCTTTGCGAAAAATGCTTTCGACTCGATACCACTGACCTGACATGACTCTCTTTATATTGCTCCTGCATAAGAGCGATAAGCACGACGCAAATTATTCCCGTAGCTGCCTGCGTCACAAAGGGCGCACCGTGGCTGATCGAAAACAGCACACCGCCACATGCCGCGCTTACAAGTATGCCTGCTTGGCCATAGGTAATTTCGAACGCGTTTACCCTTCGGTACATAGCCTTTGTGACATTTTTGTGGTCGTACACAAGCGATTCGAGCGTACCACTCATAAAAGCGCCACCCAGCCCATAGAAGAGAGCAGCCACGATGTACATAGGAAATGATGTGCCCACGAGCACAGCCACAGGAGCCACAGCCAGTAGTCCCACTCCCACAAGGGCGCTGAATTTTCGGCTTCGCTTATCGGCAACAATCGCCGTCGGGATATCGGCGATAAGCCCACACATGGCAATCACGCTGAAGAACATTCCGACCTGGACCGGCGTTATCGTCCGCGAGGCAAACTCGTAAAAAATTGGATAGGTGAAGTAGAGCGCACCAAAAAATTTGTAAGCCAAATACAGCTTGATAACACGATCAAGCCGCTCCCCAGGGGCGCGTTTAAAAAACATAAAGAATCCTCCGCTTTGTTTTGGTGTGTTTTTGTTTTCGTCCAGGAGACGAATATTTTTCAGCCTCTCACAGCTTGTTCAAATTATATATCGCCCGCCGCGTGTTGGATGCAGTATTAATGACAGCGGGGGAGACAAGTCACTGGACAGTCGGCCGCGGCGATTGCTACATTGGGTACATGAAGATTCACCATGTAAACCACCTAGGCATCAACGTAGTTGACCTCACGGCCGCCAAAACATTCTTTACTGACCTTGGCTTTACAGTCGAGGGAGAAGCCAAGATGCAGAGCGAACTGCTAGACAAAGTCACCGGGCTCAAGAACGCGAGTACCGAGCTCGTAATGCTGCTAGCCCCAGATGGACAATTTAACCTAGAGGTCGTCAAATACAATCAGCCGATCGATCCGGAAGGTAGCCGAGTGCCGGCCGTCAATGGACTTGGCCTAGGACACCTTGCTTTCGAGGTTGATGATGTAGACGGAATCGTAGCCGCCCTGAAGCAAAAGGGACATGAGCTGGTGGGCGAGGTCCAGACCTACGAAAACTCATGGAAGCTGTGCTACATCCGCGGACCAGAGGGGATCATTGTGGAGTTGGCCGAGCGGATCGGGGAATAACGCGCATGCCAAAACAAGTACTCTTTGTCCAAGGAGCAGGCGAGGGCGCGCACGAAGCCGACGCGAAACTAGCCGAGAGTCTTCGCCGTGAGCTCGGTTCTGCATACGAAGTTATCTATCCCGAGATGCGAGGCGAAGCATCCCCACAATTTAGCCAATGGAAGCTGCAGCTCGAAACAGAACTAGCCAAAAGCAAGGAGCCAATCATCCTCGTCGGCCACTCAGCAGGAGCTTCAATCCTCATGAAATGCCTGAACGAAATCAACGTAGAAAGGCCAGTCCTTGGCATATTCCTGCTTGCCGCGCCGTTTTGGGGAGGGGAAGGCTGGCGCTACGAAGGCTATGAGGCGCTTGAGCTACCCAAGGCGGGCATAGCGGAGCTATCTCGGATCATATTCCTGTACCATTGTCGCGACGATAGCAGCGTGCCGTTTGAACACCAGGCGCTGTACGCCGAGCTGATGCCTCACGCCACAAAGCGCGAGCTAGACAAGGGCGGGCATCAATTCGATGATGACCTTTCGCTGGTGGCTGCGGATATAAAAAAGAAGTTCTGAGGTCCAAACCTTTATTCCTTCAGCCTGTTCAAAGGAAGCCGTGATATAAATCCAGAAGCACACGAATGAAGGCATTCTCTAAAACAGTATTCACCTTGTACATGCTGACCTTGCTATGGTTAGTTCTGTTCAAGTTTTCATTCGACCTATCCGGAATATTACTCGACCACCAGGCCAGAAGTCTCAACTTAATTCCATTTGCAGGTTATTCGCAGGGATTGAGGGAGATGATCGACAACCTTGCCGTTTTTATTCCGTTTGGTTTGCTTCTAGGAGTCGTTTTCAAACAGACGAGCCTTCTGCGAAAGCTCACGTTTATATTCATATTTAGCTTTGCCGTCGAGATTATTCAATTTGTACTCGCGATCGGCAGAACAGATATAACAGACGTCATTACAAATACTCTGGGCGGGCTTATCGGGTTGGCGCTCTACAGATTAGGCAATAAATATATTGATGATAGAAAGTTGGACTGGTTTATTGTCGTGGCTGGTGGGATTCTGCTTATAGCGTTGATTCTGGTTCGTGTTTTATTCTTGCGCGTCAGATATTAATCAGTAGTCGGAGGCAATGAAGAAAGCCGATGCTTTACATTTATTTGAGATCTTTATTGAATTCGAGAGCCATGTCTACCCAGCTCTCAAGGTCCTCTTGGGATTTTACGGCGTCATCTAAAAGAAAAACATAGCCTTTGCGTTCTTGACCACGCATAATCGCAGGCGTCGCGCCTTTCTTGCCTAGTGCTTCATCATACTTCTCTGGACCGACGCGCACCATCATGATGTGATCGTCGTGATCGCCTACACCAATACATAGTTTGTCATTCACCATAAAACCAATGCTGCCAAACATTTTTCTTTCTTGCACATCTGGCACATGGGCTAGCAAGTTACGTACACGTTGTGTGAGCTTTTCGTTGTATGCCATGGTTAGCTTTGCATGAACTCACTAAATGCCTTCCGATCAAAGATGATGGTAGACGCGGTTAGCTTATCATCATGAACAGTAATGAACTCGGCCACATCACAGTAACCTGTGCCACCCTTGGGCGAGCGGAGCACGTAGCGGGCCAACACAGCGGCCTGATCGCCATCAATAAATTGCTGTTTAACCTCCACGCCAGTTGTGCTGCGGAAGAATTGACCGGCGCCTTTCAAATACGCTTCTTTACCATACATAATGTTATCGAGATTGTTGTTAACAAACGTGAAGTCGTCGGCAACAAAGTCTTCCCATCCACCCGCATGAATTGCCTCAAAATATTGTTCTAATGTTTCTTGTGTTGTCATGCACTGTCCTTCAAGCGTTAGTTTATGACCCTAATATATTTACATTGCTTGCAAAATGCAAGTATGATAAGGTGTAATATATGCTGAAAACGACAAATAATATCATTAAGCGCCGCTCTGACTGCCCGATTAGTTTTTCTCTGGATATCTTCGGCGACAAATGGACGCTACTCATTCTTCGCGACATCATGTTTTATAATCGTCGACGTTTTAGTGACTTTACACCCCAAGAACATATGGCAACTAATATTTTGTCCGACCGACTGACCAAACTGGAAGCGGTCGGTCTCATCGCCAAACTACGCGATCCGACGACCAAAAACCAGTACGTTTACGACGTGACACCTGCGAGCAAAACACTACTACCGCTTCTCATAGAAATGACGCTATGGGGACTTGAGCATGATCCCGAGTCTTTAGCGAGTAAAAGTTTTATTAAACGTGCCGAGAACGAAAGGACCAAAGTTAGCCGCGAGATTAATCGCTCGATTCAACGTGGTAAATTCGCAGACTATCGTAGCCATGTGATGGGTATTAATCCTTAAATAGGCGGTAGGCTTGTGTGCCTACAAGGGCTCGGAGCCCTTCCTATGCGCTTCCCAGACCGCAAAGAACACCCATTTGCAGAAGTGCTAAGAACTAGCCCTCAACTTCAACCGTAAAGCCACCATACGCCATACGTGTCATATCGGTAGGCATAGGGTCCGGGAATTGCATCTCGCTCTCGCTCATTTCTGCCATGACCTTAGCGTTAACCTCATCGCGATGCTCTTTGGACTTGAAGACGATGAAAGAGAACCACACATCCTCGCCGTCTTTTGCCCCGGCCATCTCATTAAATGGACGTGTAGATTCGTCGCCCATTTGCTGCGGCTTTAGGTCGTTCGCCCTACACTCGTAGTAGGAAAGCGCGCCGTGCTTCATCCACGCGTCACGGCCCATAGTAGCCATTTTCTTGTACTCGTCGGCTTTGTCCGACGGGACCACCAGTATGAAACCATCTACATATTTGTCCATGCTGTCTCCTCTAATGTACGTAATAAATACTATTTTAGCACTAGGGGATGCGCCAAGGGGCAAATGGGGAGTTTCTGCTTCGACCCAAACAGAAAAGATGTCCGGATTTGGACATCTTTTCTTGATTGAATAATTTCATGGCTGGGGAGGAGGGACTCGAACCCCCGAATGCCAGGACCAAAACCTGGTGCCTTACCACTTGGCCACTCCCCATCGCAACGGGTACCACCGACAAAAAATGCCGGGTGAAACATGCCTATTATACCCGATTTACATCTGTTCGCCAACCGGACGACAAGAAAATATAGACGAAATAAACTATACTTAAATAATTATGAAAAAGAAAGATCCTAAGAAAGACAGCCAGCGACAGAAGATTGCGGTCAAACGTGCCCTTTACGAGAAGGCTCGCAGGCAAAAGACCAAGGCCAAGAAGAAACAACAGTCTCCAGAGCCAGCTTAATACGCTGCACTACCAAGATATGACGACGCCCCGCAGCCGAACTGGCAGCGGGGCGTCGTCATGTGGACGAGCTCGGCCAGTCGGCGCGGGGCGTGTGTGTCTTGTGGCGTCAGTCGCCGATGGCTTCGTCCAGTGCGTCGGTGACGTCGTGGAGGAAGATGTACCACATCAGGATGCCCCACAGCACCACGACGATGCCGTAGATCCACTGCGCCGGCTCCGTAGCAACGGTCGTTCCGGGGAACGTGTGGACCGCTACCCATCCGATGCCGGCCAGAATGGCAGCGCCGCCGAAGCAGATGACGATGAACAGCGTGCAGCCGTCCATCAGGATGATCAGCATGATCGCGACCATGACGACGACTGCCGCCAAGACCGTGACCAGCGCCAGCCGGTTGGACTCCGGGCTCGTGATGTGGAGGTGCTGGTTCGGGAGGGTGATCGAGGCGACGTACTGCATGAACCACGACAACAGCCAGGTCAGTGCAGCCGCCACGACGATCAGCCCCATCGCCTTCATAGTCTGAAGGGCCCGTCGATTCATCGCTCAACTCGCTTTCGGTCTCGAGCCTACAAGATCATTAGAAACTATACCATATATAAGAGAATGTACAACTCACAAAAAAGTACCTCTACGAGGCGCGTCGCCCCAAACACATTACTTGCGCGTGATACCCTAACATATTATCCTTGGGACGGTTGTTTTGCCTTCTAGATTGGAGTGTTATGACACATCTCATCGTACACATTGGTCCGCCCCCTAAAAAAGGCAAAAAATATCTGGTACGGTGTCGTGAAATAGCAACATATGATCTCGGCCCGTACGTATTGGAACTTCTGAGCGGGCTCGCCGAGAAGGGACATTTCGGCGGGTACGAAAATCTGACCGTCAATCTCGTCCAGAGAGTCACGCGTGGAGGCATCGTCATGAACGATGTCATCTTGGAGATAGGAGGAGGTGATCGTCGGGCCGACATCGATATCTTGGTTGCTGCATGGAGGGACATGGGAATCACCGTGACGCTGAGGACGCTCACCCTGGAACAGTATAAGGATTTGTGGCGAGCATATCTTTCGGCGACTCCGTATCTGACACGGAAGCGGTCTCAATAAGGCACGACGACTGATGCTAACGCCTCTGGGTCACGTCGCGGTGGCCCAGAGGCGTAGCAGTTCCTTGCTATTTGAAATTTCTAATTGCTTGCGTCCGCGTGGCGTCTACGCCAGAGAAGGAAAAGCCAGAAGCCAAAACCTAGTACGCCGAACCCGAGGACACCATAGACAAGCCACCACGGGAAGGCGTTGCCCGATTGCTCGGGCGAGGTAGCGTCGGAGGTAGAGGGGAGGGTAGGGGTGGTCGTTTGCTGGGCGGGCTGGGTCGTCTTGCTGGTTTCAGGTGGCTTCTGCTCGTCGAGGACCGAGGTCTCTTGCTGGGTAGTGTTTGAGGCTCGCGGTACAGCCGTCTTGGTGGCCGCGCCTGCGCCCTGGCCGGCAGAAGAAGAGCCTGAGCCACTGCTGCCACCAGAACCACCGCCGCCCGAACTCTGATCGCTGTATGTCGCAACGTAGGCGCCAGGCGAAGCGTCAAAGACGGCATATTCTTCGCCCTTCACAGTCTGAGTTTGGTAGCTTACCGTGCTACCCGCTAGGCTAAGCGCGGTCAGCGTCCCGGCAGCATCGTGGGTCGGCAGCATGGCGCGAAGCTTGACTGCACCAACCGCTGCTGCGACGGTGAAGTTGTACTGGCCGTTACCACCGCTGAAGTTGCTAAATGTCGAGCTGTTGCGACCATCCAGCCAGCTCAGGGCCTGCGCCGAGCTGATCATCGGAACATTATGCGCACGAATTGCAGCGAAGAGCGTCTTGTCGAAGACATTGCCCATGTCGTAGTGCGTGCCGAAGATACCGTAGTAGTTATTGTTGAGCGCACCGTCCAGGAGCGCGTTGAGTGTTGTGTCAGTCCCTCCAGCTGCTTGATCGTCGATGTTGGTCGTGCCCTGACGAACGTCCAGCATAGCGCCGGTCGTATCGGTGAAGCGCATATTCATGGCCGAACCGGTCATAATCGGAGAACGAGAGCCGATCCACGTACCAGGGAAGGCGACGTAGTTAAGATCGTAGCGTATGCCATTGGCCAAATCGACGCGCGCTTGGGTGTCCCACTCATTCCAGACATAGCAGTGGTAGCGGTGACTGACTTGGTTCGGGATGCTGGAATACTTCGCCCGCCACGTATTGAGGGTAGCAGTGTACTCGGCGCTCAGTGTTGCGAAGGAAGTAAAGTTACTACAGGCCGTGCCGACGTGGTCGCCGATCTCAAAACCATAGGTCAGATACTGCGCCGCGCGAGCATCGGTCAGCCCAGAGCTGGTGTAGATGTAATGGCTGGAGCGAACACACTGCCAGTCCATGAGCGAACAGCCGGTCGGACTATTGTTTAGCCAGTTGTTCATGGTGATTTCGGTACCGGTGTTATTACCCAGCCCATGATCGTCGCCAGCCATAACGACCGCCGCTTTGTAGTCGCCAGGAAGGTACCAGAAGCGCGGCATTGGCTGCTTGTCTTTAGTCGACTCAATGATGACATTAGCCAGCAGACGTTGCTGTTCGTCGGCTTGTGGAATGTGGATCTTGTTGAGGTCGACCCAGTCGGGTTGCACATCGCCAGTTTTCGCGCCAAAGAAGAGGTCGTTTGCTCGAACCGGCCCAATATTATCGCGGTCCTGGCCCACCCACGCCTTATTACCTTGGTGCTGCGCGATAACCGACTTTGCCAGGTCGTACGCGAAGGCGACCGCGGTGCCGCCATTGCTGCCGACCGAACGAGTCGTGACGGCCGGGTTGCTTGTGCTGGTTGTGGCGTCACTATAGAACGTCGAGACTGTACTCGCGCCGCTGAGCGAGTAGTTGTCGGCTGTACCCTTATACTGAATGGTCTCGTTCACCAGACCCTGGCCTGGCGCCTTAGACGTATCGATCAGCATGTACTGGTTGGCGCGGGTTGTTCCGGCAGAAGTCAGGCCCAGGAGCCCTGCAAGCTTCGAGTCGGGCCGCATCGCTATGAGATTACCGCCGGCGTTCACCCAGTCGGTGAACATGTCGGCTTGAGGCTGGGTGAGTGACGTTTCGGCGAGGACGACGGCCTTGTAGTTTGCGAGGGTGGCCGCGTTCACCGTGCTGAGTTCCTTTGAGTCAAAGTAGTTCAGGCCCTCGGTGCGCAGGATCTCAGTGTAGTACTTGCTGTACGGATCACTGCCATTCGTGATGACCAGCACTGGCCCACCCGGCACCGCATCTGGGTCGGTCGACACAGCGGTACCAACGGTAAAGCTCCAGCTCTGCTCGGAGCCCAATGAAATGCCGCCGGCATCTGCAACCGTCCCCGACAATTTGGCAGTGTACTTCTGGCCATATGTCAGCTGCGAGCTCGGCGTAAAGTTTGCCGTCCCCTTGGCGGCATCGTAGCTGGCCGTACCGCTGACTTGGTTGTTGCTGGCGTCGAAGAGACGGAAGGTCGAGTTCGTCACGGTCGTACCGTCGATGGTGCGGTTGAATGCCGCGGTCACGGTTTGATTACGCGCAATGCCATACGAATTGGCTGTCGGCTGGGTCACGCTAACGCTCAGCGGATTGCTTGGAGCTGAGGTCGTCGAGAAGACTGCGTCGATCCAGTAGTAGCTGCCATTTGTGCTACCAGAGTTCGGGTACGTACCGGGTGTGTTAGAAAAAACACCGTTTCGGGTACCGCTGCCAGTTGTCGTGTTTTCGGACGACTGGTCGGCATAGGCGGTCAAATAGCCATTCGAGATGTTAGCGCCAGTGAGCTCCTGGGTGGCAACATATGTGGCCGTCGTCGTGCCGTACGACAAGATGTATACCTGGCCTTCGCTGACGTGTAGCGGGCTAGAAAGCTTCGCATCTTGCCACCCAAAGTCACTCTCGCCAGAGAAACTCACCGTTGCGAGGTTGTTGCCCGCAGAGTCCCAGATATGACCCGTGTGTGAGGTCTCGGTGCTGGTGATTGGCTTGTAGAAACGAAGCTGAGTAATGTAGCCGTCGGTGCTTGGTTTGATCTTCACGCCCAGCTCTACGCCGCCGGTATCGTCAAAGGTACCCGTACTGGTCGGGCTAGTGCGGTCCTTTAGGCTACATGGGCAGCTATTGGTCGCGGCCGTCGTAAATGACCATGTATAGTTACTGGCCAGAGCTATATCCGCAGAGTTCTTGACCGTCGTGCCTGTGCCACCTTTCAGCGTGGCGGTGTAGTGTGTGTTGACCGAGTAGCCCTGGGTGGGGACGAACTTCGCGGTCTTGGTGGTGTCGCTATAGCTGTAGCTACCCGCGACGGCATTGTGCGAATCGTCCTCGACCGTAAAGGTAGAGCTGTTGAAGGACGACGCGTTCATCGACTGGTCGAAAACAGCAGAGACCGCCTTGCCAGGTAGTACGCCAGTGGCTGCGTTTGTCGGTGCGACGGATTGAACTGTCGGGGGATCGGTCCCAAAGAACGCGATATCGATCCAGTAGTTGGACGAGTTGCCGCTGATCGTACTCGGGAACGAGCCACCGGTAGTATTATAGTTGCCGTTGCCGGCCGCCGGTGCGGTCAACGGGCCGCTCGTGATATCACTGGTGAAATAATTCGGCGTCGCGATGTACCTACCGTCGTTCATTGTCACCGATGCGTAGTAAGTTGTGCCGGCCGTTACCGAAATAGCCGAGGGGAAGTTCATAGTCTGCCAGCCAGATGCGCCCTCGCCGGTGAACGTCACTTGGGTGATTTGTGATCCGCCAGAGGTCCACAAATGGCCGACGTGTGTGCCGCTCATCGAGCCTTGCTTATAGAATCGTACGGCATTAATCAGGCCGTTGATATTCGGCGTGAACTTTACACCCAGCTCCACAGCCGAGCCATCATTAAAGTTGCCCTGCCCAGTAGGCGAGCTAAAGAGATTGCATTCGCATGGCGATGCCGCCGCCGGGTGTCGGATGACAATCAGAGAAATCGGCAAAGCGAGCATTAGCATAGCCCCCAAGGCTATGAATCTGCCCCTCCACGAACGGAAAATCCCTTTTTTCCGGGTCTGTATTTTGTGCGCTCCCAGTCTCACATTTCGCGCCTGTTTACACCTCTAACTATATAGGGCGACGGGAGGGAGCACAAGGCTTATGCTTTGCTGTGGATAGACGCGATCTTGCCCCTCACGCGGCGACCAAACTGTTCACCGCGAGCTCGGGCGTTTTGGTTGACCAAGCGGTCAAAGCCTCCCGAACGCTTCCAGGCAAAAAGTCGAGTCGACACATAGTAAGCGCCGACTGCATACAAGATACCGAGCAGCGCATCAAAGACGTAATGCTCGCCCAGATATACGATCCCAATCCACATCGTGATCGGATAGAACATCAGCCACCAGACACGGCGCCACGTAAATGCCTTGGCCACGAAAAGTACCATGAGCAAGGGGTAGGCAGCGTGCAGCGACGGCACAGCCGCAACCTCGTTCGGCGACAATTCGCTATACACCTCAGAGAAGTTCGTCACGCCCATGGCGTACCAGATATCACTACTGATGCGGTGAATCGGATCGATATATCCAAGCTCGCTTGCCATCCACGGCGGTGCAGCGGGGAAGAGTACATACGTCAGAAATCCAGCAAACGACAACAAGATAAACCCCCACATGTACGACCAATACAGCTTATCGCGCTTCCACCAGATGAGCAGCGCCACCAGCACCGGCGCCAAGAAGTGAATGGTGTAGAAGAAGTAAAAATAAAAGTCATACCAGCTCACATGCCCGTGCCACCACAGACGCTGTAGCCATTCGGTCGGCAACTGTCCGCCGAAGAAAAACTTGTCGAAGTCGATCATTTCGGTAAAGTGCACCGACCGATTAAGGTCATCCGCGATACCCCGGAATGAGTCGTACACCAAAAGCATCCCGATAAACGGTACGAAGCGAATCAAAAACGCCCGCGCCTTGCCAAAAACAACCGCGAGCGCAAATAGCACAATAAACAGTGTGTCCGGAGTCCAAAAATTCCGCTCCACCACGAACACGGCCACCACGAGGGCAATCGCCACGGCGCGAATCCAAAAGACAAAAGGACGCTCCCGATATAGTCTCTCGACCGGGGTTAAGTAGCCACGCAAGTTAAACGCCATGCCGTCAATTATACGACATGGCGCTGAGATTAACCCCAAAAACCACTCAGGCTTTTGACTTTGGTGTCGTGTCGGTCGTGGTACTCGCGGCAGGCTTAGTTGCCGTCGTTGCCGACCTCGTACCAGTGTAGGAGTCACGAACTTGGAACAAGAAATAGTAAGCAATCGCACTTCCGATGAGCGAGCTCACCAAGTTGCCGAAGCCACCATAGTAGCTGTCGAACAAGATAACCAGGCCGTAGACCAAGTTCAGCGTTGCGCCCAGAAACAGCAGGTCCCAGCCATTCTTGCGGCGTGCATTGAGCGGGCTGACTGCCAGCAGCAAGATAACTGCGTCGATTGCCAGCACACCCAGACCGAGGTAGTAAAAGAATCCAAGCGACGACACAATCGTTCCAGTACCAGCGGCAATAGAAAGTTGATTGGCGTAGTCGACGGCTACGTTCGTGCTATGGCCCAAGTTCCAGAGGACGTACACCGCCCACAGCTGGATGATACCGAAGATCAGCGCCAGGACGGGCCAGATCTTTACCAATGTCTTCTTTGCGCTTTCGGGCAGCGATGGTAGTCCCTTGAAGAGAGGGAGGAGCGCTTGCTCGAGCGGCCGAATAAATCCGTCCATAATCGTTTACTTTCTCCTTAGCTTATATGCTTAAGCTTACGATCCTACTGAGGTTTCGGCAAGAGTGAGCTGAAGCGCTAATAGTTCTGGGGGTCGTATTTGAACTGCGCTTCGACGATCGTCAGCGGGAGTGGAGTGGTCTTGCCCTGCGAGCCGCTACCGTTACCTTCAAAGCTCAATGGCTGAGCGGCATATTCTTCCTTTGTCATCCAGGCGTTGCGGCCGCCTTCGAATTCTTCGATGAAATCCCCGCGCGGATTCTTACCACTGATGATAAAAAAGATCTTGTCTTCGAGCAATTTGCCTGTTTCTTTGTCGTAGTCCAGCTTGTGATAGACCTGTTCGAATTCCAGGTCAGCTTCGAGGCCTGTTTCTTCCATGAGCTCGCGGGCGCCAGCTTCCATGATAGTTTCGCCCCAACGGATCTTGCCAGTCGGGCGACCCCAATAACCGTAGAAGGGCTGCTTCAGCCGCTGCTGGACGAGCTGCGTGTCGCCACGACGAATCATCAGGCAGACAGCAACCTTTGGTTGACGCTCGACTTTGCGCGCATCGGTGTCGAAGCGGTTGGCAAACTCTTTGCCTTTTTGAGTGAGGTGGTACGCTCCTTTGTCGTTCTTCGCCACGAATGCTTCGTCGAGCAATTGCTTCAGGTAGAAATTGAAGTGGTCACTGCTAAGTTCGCTGGCTTTTTGTAGGTCGGCAAAGCGCGCGTCGGGGCGGAAAAGCAACACGTGCAGAATAGCGACGTGGGCTGGATGTAGTTCTTTATCAATACTCATAATCTGTTCCTTGTTTCGCCCTCATCAAACCAAATAAATCAGCATAGTACTAGTGAAATAAACTTCAGTAGTAATGATCGACGAGAGCGAAGCGCGGGCGCGCCGGCCGGGAACAACCCAGCCAGCGCGCCTCGCAGAGCTACTGCGTCCGCTTCTCCTTGGGGAGAAAAGTTGCGAACCACAGGAGCGGCAGGATCAGCAGGCACTCGATCAGTGCCACGACCATCACTTCTGACGCCGTGGTGGGCACAGCCAGCATCGTGCCTTCTGCGGCCTTGCCGATGATCGCACATGCCACTGCCGTGACTGCCGCCGCCCAGATGATCCGCAGTGGGCTCAGGGCGGCCACGGCCACATACATGCTCACGGCAGCAGTTGCAATGCAAGCCAGGATCACTGCCAGGATGCCCCAGAAGGGCAGCGCTGGCTGGAATAACCACGTCCTGTCCTGCTTGAACTTGTAGAGGCCGACCATCATGTAGACCAGATGTCCGAAGAACACAGCGAGTGTCGCCGCGGCCGGACCGGGTCGAAGGATAGGTGGCTTTCGAAAACCTTGCTCGGGCATAGAGGTGCTCCCGTCGATCAAACCTCCAGGCTGGGTTGCCCAGAAGAAGCATATTATACCATAATTTAGTACAAAAAATAAGTTCAGAAGTTCCCGAGTAGTACTTCCGCCCCGGGCGCGCTCGCAGAAGCGGCGCGCCCGGGAACGAACAGGAAACGGTCAGCTCTTGACCGCGGCCTTCGGCTTGTGCAGCCGCATGTAGACCAGCGGCAGGCAGATGAACGCTGCGGCGAAGATCGCGCCGCCGGCACTCGGCGCCTTGGCGTTGTCGGCCGTCCCGGCCCCGCCGCTCAGGATGGAGCCGAAGGCGAAGACGAAGACGATCGTCAGGATGCCGAAGAACACCCAGCGCAGCATCGACGGCGCCCGCTTGATGACGACCAGGTAGGCCAGCAGAACGACGGCGATGACCAGGCCACCGAAGAAGTGGCCGCCACTGCCGGCGCGCTGCTGGGCCTGGCTGTCCGAGGACGAGATGGCCACGATGGTGCTGATCACGCTGTAGAGCACGACCAGGGCGACCAGGACGTTGGCGACAACGTCCAGACGCCGACCGGTGGTCGGTGCAGGCGATACGCTCATTACAAACTCCCAACTACTCGGGTTGGCCCGTTCAGGGCATGCAGGACATTATACGCCGAAAATAAGTTTTTACAATATAACTGCAACTTTTACAAGGTTATCCTGCTAAAAGCATAGTCCTTCACCTTGCGCCATGACTTTGTCTCGATATGGAAGGCACGGATATCGCCCTTCACCCGAGAGACACGCATGAGCGCTGGATTGTATGGCGCCAGCGTCTGATAGTAGCGCGTGTCTTCGTCACCCATGATGTGTTTACCAGGGAACATCGTCTTGAACTTCTCGACGCCAATGCGCTGGAAATATTCCTTGTCACCGTGCGGCGGTAAATAACCTTCGACGTCGACATTCATGTTGCGAAGTATCTTGCGTACGTCGGCCAGGACGAGATTGCTCTGTGACTGAATAAAGCAGTAGAGCATATTCGGTGAAGTCTTAAACAGCGTGGCGATCGCTGTATAGCCAACTGGAATCTCACGGACCACCACTTCGCTAATATTTAGCTTCAAGCCAAATGACGCTTCGATGGTGCGCTCAATAGTTACATCACTGTAAATTTCGTCGTTCATTACCTCTAATTGTACGCTGGTATTCTCGAGAGCCAAGCGTTAGCGATTTCGGTTGCCAGCAACCAGCGCAAAACCGCCGAGCAATACAACCGCGCCAGCGGTCACGGCGCTCATCCAAAACAACATATCTTCGCGAACTTCAACTTCCTTCAACGAACGCCCGACAAGGATGTAGCCGGTGTTTTGGTCGTGCTTGTAGCCCTGCACAACCAGCGCGATACGTACGCCAGGCTCAGGCTGCCAGGTGACGCGGTTCTGATGCGACACGCTCGCAGCAGCCAACACGCCCTTGGGCGGAAGCGGTGTCGTGTTGTCCATCTGCATATTGCTGGCCACCACTTTGCCCGCGCTATCGACGACGATGCCGAATGTTGCCAGGCTGGTGCGAGGATCAACCTTCGTACCGTGTGTATCCACCGCATCCTCCGGAAGGCTACCCGCCGACATCTGCGCCGCAACGTCAGTGGCCAGTTCGATCTGCGGATCATTTGCGCCCTGACGATAACTTTGTTGAGCGACTGCGTACACAAAGCCAACCACAACCACCAGCGCAAGTGTGAGCGGCAGCACGACCCAGCTGCTGACGCGAGAAGAAGCTTTTGCGGAATTATTCATGGGACATTTCCTTTAGCTACGTTATGCACTCAGTATACAACGCCGCGCAGCAACACTGGCCAAATAGAGAGTAGGGCCGTACAATAATACGAGTTATGTCAGAGGGAATGGAATTTAGCAAGGCGTATGCGGCTTTAAATCCGCGCCAAAAAGAAGCCGTCGACACCATCGACGGTCCTGTTATGGTCGTGGCCGGACCAGGCACGGGCAAGACGCAGCTGCTTAGCATGCGCGTGGCAAATATTTTGCGTAAAACAGATGCGCTCCCAAACAACATTCTCTGCCTGACCTTCACCGAATCGGCCGCGACCGCCATGCGTCAACGCCTCGTAGGTCTTATGGGCCAGGGCGCGTACAAGGTCGCCATCCACACCTTTCACAGCTTTGGTAGCGAAGTTATCAACCACCACCCGGAGTACTTTTACCAAGGTGCGCACTTTCGTCCGGCTGATGAGCTCAGTAGCTATGAAGTGCTTGAGCCTGTCTTTGAGCAGCTGCCGCACAAGAGTCCGCTCGCTACAACTATTAACGGCGAGTTTACCGCGCTCCGCGATGTGCAGTTTGGGATCGGCAACCTGAAGAAGGCGAGTTTACTGCCGGACGAAATGCTCGAAATCCTGGACCACAACGAAACCTTCCTGGACTTTGCCGAGCCCATTCTCAGCAAAACATTCGACGTACCGCGCTTCTCCAAAAAGCATCTAGCCGACTGCGAAAAAGCTCTCCAGGAGCTCGAAGCATTCAAGTCCGAGCCGATGCCCGTACCGCTTTTCAAGCCTCTGAGCGAAGTCTGCACGCACGAACTCACTCGGGCACTCGAAGCCGCCAATGAAGCATCCAGCACACAGCCCATGACCGCCTGGCGCAACCGCTGGCTCGAGAAGAACGGTCGCGGCGTCTTTGTCTTCAAGGATCGTGCTCGCGGCAAGAAGCTCCGTGCCATGAGCAACATCTATCAGAAGTACCTCGAGGGTATGCAGGAGCGCGAGCTGTACGACTTCGACGACATGATCCTGCGCGTCGTGCACGGCCTGGAGACATTTCCGGACCTGCGATACAACTTACAGGAACAGTATCAGTACATTTTGGTTGATGAATTCCAAGACACAAACGGCGCCCAGCTGCGCCTGCTCCAGAACTTGACCAACTCCGAGATTAACGAAGGCCGGCCGAACATCCTAGTTGTAGGCGACGACGACCAAGCGATCTATTCCTTCCAGGGTGCCGAAATCGGCAACATTTTGCAGTTCCGTGATCTGTACCGCGAACCCGTTATCGTCACGCTCACCGACAATTACCGTTCAACCGAAGTCATCCTGAAGAGCGCCCGCGATGTCATCACCCAAGGCAATGAACGCCTCGAGGTTGTGCTCGAAAATGTCGACAAAACGCTCACCGCACACAGCAAAGTCGCACCAACCGAAAGCGAGCTGCACCAGTTCGCCAACCCAACCGAACAGTACCAATGGATCGCCGCCCAGACCAAGCAGCTCATCGCATCGGGCACGCCCGCAAACGAAATCGTCGTCCTCGGCCGCAATCATCGCCAGCTCCTCGAAATCTTGCCGCATTTGCGTCAGGCCGGCCTCGCCATCAACTACGAACGCCGCAATAATGTCCTCGAAGCCGAGCACATCGTGGCGCTCACGCTCATCGCGCGCGTCATCGTGGCGCTCGAACAGCAGCGCTTCGACATCGCCGAATCGCTCCTCCCACAGCTGCTCAGCTACGATTTCTGGGGGTTGAAAACCGAAGAGCTTTGGCAGCTGTCGCTCAGCGCTTATCGCCAACACAAGTTCTGGCTGGAGCTGATGCTGGAGCGCGACGGGAAGTTGAAGCGCATCGCCGAATTCCTGATCGTCAGCAGCCACGAAACTCAGCACGAACCACTTGAAGTCATGCTCGACAAACTTATCGGCAGCCACGAACCGCAAGCTCCAAATGAGGCAGAGGAGGAGAGCGAAGGCATCCAGACCGGCCCAGACGAAGAGGTCTTTACGTCGCCACTTCGCGCCCATTACTTCAATGAACGACGCCTCGAGGCTAACCCAAGCGAATACCTCACCATGCTCAGCAACCTAGCCGTCATTCGCCAGCGACTGCGCGAATACCGCCCAGACCAGCCGCTGACACTGGCTGATTTCGTGGGCTTCATCGACCTACACGAAAAAACCCACACGTCCATCGTCGATAGCAGCGACCACACCGAAGACGGACAGGCTATCCAGCTGATGACCGCGCACAAGTCCAAGGGTCTGGAATTCGACGCTGTCTTCGTGCTCAGTTGCCAGGAAGAAATCTGGGGCAATAGCGCCCGCAACCGCGCGAGCAGCATTCGCTTCCCGAACAACCTGCCGATCGAGCCGGCCGGCCAGACCGACGACGACTGTTTGCGGCTCTTCTTCGTGGCCATGACTCGTGCGCGTGCTCGTCTTTTTATGACCTGTTACCAGACAGACATCGCCGGCAAGGAAAGCCTGCTCGTCAGCTTCCTGAGCAGCGACGCCTTCCAGCCGATCCCGCACAGCGTCGGCGATATTACAGCCGAGCTACTCCAGACACTGGAGCCAACCTGGCATATCCGCCACATCAACTCACCACTCGCACAGAAGCAAACATTGCTACGTCCGCAGCTCGATCGCTACCAGCTGAGCGTGACGCACCTCAATAACTTCCTCGATGTAACGAGCGGCGGTCCGCAGGCCTTCCTGCTACAGAATCTGCTGCGTTTCCCGCAGGCCATGGGTATTGGCGCTGTCTTTGGCTCGGCAGTCCATGCTGTGCTGCAGCGCGCGCACGTCCACCTAGCAAGCAGCGGCGAAAAGCGTCCAGTCGA
>FTKL01000521.1_pt1 | contig 23800 bp, 24 predicted proteins | sample 2434061 | NCBI WGS metagenome assembly FTKL01 (sample SAMEA3914816, study PRJEB12502) | metagenome | biome: forest; material: soil | place: USA | collected 2011-09-16 | depth 0.3 m
GTGGCCGGCGCGCTGACCTTCAGCGGCGCCCTGTCGGCCCTGGTGTACGGGATCGTCTCGGTGCCGGGCCACGGCTGGGCCGATCCGCACACGGCCGGCGCGTTCGCGCTCGGCGTGCTGCTGCTGGCCGCCTTCGCGGTCATCGAACGCAGGTCGCCGCAGCCCCTGCTCGGCTTCCGGGCCCTCGCCGACGGCGCGATGATCCGCTCGGCGCTCGGCGCCGCGGCCCTCAACGGCTCGTATCTCGGCCTGCTCCTCACCGCCACCTACGAGTTGCAGACGCTGGCGGGCTGGACGCCGTTGCAGGCCGCGCTGGCGTTCGTGCCGGCGAGCGCGCCGCTGGCGGTGGCCGCCCTGTCCGCCGGGCGGATCGTCGGCCGCTTCGGCGCGGCCCGCCTGATCGCCCTCGGCGCGGTCTTCCCCTGCATCGGCTACGCGCTGTACCTGCGGCTGGCCTGGCCGCTCGGCTACGCGGCCGGCGTCCTGCCGACGATGCTGCTGGTCGGCGCCGGGTTCGTGCTCTCCTTCGCCGCCCTCAACCTGCAGGCCACCTCCGGGCTTCCGGCGGACCTGCGGGGGGCCGGCAGCGGGCTGTACCAGACCGCCGTCCAGCTCGGCGCCGCGCTGATGCTGGCCCTGACCGCCGCGCTGATCGAGGCCGGCCGCCCCGCGCCCGGCGCCCCGGTGGCCGAGGCCGTCGCGGCGCTGCGCCCGGCGGTGTGGCTGGTCGCCGCGGTCGGCCTGCTGGGCCTGCTCACCGGGCTCACCGGTCTGTCCCGCGCCCCGGCACGCCGGCGCTGAACCGACGGTCTCCACAACTCCCCTTCCTCCACTGCCTCCTGGAAAGCCATGACCATGGACCAGATCCAACACGATTGGGAACTCGGCGCCTTCGAAAACCTCGACGACTTCGACGACTTCGACGATTACGACGACTTCGAGGGCGACGACGGGCCGGCCATCGAGGTGATCCCGCCGAGCCTGGCCGAACTCGCCGCCGTCGGCCTGCCGGAGCGCACCCGGATCATCGAGAAGTACGTCCGGGAGGAGCTGGCCCGGGTCCTGCGGGTCGAGCCGTACAGCATCGACACCACCGGCCGCCCGATGAACAGCCTCGGAGTGGGCTCGATCCACGGCCTGGAGATCCAGCGCCGGATGGAGGCCGTCCTCCAGGTCGAGGTGAACCTCCAGCGGCTGCTGCGCGCCAACAGCGCGTTCGAACTGATCGAGTGCCTGGCGGGCCAGCTCGGCCCCGAGGACAACCCGCACAAGCGCTCGGCCGGGCACACCCACGCCGTTCCTGCCGTGGTGGGCGCGGCGTGACCGGCCACGGGACGGTCGGCGGCGGGTCCGCGCCGCCCGCCCCCGCCGTCCCGGCCCCCGCGGCCGTGCCCGGCCTGCCGGTCGCGCCCCTGCTGGACGAGGACCACCTGGACGTCTGGCTGATCCGCCGCCCGAAGCTCGACGTCGCGCCGGCCGGCCTCGACCTCTCCGAGCTCGACGACGCGGAGCGCAGGCGCGCGGCCTCCTTCATCCGCCCGTCCGACGGGATCACCTACGCCTCGGCGCACATCGCGCTGCGGCGGCTGCTCGGCGGCTACCTCGGCGTGGCGCCGCAGGACGTGACCTTCGTCCGCGAGCCCTGCCCCGGCTGCGGCGACCCGCACGGCCGCCCGGCCGTCGCGCACCCCTCGCCGCCGCTGCACTTCTCCCTCGCGCACAGCCAGGGGATGGCCGCGGTGGGTGTGGCGGCGACCCCGCTCGGCATCGACGTGGAGCGGCTGCCGCGCGACCAGACCGTCGAGGTCTGCACGCCGGCCCTGCACCCCGCCGAGCGCGCCGAGCTGGAGGCCGTCGACCCGGTCGCCCGGCGGGCGCTGTTCGGACAGCTGTGGACGCGCAAGGAGGCCTACCTGAAGGGCATCGGCACGGGGCTGAGCCGCGACCCGGCCGAGGACTACCTCGGCGCCGAGCCGCGCGACCGGCCACCGGGCTGGGTGATCCTCGACCTGCCGGCCGGCCCGCGCCACCAGGCCGCCGTCGCCCTGCGACGGGAGCGCCCGGTGGCGCCCGCCCTCCGCTGGCTGCCCATCGAGGCCCTCTTCGCCGGCGGCACGGTGGACGTCTCCCGCGGCGCCCCGGCCGGCCCGCTGGCCGCGTAGGCCGCACGCCGGCGCGGACCCGGGTGTCCGCCCCACCAGCACGGCCCGCCGGACCGACGGACCGACCGACCACGTACCCCTCGGGAGTGACCCACCTATGTCGACACCTGAAAAGACCAAGTCCGGCCGCGCCGACCAGCAGCGGGTGCACTGGACGTCGAAGGAACGCCTGGAGGAGCTGGGTCTGATCAAGGACGCGGCCCTCCAGGGCCCCGATCCGTCAGCCACCGAGCGCCAGCACTCCAGAGGCAAGCTCACCGCCCGCGAGCGGATCGAACTCCTGCTGGACGAAGGCTCGTTCACCGAGGTCGAGCAGCTGCGCCGGCACCGTGCCACCGGCTTCGGCCTGGAGCACAAGCGCCCGTACACCGACGGTGTCATCACCGGCTGGGGCACGGTCGACGGCCGTACGGTCTTCGTCTACGCGCACGACTTCCGGATCTTCGGCGGCGCGCTGGGCGAGGCCCACGCCAGCAAGATCCACAAGATCATGGACATGGCCCTCTCCGCGGGCGCGCCGCTCGTCTCGCTGAACGACGGCGCGGGCGCGCGGATCCAGGAGGGCGTCTCGGCGCTGGCCGGCTACGGCGGCATCTTCCAGCGCAACACCCGGGCCTCCGGCGTCATCCCGCAGATCAGCGTGATGCTCGGCCCGTGCGCGGGCGGCGCGGCCTACTCGCCGGCGCTGACCGACTTCGTGTTCATGGTCCGCGAGACCTCGCAGATGTTCATCACCGGGCCGGACGTGGTCCGCGCGGTGACCGGCGAGGAGATCACCCAGAACGGCCTGGGCGGCGCGGACGTGCACTCCGGCACCTCCGGGGTGTCCCACTTCGCGTACGACGACGAGCAGAGCTGCCTGGAGGACGTCCGCTTCCTGCTGTCGCTGCTGCCGTCCAACAACCGCGAGCTCGCGCCGACCGCGAAGAGCGGGGACCCGGCCGACCGGCGCACCGACGCGCTGCTCGACCTCGTCCCGGACGACCCGAGCCGGGTCTACGACATCCGCGGCGTCATCGAGGAGATCGTCGACGACGGCGACTTCTTCGAGATCCACCCCGCCTGGGCGACGAACATCGTCTGCGCGCTCGCCCGCCTCGACGGCGAGGTGATCGGCATCGTCGCCAACCAGCCGGCCTCCTACGCGGGCGTGCTCGACATCGAGGCCAGCGAGAAGGCCGCCCGGTTCGTGCAGTTCTGCGACGCCTTCAACATCCCGCTCGTCACGCTCGTCGACGTCCCCGGCTTCCTGCCCGGCGTCGACCAGGAGCACAACGGCATCATCCGGCGCGGCGCCAAGCTGCTGTACGCGTACTGCAACGCGACCGTGCCGCGGATCTCGCTGGTGCTGCGCAAGGCCTACGGCGGCGCGTACATCGTGATGGACTCCCGCTCGATCGGGACGGACCTCGCGCTGGCCTGGCCGGGCAACGAGATCGCGGTGATGGGCGCGGAGGGCGCGGCCAACGTCATCTTCCGCCGGGAGATCAACGCCGCCGCCGAGCCCGAGGCCGTCCGGCAGCAGAAGATCAAGGAGTACCAGGCCGAGCTGATGCACCCCTACTACGCCGCCGAGCGCGGCCTGGTGGACGACGTCATCGACCCGGCCGAGACCCGGCAGATCCTGGCCAGGTCGCTGGCCATGCTGCGCACCAAGCACGCCGACATGCCGTGCCGCAAGCACGGCAACCCGCCGCAGTGACGGGGGCGGCCGTGGACCCGGCGGCTGTCATCCGCGTCGAGCACGGAAACCCCGACGCCGAGGAGCTGGCCGTGATCACCGCGGTCCTGCTGGCGCGGGCCGCCGCGGCCGGCCGGGCCGGCGCGCCGGCGCACCGGCGCGCGACGGCCGGCTGGCGCCAGCTGGAGCGCGTCCTGCGCCCGCGCGACCCCCGCGGCTGGCGCGCCCCGCACGTCGCCGCCACCACGAGGACCGGAGAACTGGCGCGAACCTGAGAACCGCCGCTCCGCGGACGGTTACCGCCCCCGACAGGCAGGACCAGCAGATGACCCTGACAGACGACGAGCTCCTCGCGATGCGCGACGGGCTCCGGGTACTGACCGACCGGGCCGAGATCAGCGATCTCATCGACCGCTACGTCATCGCCCTCGACACCCAGGACGACTACGGCTACGACGACTACTGGCCGGTGCCGATCTTCAGTGAGGACGCCGTCCTGGAGTTCCCGATCGGCAACTTCGCCGGCCTGGACGGGCTCGCCCGGTTCCACTTCGAGGCCAAGGCCAAGTTCGACCGGACGCACCACCTCAGCACGAACTACGCGATCAGCCTGAACGGCGACCGCGCGATCATCCGGGTGCACCTGGTCGCCGCCCACGTGCACCGGGCCGACGGCCCGGACCCGGGCGGCCGCTTCGACATCGGCGGCTACTGCGAGGGCGAGGCGGTCCGCACCGAGGAGGGCTGGCGGCTGCGGCGCTGGAAGTTCAACCTGATGTGGTCCGAGGGCATGGGCCCGGCCCGCCGGCCGGCCCGCGACCGGACGCTCGCGATGAGCTGACGCCCCCGGCACCGGGCCGCCGCAGCAGAGCGACGGTCCGCCGGGTGACCGGCGGACCGTCGGGGTGGTGGCAGGAGCTCCGGTCATCCCGGGAACGCCTCCGGGGATGCCGGTCCGGTTGCGAGGCCGGCTGCCGGGCCGGAGCCCGGTGAGGCCAGGGCGAACAGTTCGTCCAGGTCGTACTCCGCACGCTGCGGTCCGCCATATCTGTTGATCTTCCCGCGGCTGGCCCACTTCCTGATCGTCGCCTCGGAGACCCCCATCGCGAGGGCGGCGAGCTCGGTGGGCACCGTCCGCCGCTTCGTCCCGGGGGTCACCGCTGCACCGCCCCGGGGTACAGGTCGGCCGACGCCGTGCCGGTGCCGGCCGGGGCGCAGTGCTGGAGGCGCCCGGCGATCAGCAGCCACTGCTGCGGGGGCAGGAAGTGCCCCGACTCGCAGGCGACATGGCCGGGCGGCGACTCGTGGTCGTCCGCCCGGCGCAGCACGGCGTGCAGGGTGCTCGCGCAGCCGGGCTGCGGGCAGCTGCCGACCGGACGGCGCTGCGCGGGGCCGGGCCCGAACATCCGGGCGGTGGCCTCCAGCAGCCTGGCCACCTCCTCGTCGAACTCGGCCGCCGCCGGGTGCGCCGCCAGCCAGTCCAGGTGCCGGACGAGGAAGCGCACCAGGCTCCGGACGTCCCGCTCGACGCCCGGAGCGCCCGCCCGCGAGCGCCGGCCGGGGGCCCGGCGCTCCTCGACGACCAGGCCGGCCCAGGACGCGAGCACGTCCGTCAGCTCGGACCGGATCGCCATGACCTTCTCGTCCAGCACGATGCCGGTCGCGGCCCGGCTGCCGCTGACCCGCTCGCGCAGGTTCACCGGCGCGCCGGAGGCCATCGTCCGCTCGCTCTCCTCGTACGCCTCGCGCAGCCCCCGCAGGTCGGCCCGCAGGCGCTCCAGCGCGGACGAGCACAGCCGCAGGCCGTCCACCGCTCCGTGCCCGCGTGGGCGGCCGGTGCTCCGCCCGTGGCCGCAGCGCGAGGCGGCGCAGTCCAGCCGGGCGGGCGCCGGGCGCCTGCTCTCGTGCTGCGGGCCGTGCGGCGCCCCGGGGGAGGCGACCTGCCGGCGGATCGCGCACACCGTCGCGACCGACAGCCCGGTGGTCGAGGCGACCGCCCGGTCCGGCCACTCGGGGTGGGAGCGGACGATGCGCTCGGCCGCGGTGATCCGGTCCGCCGAGGTCAGCGGGAGACCGTGTCTCGCGTTGACCTCGACGGCGAGTATGAAGGCGTCCTGCGCCGTCCCCCGGAAGAACCGGACGGGCACCTGCTTGCGGCCGCGCAGGACGGTCGCTCTGACCCGGTGCGTACCGTCGATCACCCGCATCGTCGCGCGGTGGACGATGACCGGCGGGAACATCGCGTCCGAGGCGGCGAGGGCGCGGACGTGCTCGGGGTTCTCCCTGGCCCGGGGCGAGTCGGCCGGCAGCAGCAGGCTGACCGGTACGACCTCGACGGGGGAGAGGTGCCGGCGCAGCCTGTTCCAGGCGGTGTCCGCGTCCGGCGCGAGACCGGAGGCGCCTGTCACGGACAGCTGTGCGGAAACGGTGTCGACGCTGACTGTCACTGGCCTGCTCCTTCGGGCGCTCGGCGGGTCTGCCTTCCCTGGGTGTGCAACCGTGGCGTGGGCACGGGCTGACACGAGATCACGTCATCCTCCATGCTGACTGGTGCTTTCTCGGCGGCGGAGCGACGAGGAGGCCCCCGTCCGGTGCGGTGGTTCCGGCACGGCCGCGGGGCGGTGCCGCACAACGGTGGTGCCGGGCGGGGCGGTCGGTCACGGCGCTCTTCGTGGGAGGCCTCGTTCGTGGTTCGAGAATACCTTCCCGAAGGTATTTTGTGAACCCGATACCGGCGCGGCGAGTCGCCCCGAGGGGCGCGCGCAGAAGTCGTTGCTGCATCTGCCTCTTTGGAAGCATGCGAAGCGGTTCAAAAAAATCCTGCATGAAGGTATCTTTAGGCTGGGGCAGCAGCCCCGGCACGACACACCCGACGACGCCCCCAAGGACGCCAACCCCTAGAAAAGGGACGAACCATGACGCGAAAGCAGGCGCGGTCCATCCAGACCTACGAACGAGTCCTGGACGCCGCTGCCGCCGAGTTCGCTCAGCACGGCTACCCGAGCACCAACCTCCAGAACGTGGTGGCCCGGACGGGTCTCACCAAGGGTGCGCTGTACGGCCACTTCTCGTCGAAGGAACAGCTGGCCGCGGTGCTGGTCAGCCAGTTCGACGAAGCCGTCCAGGCACTCGTCAGCGCGGTCGAGACCTCGGGCGCGCCGGCCCTGGGGCAGCTGCGCACCCTCACCTGCTCGCTGGCCGAGGAGCTCCACTCCGACATCCGGATCAGTGCGGCGCTGCGCCTGGTGGTGGACGAGGCGCAGGCCAGCGTCCAGCCGCCGGCCGCCCTCACGGAACTCCGCGCGCACGTCCTCGCCCTGGTCCACCAGGCCCAGAAGGAGGAGGACATAGAACCGGAACTGCCCGCCGAGCCGGTGGCCGACCTGGTGATCGCCGTACTCTTCGGCGCCCACTACATGGCACCCGCCACCGACGGGAAGGACCTGCCCAGCCGGGTCCGGGACATGTGGACCATCCTGGAACCCACGCTCCGGGGGCGCTGAGCACCGGCGCTCGGGGGACGCCGGTGCCCGCAGACCGGGCCGGAAGCACGGCCACGAGGCATACCGACGGGGCCGGTGACATGACGTCACCGGCCCCGTCAGCCGTTTCGGCGGGGCGGGATCAGACCGCTCCCCGATCGCCGGTCGGTCCCAGCACGGGCCAGCCGCGCAGCCCGGCCTCCTGGGCGAGCCCGGTGTGCCCGCCGACCACCACCGGGTGGCCGACCTCCAGCAGCATCGGCAGGTCGCTCAGGTCGTCGCCGTAGGCGAAGCAGTCGGCGGGCCCCACCGACCGGGCCGCCATGACGTACGCGGCGGCCTCGGCCTTGGCCGGGCCGATCAGCGGCTGCTCCACCTCGCCGCTGAGGACCCCGCCGCAGTCCACCTTCAGGCTGGTGCAGACGACCATCCCCGCACCCAGGTCCCGGAGCAGCGGATCCAGCAGCGCGTGGAACGACCCGGAGACCAGGACGACGGTGTCCCCGGCCGCCCGGTGCCGGGCCAGCGCGTCGACGCCCGCCTGGACGAACGCTCCGGGCCGGTCGCGGAAACCGGCGTACCAGTCCAGGCCCGCCCGGCGGAGCCGGTCCGGCCGGACCCCGGCGAACAGCCGGTAGTACGCGCGGTTGAGCTCGGCGCGCGGCAGGCCGCTGCGGAGCAGGGTGTCCACGCTCCCCGGCTCGCGCCGGGTGCCCGGGTCGGCGGGCGGCAGCGAGGTCCAGTGCTGCCAGAAGTCCACCATGGTCTTGCAGCCCACCAGGGTCTCGTCGACGTCGAAGAAGGCGATCCGCCCGCCGGGCGGCGTCGTCATGCCCGGCCCTCGCCCGGGCCGCCGCAGCCCGCCCGGGCGCCCGCCGCGGCGAACGCCGCCGGCGCGTAGGCCGCGGCCGCCGACTCCAGGTCCAGCGCCACATGCCCCGCCGCCGCGGTGACGTCCCGCCATCTGCGTTGCAGCGGGTGCTCCTCGGACTGACAACGGGCCCCGGCCGTCTGGAACAGGCGCGCTACCGAGGTCGTGCACAGCCCCGCCGCGACCGCCAGGTCGCGCTGGTTCTCCGCGGCGGCCGGCAGCGGCGCGGCGCCGGCCTGGTCAGGCCGGTACGCGGCGGTGTCCGCCCGCTCGGCCGCGTGGCACAGCAGCAGCTCCGCGGCGTGCAGTTGGGCCGACACCTCGGCCAGCACCTGCTGCACGGCGGGGGAGTCGCAGGCCGGCCGGCCGTCCGGGCGGTGCTTGGCCGCCATCACCGTCGTCCAGTCCCGCAGGGCGCCCCTGGCCGCCCCCAGGACCGGCGCGGCGAACTGCAGCGGAGCCGTCAACTGGAAGGGCACCGCGTGGCAGTGCGCGTCGCCCGGTCTGGACCGGCCCAGCTCGCCGATCGTGAACGTCCGGTACTCCGGTACGAACACGTCCCCGAGCGCCACCGTGTTGCTGCCGGTGCCGCGCAGGCCCGAGTTGCGCCAGGTGTCCAGGATCTCCACGGCGGCGGCCGGTACCGCGAACAGCCGCTGGCCCGGCCCCCGGCCCCCGGCGGACGGGCCCGCCAGCAGCACCCAGTCGGCGTGGTCGATCCCGCTGACGAGGAACCAGGTCCCGTTCAGCCACCAGCCGTTGCCCTCGGCTACCGCCTCGGCGGCCGGCGGCGCGAGCGCGGCCGCGATCCGGACGTCGGGCGAGGCGCCCCAGACCTCCTGCTGGCCCCGCTCCGGCAGGTAGGCCGCCAGCCGGCCGTGCGCCGCGAACAGCGAGGCGCACCACGCCGTCGAGGCGCAGGCCTCGGCCAGGCGGGCCACGGTGTCCGCGAGCGGGCGGAACAGCCCGGCCGTCCCGCCCCACCGGCGGGGTACGAAGTGGCGGGCGAACCCGGCCGCCGAGATCTCCGCCGCGAGGGCGGGCGTCAGTGCGCGCCGGTGGTCGAGCAGGGCCGTCGTGCGGCCGGCGAGCGGGAGCAGGTCGTCCAGTACGGGGGCGGGGCGCACGGTGAGCCGAGGTTCCGTCAGCACGTCACGCCCTCCGGCTCCTTGGCGACCGCGAGGGAGCTGGCGTGGCCGGCCGGTGCCATCGCGTGTAACCGGGCGGAGGCGAGGATCCGGCCGTCCTGGACGGCCGTGGCGAGCACGCTGCGATCGGGGCCGGCGGGCTCCAGGACGGTCTCGACGGACACCGGGAGGTCGAGCTCGCCGAAGGCGCTGAACCTGATGGTGACGAGGGCGGGCGACCAGCCGTCCGGACTGGTCGAACACCCCCCGTCGGCCGTCGCGGTCAGCCGGGCCGCCTGCCGGAAGGCCTCCAGCAGCACCATGCCGGGGATGTGGTCCGAGCCGTGGTCGAACAGCACCGGGTGGCTGCGGTCCATCCGCAGCTGCCAGCGGTTCGGCGCGGCCCGGCGGCCGGCCGCGAGCAGGACGTCCTGCGCGGTGCGGTAGCCGACGGCCGCCGCCGGCAGCGGCGGGGTGGCGTCGTGGAACACGGCCTCCGGCCGCCGGCCGCGCCGGTGCCGCAGCGCCCCGTACCGGCGCGGGTGCATCGCCTCCCAGCTCACCGCGACCCGGCCGCAGCGCACGCCGGCCACGTGGATCTCGGCCTCCAGGTGCATCTTGAACCGCCCGGGGGCGGCCCGTTCGAGCACGCAGACCGTGTCGAGGACCAGCGGGAGCGGCCCCGGGCCGGCCGGCAGGCCCCCGGGTGCGACGGCGAGCTCCAGGTCGAACATGACGAACGGGAAGTCCTCGGGTATGCCGTGGAAGCGGTGCGACAGGAGGATCGCGGTCTGCCGGACGGTCTCGGCCAGCAGCAGTGGGTCACTTGACGACGCGTCAGCACGGTGGCGCAGGAGGTGGTTGCGCGACCACAGCGCGGCGACGGCGAAACGGTCGGTGTCGAGTCTGCGGGCGTCGGTGAGCAGTACTTCCGTCGCCGATGCCTTGTGGACGGCCTCCCGTGCGACGCGGCGGCCGAAGGACAGGCCCCAACTGTCGGCCCAGGTGGAGGATGTGCCGATCGGGTGTTGCGAACCATCTGCGGGCAAGATTGTGAACACGAACGGACTCCTTTGCGGTGACATTCGTGGAGCATCAGGCCGGAAGCTCGCGGACCGGGCGGCTGTGCCGCCCGTCCGAACACTGATGTGGTGTGTGTGGTGTGTGTGGTGCGCCGACCCGGGACCGGCTGCGGGTTCATGGTCGGCAGAGGTGCTACGGCAGGCTGCCGGCTGCGCGTGCGTTGCGGTGCTTGCGCGGTGCCTTGCGGTGCGGTGCTCTGTGGTACGTCGGCACGCCCCCCTGACATGCCGAGCCCTTGTCGTCACGAGTAGGTTGCACTGGTGAGCGAGGTCCCGTTTCGAAAATATACCCACCCGAAGGTATATTGCAATCAGTACGGCAGGCCTTGACCCCACAGCGGCACTCCATGGCACCCCACCTGGCGCACACGGTACGACCGAGAGGCAGAGCACACGTGTCCAAGCAACCTCCTGTAGTCGGCTGGGAACCCACCTCCCCCAGGACGGGCCAAGGCCCCGAGCTGCACCAGGACCGGGCGTTGCGCACCCGGGCACTCGTGCTGAACTGCGCCGCCGAGATCTTCGCGGACAAGGGATACCGCGGCACGTCCATCCAGGACGTCGCCGCCAAGGCCGGCATGACCAAGGGCGCGGTCTACTTCCACTTCCCCAGCAAGGACATCCTCACCGTCGCGGTCGTCGAGGAGCACTACACCCGCTGGCCGGTGATGCTGGAGAGCGTCCGCGCCAGGAACCTCTCCCCGCTGGACAGCGTCGTCGCCCTGCTCGACCTCGTCGCCGAGGCCTTCCACACCGACGTGGTCGTCCGCGGCGGCGCCCGCCTGCAGATCGAGCACGCCCTCATCGGCCTGCCCCTGCCGACGCCCTACGTCGGCTGGATCAACCTGCTGACCCAGCTCCTGGAGGAGGCCGAAGCGGCCGGCCAGCTCCGGGCCGGCGTCACCCCCGGGGCGGCCGCCCGGGTCATCGTCGGCGCGTTCTTCGGCATGCAGCACGTCTCCGAGACGGTCAGCCAGCGGGCCGACCTCCCGGCCCGCTGGAGCGAGATGCGCGAGTTGCTGTTCCACTCGATCCGCGCCTGAGCCCCGTCCCCTCCTCACGGGCGCCGCACACCCCGCGCCGGGCCGCCCCGGCGGACGTCGGCGGCGACCCGCGAGGCGAGGTGCGCGGCGAGCGGGTACGCCGTCTCGGCCGGGATCACCGCGTCCGCCGCCTCCGGCCGTCCCGCCCGCACCAGCGCGCGGGCCTCGTGGGCCAGCGGTGACATCGGTGAGTCCGCGGATCCACTCGTCCGCGTAGCGGTCCACCGCCTCGCCGGACAGGCCCAGTTGGAGCGCGCGGTGGGGCAGCGCGGCGAGCGTCGTGGAGCGCTCCGGGGCCCACTGGACGCGCACCGGGCCCGCCGCGAGCGCCGCCTCGGCGATGTCGGCGGGGTACGCCTGGTGGACGACGAGAGCGTGCCCGTCGTGCGCGGCGCGGATCTGCCGTGGCAGGGGCTGGACGGTCATCGGTGACTCCTCGTCGGCGGTCGGGGCGCCGCCCCGGGCCGGCCGCCCGGAGCACTGCTCTTCGTCCACCGGTCTACCGCCCTACCGTTACCGGGCGAAGTCCGGGGCGGAGGCGATCAGAAAACCGAGCCGTGTACGGCTGGTGCTGCCGAGGCGGGCGGACAGCCCGGCGATGTGGGACCGGCAGGTCCGCGCACTCATCCCCGGCCGCCGGGCGATGGCCTCGTCCGTCATCCCGTACGAGATCGTGGCCCGGAAGCTGCCCGGAGGGCTGCGGCTCCTCTTCGTCGAGGGCTACCGGCCCCGGCGCTGCAACGGCGCCACATCGAGGAGTACGCGGGCACGCTGCGGGCCGGGAACCCCGGGCTGCCGCCGCCCCACTGCCTAGACTGCGGGAGAGCCGCAGCGCGCGGCGAAGGAGGAGGCTCGGATGCACGGCGACCAGGGCCACCGCGACCAGGGCTACCACGGCCACCGGCAGGCCGGGGCGGGCGCATGACCGGGCACGCGACCACCGCCCCCGCCATCCGCGCCAACGTCCCCGGGTCCTTCGCCTGGGGCGTCTTCCACGAGCGGCACCCCGGGCTCGTCCGGCAGGTGCTCGACGCCCTGCCGTACGGCCCCGCCGAGCGGGCCGCGGTCGGGCGGCTGCTCACCGAGAGCACCACCGGCGTCCTGGAGCCGCTCGGCGACGACGCCCACGATTACGAGCAGTGGCTGGAGTGGGGCCGGGGTCTGTGGGGCCTGCCCTGGGGCGAAGCCCCGTTCCTGTGGGCGGAGAGCTACTTCTACCGCCGCCTCCTCGACGCCACCGGCTACTTCCGGCCCGGCGCCTGGCAGGGCGTCGACCCGTTCGCGCCCTTCAAGGACGCCGAGCTGGCCGGCCCCGCCGTCGACGAGGAACTCGCCGCCCTCCGCGACCTGTCCGCCCTGCCCGCGACGCAACGGGCGGACGCACTGCTGTCGTCCGCGCTCTGGGGCAACCGGGCGGACCTCAGCTTCCGGATCACCGCCTCGGCGCAGGAGGCCCGGGCACCGGGCCTGGTCGCGGACGACAGCCCGCTCCTCTGGTCGGCCCTCGCGGCTGCGGACGGCCCCCGGGTCTGCCTGGTCGCGGACAACGCCGGCCGGGAGCTGCTGCCCGACCTCGTCCTGGTCGACCACCTGCTCGCCGAGGGGCAGGCCCGCGAAGTCGTCCTGTACGTCAAGCCCCAGCCGTACTTCGTCTCGGACGCGACCATGACGGACGTCCTCGCGGCCGTCGAGCGCCTGCGCACCTCGGCCGGGCCGGCGGCGCGGCTGACCGGCCGCCGGCTGCGGCAGGCCATGCACGACGGCCGGCTCGTCGTCCGCACGCACCCGTTCTTCTGCGCGCCGCTTCCCTACCAGGACCTGCCGGCCGACCTGCGGGCGGAGCTCTCCGGCGCCGCGCTGACCATCCTGAAGGGCGATCTCAACTACCGCCGGCTCGTCGGCGACCGGCACTGGCCCGCCACCACCCCGTTCGGCCGGGCGGCCGGCCACTTCCCCACCCCGGTGGCGGCGCTGCGCACCCTGAAGTCGGACGTCGTCGTCGGCCTCGACGGCCGGACGGCGGCCGGCCTGGACGCCGGCGGGGAGCCCTGGCGCACCAGCGGCAGGCACGCCCTCATCCAGGTCCACACCGGCGGCTAGCGGGCGGCCGGGACCGACGCGGTCTTCCCCGTGCTGATCAGCGCACAGGTCGACCCGGCCGCCGTCGCCTGGGCGCAGGAGAAGCAGCGCGCCCGGTTCGCCTGCGTGGCGCGCCCCGTCGTCGTCGACACCGCACGGCACCGGGTCGGACTCTGCCGGGGAAGGCCCGCCGTGGGGTGGATCTACGCGTCCCACCTGATCAGGAAGTCCGCCGGCTACTTCCCGCCGGAGAACTGACGTCGAGTTCGGGCAGCAGGAGGCCGGGGTCGCCGGCGACGACGCCGGTGAAGCGGTGCGGGGCGAGGAAGCGGGCGGCGGCGTCGCGGACGGCGTCCGGGGTGACGGTGCGCAGCCGGTGCAGGTGGCCGGGCAGCCAGTCGGGGCCGAGGCCGGCGGAGGCGAGGGTGAGGAGGAGGTGGGCGAGGCCGCGCTGGCCGGACAGCAGCAGGGCGGTGATCCCCACGGCGTAGGAGCGGGCGGCGGTGACCTCGTCGTCCGTGGGCGGGTCCGTCCCGGCGATGCGGACGAGTTCGGCGCGGGCCGCCCGGAGCGCCGCGCCGGCGGTGCGGGTGCCGGTCTCGAACCCGACGACGGTCAGGGCGGTGCCGGCGGCGTGCTCCTCGATCGCGGACCGGGCGGCGTAGACGTAGCCGAGGTTCTCCCGCAGCTCCGTCACCAGGCGTGAGGAGAAGTACCCGCCCAGCACCAGGTTGGCGACCAGCAGGGCCTCGTAGCCGGCGTCGGTGCGGGGCAGCGCGGCCGCCGCGAGCCGGATCTGCGCCTGCCCGGCGCCGGGTCGCGGCAGGAGGTCGATCTCGCGGCCCTCGACGGGGCCGGGCGCGGTGGGAGCGGTCACGGTGCGCTCGGAGCGCCACCCGGCGAGGGCCCCGCACACCAGGTCCGCCGTGGCCTGCGGCTCCGCGCAGCCGACGAGGACGAGCGTGGCGCCGCGCGGCACGAGCCGCTCGCGGGCCAACCGCCGTACGGCGTCGGCGTCGGCGAGAGCCACGAGCGCCGCCTCGGGGGTCTCCCGGCCGAGCGGGTGGTCGCCGTAGCAGCGCCGCAGCAGCGCCTCGCGGACGGCGGTCTTCGGCAGCCGCCGGGCCACCTCGATGCGCTGCCGGAGCCGGGAGCGCTCCCGGTCGACGTCCGCCGGCTCGAAGGCCGGGTCGGTGAGGCAGTCGGCGAGGACGTCGAGCAGGCGCGGCAGCCCGTCCGCCAGGGCGCTGCCGGCCAGTACGAAGCGCTCGGGGTCGACGCGGACGGTGAGCTGCCCCCCGACGTCGGCCAGCCGGTCGTCGAGGGCGGCGCGGCCGTGGGCGCCGGCGCCGCCGAGCAGGGTGGCGGCGAGGAGTTCGGCGGTGGCGCCGACCGGGGCCGGCCCGCCGTCGAAGGGGATCAGCAGACGCAGTTCCACCAGGGGTACGGCGGAGCTGCGGGCCGCCACGACGCGCAGCCCGTTGTCCATCAAGGCGGTGACGACGTCCAGCGGCGGCGCCGGACGCGGGGCGGACAGCGGGGGCAGCGTGCGGTGGGGCCCGGCGGCGGCCCGGCCGAGGGCTGTGGGGGCGGTCATCGGGTGTCTCCCGGGGTGGGTGCCGGTACGAGCAGGACGCTGCGGCGCGGCTGCCGGGCCAGCTCCGCGGCGGCGGCGGACACCGCCGCCGGGGTGATCCGGCGGATCCGCCCGGGCAGGCCGGCGACCAGGCCGGCGTCGCCGTGGTGCAGCTCGAACCTGCCGTACAGCTGGGCCCGTGAGCCGAGCTGGTCGAGGCGGCGGTGGTGCCCGACCGCCATCCGGGCGGTGGCGCGCACCAGCGCCGCCGGGTCGGGGCCGTGCTCCGCCAGGGTGCGCAGGCCGTCCCGGGCGGCGTCGGCCACGGCCTTCGCGGAGTCCGGCGAGGGCATCATGGCGCGGACCACGAAGACGTCGGGGTCCCGCGCCTCCAGCGGGACGCCGGTGAGCCCGGCGCCCGCGTGGACGCTGATGGCGGTGCCCGCGTCGCGGACGGCGCTGCGGTGCAGCAGCGAGGTCTCACCGTCGCCGAGCAGGGCGCCGACCACCGTGGCCGCCAGGTAGCGGTCGGTGTCGGCGACCGGGTCGGGCAGCCGGAGCCCGATGGCCAGGGCGGACATGGGCAGGCCGGGCACGAGGTGTTCGTCCTGCCGGTCCTCGGTGGGCCAGGGCTCGGCCAGCGGGGCGCGGACGGGCACCGGGCGCGGCGGCACGCCGTCGAAGTGACGCCGGACCAGCTCCGCGCAGGCGGCCGGGTCGATGTCGCCGCAGACGGTGAGCACGGCGTTGCCGGGCGCGTAGTAGGCGTCGAAGAAGGCGGTGCAGTCGGCGAGTGTGCTCGACTCCAGGTCGGCGAGGTCGCCGTAGCCGTTGTGGGTGTTGGCGAAGGTGCCGAACAGCGCGGGCGGCAGCGGGATCCAGGGGAAGCCGCCGTAGGGAGGGGAGGTGATGTTGCGCAGGATCTCCGCCTTGACGACCGCGAGTTGGAGCGCGAGCGTCTCCGCGGTGATCCGGGGGGCCCGCATCCGGTCGGCCTCCAGGAACAGCACCCGCTCCAGGGCCTCGGCCGGCACGACCTGGTGGTAGGCGGTGTGGTCGCGGTAGGTGACGCCGTTGAACGTCCCGCCGGCCGCCTGCACATGGCGCCCGTGCATGCCCTGGCCGACCTGTTCGCTGCCCTCGAACATCAGGTGCTCGAAGAGGTGGGCGAAGCCGCTGCGCCCGGCCGGTTCGGAGCGGAAGCCGACGTCGTAGTGGACGGCCACGCAGACCCCGGCCGCGCTCCGGTCCTCGGCGAGGACGACGCGCAGCCCGTTGTCCAGCCGCAGCCGTTCGATGCCCGCGAGCGGCGGTGCCGAGTCCGTCGTCGGGCGGCTCACCGGGCGGTGTCCTGCATGGCGCGGACGGCCAGCCGGCCGGAGACCAGCACGAGGAGTACGGCGAGGCCCGCTCCCAGCAGGACGGTGCCGCTCGCGACGTCCCCGGCGAACAGGTGCCGCTCCGCCTCGACGATGTGCGTGAGCGGGTTGGCCTTGGACAGGTACGCCAGCCAGGTCGGGGCCAGCGACATCGGCAGCAGGATGCCGGAGAGCAGCAGGACGGGCAGGCCGACGGCGTTCAGCACCCCGCTGAACGCCTCCTCCTGGCGCAGCCGCAGCGCGAGGCCGTACGACAGCCCGGACATGCCGGCCGCGAGCACCCCGACCAGCAGGACGGCGAGCAGGACCCCGCCGAGCGGCGCCCGCAGGCCGGCGGCGACCGCGCCGAGCACCAGGACGGTGGCCTGGGTGAGCATCACCAGGATGTCCCGGGCGACCCGGCCGGCCAGCAGGGCGGTCTTGCTCGCGGGGGTGATGCGCAGCCGGTCCAGGACCCCGGAGCGCCGCTCGGAGAGGATGCCCATCCCCACGAAGATGCAGCTGAACATGGCCTGCTGGACGAGGAGTCCGGGAACGAAGACGCTCCAGGAGTTCTGCGCGCGAAATCCCGGCCCGGCGGACAGCTTCACCAGCAGCGGCCCGAACAGCAGCAGGTACAGCACGGGCTGGATCAGCCCGACGGCGACCCAGACGGGGTTGCGCAGCGTGTAGTTGACGGATCGCTGGAAGATGGTCAGCGAGTCGCGGATCGTTTTCACCGTTCCTCCAGGGCGGGCTCGGGCGCGGGCTCGGTCGGCGGGGCAGCGGGAAGGCCGCCGTCGTCGCCGACCGAACGCCCGGTGAGTGCGAGGAACACGTCGTCCAGCGAGGGCCGCTTGACCGTGACGGAGGTCAGTTCGACGCCGTCGCGGTCGAGTTCGCGCAGCAGGTCGGCGAGCACCCGCCGGGCCTCCACCACGCGGAACTGGACGGTGCCGGCGGCCGTGTCCAGGCGTCCCTCGGGGACGACCCGGGCGACCGCCCGCGCGGCGTCGCCGACCTGGTCGGTGGTGAGGACGACGGTGTCGCCGGTGGAGGCGTCCTTCAGGGCTTCGGGTGTGTCGTCGGCGATGATCCGGCCCCGGTCGACGATGGCGATGCGGTCGCAGACCTGGTCGGCCTCGTCCAGGTGGTGCGTGGTGAGGAGGACCGTGACGCCGTGCTCGGCGCGCAACTCCCGGACGTGGTCCCACAGTGCGGCGCGGCTCTGCGGGTCGAGCCCGGCGGTGGGCTCGTCGAGAAAGAGCACCTTGGGCCGGGCGACCAGGCCCAGCGCGATGTCGACGCGTCGTTGCTGACCGCCGGAGAGGTTCTTGGCGAGGCGGGTCTCCAGCCCCTCCAGTCCGAAGTCCGCGCACAGCCGGGCGGCGCGCTCGGCGGCCGCGCGCTTGTCGAGGCCGTGCAGCCGGGCCTGGGTGCGCAGTTCGTCGATGACCCGGTGGTCGGCGCCGGCCGACCCGCCCTGGCCGACCAGACCGATCCGCCGCCGGACCTCCTCCCGCTGCGTCACGACGTCGAAGCCGGCGATCCGGGCGCTGCCCGCGCTCGGGTCGAGCAGGGTGGTGAGCATTCTGATGGTGGTGGTCTTGCCGGCGCCGTTGGGGCCGAGCAGACCGACGACCTGCCCGGCGCCGATCTCCAGGTCGATGCCCCGGACCGCCTCGACGTCGCCCGACCTCGCTCTGAAGGAGCGGGCGAGTCCGCGGGTGACGATCATCCGCGCACCCGCCCCTCGTGGCCCTCGGTCATAGTGCCCCTTCCCTTTTCGGCGTACGTCCCTGCGCGCCGCGCATTCGCCGCACACAGGGCGTTGAAGCGGCGGCGCGAAGAGCGACGATGTCGAAAGCCGGCGCACCGGTCCAGTGGTTCCGGGGCACCCGCGGCGCATTGGCACCAAGCTGCAGCGGGCGGCCCGCAGGTCGCACTTTGCTGCCGCGAAGCCGCCCTTGCCGTGGTCCGGCGCGGCCGACCACGATGGGCACCGCCGGAATCGGGGGTCGGTGGAATTCGCCCCGCTGAGCACGACGGGTTCCGTCCAACGCGCTTCGGGCGACCGGGTGCCCCCTTTCCCCGACGGACGGCGACGCATGGGAAGCGGCCGGTGACTCCACCGGCCGCAGGACTCACGGAAGGAAATTCAGATGAGCCGGACCGCAGTCGAGTTCGCCGCGTTCGACATCGAGGACCTGCAGGTCCTCGACCTCAACGACGCGGTTGCCCTGCCGGAGATGGGTGCGTCGATCATCATCAACAGCTTCGTGGACGACGTCGACGGCATGGTCGACGAGACCCAGATGTCGATGGTCGACACCGTCTCCATCTCCTCCTCCTCGTCCTGCTGCTGCTGCTGATCCGGTAGCCCCGTGGCACGGCCGGTCCGGTCCTCAGACCCGGGCCGCAGCACCGCGCCGACCTGGACGTCGGCGTCTTCCAGAACGATCACCGCAGCGGGGGGACCACGTCCCAGCGTGGGCCCCCCGTGCCATCCCGGAGGAGTCTCGCGTGGATCTGCCCGGCCGGCCCGGCGTCATCCGGATCTACGACCACTCGCCTGACCCGCGTCCGCTGCTGCGGGTGCTGGCGGGGCCGCTGCGGGAGTTGAAGGCCGAGCAGTGGGTGCCGCTGGTACACGTCCGGCGCGGCTGGCTCGGCGGCTCCCATCTCCGGGTGGTGCTGCGGCCGTTGCAGAGCAACACCCTGCGTACGGACGACTTCGCCGCGCTCGCCGCCGAGGCGGCGGGCGCCCTGCCGGCCGCCCCGCCGGACGAGGCCGCGTACCTGGCCCGGGCCGCCGAGCTCGGCCGCTGGGAGAACGTGAGCCCGCCGTTCCCGTCCCTGCGGCCGCAGGGGCACGTCGAGGTGTCCGACGAGGACCCGCACCCGGGCTGGGCCCCGGCCCTCGTCCAGGCCCGCGACCAGTTGTCGGCGCACCTGCTGGAGCCGGTGCTGGGCAGCGTGGCACTCGACGGCGCCGACGTGCTCCGGCACCTGGCCCGCGTGCTGGCGCTGCTGGCCCGCTCCCATCCGTACGGCCTCGGAATAGGCACGCTGCCCTACCGCTCGCACGTGGAGGGCGTGATGTCCGCCGTCGGTGCGCGCACCGACCTGCGTGCGGTGTTCCGGTCCCGGTACGCGCAGGACGCCGCGTTCTTCGCCTCGGCCGTGGCGGGCGAGCGCCCGGACGGCGAGGCCGGGGCCATCGACGCCTGGCGGCTCGGCTTCGCCCGCTGCTGGGGCACCGCCGAGGCGATGACCGCCTCGGGCATGGTGGACGAGGCAGTCCTGGAAGCGGTCGGGGCGGTCACCGCGCCGACGGACGACCGCCCGGTGTCGAGCCCGTTCCACACCGCCGCCCACCACTCGGGCCTCACCGCGCAGGAGCCGTACTGGCAGATCGCGCACCGCCTCGTCCTCAACACCCTGTACACCGCGCTCACCTGTTTCGGCATCAGTCCGATGCAGCGCTACTACCTGTGCTTCGGGCTGAGCGAGGCCGCCGACGAACTGCTCGGCGAGAGCTGGCTGGAGCGCCTCGCCGGCTTCGCCGTCCGGGAGCTCCCGGACCACGTCAGGACGGCCGCCGAGGCCGCGTCCGGACGGTAGGGCGCGCCCGGTGGGCACGCCCCCGACCTTTCACCATTGGAGAACCATGCGATTCGGCGTGTCGTTCCTGCCCGATTCCTCCCCCGCCACGAAGTCCGCCGTCGACTACTTCGACGAGGTCCTGCAGATGTCCCGGCTCGCCGACGAGGCCGGTCTGGACTACGTGAAGATGACCGAGCACTACCTGAACCCGTACGGCGGCTACTGTCCCAGCCCGCTGACCTTCCTGGCCGCCGTCGCCGCGCAGACCCGCTCGATCAGGCTGATGACCGGCTGTGTGTTGCCGGTCTTCCACCACCCGGTCCAACTGGCCTCGGACATCGCGATGGTGGACGCGCTCAGCGGCGGCCGGCTGGAGATCGGCTTCGCCCGTGCCTACCTCCCGTACGAGTTCGAGGCGCTCGGCGTGCCGATGGACGGCAGCCGGGCACGGTTCGAGGCGACGATCGAGGCGGTCCGGCGGCTGCTGACCGAGGAGGGCGTCACCGAGGACACCCCGTTCTTCTCCTTCAAGGACGCGACCGTCCTGCCGCGGCCGACCCAGGACCCGCGCCCGCCGTTCTGGATCGCCGCGGTGCGCTCGCCCGAGAGCTTCGTACGGATCGGCGAGCTGGGGCACGGACTGCTCATCACGCCGTCCGGCACCTCCTTCGACGACGCGCTGGTCGCCTCGTACCGGGAGACCTTCGCGCGCGCCCACGGGACGGCCGCCGCGCCCCGCGTCGCCGCCAGCCTGCCGCTGTACGTGGCCGCCACCGACCAGGAGGCGCGCCGCATCGCCGACCCGCACCTCGGCGAGTACCTCAAGGTGTGGACGGCGGCGCTGGCCCGCTGGGACGACACGGCCTCCCGCGACTACCAGGGCTACACCGGCTTCAACCGGATCGCCCGGACCCTCACCGCCAAGGACCTGCGCTCCTCCGGCACCGCGTTCGTCGGCTCGCCCGAGCACGTCATCGACCAGATCGGACGCTTCCAGGACCGGCTGTCGGCCGACGTCCTGCTGTGGCAGACCGACTTCGGCGGCCTCGGCGGCCCGGACGCGCTGCGCAGCCTGGAGCTGTTCGCCTCCGAGGTGATGCCGGCGGTGAGTGCCGACCGGGCCCCGGCGATGTCCGCCGCCGCCGAGTGAGGGCAGCCGCCGCCCTGTGACGGCCGTGCCGATGTCCCCGCCGCGTCCGCGCGGCCTGCCGAGGAAGGTGTGTCCCCACGTCATGACCGTCGAGCTGATCAGCCCACCGCAGGTGGAGCAGTACAGCGCCGCAGCCCCGCCGGTGCTCGCCGACACGGCGTTGCTGCGGATCAACCCGCTGCCCGGCCGCCGGCTCGGCTCACCCACCCTGGGCGTGGCGCTGCGGGCACTCGCCGCCGCCGAGACCGCGCGGTTCCGGGTCGCCGAGGAGGCCTGCGACGAGCTGTACGCCCTGGCGGGCGGCCGGGCCGGGCGTGAGCGCCACCGCGCGCTCCAGCTGCGACGGGACATCCACAACCACCGCGACCCCGTCGAGGGCCTGCTGCCGGGTCCGTGGCCGGAGGCGGTCACGGCCTGGCTCGACGCCCAGCAGCGCAGCCTGCTCGCCCGCACCGCCCTCACCGCCGGTCACGAGGACCTGCTGGCCCACGAGCGGACGGTGCTCGCCGAGCTGTGCGCGGCCGAGCCCTTCCAGCTCTCACTCGCCCTCAACTCGCCCCAGGTGCTGGACGCGGTGCGCCGCTACCGCTCGGGCGCGGGCACGCCCACGGCCCGGCTGCGCAAGTCCGAGCGGGGCATCCTGCAGCACCTCACCAGGGCGATGGTCCGCACCAGCCCGTTGTCCCGGTTCACCGCCGTGGGCTTCGCGCACTGGTCCGAGGACGGCTCCCCGCTGGACGCCGTCGGCTTCGACCGCAAGGCGGCCCGGGCGTTCGTCTCCGTCGACCGGGCCCTCTTCTCCGCCCTGGTCACCGGTGTCGGCGAACGCCCCTGGGCGGAGGGCGCCCGGACCTCCCTGCCGCCGGTGGTCGACCAGAACCGCACCCTGCGGCCGAGCGACTTCGAGGTGCGGTTCGTCCGCCGGGACAAGGACGCGGCGGCGCTGGCGAGCACGCCGCTGACCCGCCCGCTGACGGTGCTGCTGGCGCTCACCGGCCTGGGAGCCATCCGCACGACCGTCCTGGTCGCGGAACTCGCGCGCACGCTGGAGATGACCCGGGCCACCGCCGTCCGGTACGTCGCCCACGCGCTGGAGGCGCAGCTGCTGCTCCCCGGGCCCGCCATCGCGGAGCAGCTGGTCGACCCGCTGCCCGACGCGCGCGCCGTGCTGTGCGAACGGGCGCCGGAGGCGGTGGGCGCCCTGGACTCCGTCGCCCAGAGCCTGGCCGACATCGCCGGGAGCGCGGTCGCCGGGCGCCGGTCCGCGCTGGCCCGCCTCCAGGAGGCCGAGACCGGGCTGAACGCGCTGTCCTGGCGGCCGGCCCGGCTGCACGTCAACGAGGACCTGGTGCTGCCCCCGACCCCGGTCTCCGCCCGCGGGTACGAGCAGGCCCTGGACGATCTCGCCGAGGTCACCGCCTTCCTGTCCGTCTTCGACCGGCACCACGAGGTCCGGGCCCTGCTCGGCACCGCCTTCGCCGACCGCTTCGGCCCCGGCGCCGAGGTCGGCCTGCTGGCCGCCGCCCCCGACCTCGTCGCGATGGTCTACCGCCGGGAGAGCGCGCTGACCGTCCACAACGCCGACGAGTTCGGCCCGGAGGACGGTTCGCTCCGGGCTCTGCTGACGCTCCGCGCCGACGCGCTCGACCACGTCACGTCCGCCGTCGAGGCCGCGGGTGACGTGGCGGAGGTCGGGCTGGACCCGGCGGAGCTCGGATCGTTCGCCCGCCGCCTGCCGGCCTTCTTCCGCCGCGGGGCGTCCTCGTACGCCCTGCTGGCGCAGCCCGTGGACGGCCGGCTCGTCGTCAACGACTGCTACGGCGGGCGGGGGCTGCTGGGCAGCCGCTTCCTCGGCGCGGACCGGGAGCTGGGCGGCGACGCGGCGGAGCGGACCGCCGTCCGGACGCTGCGGCAGTTCGGCGGCGGCGCCGTCCTGGAGGACCACGGTCTGCACGGTTCCAACATCAACCACCATGTCGGCCTGCTGCCCGAGGCCATCACCCCGGAGGGCTGGGCCGGCGTACGGATCGGCCACGACCCGGCCACCGGGGCGCTGACCCTCAGCGACCGCGACGGGCGGCGGATCACCCCCGTGTCGTGCGGGATGAAGTGGTCGGAGCTGCTGCCCGAGCCGCTGCGCGTCGCGATGTGGCTCGCCGACAGCGGGCGCGTCACCCTGGACCCGCTCGCCGTCGTGCGCGCCCGCCGGCTCCGGGCCGACGGCGAGCAGCCGGCCACCATGCGCCTGCCGAGGCTGACCGCCGGCCAGGTCGTGCTCCAGCGCCGCCGCTGGTACGCCGGGGCGGACTTCCCGGAGGCCGCGGAGAACAGGACCGAGGCCGAACACCTCATCGCGCTGACCACCTGGCGGGCCGCCCACGAGGTGCCGGAGGAGGTCGTCGCCAAGACCCCGCTCGGCGGCCTGCCGACCCGTCACGGGACGGAGGGCGTCAGCGAGTACGTGAAGTCCCGGCGCCGGGACAAACCGCAGTACCTCGACCTGGGCAGCGCGCTGATGGCCCGCGCCCTGCCCCGGCTGATGGACCGGCGCGGCCGTGGCTACCTGGAGGAGGCGCTGCCCGG
>FTKL01582676.1_pt1 | contig 23541 bp, 16 predicted proteins | sample 2434061 | NCBI WGS metagenome assembly FTKL01 (sample SAMEA3914816, study PRJEB12502) | metagenome | biome: forest; material: soil | place: USA | collected 2011-09-16 | depth 0.3 m
GGCGGCGTCGAGAGCGCTCAGGGTGAGTCGCGTGGTGAACACGGCCAGGCCCTCGTTCCCGTGGAATGCGTGGCAGTGGTCGATCGCCGCCTCGGCGGCCTGCCGGTCGCCGGGACGGCAGAGCGCCCACAGTACGGCGATGACCGCGTTCTCCCACGGATCACCCGGCTCGGTCTCCTCCAGTAGGGCGAGGGCGCGGGGCAGGTCGCCGATGGTTGCCGCGGCGAGGACGGCGCTCTGGCGGCCGTCGAGGATGCGCAGGCCGATGCCGTGGTGCTCCTCGATGTGGTGCAGCGCCTCTGTCCAGCGGCCGGCGGCGGTGAGGGCGCGAGTGCCGTCGGCGAGGATGACGCGCCACAGCCACTGGCGGACCTCGGCGCGCTGTTCGTCGGTCTCGGTGAGGCGGGCGGGGATGGTGATGCTGTCGAGGACGGTCTTCGTGCCGGTGGTGACGGCGCGGTAGAGGTCGAGGAGGAGCTGGTGGCCGCGCTGGTGGTGGCCGGCGCGGAGGCGGAGGCGGCCGAGGTTGACGATCGGCTCCAGGCCGCGGATGGCGCTCATCGCCGGGAGTGGGCCGCGGGTGAGGTAGAGGTGGGCGTGGCGGTGGGACAACTCGCGGGCGTAGTGGGGCAGGCCGAGGTCGGAGGCGAGCAGGGCGGTCTGGTTGAAGACGGTGGATGCCAGGCCCGGGTCCTGCCGGTGGGCGGCCGTGTCGGCCAGCTCGGTGAGCCGGCCGACACGGGCGTCGAGGGGCAGGCACGCGGGCCTGTGACGTGCGACCAGCGGGAAGCGCCGGGCTATGGGTCCGGTCGGGTGCACGCGGGTTACTCCCAGGTGACGGTGATCGGGTGGTTGGGGCGCGCCAGGACGAAGCGGCCGGCGGCAGGGTCTGCGGCTGCGGGAGAGTCGGGGAGTTCGAAGCGCAGGGTGCGGTCGCGGTACCCGGTGTTCCAGGTGCGGATCTCCTGGGAGACGAGGTTGGCGAGCGCGGCGCCGTCCGGTCCGTGGCCGATGACGCCGGTCTCGTAGGTCTTGCGGCCCTCGGCGTCGGGTTCGCCGGGGCGCAGGGTGAGGTAGGCGAGGGAGCCGTCGCACACGGTGGCCATGGCGCCCCAGCCGAACATCGGGGCGACGCCGCGCTCGCGTGCGGTGCCCGTGACGCTCATCCGCAGCAGGGAGTTGGGCAGGGTGAGGGCCAGCCACAGGTCCTGGTACTCGTAGGTGGTGCCGGCCGGGACGGTCACACCGGTCCAGATCTCGTGGCGCCCGTTGTCGAGGACGCCGGCCAGCAGGTCTGCCTGGACCGCTTCGGTCTGGTCCTTGTGAACATGGAGTGTGACGTCGCCTTCGCCGGTGAGGTGAACGGTGCGGCGGGCGTCGTCCATGCTGCCGCGCAGCGGCATGAACACCGCGAGTTGGTCATCCACGGACACCCAGCCGCCGTCGCCGCGTTCGAAGGCGATGGTGCGTGCCGCGGTGCCGCGCAGGCGCAGCGGCAGGACGATTCGCCCGGTCGGTTTGACCTGCTGGAGCCAGGCGGCTGGCATTTCGCTGGTACTCACGGTGGCGATGACGCGGTCGTAGGGGGCGCCGTCGGGGTGGCCGAGGGCGCCGTCGCCGAGGACGGCCTCTACGTTGGTGATGCCGGCGTCGGCGAGGTGCTTGCGGGCGCCGTCCACGAGGTCCTCGTCCACGTCCATCGCCACGACGTGGCCGTCGGGGGCGACGATGGTGGCCATGTAGGCGGCGTTGACGCCGGTGCCGGCGCCGGCCTCGAAGATGTTCTCCCCGGTTCGGGCGGCGAGCTGTTCGAGCATCAGGGCGACGATCGTGGGCTGGGAGGCGGCGCTGATCTGCGTGCCGGAGCTGTCCGCCTTGGTGTAGGTGGGGTTGTCCGCGTACGCGGTCTCCAGGGGGTAGCCGGGCAGGAAGTGCTCGCGGGGCACGGTGCGGAAGGCGTTCTCCACCGCGGCGGTGGTGATGGCCTTCTGGGCGAGCAGGCGGTCGGTGAGGGCGTCGCGCAGCTGTCCGGCGGAGGCAGCGGCAGCAGCGTCGTCGCTGAGAGTAGTCATGTGGGTGACCCTAGTGGTTGTGTGGACGGTGGGCTTTGAGGGATCGGTGCCCTCGGCGGAGTGGAAGACGGCGTCCAACGCCCGTGCGGCCATGGCTGCTTGGTGATCGGTTGGCAGGCCGGCGCGGTTGGCGTGGAAGACGATGTGGTGGGCGAGGACGGCGCGCAGCCCGCGGGTGAGGTGGCCGTCCCGGACGAGGCGGGCGAGGTGCTGCCCGGCCTTCTCGAAGGCGTTGACCCAGGCGGCGCGGCCGGCGAGTGGTGCGCCGTCGCGGGTGAGTGCCCGGGTGTCGAGGCGCATGAGGTGGTGCATCGCGGCGGTCAGGGTGGCCGCCCGATCCAGGGAGATGGGGGGTGGTGTTTCGCGGAGCGCGGCGAACTTCGCCCACACAGCGCCCTGTTCGTACCAGTCGAGTCCGGCCGCGCGGAGCATGGCGGAGACCAGGACGACGACGGTCTCGGCCCGGCCGAGCGACGGCGGCCCCTGTACACCGGCGCGGGCCAAGAGGTGCGCGCTGTCGGTATGGAAGAGGCGGTGGGCGACCTCCATCGCTTCCGGGCCGCCGAACGCTTCGGTCTCCGGCTCGTAGATCGCGAGGGTCCACCGTTCCACGAGTCCTTCTTCGGCGAGGGCATCCAGCAGGGCGCAGAGGGCCGGGAGGGGGGCGGTGGCGCGGTAGCGCAGCCGGAAGGGGTTCTTGCGCATGTGCCACCAGTTCTCCAGCTCGCCCGCCTGCTCGGCGGCGGTGAGGAGGGGGAGAAGGCGGTGGGCGGCGAGGTGCTCGGTGGTTTCGCGGTCGGCGACGGTGATGTTGTGCTGGATCCAGCCGGTGGTCATCGGGTCGGTCCTCGCTCGGGGGTCAGGCGGTCAGGAGGCAGGCGTCCCAATGGGTCGCCGGGGTGGAGTTTGTAGCGGGGGCGAGCAGGGCGAGGGCGGTGCCTGCGGCGCCCTCCAGGAAGGCGGGACCCGCCGTCGCCAGGAGGTGTCGGGCCTGCTCGTCGGGGTCGGTGCGCGGCGGGTGGGTGGTGTCCAGGAGCAGGGCGGAGGCCGAGCGCAGTCGGGCGGCGCACAGCGGGGAGGCGTCGGCGGCGGCCTGGTGGGCGATGTGGGCGAGCCCGGCGTAGCCGTGGCAGGCGGACAGGTCGGTGGTCGCGGCGAGTGTCGGCGCGTCGAGCAGGGCGGTGGCGAGGGCGCTCTCGGCGTCGTGGCGCAGGCGGTGGTCGCCGACGGCGATGGCGGCGAGCTGCTGGGCGCGGGCGAGGCCGGCGGCGCCGTAGCACCAGCTCGGCCGCTGCGGTGCGAGTGGGCGGCGGTCGGGTCCGGCCAGGTGCGCGGCCGTGATCCAGTACGGCCAGGCGTGGCCGTCTCGCCAGCGTTCCAGCCAGGCCAGGACGGTGCGGATCGCCTCGCGCTGGCCCTCGACCTCGACGCCGCGGCGCAGCGCCAGGGCGAGCAGGGCGAGGGGGCCGGCGATGCCGTGCGCGAGGCCGTTGTTGGCGTGGCCGCCGGGGAATCGCTGGTCCGGGGTGCCGGACGGGCCGTCCGTGGTCCACCAGCCGGGCCGCAGCTCGCCCTTGTACTTGACGTCGTCGGTGAGGCGGACCAGGCAGGAGAGGATGCGTCGCATCGCTTCGCCGTCGGCGGCCCGCCGCAGGAGGACGGCGCCGATGCCGGCCAGGCCGCGGATGGTGTCGAACTCGGCGAGCACCGGGAGATCACAGCGCTCGATCCGGGCCTCGGCCTGTTCGCAGCGGCGTACCGCGTCCGCTGCCACGGCCTGGTCGAGGTGGTCGAGGGCGCGCTGGTAGGAGCCGGGGCGGGCCTGGGCGGCGCTGGCGAGGGCGTGGGCGAGCGCTGGGGCGCCGTAGTAGAGGTAGCTGTCCGCTCCGCTGGTGACCGGAGCGTCGGCGGCGACCGCGAGCCAGGCGCGGGCGTACTCCCACGGGCCGAGGCCGGTGGCGGCGCGCTCGATGTGGAGCAGGGCGATGCCGGGAGCGCCGTGGGCGAGGGACTGGCGCCATTGCGGGCGCGATGACCAAGAAGAGGGCGCGTCGTCGGGGTGGGCGAGCAGGTCGGCGATCCGGTCGGACAGCCGCAGAGCGGGGTGCGGGGTCACAGGTCACCGTCCCGGGAGAGGCGGGCGAGGGCGGCGGCGCGGGCCAGGTACAGGACCTGGGCCTCGCCGTCGAAGTCAATACGGTGCGCGCGGACGTAGCCGCAGTGCAGCAGGGAGCCGAGGACGTCGTCCGCGTCCACCCCCTCGGTGTGCGGGCCTGGGAAGTGGCGGCGGTAGGCGTCGAGAGCCTGGTGACGCTCTGCCCAGCCGTCCACGATCGCGGTGCCGCCGGGTTCGGCGCGCAGTGTGGCCCAGTCGCCGGCGGGGTCTGCCAGCGTGACGGCCTGGCGGAAGACCGGGCGGGTGACGGCGGTCGGGGGCTTGGCGGGAAGGTTGGCGACCAGCCAGCGCAGCCCGGCAGCGGCCGAGCCGGTGAAGCCGGCCGCGATGGCGACCGTGTGGGCGGCGAGCAGTGCCTGCCGGCCGGGCAGTGCGGCCTGGGACAGCTGGGCGAGGACGGCGGCGGAGTCGGCGCGGAACACCTGCTCGGCGGCTTCCCACGCCGGGCCCTCGCCCCACCGGCCCGTCTCCGCGTAGGAAGTCGGGTACACGACCTCGGAGAGCAGCCCGGCCTGGTGAAGCTCGGCGGTCCAACTGCTGATCACCGTGGCGGCGGGGCCGAAGCGGTTCGGTTCGGTCAGAGCGATGCGCAGCCGCAGGTGCTGGCGCGGGTCACGGAAGCGGACGAACCACCACGCCGGCCGGCCGAGGCGCTGCAGGAGGTCGGGCAGGTGTCGGGTGAGGACGGTGTCCTGGCGTTCCAGGTCGCCGTAGAGGGAGGCGAGGAGAATCCGGGAGGTGCCGGGGACGTCGCCGTGGCCACGCGGCCGGAGTCGCGCCGTGGTCGGGCTGGGCAGGTGCGGCCAGATAGGGGCCCGGGTGGCCGTGACCGGTATGGCGATCTCGTGGGCCCGGCCGTCGGCCCAGCCGAGGTCCGCCGGCTCGGGGGCCTCGACGAGGACGGCGTGCGGAGAGGATTCGAGGTGGGTGCGCAGCAGGACGCGGTGACCTGGGTGGTGGAGGTCCAGTGGCAGGCCCTGGCTGTCGGCGGCCAGCGTGACGCGCCTCGGAACCCTGCGCCGCACCAGCCAGCCTGACAGTGCCTCGTCCCACTGGCCGAACGGTACGGCGAGGGAGGGGAGTTCGGCGGTGGTGAGCCGCCAGGCGGCCGGGGCGAGGATGACGCGGCCGTGCCGAAGCCGAGGCCGGAACGGCAGCGTACTGAGGGAACCCCAGGAGAAGGGAGTGACCTGGGCGCCTTGGGCCCGGGACAGTTCGGTGACCAGCCGGGCCAGCGGTGGGGTGTGGGTGCGCAGGTTGAGGGCGTGGGTGGGCGCCGCCTCGATCCGCACGCCGAGTGCCGGTGCCGTGAGATACATGCGACGCCCGTCGCAACCCACCGCCAGGTCCTGCGGGCCGAGAGCACCGTCGGCGGCGGGGCGGTGCTCGGCGAAGCTGATCACCAGCTGGCCGGTCGCCGTGCTGCGGGCGACGTGTCCGGTCCCCGCGTCCAGCGGCGGGAACGAGAGCTGCGCGGTGACGGCGCGTTCGTCCATCGTGGGCAGGTTCGTCAGTACGTCGGTGAACGCTGCCCGGTTCTTCGGTTCGAGGAGGTGGAGGAAGCGGCCGATCGAGACACCGGCCGCCCGGGACGCTGAGACCACCTCCAGCCGGAACTTGCCCCGGTCGAGGGCGTGCTGGGAGCGAGCATGGATGCGGGCGAGGATCTCCAGGTGCGGGGGCAGGCGCGGTTCGTCCGGGCCGAGGTCGAGTGAGGCCAGCATGGCCTCGTCCAGTACGACCTCGCGCTCGCCGTCGAGCGCCGCCCGCTGGGCGACGGTCGCGAGCAGCTCGTCGCGTTCGTCGAAGCGCGGCCTCGCGGCGGACCGGGCACCGGGGTATCCGTCGGGCCAGCCGATCCCGCTGTCCGCTACCACGTCGAGCAGCGGCACCAGCGCGCCGCGGCCGTACCGCTCGTAGAACCGCTGATGGTAGGCCCGCCACGCCGCAGTGCCGTACGGGAGCGAACTGAGCCGGGTGAGGAGTCCGGCCGCGCGCGCGGCCTCGTGCGCGACTGCCTCGGGCAGGACGACATCGGCGTCCAGGCGCACGTCGACAGCCAGAGCTCGGTGCGCTGCTGTCCTGGCTCGGTCTGCGGCGGTGAGCGCGGCCCGTGCCTTGGCAGCGGCGGTGCGGCCGTGTTCCCGGTCGTGGGCATCGAGCAGGATGCTGATGGAGCGCAGGTCGCTCAGGAGCTCGGCAACGTCGGGGACCTCATTGGCACCGGACCTCTCCAGAACCGCCAGCAGGTGTCCGAGCGGATCCGGTTCGGTCGCCGGGACCTGGAGACCGGTGATCAGCGCCCGCCCCGTGACGAGCTCGGACAGGACACCGGTGATCCGCTCGGCAGGCGTGTTGGGGAACTCGGCGGCGACCTTGCCGGCCAGGACCTGGAAGCGGATCGGATGGCGGGCCGCGGCCAGGGCGAACGCCACGGGACGGGTGTGACGCAGGGTGGTCTCGGCCGGCACCGTGCCGCCGTCGGGCCGGGGGAGCGGCTGATGCGGGACCACGAGGCGCTCCCCGCGAACGTGAACGGTGTTGTTCGCCGCCACCTCCAGGCGGGCCAGCAGGCCGGGAGATCGCTCCAACTGCTCGATCACCTGGGCAATCCGAGCCGCCGAGGCTCGGGCAATGACTCGGTGGTTGTCGCCCCACCGAACCCCGGTGTCCGGACCGAAGGCCACTGCTTGCACGCCGGCGAAGTACCCGAACGGGGTCGGGCGCCCCTGGGCGCGCAGTAGGTATCGGGCGGTGGACAGGGCAGCGCGCCGTAGGCCGCGCGGCTCGGGCTGCGGGGTCGCGATCAGCTGCTCGACTCGGTGGGCGAGGTCCGGGCTCGCGAGCGTGAGCGCTTCGGCGAGGTCCAGGTTCGCCCACACCGCACGCAGCCACGCCAACTGGTCGGTCATGCCGTTGCCGTCGGAGGTGAGGTCCGGCCAGCTGGGCCCCGACAGGTCGGGGCGGGCGACGGCGCGCACGAGTGCCACGCCGGGGGCGCGGTAGGAAGCCGTGGAAGCGGGTGGGCGCATGGCGGACCTCGGAGTCTGGGAGGGAAGGAGAGCTGGCGGCCGGTGCCGCCGGGACGCTTCGCCCGGCGGCACCGGCCGGCCGGATGGGGGTCAGTGCACGCCGGTGGTGCAGGCGCCACAGGTGGCACCGCAGCCGTCGTCGGTGAGTACCTGCAGGCTGGCCGCGTCGGCGGTCTCGACGGTGCGGACGTCGAGGTCGAACTCGTCGGCGACGCCCGCCGCGATGGCGGGAGCGGCGGCCGTGATCTTCTGAGCCATGTGGTTCTCCTGTTGGGGTCTTGCTTGCGGGGCCTGGCGTCGGGGTGCGGGATTGCGCCTTGCATCACCAGGAGCTGATGGGTGGGTCTGCCGTCGGCCAGGTCGGAATCTCCTGGGCATCAGCGTCTCTAGCTGCGACGGTCGGATGGGTCTTTGGTTCATCGGCGAGTGGAGCGCTGGCCGTCGGGCGACTGCGGCGCCGTGGTCGCCGGCCAGGTGGTAGTTCGACACGGCGGCTCGGTCGGCCGAAGGCTGTTCGGCCGTGGTCTGCTCAGGCATGGGACTGTTCCTTTCCGCGGCCGGAGGGGTGGGCCGGCGGTGGCGCGAATCCGGCGTTCAGGTGCAGCCGGGGGTGGGGTTCGCCGAGGGCCCGCAGGAAAAGTCGCTTGCCGGTGAAGGCGTGCCGCCCGTGCAGGATCCGGTGGTTGTCGACGAGGAGTGCCTGCCCCGGGCAGAGCCGCACGGTACGCGTGTGGCGGTGCAGCGCTTCCCGCAGGAACGGAAGGTGGGGCTGGACGTCGGGGGAGAAGCGCGCGAGGGCGTCCTGGCGCAGCCGGAGCTTCCAGCGGCCATCGGTCCTCCGCTGGAACACGGGGGTGAAGCGGCCGTCAGCTCCGCCGAAGTAGGCGGCGCGCGGCGCGGTGAGCGGGGCGATGGCCTCGGGACGGAGCAGGAGCAGTTCGCCCAGGAGGGCCCGGCCGTCGACCAGGATGCTCTGCCCGCCGGCGGCGCCGTCGAGCTGGCACGCCAGCAGAAGAAGGCGGGGCGGGTCAGGGGCCTGCGTGCAGTCGGTGTGCGGCGCCAGTGCCGCCCGACCGAGACCCCCGAAGGTGGCCCTGCGGGCGATCTCGCCCATGTCACGCAGCACGGTCAGGCCGTCGGGTCCGCTGTCGCGGTGGGCGTGGATCGTCCCCATCAGGAAGCGGGCCGCCGCCAGGACCTCCGCGCGTGACGACAGTCCGCCGAGCGCGGCCACACCGTCCTCGCGCAGCTCCGCGCCTGCTAGTGCCCGCACCTTGCCGGTCAGGACAGCGGCGGTGACCTTCTCTTCCGCGGCGGGCAGCGCGATGTCGGACGATGGCATGGGTGATCCCCCTCGTAAGGCCGGGCGGATGGGAGACGACACACTCTCCCGGCAGCATCGGTGGCAAGTGAAGTGACAGATTGTCAAAGCGCGATCACCGATCGAAGGGCGTCCGAGGCCCCGGGTGGCTGCTACGTTCGACGGGCCCGTGCCCGCCCGCGCACCCTGGAAGAAGAGATGACCGAACATCCTTACGTGCCGCCGAAGTTCCCAATCTCGATCAAGGGCGTCGTCCTGGATCCACAGGGGCGTGTGCTGCTCCTGAAGAACGAACGGAACGAGTTCGAACTGCCGGGCGGGAAGCTGGAGGGCACGGAGACCCCCGAGGCGCGGGTGGAGACCGAGATCCGCGAGGAGAGCGGCTGGACGGCGACAGCCGGCCCGCTGCTGGACGTGTGGATGTACGAGCCGCTGCCCGGCCGCCAGGTGTTCATCGTCACCTACGGCTGCACCGCCGCCGCCGCTCATCGGCCGCCAGTCGTCAGCCACGAGCACAAGGAGATCGGCCTCTTCCGCCGCGACGAGGTGCCCGGGCTGGTCATGCCGCAGGGCTACAAGGACTCCGTCGCCCGCTGGTACGAACTCCGCGATCGGACCTGACCAGTGGCCCGGCCAGACCCGTACGGCGGCATCCGTTGGCATTGGACGACCCCCAGGGCGCGGGACATCCTGCGCCGCCGCAGCCTGCCCGAGATCCTCGCCTTCTACCGCGAGTTGAACCAGCTGCCGCAGGAAGAACTCGGCACCCTGCTTGGGTACTCCACCTCCTACATCTCCCGGGTGGAGACCGGCAGTCGAACCATTTCCGACGTCGGAGCGCTGCGGCAGATCGCCGAACGCCTTGGCCTGCCACCCCATGTGCTCGGGATCACCGACGACGCCGACGGAGACCACCGCACCGTGATCCAGCTCGGTGAGAGCGTCCTGCGCCTGGCCGATATCGCCCGCCAGGCCGGCCAGGCCACCGCCGCCGTCGACGAACTGTGGCCCCTCGTCGCCCGTCTCGAAGCCAGAGCCGCCGACGGCCACACCGAGGCCGACGTTCTTCGCCTGCTCGCCCGGGCCCGCGTCGGCCTCGGAGTCGCCCTCGGTCATGTCCTGCCCGAAGAACGCCTCGCCACTGCCGCCCGTTGGACCGGCAAAGGCGTCGCCATCGCCCGCCGCCTCGACGACCGGGCGCTCCACGCTCACGCTTTGCGCCACCACGGCAACGAGCTGCGCAAAGCCGGACTCCACCATGTCGCCCTTGAACGCCTCGCACGGGCCCGCGACTTGTCCCGCACCCCGGACGACCGTGCCGCCGCCGTCATCCTGCTGGCCCGCGCCGCCGGCACCGCCGGCGCCACCGCTGTTTTTGACCAAGCCGTCACCGAGAGTCGGCGCCTGCTCGAAACAGCCAACACCACCGCGCTGTTCTCCGAATTCACCCTCCACGAGGTACAGCTGCGCGGCCTCGCCGCCACCGGCCGCGAACGCCAGGCCGTCGACCTCCTGGAACATGCCCCTGCGCCCGGTCTGCAGACCAGCCCGCAGTGGCGCATCATCTCCGCGATCACCGCAGCCCAGATCTTGCTGCGGCGTGGCGACAACAGCGCGGCCGGCCGACAGATGCAGGCCGCACTCGACGGTGCAGTGCTGCACCGGCTCCCGCATCAGGTCCAGAGAGTGATTCGTAGTAGCCAAGCCATGCCCGGCGTTCTGGAGACGGCGGAGGGTGCGCTCGCCCGGCTTCGGGCGGACATAGCAGCCTGAGGGTCCGGTCGTCATCGTCTGCTCGCCAGTCACCGTTCCGGCCCGGCTGCCGCGGATGTAGTTGTGCACTCCGCCCTTGCCCATGACGCCCCCACCTCGGCCGAGGTCCGGGCCTTGGCCGCGAGCTGCTGACGCGGCAGCGCCACCTTGCTGCGGCCGCTGGCCAGCATCCGGGCGGTGTCAGCGAGGGCCCACATGGTGAATCCTTGCGGGAAGTTCCCAAGCTGCCTCCGGGCGAAGGGATCCCACTCCTCGGCCAGCAGTCCGACACCGTTGCGCAGGGCGAGCAGCCGGTCGAACAAGCCCCTGGCCTCGCTGGTGCGACCGATGGCCGCCAGCGCGTCGGCCTGCCAGAGGGTGCAGGCCAGGAAAGCTCCTTCGTGCCCGGCGAGGCCGTCGACGTGGTGGTCGCTCCCGTCTTGGGCGGGGTAGCGCAGCACGAAGCCGCCGTCGGTGGACAGCTCGCGCTGGACGGCCTCGATGGTGCCGATCACCCGCTTGTCGTCCGCCGGAAGGAACCCGACGATGGGGATGAGCAGTAGCGAGGCGTCGAGGTCGGTGCCGCCGTAGTACTGCGTGAAGGTTCGCCGCTCGCTGTCGAAGCCGTGTGCGCACACGTCGTCGTGGATCTCCTCGCGGGTGACGCGCAGCCGTCGCACCGTGCTCTCCTCGGTGTCTGGGCGGCGCTCCAACAGGGTGATCAGACGGTCGAAGAACACCCAGGCGAGGATCTTGGAATGGGTGAAGTGGCGGCTCGGTCCGCGCACTTCCCAGATCCCCTCGTCCGGCTCCCGCCAGCCCCGCTCCAGCTGGCCGGCCATGGCGAGCAGCAGTGCGTCACAGTCCCGGTCGGGCGCCAGACCGGCGTCCTCGGCGAGCAGGAGCGCGTCGGCCACCTCGCCGTACACGTCGAGCTGGAGCTGGCCGGCGGCGCCGTTGCCGATGCGTACGGGGCTGGAGTTCTCGTAGCCGGGCAGGTGGTCCAGGACATGCTCGGTGAGGTCGCGTTCGCCGCCCAGACCGTATATGGCCTGCAGGTTGTCGGGCTCGATGGTGGCGGTGAGCCAGTTGCGCCAGGCGCGGGCTTCGTCGGTGAACCCCAGCCTCACGAGCGCGGAGACGGTCAGCGCGGAGTCACGCAGCCACACGTAGCGGTAGTCCCAGTTGCGCTCCCCGCCGATGACTTCGGGCAGGGAGGTGGTGGGAGCGGCGATGATTCCGCCGTCGGGGTGGCAGAGGGCCTTGAGCGTGATCGCGGAGCGCAGGACCGTTTCCCGGTCGGGGCCCCGGTAGGTGCAGTGGCTGGCCCAGTCGGCCCAGTACGCGTCGGTGGCGGCCAGTTCAGCGAGGCCGTCGGGGACCTCGGGCGAAGACAGGTACGCGGGGCTCCAGGTCAGGGAGAGGACGACCTGCTGTCCGGCGTCGACGGCGAAGTCCGCGCGGCTGGCGCGGTGGCGGCCGGCGCTGTGCAACGGGCCGTCGAGCCAGTACGCGTCGGGGTGGGCGATGGCGCTTAGCCGGTCCACTCCGCGGTCCGGGCCCCGGTGGATCGTCGGGGTGACGCTGCCGTAGCCGGGGCGGGGCCGGAAGACGGACGCGACGCGGACACAGCCGGCGAGGCCTTCGACCACCCGGACGATCCGGGGCGTAGCCGTCCCGGTGGTGTCGGGGGCGGGCATGAAGTCGGTGATCCGGATGGTGCCGTCCTCGGTGTCCCACTCCTGTTCCAGGATGAGGGAGTTGGCGCGGTAGTGGCGACGGGTGGCCGGCTTGTGAGCGCACTCGTCGTAGGTGGCAGGTGCGATGCGCCAGAAACCGTCCTCGGACGTGCCGAGCAGGCTGGCGAATACGGCCTGGGAGTCGAAGCGGGGCAGGCACGCCCAGTTGACCGTGCCGTCCGTGCGGACGAGTGCGGCGCTGGTGGTGTTGCCGATGAGGGCGTGGTCCTCGATCCGGTGGGGCGAGGCGGTGGTGGCGGGCATGGGGTTCCTGACGGTCGGACGGGGATGGGAGGGCGCGTGTGGACACGCGGTGGCGCCCGATGCCGGTGGTGTCGTGCTCAGTTCGCCAGCAGCGGCAGCAGGTCGAAGAGGGCGTGTGCGGCGAGGATTGGGCCGAGCCGCCCGGTGCGGCGGTAGAGGTACAGGGAGACGACGCCGAGGACGGCCATCGCGACGGCCGGGAGCCCGAGGTAGCCGTGGCACAGAACCCGGATGCCGACGCTCACGGCGTAGGTCTGCCGGAGTGGCCGGCCCGCGGCCCGCACCAGGATGGTGACGGCGGCCGTCATGAGGAGTTCCTCAGCCACTACGCTCCACACGATATTGGCGACTGCGAACGTGGTGGTGGTCCAGCCGAGCGCCTGCTCCTGGGAGCTGTGCAGTGCGGGGACCCAAGCGGGCAGGCGCGCCGCGAGGAGGCGGGCGAGCAGCACGCTGACGATCGCGGCGAACCACAGGCCCGCGAACGCGACCACGGCAGGACTCCAACGTCGCCACAGTCGGACGTCCAGCGGCCGGGCACGGAACAGATCCCGCAGCTGAACCCCGTGGGAGCTCAACAAGGTGCAGGTGAGCCAGGAGACCAGCACCGACCAGCTGAGGGTCTGCGCAGTGCGACTCTCGGTCCATTGACAGAGGACGATGAGCCCCGCCAGTTCGACGGCCGCAAAGCGCCAGCTGCGCTGCCCCGCACGGTTCAGCAGGGTGCACAACCAGGTCGTCGCTCCGACGATCCCGGCCGAGCGCGCCACCAGTTCCACGGACGTCCCGTGGGGGACCGGCGTGCCGTGCATCTCCGCTACGCCGACGGTCATGGACACGAGCGTCGGACCGAGGGCAACAGTCAGCAGCAGCCACATTCGCAGCCAGGGCCGACCGGCCGACAAGGCCGACGGCGTGGTCGTCGTAGGAGGGTGGGTCGTGGTCATCGGGCCGCCTCCGGTTTCGGTCCGGCGGCGGCCTCGGGAACGGACAGCATCCGGGCGGCGGTGGGGAGGCCCTGGCTCGCAGTCAGGTGCGCGATGGTGCGTCGCCGCTGCGGAAAGAACAGGTGGTTCAACTGCGTCTCTTGCGTGTCCACGGTGGAACGGGTCCTGGAGAGGGCCTCCGCTGCGCTCTCGCAGGTGATCGGCCCTCCGGCCCAGCGCAGCACCTGGAGCCGGCGCCGGGGGAGGGCCGGGGCGGCGGTCTGCGTGGCGCACGGCGCGGCGGTAGCGGTCAAGATCCGTTGGGCGGCGGCGTGGGTACGGGTGCCGGTCGTGGCGAGAACAGGGTCGATCGCGCCAGGCATCTGGTCGGCGGAGATGCCCACTGCGTCGGCAGTGATCAGTTCGAGGAGGATGAGGTCGTGCTCGGTGAGGCCGGGCCGGGGCAACGACGGGGTCACCGGAGTGCCTTGGCCGGAAGGACGGCGTTGGAGAGGTGCGACAGGACGCGCGGGCCGAGGGCGACGGCATCGCCGGTCCCGATCACGACGATGAGGTCGCCGGGCAGGGTGATCTCGCCGAGGAGCGCCTCCGGGCTCTGTCCGCACGGTTCCGTGCGCGGGCGGTACACCGCGTCGTGGGTGAGCTCTTCGCGGGCGGCGTCGAGGACGGCGTCGAGCGGGTCCTGGACGTGCACGGCGGTCAGCGGGGTGCTGATCGGCAGCAGCACGGCCTGGTCGGCCTCGCCGATCGCCCTGCCCAGCTTACGGGCGTGACCGGCGGTGCGGGCGTAGCCGTCGGGCTCCAGGGCCGCGATGACCGAGCCCTCGGTGAGCAAACGGGCGGCCTGCAGGTCCTCGGCGATCTCGCGGGGGTGGCGGGCGCGGGATTCCACGACGGTGACGCCGGCCCGCGTGCCGAGAACGGTCAGCGACCGCTCCACTCCGCTGAAGTTGGCGAGACGCTCGGTGATCTCCTCACCGTGCACGCCCAGGACCAGCGCGGAGGCCACGGCGCCGACAGCGGCCAGAGCGTTGTGCCGCCCAGGCATCCTCAACTCGAAATCACACCTCTGCCGGGCGTGTTCGAGAGTGACGCAGTAGTGCTCGCCACTCCACAGGAGGCCGAGGAGCTGGACATCGACGTCCTCGCCGTAGCCGACGGTGACGATCCGGGGGCCGGGCCGGTCGGTCAGACGCTCGCGCAGGAGCGTGATGTCCCTGACCCAGGTGGGCAGGACCACGATGTCGCTGGAGCGCGCGAGCCGTTCGGCGGCGTCGAGGCCGGCCACGTTGTCCTCGTAGTGCGGGACGCTGGCCAGGGTCGAGGTGATCAGGACGGCGGAGAACTGCGCTGCTGACGTCGGCAGATGGCGTCGGGCGGCGCGGTCGCGCCAGGCGTCGGGCGGCGGAGCCTCGTGCGTCTGGGTGTCGGGGCCGACGTCGAGCACGAGCCGGCGTGCGCCGCCCCGGCCGGCGGGCAGTCCGCGCGGCGGGGCGGTCAGGATCCAGCCGCCTCCGTCGTCCGCCAGCACGGCGGCGAGGACGGCCGCCGCGGTCGTAGTGCTGTGGCTGCCGCCGACCGCGACCAGGTCACGCCCGCCCTCGGTACGCAGCAGGACCAGGGCGTCCGTGCGAGCGAGGATCGGCAGCGACCGCTTCTGTGCGCGGTCCAGCTCAGGCTGCGGTTCGACCGTGACGCCCGACCAGATAACCGCCGTACGGTCGCCGGTGACGTGGTCGGCCGCGAAACCGACGCAGATGCGCACTCCGGCTGCCTCCAGCCGCCGCACCACGTCGCTGCCCGCCTTGTCGGGGCGGATCGAACCGGTGACGTCGGCGCCGCATTCGGCGAGGCACAGGGCGAGGCCGGCCATGCCGGGCTGGGCGATGTCCACCAGGTGCGCGGCGGCCAGCAGCGCGGGCACGGAGGCTGACGGCGGTGGGAATGCGGGGTCGGTGTCCATGGAGGTCTCCATTTGAGCGCTGGGGAAGTGCGAGGGGACGAAATGGAATTGGGAGGGCCGTAGACGTCGTGGCAGGCCCCGGGTCACGCCTGGGCGAAGCCCCGGACCAGCTCGGCATCGGTGACGACGGCGCTGTGGTGCGCGAGATCGAGGCGGGCGATGGCGGCGAGGTGGGCGACCTTCTCGCTGCCCAGCAGCTCGGCCGCCAGGGCGCTGCCCTCGAAGACGTCGAGGGCGCTGGTGAGATGGGCCGGGACGGGCGGCGCCGCGGCGTTCCGGTAGGCATCGCCGGTGCTGGCCTGCGGTGGTTTGAGGCGGGCCTCGATTCCGTGGCGGATTCCGGCGAGGACGGCCGCCATGGTCAGGTAGGGGTTGGCGTCCGCTCCGGGGAGGCGGACCTCCAAGTGGAGGCCGCGTCCGTGGCCAACCACCCGCACCGCGCAGGAGCGGTTATCCCGGCCCCAGGTGAAGCGGGTCGGAGCGAAGGAGTGGTCGGCCAACCGCTTGTAGGAGTTGACGTACGGCGCCCACATCGGGGTTGTCTGCGGCAGCACCTTCAGCAGGCCGGCCACGGCCTGCTCCCCCAGCTCGGACAAGGTGGTGTCGTCCCGGCCGGAGCCGAGTACAGGTTCGTCGTCGCGGTACAGGGAGATGTGGACGTGCAGGCCGCTGCCCACGCCGGTGGCCGGTGCCGCCATGAACGTCGAAGCCAGCCCGCACTCCTCGGCGACCGCCCGCGTCGCGTGCTTGAACAGCACGTGCTGAAGGCACGCGGCGGTGACGTCCCCGTAGGGAAAGGTGACCTCCACCTGCCCCGGGCCGCTCTCCAGCTTCACGGCCTCCATGGGCATTCCGGCACCCGCGAGGGCCTGGCGAATCCGCCGGGTGAAGTCGGCGAGGCGCGCGGGCTGGTCGAGGGCGTAGTCGCGGTTGTCCCACGTCACCGGTCGAAGCCCCTGGTATACGGCCGTGGCGGCATCGCGGGCGGTGCCCTCGTAGACCACGAACTCCGTCTCGATACCGGCCTTCAGGCTCAGGCCGTGGCCGGCCAGCAGGGTGAGCTGCTCGTCCAGCAGCGTGGTCGGCGCGACCGGGAGCGGCCACCCGCCGAACATCGGACTGGCGCTGACCAAGGCGGTGCGCGGCAGCCAAGGCAGCAACCTCGCCGTCGCGAAATCGGGCAGCAGGGCGACGTCGCCGAACCCGTTGCCCCAGGACGCGAGCGCGCCGCCGTCGGCGGACATCCCGAGGTCGGTGTCGAAGACGTACCCGCACATCTCCGGGCTGGACACCCGCTCCAGCAGAACCGCCGGGTCGTACGCCTTGCCCTTCAACCGGCCCTGTACGTCCACCGCAGCCAGGAGAACCGTCTCGACGGCGCCGGACGCCAGGAGGTCACGCAGCCGGCCGCCGACCGGAGGGCGGGGCGCTGCGAGGTCGAGCTCGTCGGAGGCACGGGGCGGTGCCGTAGGCGCGGTGGCCATCAGATGACTCCCGCCGTCAGCTCGGTCAGCTCCGCGCTCCGCTGCACCGGAGGGTTGTAGGAGCGCCCGGCCTTCAGCCACCAGGCGCCCGCGATCAGGAGCACGGCCAGCAGTGCGACCGGAGCGTAGTTGAAGGAGTCCGTCGTGACCGGGGCGGTCTGCGGAAGACAGAACAGGACGGTCACCAGCGCGACCCAGCCGACGGCCAGTACACCGATCGGACGGCTCCACCGGCCGAGAGTCCACGGACCGGGTTGGAAGTGGCGGCCCTTTCGGAGTCGTAGGTAGACCACCAGGCCGTAAGCCGGTGTCATGCCCAGGACGTTGACGGCGGTGACCGCCGCGTAGGCCACCGGGCTGTACAGCGCCGGCAGCGCGAGCACCAGGGCTGCCACCACCGACAGCCACACTCCGGCAACCGGCGTCCCGGTGCGGGCGGACACCTTGCTCCACAGGGCGGAGAAGGGCAGCGCGCCGTCGCGGCTGAACGCGAACACCATCCGGGCCGACGCCGCGGTCTCCGCGTTGCCACAGAACAACTGGGCCACGACGACGACTCCCAGAAGGACCTTCGCGCCGACCGGGCCGAGCGCATCAAGGAAGATCTGCGCCGGCGGCACCCCCGTTGACGTGGACAGAGTCCCGTCGTAGTCCTGGATGGCGTAGAGCATCCCGGCGAGCAGCAAGAACCCGGCGACCGAGGACACCCAGATCGAGCGCACGATCCCACGCGCCGCCGCTACGGATGCCTTGGTTGTCTCCTCGGACATGTGCGCGGAGGCGTCGTACCCGGAGAAGGTGTACTGGCTCAGCAGCAGTCCGAGGGCGCTGACGTAGACGGGGTTGCTCCAGCCGGTGTTGTTGACGAAATGGCTGAATACCCAGCTCGTGTCCTGGTGGTGGGAGGGAACGACCGCCAGCGCACCGACGATCAGGGCGACGCCGCCCAGATGCCACCACACGCTGATGGAGTTGAGCGCGCTCACCACGTGAACGCCTCGAAGGTTCAGCACGGCGTGCAGCAGCAGGATCACCGCGAAGATCACGAAGAGCGATCCGGGTGCCGGCGAGTACCCGAACTGCAGGTTCAGGAAGGCGCCCACGAAGCTGGCGGCGCCGTAGTCGATTCCGGCGATTCCCCCGATCAGCCCCAGGAGGTTGAGCCAGCCCACCATCCAGCCCCACCTGGGGCCACCGAGTCGGTGCGCCATGAAGTAGAGGGCCCCGCTGGTCGGGTATGCGGATGTGACCTCCGCGAGGGCCATGCCGACCAGCAGCACCATGAGGCTGACGCCGGCCCAGCCCCAGAGCATCACCCCCGGGCCGCCGGTGTTGAGGCCGAAGCCGAACAGCGTCATGCAGCCCGAGAGGATGCTGATGACGGAGAAGCTGATGGCGAAGTTTCCGAACTCTCCCATTCGTCGGGTGAGTTGTGGCTCGTACCCCAGCTCCTTGAGCCGGGCGTCGTCCGCGGCGGGGGCGGCATGGGCGCGTGACATCGAATGGACCTCTCGGAGGGAGAAGGAAGGGGGATGTGGCTGTCCGAAGGCCGGGCTCAGGCCATCGCGGTGGCGCGGCCGACGTAGGCCTGGATCCGGGCGGTGTAGAGGAAGTCCTCGGCCCGGTCGGGGGCATCGGCGACGGAGGTCCACGGCTGCTGAGAAGCGAAGCTCCCCAGCGCGTCGAAGACCATGGAGGCCTTCTTCATCTCGACGCCGGCCCACAGGGCGTGCGCGAGATAGCTCAGGTCGACCACGGGCCACTGCTCGCCGGCCGGCGCGGCACGCCAGCTCTCGAACGCGGCGAGCGCTCGGGAACTGTGCGGCTCCCGTGTCCACTGTCGGCGCGCCCCGTCCTTGCGGAGTTCAGTCCGGTACTGCTCCACCGACACGTACAGCGGCAGGGCGGCCAGCGGTGACCCGGACGGGACGTTCGGCAGGACGTAGTTCACGAAGTCCGTCGCGGACCAGCGGTGTACCGCCAGCAAGTACCGCAGCATCCGGTGGTACGCCTCGCGGCCGAACGGATCCCGGGCGTGCGCCTGCCAGAGCAGGCCCCAGGGGCCTTCCCTGAGCATCACGTCCGGAGCCGGGTGCCGGTGCTCCGGGCGTTGTTGTTCCGGGTCGACTACCGCAAGCGCCAGCAGGCACATCCACGGCACAGGATCCGCCGGCAGCACCTTCGCCGCCCGCCAACTCGCCTCCCGCGCGGCGCGCTCCAGTTGGGCGGTCTGGCGGCTGCCCGACTGGTGGGCCGCCACGGCTTGCCCGGTCATGGCCCGTGCCTGGAGCACGCCGAGGTCCGCGCTCTCCGGATCCTCGCCCGCCCAACGGCCCAGGACATCGGACCGGGCGGCGACCATGCCCAGCACCTGTGTCCGCGAGGCCCGCAGGGACCAGTCCTGCCCCGTGGTCACCAGGAGGGCCCGGGTGGACATCCAACGGCCGGCCTGGAGATCCTCAACCGCGACTCGCAGCTCCGCGTCATGGCCGGCAGGGTGATACACGAGCGGTGCCGGTGCGCGGGCGGAGTCCAAAGTCATCGACCGAGTCCTTTTTGGTAGGAGCGGATGGGCAGGGCTGACCAGCACGGGTGGACGTGTGGAGGTGGGTGGCTGTCCGGGGGTAAGTGCACCGGGCAGCCACCCACGGCACAGAGGGCCGAGCGGCGATGGTCGCCGCGTTGGCCGGTTGGAGCCGTGGACTTTCTTCGGCGGGTCATACAGAAGCACCATCCAAGACCGCCGCAACAGTGCGAACTTGTGGCATCCAAGTGGCATCCGTGTTGCAAACCCGTCCCTGAGCTGCAGAGTTGGCGGTCGAAGAAATCGCCAGGGGAACGCGATGGCTCGGAGGGCTCGGTTCGTCGAGCAGCGCAAAATTGCCAGTCATGCCCAGGAGACGCTCGCCGGGTGGCTCGATGTAGATCGCACCATGGGCTCCACCGGCAGGGAGGCCGAAGGGGAGGCCCGCAGCCTTGGCAATAGCGCGAGCGAGACTCGGCGGACACGGGGCAGAGGGTCAGGGCCTTGAAGGTGACCCACGTACGTCGGGGGAGACGCCTCTGCCACGCCTCCTGCGCCGAGCGGGCTTGTCGACTCTCGTTGGTGAGTCATACAGAAGTGCCGCGAAGTCGAGCGAAACAGAGCAGACTTGGGACATTCACATGGTGCGTCGGTGTCGCAAAGCCTGTCCTGAGCTGGAGCGCTACCGCGATCGAGGAGAATCGGACCTGTCGATGGCGGTGGCGAAGCGGTCAGCCCTGGCGGTGCAGCGGGAGATCGCCGGCCACACACAGGAGAGCCTGGCCGGAGCCATTCATGTCGACCGCACGACGGTGTTGCGGTGGGAGCGTGGCAAGGGTGAACCCCGCCCGTGGCAGCGAATGCGCCTTGCCCAGGAGCTGAACGTCTCTCCAGGTCAACTGGAGGAGCTGATCCGGGAAACCCTCCAGTCTGTCAGCGTCCTGGAGCAGCGTCGGCCCGGCCGAGTGGTGGACAGTTCACCGCAGACGGCTGGCGGAGGACGGTCCAGCCCGCAGCCACTGGCACAAGGACTTCTCCAGGACAGTGACGAGAGCATCGCCGACTGGGCCGCGACCCGGACAACGCCCGCATCATCTCGGGTCGATGGCCACCTCTGGGCCAGCGCGGAACAGATCGCCGTAGCCGACGGCATGCTCCGCATGTTCCGCCAGCTGGACCACACCCACGGCGCCCGTCCGTATGCCGCCCACGTCGCCGAATACATCGACGGCGAACTTGCCACGTTGCTCGGCCGCCCGGTCGCCGACGCCGAGGCGCTTCGGGACCGCGCGCTCGTCGCCACCGGCTTCCTCGAACTTGCCGGCTATCAAGCCGTGGACACGGGCAATCCGGCTGCCGCCCAGTCCTACTACCGGCGGGCACTCGTGTTCACCTCCGCCACCGACAACCGTTCCTACGGGGCGTACCTCGTCGCGGTCAACCTCGGCCACCTCGCCTTGCACTGCGGGCACCCCGACACCGCCCTGCGCTGGGCCGAATCGGCACACGCCACGGCGGGTACCGCAGCCAGTCCCGCGACCCGCGCGGCAATCACTGCAGTCCGGGCCCGCGCCCGAGCCCGGATGGGTCAGGAACGGGAGGCCAGCGCACTGATGGTCCAGGCGGAGGCCCTGCTCGACTCGGCGAGCCCGGAGGACGAACCCGAGTGGATCAAGTACTTCACCCCGGCGTACCTCGCCGACGAGGCCGCCCACTGCCTCCACGATCTCGGCCACGCCCCGGCCGCCAGGCACCAGCTGGCCGATGCTCTCCACGGAGTCGGCCGGGACAAGGTCCGGCGCCTGGCGATCGACGCCACCCTGCTCGCCTCCACTTGGCTGCGCAGCGGTGACATCGACCAGGCTTGCAGCGTCGGCCGCGACGCCGTGGACTACGCCGCCCGTACGTCGTCCGGCCGCTGCGTCCAGGGCGTCACTGACCTCCTCGTCGCGCTGCACTCCCGTGCTGGTCATGCCCTCGTTGGCGAGCTACAGGACTACGCGCAGCACCGGCTTCCCGAAGCTCACGCTGCTGCGATCGGTCTGCTCAACGGCTCATGAGACCTTCGTAGAAGGCCAGTTCCGCCTTCAGGGCTGCCGCCCGGTCGTGGGGCGCCGAGAGGTAGTGGTCCCCGCCGTCGATGAAGAGGCTCTCGTGGGGCCGCCCGAGCCGGGTGAGGGAGTCCACCAGTTTTCGCGCGTCGGACGCTGCGGTGATCTCATCGGCCAGCCCGTGGATGAGGAGCACGGGAACCCGGACGGCTTCCGCCCGCACCGCGCCTGCCGGCCCGGCGAGCGCCGCCGCGTGGGGGCGTTGGAACCGGGGCACGGACCGCTCCCAGGTGGCCGGGTCGATGATCGCCGACGTCGCGGTCGCCCCGGTGAATGGTCCGGGTTGGCAGGCTGCCTGGAGCGCGGTGTAGCCCCCCGCGCTGGCACCGGTGATGAAGACCGAGCCGGGGGAGGCCACGCCTGCTCTCAGGAGGTGCTCCGCCACCAGCGCGCAGTCCTCGACGTCGTACTCGCCCCAGTGACCGTGCAGGGATTGCCGGAAGGCCCGTCCCTGCCCGGTACTCCCGCGGTAGGCCACTTCGGCGACTGCGAATCCGTGGCTGACGAAGAACTGGATCGTCCAGTCCAGACGCAGCGGAACGTCGTCGGTCGGACCCGGGTGTGCCCGGATGATCAGGGGAACAGGACGGTCGGTGTCCGGCGTGTGCAGTACGTATCGGACCGCACTATCACCGGGCTGTGTCACGCCGACGACAGGAGGTGAGACGGTCCAGCGCGGGTGGCGCTCAAGAGCCTGGCCGCCGACCGCCGGTGCCTCGCGGTCGGTGGCCAGATCGACCAGATGGAGCGCCGGTGCGTGGCTGGGAGTGGAGCCGAGGACAGCCACCGTAGTGTCCAGCGCGGCGATGTAGGGCTTGACCGAGGTGAGGTTTGCCGCGAGTCGCCGTTTGGTGCCGTCGGCTGCGATGGCCATCAGTTCGGTGCGGACGCCGTCGTTGGCCGTCAGGACGACTTCGCCGGAACTGCTCAACGCGTAGGACTGGTAACCGCCCTCCCACGGAGCAGGCGCGCAGTCAGCGGCCATCGGCGCGATGGGCTCCGTGATGCCCTTGCGGTAGCGGTAGAGATTCCACCAGCCAGTGCGGTCGGACATGAAATACAGCGCCCCGGCCGGCCCCCACAACGGCTGGACGACAGCCTCGTCGTGGCCGCCGGCGAGAACGCGGCCGTCGCGGCCGACGCCAGTCCCGGAGACGTCGGCCAACCACAGTCGGGAAGCATCCCAGGGCATCTCGCCCTGTTCCCACTGGAGATAGGCGAGGGTGCCGTCGTGCAGGCGGGGGGCCGCAAGGAAGCTCGTGGAGCGCACCAGGACCCGGACGGAACCGTCGCGGCCCAACTCGACGATCTCGTCCCCGTCATCCGCCCCGCGTACGGCAAGAAGCCGGCCCGCCCTCGACAAATGGAGGTCTCCGTACAGGTAGGGATCGTCAGCGGGGACGATCAGCTCCGGTGCGCCTGCGGCCAGGATCCGGTAGACCTTGCTGTCCTTGCCACCAACGAACCAGATGCTGCCAGGCGCCACGGTGAATGATCCGCCGCCGTAGGCGTGGAGTTGGCTGCCGATCGCTACTCCCGGCGGAGTCTGAGGACAAGCGGTCTGGATACCTTTACCCGAACGCATGAGCCGCCGGGCCCCGCCCTGGTCGGGGTCGGACTGGAGCCACCAGTAGGCGTGGTCCGAAGCCATCAGCTCGTCGACCGAGGTCTGCGTGCGTGCCACCCACTCCGCCGATAGCGGCTCGGTCTTCTCGCTGGTCATCAGATCCTCTCGGCCAGCATCATGGAGTCCGAGACTGCTCGGTGCGGCTCGGATTCAGGCATCCATCCATCGTGCTGCCGAGGCTATCTGGTCACTGGGCCAGGCCGGGCCCGGTGTCCGCGAGGTCTGGGCCGGCCTGGAGGCGGCACCGGCCGGCCCCGAGTTCCTAGAACAGCTGCGCGCCGCTTGGCCCGGCGACCGTGAGCGTGGGCGGGACGAGGACAGCCGTCGGCGATGGGCGGCCCCGGAACGCCGAGGACGGCCGAGTCCCGGGGCCGCTCGCCGGTCGGATCGACTGCCGCGCCGGCCGGCTCACAGCACGACGGGCAGCGAGACGAGGCCCCGGATGAGTCGAGCTTGCCGCCAAGGAAGCTGTTCCAGCGGTACGGCCAGCCGCAGGCCGGGGAAGCGGGTGACAACGGCCCGGAGTGCG
>FTKL01000250.1_pt3 | contig 23398 bp, 20 predicted proteins | sample 2434061 | NCBI WGS metagenome assembly FTKL01 (sample SAMEA3914816, study PRJEB12502) | metagenome | biome: forest; material: soil | place: USA | collected 2011-09-16 | depth 0.3 m
GAGTGCGTGCCCCGGCGCCGCGACGCCGCCCACCATGTGCCGGTCGCTCTTAGCCCATGTGGGGGTAGCGGTAGTCCGTCGGCGGGACGAAGGTCTCCTTGACGGAGCGGGTCGACGTCCAGCGGGTGAGGTTCTGCTTGGCGCCGGCCTTGTCGTTGGTGCCGGAGGCGCGGCCGCCGCCGAAGGGCTGCTGGCCGACGACGGCGCCGGTCGGCTTGTCGTTGATGTAGAAGTTGCCGGCCGCGAAGCGCAGCTTGTGCATGGCGTCCTGGGCGGCCGCGCGGTCCTGGGCGATGATCGCGCCGGTCAGGCCGTACGGGGAGGCGGACTCCATCTGCGCGAGCATCTCGTCGTACTTGTCGTCCTCGTAGACGTGCACGGCGAGGATCGGGCCGAAGTACTCGTCGCGGAAGTACTCGGACGCCGGGTCCGAGCAGACCAGCACGGTCGGGCGGACGAAATAGCCCACCGAGTCGTCGTACGTGCCGCCGGCCAGCACCTCGACCGACGGGTCGGCCTGGGCGCGGTCGATGGCGGCCTTGTTCTTGGCGAAGGCGCGGTCGTCGATCACGGCGCTCATGAAGTTCGACAGGTCGGTGACGTCGCCCATGGTCAGGCCCTCGACCTCGGCGCGGAACCCGTCCTTCAGGCCGGCCCACAGGGACGCGGGGACGTAGGCACGCGACAGGGCCGAACACTTCTGGCCCTGGAACTCGAACGCGCCACGGGTCATCGCGGTGCGCAGCACGTCCGGGTGCGCGGACGGGTGGGCGACCAGGAAGTCCTTGCCGCCGGTCTCGCCGACGATCCGCGGGTAGGTGCGGTACCCGGCGATGTTCTCGCCGACCGACCGCCACAGGTGCTGGAAGGTCGCGGTCGAGCCGGTGAAGTGGATGCCCGCCAGCGACGGGTGCTTGAGCGCGACCTCGGAGACGGCCAGGCCGTCGCCGGTCACCATGTTGATGACGCCCTTGGGCAGGCCGGCCTCCTCCAGCAGCCGCATCAGCAGGTGCGCGGAGAACTGCTGGGTGGGGGACGGCTTCCAGAGCACCACGTTGCCCATCAGCGCCGGCGCGGTCGGCAGGTTGCCGGCGATGGCGGTGAAGTTGAACGGGGTGATCGCGTAGACGAAGCCCTCCAGCGGGCGGTGGTCGCTGCGGTTCCACACGCCGTCCGAGGAGATCGGCTGCTCGGCCAGGATCTGCCGGGCGAAGTGCACGTTGAAGCGCAGGAAGTCGACCAGCTCGCAGGGAGTGTCGATCTCGGCCTGCTGCGCGGTCTTGGACTGGCCGAGCATGGTGGCGGCGGCCAGCGTCTCGCGCCAGGGGCCGGCCAGCAGGTCGGCGGCCTTGAGGAAGATCGCGGCGCGGGAGTCGAAGGAGAGCGCCTGCCACGCCGGAGCGGCGGCAAGTGCGGTGTCGACGGCGTCCTGCGCGTCCTCGCGGGTGGCGTTGCGCAGGGTGCCGAGCCTGGCCGCGTGGTTGTGCGGCTGGACGACGTGGATCTCGGCGCCGCCGCCCATCCGGCGCTCACCGTTGATCGTCATGGTCAGCTGGACCGGCTCCTGGCCGCCCAGCTCCTTCAGCTTCGCCTCCAGGCGGGCCCGTTCCGGGCTGCCGGGGGCGTAGCTGCGGACCGGCTCGTTCACCGGCGCGGGGACCTGGGTCACAGCATCCATGGCGCGCGCTCTCCTTCGGGTCATGGGGGATGCCGGCGTGGATCGCACACCGGCCATGACCGAACGCTATGCCGCCGGACCGCCCGACTTGATTGGCCTGGCGGCCGAAGTCATCCGTACGGCGTTGTCCGATCGGACGAAGGACGCCCGGGCCGCCCTGACGCCCTGACACGTGCCCCTTGGACACCTGGCCTCCCGGACGCCCGGACGCCCGGACGCCCGGACGCCCTGGCCGGTCCTCACCCGACGGTCGCACCCCCGGCGGTGACGGCGGCGTCCCAGTCGATGGCGTAGCGGTGCACCGGGCCGAACATCTTCTCCGGCGTGAGGAAGGTGCGCAGCGCGACCGGGGCCAGCAGCCGCGTCATCGCCCGGGCGAGGGGTCCGGCCGCCTTCTCGTTGTTGGTCTTCTCGGCCTGGGCGATGATCTTCTCCACCCGGCCGCGGCGCAGCGCCTCGTAGGCGGCGAAGGCGTCCGGCAGCGCGGGCAGGTCGCGCAGGCAGCGGGCGAGCTGGACGGCGCTCTCCACCGCGAGCGAGGCGCCCTGGCCGGAGCTGGGGGACGGCGCGTGCACCGAGTCCCCGACCAGCACCATCCGGCCCCGGTACCAGTGCGGCACCTTCGGCAGGATGTGCATCGAGCCGACGTTGACCACCGTGTCGGGGCGGGCCCGGCGCAGCACGTCCTCGGCGGGCACGTCGCCGGCGTGCTGCTCACGCAGCCGCTCCAGCCACTCGGCGGCCGGCACCGCACGGGCCTGGGCCGGGGTCATCAGGTCCTTGTGCGGGAGGTTGCTGAACCAGGCGCTGCCGCCCCCGGGCACCGGCCACCAGCCGAAGAACGCCCGCCGGCCGTTGGCGAAGTGCATGACGTCGTGGCCGGGCGGGCCCGCCGGCACGTGGTCGCTGAACCCGCCGAAGCCGATCAGCCCGACGTTGCGCGGGCCGGGCGCGGCGGGGTCGATCAGGGTACGCACGGTCGAGCGGACGCCGTCCGCGCCGACGAGCAGGTCGCCGGTGGCACTGGAGCCGTCGGCGAACCGGGCGGTGACCGCGTCCGGCGTCTCGTCGGCGCCCACCAGCCGCTGCCCGTACCTGACGGGGATGCCCTCCTCGCGCAGCCGCTCCTGCAGCAGGGCGTACAGGTCGGAGCGCCACAGCACCTGGCTCGGCGCCATGCCGGGGACCCCGGCGAACTCGGCCAGGCGGCGGCCGTTCGGGCCGTCGATGCTCATCCGCCCGATCGCCTGGCCGACGGCGGGGACCTGCTCGTCCAGGCCGATGATCCGCAGCGCGGCCAACCCGTTCGGCGCGAGCATGAAGGCGCCGCCGACGCCGTCGGCCGCGGTGTCGTACGCCTCGTGGACGGTCGGTTCGATTCCCGCCCGGTGCAGGGCCAGGGCTGCCACCGGTCCGGCGATCCCGCCGCCGATGACGATTGCTTTCCGTACTCCGGTCATGTTCGGCTCCCGAAGAATTGCTGCCAGGTCCGGAGGTACTCCGGCTCCTTGAGTGACACGATCAGGCCCGCGACGAAACGCTGTTCGGCTTCCTGTGCGCCGAGCCGGTGCTCCTCCTCGATCAGGAAGATCCACGGGACGCCCTGCTCGGTGGCGGTCGCCACCCGGGCGCGGATCTCCTCGACCTGCGCGGTCAGGGCGTCCAGGCGCCGGGCGAGCAGCTCCACCGACTCGGCCGGCGGGAGCACCGCGAGCAGCGACAGCGCCACCCCGAAGAGCGGGTACTCGTGCTGCGGCTCGGCGACCAGTTCGCGCATCCAGTCGTGGAGCTCGCCCCGGCCGTCCTCGGTGAGGGCGAAGACGGTGCGCTCGGGGCGCTGGGTGTCCCGGACGGTCTCCTGCTCGGCGACGAACCCGGCCTTCCGCAGCTGCTCCACGACCATGTAGAGGGAGCTCCGCGTGTACTTGATGTCACGGTCCTTGCCGTGCTCCTGGAGCCTGCGCCCCATCTCGTACGGGTGCATCGGCTCGGCCACGAGTTCGGCCAGGACTGCCAGTGCCAGCGGGTTGCCCACCTTGCGTCGCTTCGCCATGGGGCCTTCTCCTTAGTCAGTATCGACTATCCGAGATCGAATAGTCAGTGTCAACCATTTTGCCGTGCCGGGCCGGAGCCTTGCCCTACGGGCTAAGGTCGTCGGTACGTCATTGTCCGATCCGACAATGCCGGACGGGAGCGAGGAGGCCCAGGTGACCGTGCCAGGCCCGAGCGCCGGGATCCCGCTCCGCACGCTGCTGATGGCACTCGGCGAGCCGCTGGTGGAGCTTCAGGCCGCCCCGGCCGGGCTGGACGTGCCCGTCCGGGACGTCGCGATCCTCGACCCGGAGGACCCGGCCACCGCCGCCCCCGGCGAACTGGTGCTCGCGATCGGCGCCCGCGGCCGCGCCGCGCTGCCCGCCCTGCGCGCCGCCGGCCGGGCCGGAGCCGCCGCCGTCGCCGTGAAGCTGGACGCCCCCGGCCAGGCGGACGCGCTGCGCGAGGCCGCCGCCGAGGCCGGCGTCGCACTGCTCTCGGTCCGCCGCGAGACCCGCTGGGAGCAGCTGGACTCCCTCGCCCGGGCGATCATCTCGGGGCCGGACGCGCCCGACAGCGCCGAGCCCAACGCCGGGGACCTCTTCTCGCTCGCCCAGACCGTCGCCGTACTGACCGGCGGCATCGTGTCCATCGAGGACACCTCCAGCCGCGTCCTCGCCTACTCCCGCTCCTCCGACTCCGACGAGGTGGACGACCTGCGGCGGCTGTCCATCCTCGGCCGCCAGGGCCCGGAGCCGTACCTCGCCAAGCTCCGCGAGTGGGGCGTGTTCCAGCAGCTGCGCGCTTCGGACGGCGTGGTCGCCGTCGACCCGCACCCCGACCTGGGTATCCGGCGGCGGCTCGCGATCGGCATCCGCGCGGGCGCCCAGCCGCTGGGCACGATCTGGGTCCAGGAGAGCGGCCGGCCGCTCGCCCCGCTGGCCGAGCAGGCCCTGGTCGGCGCCGCCCGGGTGGCGGCCTCACAACTGGTGCGCCGCCGCCGGGAGGTGTCGGCCGACGTCCGCCTCACCCAGACGCTGTTGACCGGCCTGCTGGAGGGCTCCACCGGGCCGCAGTCACTGGCCACCCACCTGGGCCTGGATCTGCGCCGGCCCGCCACCGTCCTGGCGTACGCCGCCGGCTCCCCCGGCGAGGGCTCCGACCTGGAGCTGACCCGGGCCGAGGTGACCGGCCTGATCTCGGTTCACACCGCCGCCCGGCACCGCGGCGCGCTGCTCGCCCCGGTCGAGTCCCGGGTGTACGTCCTGCTGCCGGACCTGCCCGCCGGGCTGCCGATGGCCACCGTCCGCAGCTGGGCGCAGGAGGTGGTGCAGGCCGCCCGCGACCACCTCGGCGTACCGCTGCGGGCGGCGATCGGCGGCACCGTCGACGGCCTCGCCGCCGTGCCCGGCTCCCGGGCGCAGGCCGACCGCATCCTGGACGCGATGCGGCGCGGCGGCGTCGACCTGGAGGTCGCGGCGCTGATCGACGTCCAGGCGCAGGTGCTGGTCAGCGAGATGCTGGCGCTGTTCCAGGAGCAGACGGGCCTGCGCGACCCGCGCCTGACGGCGCTCTCCGCGTACGACCGGCGGCACGGCACCCGGCTCGCGGAGTCGGTGCTGGCCTGGCTGGACGCCCTGGGCGAGGTGCGGGTCGCGGCCGAGGCGCTGCACATCCACCCCAACACCCTGCGCTACCGGGTGCGGCGGGCCGAGCAGCTGACCGGGATCGACCTGGCGCAGCCTCAGCAACGGCTGCTGGCGATGCTCCAGCTGCGGCTGCCCGCCGAGGACTGACGACGAGGGCTGACAACGAGTACTGACGACCAGGACTGACGACGAGCGCCGAGGAACGCGGAACGGCCTGCCGGAGCACTCCCGGCAGGCCGTCCGTCGTCACAGGGTGGGTCAGGCGCCGTAGCCCTGGCCGCGCTTGTGCTCGTTCAGCCGGTGCCACGGGCCGGTGATGGCGAGCTGGATGCCCGGCACCTGGATGTTGGCGAACAGCGTCCTGCCGTCGTCCGAGAAGGTCACACCGGTGAACTCGCTGAACTCCGGCTTGGCCTCGGTGCCGATGTTCAGGTCGTTGCGGGCGATCGGGTAGACCAGGCCGTCCTCGGTCGCACCGAAGAGGTGGCTGATGCCCTCGCCGTCCTCGGCGATCACGATGCCGCCGTACGGCGAGACGGTGATGTTGTCCGGGCCGTCGTAGTTGTCGTGGTCGCCGAACGCGTCGGCGTTCACGCCGAGCAGCACCTTGAGGGTGATGGTGCGACGGGTCGGGTTGTAGAACCAGACCTGGCCGTCGTGCTGCAGCGGGCTCTCCGAGCGGGCGAAGCTGGAGACGAAGTAGAAGCCGCCGTCACCCCACCACATGCCCTCCAGCTTGCGGGCGCGGGTGACCTCGCCGTCCTTGAACTGCTTGCGGATGGAGACGGTCTGCGCGTCGCGCTCCTGGACCTTGACCCAGTCGACGCCGTAGATGGTGCCGACCTCGGTGGCGCGGGAGAGGTCGTCGACGAGCTTGCCCTGCGAGTCGAAGACCTTGAAGGCCTCCAGCACACCGGCGTCGGCGGCGAGCGAGCGCAGCTTGTAGCGGCCGTGCTTGAAGCCGGCCGGCGGGGTCCAGCGGAAGAGCAGTCCGTTGGGGTTGGACGCGTCCTCGGTCAGGTACGCGTGGCCGCGCTTCGGGTCGACGACGACGGCCTCGTGCGCGAAGCGGCCGAACGCCTTGACCGGCTGCGGGTTGAGGTTGTACTCGTCGTCGAACGGGTCGACCTCGAAGATGTAGCCGTGGTCCTTGGTGAAGCCGTTCTTGCCGGCCTTGTCCTCGGTCTCCTCGCCCGACAGCCAGGTGCCCCACGGGGTGACGCCACCGGCGCAGTTCGTCGCGGTGCCGGCGATGCCGACCCACTGCTCGACCGTGCCGTTGGCGTGGGCGTGCACGACGGTGCAGCCGCCGGCCGCACCCGGGTCGTAGACGTGACCCTCGGTCAGCGGCACCGGGTTCGGCCAGTTGGCGCGCGCGCCGCCCAGCTCGTGGTTGACGACGAGCAGGTTGCCGCCACGCTCGTCCTCGAACGCGGACGTGCCGTCGTGGTTGCTCGGCGTGAACTCGCCCGTCTTCAGCCTGGTGACACCGGCGCGGTTGACCACGGTGTACTTGAAGCCCTTGGGGAGCGCGAGCAGGTTGGCCGGGTCGGCGACCAGCGGGCCGTAGCCGACGGCTGCCCGGGCGGCGTCGGGGGTCTCGGCAGCCTGCGCCGTGCCGCCGGCGGGAGCGGCGATCGCACCGGGAGCGGTGGCGAGGGCCTCCGCACTGCCGGCGATCAGCACGCCGGCACCGACGAGGGTCGAACGGTTGACGAAGTCCCGGCGGGACAGCGACATGGCAGTCACTCCTGAGGAAAGTGGGCCGCCCGCCCGGGCGAGGATTCCGGTGCGCAGCGGGCTGGGTACCGGTCCGAAGGCCGACGACGAGCAGACTGTGCTGTCCAGGTGAACCCCGCGTGAATCCGGCACCTCGTCAGAGTGGTTATTTGCCGACCGTATCCGAACACATGACCATCACTTTGCCGCCACACTGCTGCGCGCCGGACGGACCCGCCACAGTCGCGGTCACCGTCGCGTCGCCGTCAAGTCGCGGTCGCGGTCGCGGTCACCGCACCGTACGCTCCAGCCGCCACTGCTCCCAGGCCGACAACCAGACCTGCTCGCCCAGCCTGCGGGCGGCGCCGGTGCTGCGCTCCTCGTCGGTCGCGCCGGCCGACCGGCCCGTCCAGAGCTGCTCCCAGGCCCGTTGGGCGGGCAGGCTGGACACCTCGCTGGCGAACACGGTGTACCGGATGACCTCCTCCACCGCGTCCCGGCCGTCCGGGGTGCCGACCACCCAGTCGGTGTTCTGGGCCAGCCGGTTGAGGTGGTTGACCATCGACGTCACCGCCTCGCCGGCCTCCTCGCGGGTCTCCGAGGCCAGCTTCATCTGCTGGCGCACGGCGGCCTCCCAGCGGATCGCACCGGTCTCCCCGCGCAGCCGGCGGGGCAGCCTCGGGGTACGCCGGGCGCGCACCTGCGCCTCGATCGCGACGGACTCGGCGATACTGTGCTCGACCAGCACGCGGTGCGCCTCCAGCCCCGCGACGGGGGCGAGTTCGCGCTCCTCGACGGGGACCTGCCGGCCGCGCCGGGCGGCGAGCTGGCGCATCAGGTCGGTGCGGCCGAGGATGTAGCGCTCGAAGTCCTCGATCCGGCTGAGCTCCACGCCGCCGGGCGGCACGCCCCGGCCGCAGACCGTCACGGTCAGCCCGTCGACCCGCAGCCGGCCGGCCCAGACGGCGCCGGGCTCCTGGTCGCCCTCGGGGCGGCGGTCCTCGTGGATCTGCACCGCCCGGGGCTCGCCCTCGACGGTGATCCACTCGCGCAGCGCCCGGACCTTGCCGGGACCGTCGCCCTCGTCGATGCCGAGCTGCTCGTAGACGCGGTCGCGCTCGTCCTCGACCACGTCCTCCAGCTCCGGGAGCGCTTCGGTGCGCTCGGCGCCTGGCCGGTAGGTCCGCACGCTCACGTACGGGCCCCGCACCGACGTCCAGTCGCCCGAGCGGACCTCGACCCAGCTGAGCTCGCCGTTGCAGCTCTCGAAGGCGGCGAGGGCGTCGCTGTCCACGAGGGCCGCACCGTCCTGAACGCCGTCCTCAGCACTGTCCCGGGGCTCGCCCTGGGGTCCGTCCTGAGGCTCGCTCCGGGGCCCGTCCTGGGAGGTTTCCTCCCGCTGGGCAGCCCGCTCCACCCCGTAGACCGGGAAGTCCGCCTCGGCGATCGTCCGACGGGAGAACGCCTCCTGGCCGGCGTAGAGGTCGTCCGGATCCTGGGGCCTGCTCCCGCTCGCTCTCATCATGCTCTGCCGCACCCCCGCGTACTCGCCGTGCTCGCCCGTTGCCTTCGGCCGCCGTCGGCGGACCCCGTTCCGGGCCGCCGCCCGCGCAGCGTCCGCCCAACGATACGACGGCCCGACCTGCTGAGCCATCAGCTTCCCTCGTACGGTTGCCAGATCGGCGACCCGGCCACGTCCGGGCCGCCTTGTCAGTAGCCTTGCCTACGCTGGGCGCCATGACAGCAACCGACGAGTTCCCGGCCCGCATCAGCATCGTCACCCTCGGGGTGTCCGACCTGGGGCGCAGCGCCGGTTTCTACGAGCGGCTCGGCTGGCGCCGCTCGTCCGTGTCCAGCCCCGAGATCGTCTGGTTCCGCACCGCCGACTCGGTGCTCGGCCTCTTCCCGTACGAGGCGCTGGCCGCCGACGCGGGCATCCCGGCCACCGGTGAGCCGTCCTTCCGAGGAGTGACCCTCGCCGTAAACCTGGAGTCACCCGAAAAGGTCGACGCCGCGCTGCGGGTGGCCGTCGAGGCCGGCGCCACCGTGGTCAAGCCGCCGGCGGAAACCTCCTGGGGCGGCTACTCCGGCTACTTCGAGGACCCGGACGGCCACCTGTGGGAGCTCGCCCACAACCCGTTCTTCCCCTTCACCGGAGCCGGCCAGCTGGATCTGCCCCGGTAAAGGGCGACACCCAGCCGGCCGGCAGGTACGACGCGTACGGCAGGTACTGCGGCTAGTTCTTCGACCGCGCCTTGAACGAGGCCTTGCGGGCCTCCTTCGCGACCTTCCGGTCCAGGTGCAGCTCCCCGACCGCGTCCAGCACGTCCGCCGTGCCCGGGTGGTCGACCCGCCACAGCTCGCCGAAGTAGCTGGCGGGGTTGTCCGTCACGGGCAGCCCCGCGATCAGCTCGCGCAGCGTCCCGGCGTCGCCGCCGCTGTCGATCAGGTGGGCCGCGAAGGTGTCGACCACGACCCAGAGCGCCATCGACCGCTCCGGGGCCGGCACGTCCTGCACGCCGAGGCCGGTCAGCAGGGCCCGCGCGCCGCCGCCCAGCTCCGGATCCTCGAACACCTCGCGCGCGGCGGGCTCGGACTCCCGGCCCAGCTCCGCCAGCGCCACCCAGCAGAGCTGGCGCCGCAGCGGGGCGTACGGGTCGCTGCCGCGCGCCGCGTCCAGCAGCTCACGCGCCGCCTGTACGGGCTCGCGCCCCTTCACCCACTCGCGGATCTCCTCCTCGGGCAGCACGTTGGAGGCCTCGGAGACCGCGCTCAGCAGCTCCGCCGCGTCGCCCTGGGCCAGCTCGCCGATGAGCGGGGCGTCGTACCCGTCCTCCAGCAGCCACTGCCGCACCCCGTACACACCGAGCGGCGTCAGCCGGACGAGGCCGAAGCGGGCCGACTCTTCGTCGTCCAGCGGCTCGTCGCCCGCCGGGAGCACCGCCGTCTCGTCCTCCTCCTCGTCGAAGAGGTCGGGGTCGATCGGGCGGTAGTCGAGCAGGCCCAGCTCCGCGAGGTCGGCGAGCATCGGGTCCAGCGCGAGCATCACGTCCGTGATGTCGCCGAGCAGGGCCTCGCTCGGCTCCTCGCCCTCCGGGACGACGAGCAGCGCGGCCAGCACGCCGAGCGGCACGGTCTCGTCGTCGGGCTCGGCGAAGGCGGTGGTCTCGTAGAGCACCTGGAGCGCCTCGTCGAGCAGCTCGGCGGCCTCGTCGCGGGCCTCCTCGATCTCGGCCAGCCGGGCCTCGGCCGCCTCGGCGTCCGCGTCCTCGTCCGTGCTCCCGGCCGCGCCCTGTTCCGGCTCCCCCTCGTGCTCGCCCTCGTGCTCGCCCTCGTGGTCGCCCTCGTGGTCGTGGTCGTGCTCGTGGTCGTGCTCGTCCTCGGCAGGCAGCGAGTCGGCCTCGGCGGCGAGCTCGCGCACGATGCCGGCGGCGGTCAGCCAGAGTTCGAGGACGGTCTCCACGTCACCCTGCTCGGCGGGCTCCAGATCGGGGCCGGGGATCGCCACGTGCTCGCCCTCGGCGGTGGTGCCGATCTCGACCAGGTCCAGGTCACAGGCCAGCGACCAGGCTCGCATGGCCTCGATCACGGCCTCCTCGGCGACCTCGGCCGCCTCGTCGTCCGCCACCTCGCCCTCGGCCGGGACCAGGCCCAGCAGCCGGGCGGCGGGCTCGCGGTCGTCCTCGGTGAGGTCGCCGAACTCGTCCACCGCGCGGTGCGGCGCGACCCAGCGGGCCAGCTTCAGCGCGTGGGCCAGCAGCGGGACGGCCAGCGCCTGCTCGGCCAGCTCCTCCTCCGACGGCAGCCGGACGGGGGGCACCAGCACTGCGGCGTCGTCCAGGTCCTCGTCGTCCATGCCGTGCGCGGCGAACGCCCCGTAGAGGTCCTCCAGCGCGAAGTCGGCCGGGAGCAGGCTCTCGGCGGGGCGCTCGCCGGGCCCGGTCGCCGACGGATTGTCAGAATTACTGCGGCGTCGTCCGGCCATGGTGTGCGCGTTCTCCCTACAGAGACCTGTCAGCCAAGCGGTGCACGAAGTCAGCTCCGTGTACCGGCCTACTGGCTCAGCGTATCTGCCGGGCAGCGCTGATGCCCCGCCGCCCGGGGCGCGCGCCGCGGCGTGCGCCGAGCACGTATCCTTCGGTGAGCGCCGCGCACACCCCGCGCACGCCCCGGGCGACGAAGCCCACCGCAGTCACCACAGCTCAGCACACCCGCTCCGCCAGGGAGCCCCGCACCGAGGCAACCACCAGAGCGCCGCAGGACGGGCGCATCGGCACACCCCGCCGACCCATGGTGGCGCCCGGCCACAGGAGACCCCTGACCATGGCGGACCTCTTCCCTGCCGGCTCCGGCCTGCCCTCCTCCCCCTTCCCGGGGCGGCAGAGCGGCGGCCGCCGGCTCTCGGAGGCCTTGCTCCCGCTGGAGCTCGCCCCTCGCACGCAGCTCCAGCTCGCCGCCGTCAGCCGCTGGAACGCCGTCCGCGGCATCCGCGTCGGCCTCTGCGGCGCCGCACTCCTCTTCCTGCTGATCGGCGCCAATCTGGCCACCCCGATCTACCCGTACCTGCAACAGCGCCTCGGGCTCACCGCCCTGGACACCACGGTGCTGTTCACCGTGTACGTCTTCGCGCTGGTCCCCGTCCTCGCCGCCGTCGGCCACTGGTCCGACCTGCTCGGACGGCGCGCGCTGATCCTGCCCGCCGTGGCGCTGGCCGCCGGCGGGGACGCCGTCTTCGCGACCGCCGGCAGCTTCTGGCAGCTCGCCGCCGGGCGCGCGATCCAGGGCGTCGCGGTCGGCATGTCCACCGGCGCCGCCGGCGCCGCCCTCGGCGACCTGCTGCCCGACCGCCCCACCCTCGCCGCCAAACTCACCCTCGCCTGCTCGGCGGGCGGTGTCGCACTCGGCCCGGTCGTCGGCGCCACGCTGTCCGGCGGCGCGAACCCGCTGCTCACGCCGTTCCTGGTGCACGCCGTCGCACTGCTCGCGCTGTGCGTCCCGCTCGCCCTGGTGCACCCCCGGATGCCCGGCCGCCACCGCCCCCCGGCCTCCCCGCCGCGCATCACCACCCCCGCCCACCTGCGCCCGCGCCGGCTCGTCCTGCCCGCGCGCGGCCGCCGGGAGTTCCTGCTCGCCGCCGGCGCCGGCTTCGTCTCGTACGCGGTGTTCGGCGTCTACCTCAGCCTCGCGCCCGCCTTCTCCGCCAAGCTGCTGCACACCGACTCGCACCTGACCGGCGCGGTGGTCGCGGCCCTGCTGCTCGGCTCCTCGGCCGCCGTCCAGCTGCTCGTCCCGCCGACCTCGGACCGGCTGGTGATCGCCCTCGGCATGACCGGCCTGGCCGCCGGCCTCGCCCTGGTCGTCACCGCGCAGTACACCGGCACACCGGCCCTGATGTTCATCGGAAGCGTGCTCGGCGGCGCCTGCCAGGGCGTCGCGTTCCGCTCCCTGTTCACCGGCGCGGTGGCCGCGATGGACCCGGAGCGCCGGGGCAGCGAGCTGAGCACCCTGTGGGTGATCGTCTACCTCGGCAGCTCCCTGCCGATCGTCGCGGTCGGCGCCCTCACCCAGCACTACGGCCTGCTGCCCGCCGTCAGCGGCTTCGCCGCCGTCGCCGCGCTGGCCTGCGTCGCCCTCGCGGCAGGCGTACTGCGCCGGGCCCGCGGGTAGGCCCGGCCGGGCCCGGACACGACACTGCCGCGCGGACCGGATGGTCCACGCGGCAGTGTCGTACGGTACGGCGGTGCTTCGTCCTGCTCTCAGACGTTGAAGCCGAGCGCGCGAAGCTGGTCGCGGCCGTCGTCGGTGATCTTGTCCGGGCCCCACGGCGGCATCCAGACCCAGTTGATCCGAAGGTCCTGGACGAGGCCGTCGGTGGCGGTCTTCGCCTGGTCCTCGATGACGTCGGTCAGCGGGCAGGCCGCCGAGGTGAGCGTCATGTCGATGGTGGCCACATCGGACTCGTCGATGTGGATGCCGTAGATCAGGCCCAGGTTGACCACGTCGATGCCCAGCTCGGGGTCGACGACGTCCATCAGGGCCTCGGTCAGGTCCTCGACGGAGACGGTGCCCGCGGTGGTGCCGACGATGACCGTCGGGCCCTCGGTGGAGACGGCCTCGGCAGCCGGGGAGGCCGCGTCCGGGGCCTTGGTGCCGGTCTCGGTGTCGCTCATACGTGTGTCCTCCTCTTCTGCTTCAGTCGTTGACGGCGGGGTGCTGCGCGAGTGCCTGGGCGGTGGCGTCCTTCCAGGCCATCCAGCTCAGCAGCGCGCACTTGACCCGGGCCGGGTACTTGGAGACGCCGGCGAACGCGACCGCGTCCTCCAGCACCTCCTCGTCGCCCTCGCCCTGGCCCTTGCTCTGCATCAGCGCGAGGAAGGCCTCCTGGATGGCCTGGCCCTCGCCGACGGTCTTGCCGACCACCAGGTCGTTCAGCACCGAGGCGCTGGCCTGGCTGATCGAACAGCCCTGCGACTCGTAGCTGATGTCCGCGACGGTCGAGCCGTCGAGCCGGACCCGCAGGGTGATCTCGTCACCGCAGGTCGGGTTGACGTGGTGCACCTCGGCGTCGCCGTCGCGCAGCCCCTTGCCGTGGGGGTTGCGGTAGTGGTCCAGGATGATCTCCTGGTACATGGAGTCGAGCTTCATGCCCGCGGCTCCCTTCCGATGCCTCAGCCGAAGAAGTTCCGGACGTGGTGCAGGCCGTCGATGAGCGCATCGACATCGGCCGGCGTCGAGTACAGATAGAACGACGCCCGCGTGGTCGCCGGAATTCCGTAGCGCAGGCAGACCGGCCGCGCGCAGTGGTGGCCGACGCGCACGGCGATGCCCTGCTCGTCCAGCACCTGGCCCACGTCGTGCGGGTGGATGTCGCCCAGCACGAAGGAGATCGCCGCGCCGCGGTCGACCGCCGTACGGGGGCCGATGATCCGCAGGTCCGGGACCTCCAGCAGCCGCTCGACGGCGTACTCGGTGATCGCGTGCTCGTGCTCGGCGATCCGGTCCATGCCGATCGCCGACAGGTAGTCGATGGCCGCACCGAGACCGACCGCCTGGGCGATCGGCGGGGTGCCCGCCTCGAACTTGTGCGGCGCCGGGGCGTAGGTGGACGAGCCCATCGTGACGGTCTCGATCATCTCGCCGCCGCCGAGGAACGGCGGGAGGTCCTCCAGCAGCTCCTGGCGGCCCCAGAGCACGCCGATGCCGGTCGGGCCGAGCATCTTGTGGCCGGTGAAGGCGACGAAGTCGGCCTCCAGCGCCTGCACGTCCACGACCATGTGCGGCGCTGCCTGCGAGGCGTCGATCAGCACCAGGGCGCCGACCGCCTGGGCGCGGCGGACGATCGCCTCGACCGGGTTGACGGTGCCCAGCAGGTTGGAGACCAGCGTGAAGGAGACGATCTTCGTCTGCTCGGTGATCAGCTCGTCGAGGTTCGACAGGTCGAGCCGGCCGTCGTCGGTGAGCCCGAACCACTTCAGCTTCGCGCCGGTGCGCTGCGAGAGCAGCTGCCACGGCACGATGTTGGAGTGGTGCTCCATCTCCGTGATGACGATCTCGGCGTCCGCGTCGACCCGGTAGGGCTCGTCGGCCCAGCCGAGCATGTTGGCGACCAGGTTGAGCGACTCCGAGGCGTTCTTGGTGAAGATCACCTCGTCCCGGCTCGGCGCGTTGATGAACGCGGCGACCTTGTCACGCGCACCCTCGTAGAGCGCCGTGGCCTCCTCGGCCAGGACGTGGACACCGCGGTGCACGTTGGCGTTGTGCCGCTCGTAGTAAGCGTTCAGCGCGTCCAGCACCTGCCGGGGCTTCTGCGAGGTGGCCGCGTTGTCGAGGTAGACGAGCGGCTTGCCGTCGTGCAGCACGCGCTGCAGGATCGGGAAGTCCTTGCGGATCGCGTCGCCGAACTCCTGTGCCGCGGCCAGCGGACCGGTCAGCGCACGCGCCGAGCCAGAGTCGATTGTCACTCGGAAGCGCCACCCTTCACGTAGGACGCGTAGCCCTCGTTCTCCAGCTTGTCGGCCAGCTCCGCGCCGCCGGACTCGACGATGCGGCCGGCCGAGAAGACGTGGACGTAGTCGGGCTTGATGTACTTCAGGATGCGGGTGTAGTGCGTGACCAGCAGGGTGCCGACCTCGCCGGAGGAGGCGACCCGGTTGATGCCCTCGGACACCTGGCGCAGCGCGTCGACGTCCAGGCCGGAGTCGGTCTCGTCGAGGATCGCGATCTTCGGCTTGAGCAGCTCCAGCTGGAGGATCTCGTGGCGCTTCTTCTCGCCGCCGGAGAAGCCCTCGTTGACGTTGCGCTCGGCGAAGGCCGGGTCCATGTGGAGAGCCGCCATGGCCTCCTTGACCTCCTTCACCCAGAGCCGCAGCTTGGGGGCCTCGCCGCGCACGGCGGTGGCCGCGGTGCGCAGGAAGTTGGAGACCGAGACGCCGGGGACCTCGACCGGGTACTGCATGGCGAGGAAGACGCCGGCGCGGGCGCGCTCGTCGACGGTCATGTCCAGCACGTTCTCGCCGTCCAGCAGCACCGAGCCGCTGGTGACGGTGTACTTCGGGTGGCCGGCCAGCGAGTACGCGAGGGTCGACTTGCCGGAGCCGTTCGGACCCATGATCGCGTGGGTCTCGCCCTGCTTCACGGTGAGGTCGACGCCGCGGAGGATCTCGCGCGGGCCGCCCTCGGCCTCGACGGAGACGTGCAGGTCACGGATTTCAAGCGTTGCCATGGGGACTCAGGACTCCTGGTTGACGGAGACGAGCACATCGTCCCCTTCGATCTTTACGGGGTAGACAGGGACCGGCTTGGTGGCGGGCAGGCCCGAGGGCTTGCCGGAGCGCAGGTCGAAGCTGGAGCCGTGCAGCCAGCACTCGATCATGCAGTCCTCGACCTCGCCCTCGGAGAGCGACACGTTCGCATGCGAGCAGATGTCGTTGATCGCGAACACCTCGCCCTCGGTGCGGACGATGGCGACCGGGACGCCGTTGAGCTCCACCCGCTTGGGCTCGTCCTCCGCCAGTTCGCCCAGCGAGCAGGCACGGAGAAAGCTCATCAGACGTTCGCTTCCAGCTCGGCTTCGATCTTCTCCAGCAGCTGGTCCTGGATCTCCGGGACACCGATCTGCTGGACCAGCTCGGCGAAGAAGCCGCGGACCACCAGGCGCCGGGCCTCCTCGGCCGGGATGCCGCGGGCCTGCAGGTAGAAGAGCTGCTCGTCGTCGAAGCGGCCGGTCGCCGAGGCGTGGCCGGCACCGACGATCTCGCCGGTCTCGATCTCCAGGTTCGGGATCGAGTCGACCCGGGCACCGTCGGTGAGCACCAGGTTGCGGTTGTGCTCGTACGTGTCGGTGCCCTCGGCGGCGGCGCGGATCAGCACGTCGCCGACCCAGACCGCGTGCGCGTCCTTGCCCTGCAGGGCGCCCTTGTAGACCACGTTGGAGCGGCAGTGCGGGGTGTCGTGGTCGATGACCAGACGGTGCTCCAGGTGCTGGCCGGCGTCCGCGAAGTACAGGCCGAACAGCTCGGCCTCGCCGCCGGGGGCGGCGTAGGTCACGCGCGGGTGGATCCGGACGACGTCGCCGCCGAAGGTCACCACGACGGACTTGAACGAGGCGTCCCGCCCGATCAGGGCGGTCTGCTGCGCGGTGTGCACCGCGTCGCGGTCCCAGTCCTGGACGGAGACGAAGGTGAGCTTCGCGCCGTCGCCGACCAGCAGCTCGACGTTGGCCGCGCGGGTACCGGTGCCGGTGTGGTTGATCACCACGACGGCCTCGGCGAACGGCTTGACGTCGATCACGACGTGGGCGAAGCGGGTGCCGCCCTCGCCGTGAACGTCGATCTTCACCGGCTCGGTGAGCACCGTCTCCTTGGGGACGGTGACGACCAGCGCCTGCTCGAACGCGCTGTACGCCTGCGCGGCGACCCGGTCGACCGGCTTGCCGGCCAGGCCCAGGCGCGCGTCGTCGCGGCCGACGGTCTCGGCGGTGACGCCCTCCGGCAGGACGAGGTCGACCTTGTCCTGGCCGGTCGCGTTCGCCGCGGCGGTGCCGTCGTGCAGGCCGAGGAGGCGGTGCAGCGGGGTGAACCGCCAGTCCTCCTCGCGGCCGGTGGGCACCGGGAAGTCGTTCACGTCGAACGACGGCTTGACCGCGACGCGGGCGTCGATCGGCTGCTGGACGGTCGCGCGGCCGGTGCCGGGGCCGGCCAGCTGCTCGCCGGCCCCGGACGTGCCGACCTCGATGGACCCGGCGGTCGTGGAGCCGGTGCTGTTGTTGACGTCAGCCATGGCTGTCGTGGTGCTCTCTTCCTGAAAGTTCGGGACTGGACTGCGCGCGGCCGGTGTCAGCCGACGGAGCCCTCCATCTGCAGCTCGATCAGCCGGTTCAGCTCCAGCGCGTACTCCATCGGGAGCTCACGGGCGATCGGCTCGACGAAGCCGCGGACGATCATCGCCATCGCCTCGAACTCCGTCATGCCCCGGCTCATCAGGTAGAAGAGCTGGTCCTCGCTGACCTTGGAGACCGTCGCCTCGTGGCCCATCGACACGTCGTCCTCGCGGACGTCCACGTACGGGTAGGTGTCCGAGCGGGAGATGGTGTCGACCAGCAGCGCGTCGCAGAGCACGTTGGACTTGGCGCCCTTGGAGCCCTCGCCGATCTCGATCAGACCGCGGTAGGAGGTCCGGCCGCCGCCTCGCGCCACCGACTTGGAGACGATGTTGGAGGAGGTGTTCGGAGCCATGTGCACCATCTTGGCGCCGGCGTCCTGGTGCTGGCCCTCGCCGGCGAACGCGATCGACAGCGTCTCGCCCTTGGCGTGCTCGCCCATCAGGTAGACGGCCGGGTACTTCATGGTGACCTTGGAGCCGATGTTGCCGTCGACCCACTCCATGGTCGCGCCCTCGTACGCCACGGCGCGCTTGGTGACCAGGTTGTAGACGTTGTTCGACCAGTTCTGGATCGTCGTGTAGCGGCAGCGGCCGCCCTTCTTCACGATGATCTCGACCACGGCGCTGTGCAGGGAGTCCGAGGAGTAGATCGGGGCGGTGCAGCCCTCGACGTAGTGGACGTAGGCGTCCTCGTCGACGATGATCAGCGTCCGCTCGAACTGGCCCATGTTCTCGGTGTTGATCCGGAAGTAGGCCTGCAGCGGGATCTCGACGTGCACGCCCTTCGGCACGTAGATGAACGAGCCGCCGGACCAGACCGCCGTGTTCAGCGCGGCGAACTTGTTGTCGCCGGCCGGGATGACGGTGCCGAAGTACTCCTTGAAGATCTCCGGGTGCTCCTTGAGCGCGGTGTCCGTGTCCATGAAGATCACACCCTGAGCCTCGAGCTCTTCGTTGATCTGGTGGTAGACCACCTCGGACTCGTACTGCGCGGCGACACCGGCGACCAGGCGCTGCTTCTCCGCCTCCGGGATGCCCAGCCTGTCGTACGTCGCCTTGATGTCGGCAGGCAGGTCCTCCCAGGACTCGGCCTGCTTCTCGGTCGAGCGCACGAAGTACTTGATGTTGTCGAAGTCGATGCCGGTCAGGTCGGAGCCCCAGGTCGGCATGGGCTTCTTGCCGAAGAGCTTCAGGCCCTTGAGACGCAGGTTCAGCATCCACTCGGACTCGGACTTCTTCGAGGAGATGTCGCGGACGACCTCTTCGCTGAGGCCGCGCTTGGCCGCGGCACCGGCCGCGTCCGGGTCCGACCAGCCGTACTCGTAGGTGCCCAGGCCTTCGAGCTCCGGGTGCGAAACGATGTCAGTCATGCGAGGTTCCTCCGCGCGGACGCAGGTTCCGGATCGGTGAGTGGCGTACCGGCAGTCGGCACTGCACCGGGCGCCTGCGGCTTCGCAGACGACGGTGCGGCACCGGATGCCGGCACATAGGTGGTGCAGACCCCATCGCCGTGGGCGATGGTGGCCAGCCGTTGCACGTGGGTGCCCAGCAGCTGGGAGAAGAACTCGGTCTCCGCCTCGCAGAGCTGGGGGAACTGCTCGGCGATGTGCGCGACCGGGCAGTGGTGCTGGCAGAGCTGAGCGCCCGCCGGCAGCTTCGAACTCGCGGCGGGCGGCACCCGCCGCACTGTCGCAGCGTACCCGTCGGCGCTCAGCGCCTGGGCGAGAGCCTCCGTGCGCTGGTCGGCCGAGGCCTGGTCCAGCGCGCCGAGGTACTTCTCGCCCTGACGGTCGAAACGGGCCCGGGCGAAGGCGGTGACCGCCTCCTCGCCCGCCTTGCCGCCACCCACCGCGTCGGAGATCCAGCGCAGTGCGTCGGCGGCGAGCTGGTCGTACGCCTGGTAGAAGGCGTCCCGGCCGGACTCGGTCAGACCGAAGACCTTGGCCGGACGGCCCCGGCCCCGGCTGCCGTAGACCCGCTGCTCGCGGGACTCGACCAGCCCGGCGGCGGCCAGGCCGTCCAGGTGGCGGCGGACGGCGGCGGCGGTGAGGCCGAGCCGGGTCGCCAGGTCGGCGGCGGAGGAGGGGCCGTGGTCGAGAATCGAACGGGCGACCCGGTCACGGGTGGCCCGATGGCCCTCCAGCAGCACCTCGGCCGCCGTTTCGGGCACGGCACAGCCGGGGGCCGACTCGGCCTCCTGCTGCTGGTTCCGCTCCCGCATGTTTTTCACAACACCAGTGTTGCGTAATTACTTCCGGAAGGACAAGCCGTGACCCACGCCTCATGGGTGGAATCTGTCACGCAGGCAAGCCTTACCTGACCAGCGAAGACGATCACGGGAGCCGCTGTCCGGGGCACCCGTGCGGGCCTCCTAGACTCGCCGGTATGCACGCAGACCCCGTCCGCCCACAGCCCGCCGTCGAGATCGCCGGGCTGGTCAAGCGCTACGGCGACAAACCGGCCGTGGACGGACTCGACCTGGTCATCGCCCGCGGCGGCATCACCGCCGTGCTCGGCCCCAACGGCGCCGGCAAGACCACCACCATCGAGACCTGCGAGGGCTACCGCCGCCCCGACGCCGGCACCGTCCGCGTCCTCGGCCTCGACCCGCAGGCCGACAACGCACGGCTCCGCCCCCGGATCGGCGTGATGCTCCAGGCCGGCGGCGTGTACGCCGGGGCCCGCGCCGTCGAGATGCTCCAGCACACCGCCAGGCTGCACGCCCACCCGCTGGACGTGCCCGAGCTGGTCGAACGCCTCGGCCTCGGCTCCTGCGGCCGTACCACCTACCGCCGGCTCTCCGGCGGCCAGCAGCAGCGCCTCGCGCTCGCCATGGCCGTCGTCGGGCGCCCCGAGCTGGTCTTCCTCGACGAGCCCACCGCCGGCCTCGACCCGCAGGCCCGCCGCGCCACCTGGGACCTCGTCCGCGACCTGCGGCAAGGCGGCGTCACCGTCGTCGTCACCACCCACCACATGGACGAGGCCGAACAGCTCGCCGACGACGTGGCCATCGTCGACCGCGGCCGCGTCATCGCCCGGGGCACGCCCGACGAACTCTGCCGGGGCGGCGCCGAGGACAGCCTGCGCTTCGACGGCCCCGCCGGCCTCGACCTCGGCTCCCTGCTCAAGGTGCTCCCCGACGGCGCCGGCGCCACCGAGACCGCCCCCGGCTCGTACCGCGTCGAGGCGACGGTCGACCCCCAGCTCCTCGCCACCGTCACCACCTGGTGCGCGGCCTCCGGCGTCCTGCCGGAGCGGCTGACGGTGCAGCGCCGCAGCCTCGAAGACGTCTTCCTCGACCTGACCGGACGGGACCTCCGCTCGTGACCGACTACGCCCCCCGGCCCGGAGCCGCCCCGATCGGCCGGATGCTGCTCGCGCAGACCGCCTTCGAGACGAAGATGCTGCTGCGCAACGGCGAGCAGCTGCTGCTGACGGTCGTCATCCCGACCGTCCTGCTGGTCCTCTTCAGCTCCGTCGACATCGTCGCCGCCGACGGCCCCGGCAAGCGCGTCGACTTCCTCGCCCCCGGCCTGCTCGCGCTCGCCGTGATGTCCACCGCCTTCACCGGCCAGGCCATCGCCACCGGCTTCGAGCGCCGCTACGGCGTCCTCAAGCGCCTCGGCGCCAGCCCGCTCCCCCGCTGGGCCCTGCTCGGCGCGAAGACCGGCTGCGTCCTGGTCACCGAGATCCTCCAGGTCGCCCTGCTCTCGGTGATCGCCCTCGCCCTCGGCTGGTCCCCGCACGGCAACCCGCTGGCCGTGGCCGCGCTGCTCGTGCTCGGCACCGCAGCCTTCTCCGGCCTCGGCCTGCTGATGGCCGGCACCCTGCGCGCCGAGGCCACCCTGGCGGCCGCCAACCTGGTCTTCATCCTGCTGCTGCTGGCCGGCGGCGTGATCGTCCCGCTGTCCAAGTTCCCGTCGGCCGTCCGAGGCGTGCTGGAACTGCTGCCGATCAGCGCCCTCTCCGACGGCCTGCGCTCCGTCCTCCAGTACGGCGCCGGCGTGCCCTGGTCGGACCTCGGCATCCTCACCGCCTGGGCCGTGCTCGCGCTGGCCGCGGCGGCGCGCTTCTTCCGCTGGGATTAGCCCAGGAAACAGCCCGGCCCGGCCCCGCCGTCGCGGGGCCGGGCCGGGCTGAGCGCGTCAGTGCTGGTTGCCCGCGCGGCGACGGCGGGTCAGGAACAGCAGGGCCCCGCCGAGGACCACGACCGCTCCGCCGATCGCGGCCACGATGCCGGTGGCACTGCCGCCGCCGGTCTGGGCGAGCGCCGGGGCACTGGCGGTCGCGCTGGGCCGTGCGGTGGCGGGCGCCGTGGTCGGGGCCGGGCTCGGCGCGGCGCTGGTCGGGGCGGTGCTGGTCGGTGCCACGGTGGCCGGGGCCGAGGTGCTGGGCGCCGGGGTGGCCGTCAGGGTCGCCGAGGGCGAGGGGGACGGCGACGGGGATGCCGACGCCGAGACGGTCGGGGACGGCGACGGGGTCGGGCAGAGCGCGATCGGCTTGGTCTCCGTCAGGTTCCACTTCTCGCTCTTCGGGTCCTCGGTCGTGGTGACCACGAGGGTGGCGGTGCCCGGAGCGGTGTGCGCCTTGACCGGGAAGCTGCCGTGGAAGGCCGCCCCGAAGGTCTTCTGGTCGAGCACGTTCTCGCCGTCGATGGTGAGGCTGACGGAGTTCTTGACGTCCTTGCCGTCGCTGTAGCCGGTCAGGTCGACGGTGACCTTGTCGCAGTCCGCCTTCCAGGCCGGGGTGTGCGCCGAGGCTCCGGTCGCCAGCACGCCGGACACCAGGACGGCGATGCCGACGGCTCCGGCGAGTGCTGCGCCGCGGGTACGGACCTGTCGCGCCATGTCGCTCTTCCCTCCGAACGATCCTACGCAGCAGGGCTGTCGGGCACGCCGTGAAGTCCTCCAGGGGCGCTCCCGGGATGCTCCGGATCCACCTGCCGCGACTGTCCGGGGGACTCTACCGGCACTCCAGCCCCGTGCCACCCCACCGAACGGCCGGAATCCGTCGGCCTGTTGGGCCCTGGCGGATGCGAACGGCCGCTCCCCCGCAGCACATCGGCCGGCATCCGCCGCCCCGGGCGCCACGGCGGCGCGGACGACGGCACCCCCGGTGGCCGAAACTCACCGGGGGTGCCGCGCCGGGCCCGACCGGCCCGGTGTCAGGCCCTGCCGGCCGCCTTGCGACGGCTGACGACCACGATCGCGCCACCGGCAGCGAGGATCAGCACACCGCCGATCGCCATCGGCAGGGCGGAGCCGGCGCCGGTCAGGGCGAGGCCGCCACCGGTGCCCGGCTTCGGCGAGGCACTCGCAGCGGGCGTGGCGGACGCGCTCGCGCTCGGGCTCGGACTGCCTGCGGCGGCCGGGGCACTGCCGCTCGCAGTGGGGCCGGGGGCGGGCGCCGCGCTACGGCTCGCGGTGCTGCCCGGGGTGGCGCCCGGCGTCGTCGGCGCGGCGCTCACCGGCGGCACCACGGCGGTGCCCGGGACGGACGGGACGGACGGGACGGACGACGGGACGTCCACCGGGGTCGTCGGCACCGGCACCGGCGGCACCTCGGCCGGCAGGCAGCCGGTGAACGGGTAGTGGTGCGTCTCGGCCCCGCCGCTGCCGGTCAGCGACTTGGCGATGACGGAGCCGTTGACCGGCCCGCCGCTGCCGAGGTTGAACGCGGCGTTCGGCGCGAGCACGCTGCCGGCCCAGGCCGACGGGCTGTTCTTGACGACCTTGGCCGCCGCCGGGAAGTTCCAGAGCAGCTTGGCCCGCACGACACCGAGCGAGGCGCTCTGGCTCTTGTCGTCCAGGACGTACGTCTGCTTGGTGCCGTCCCACAGGTGGAAGCCGGTGGTGCCGGCCGCGGCCATGTCGTAGCTGTCGCCGGTCACGTTGACGACGGTGACCGCACCGGCCGGGACGCGGATGTAGACGTCCTTGGC
>FTKL01000205.1_pt4 | contig 23352 bp, 19 predicted proteins | sample 2434061 | NCBI WGS metagenome assembly FTKL01 (sample SAMEA3914816, study PRJEB12502) | metagenome | biome: forest; material: soil | place: USA | collected 2011-09-16 | depth 0.3 m
CAGGCGCTCGGCGGCGAGGAGGGGGCCACCGAGGACCTCGCCGAGACGGCGACCCCGACGCACGACGGCGGCCGGACGGCGCGCCGCCGGGCCAAGGGCGACCCGGGCATCATCGTCAAGGGCGTCGAGGACCTCTGGGTCAAGCTGTCGCGCTGCTGCACCCCGGTGCCCGGCGACCCGATCGTCGGCTTCGTGACGCGCGGCAACGGCGTCTCGGTGCACCGCGCGGACTGCGTCAACGTGGAGTCGCTGAACCAGCAGCCCGAGCGGATGATCGAGGTCGAGTGGGCGGCCACCCAGTCCTCGGTCTTCCTGGTGGCCATCCAGGTCGAGGCGCTGGACCGCTCCCGGCTGCTCTCGGACGTCACCCGGGTGCTGTCCGACCAGCACGTCAACATCCTGTCGGCGGCGGTGCAGACCTCCCGCGACCGGGTGGCGATGAGCCGCTTCACCTTCGAGATGGGCGACCCCAAGCACCTGGGGCACGTGCTCAAGGCCGTGCGCGGCGTCGAGGGCGTGTACGACGTCTACCGGGTGACCTCGGCCCGCAACAAGTAGGCGCTCCACGTGGACGGCCCGCCGAGTGCCTCGGCGGGCCGTTCTCAGCAGGGCTTGCGCCAGGCGTCCAGGTTCAGGTGCTTCTGCATCGAGCTGAAGCCCAGTTTCCTGGTCTGGGCGCAGAACTTGCCGGTGGGAAGCGCGTACTCGACGTGCAGCACCGCCTTTCCGGCCTTGGTGAACGGCGTCAGCGCGGCGCATTCCGAGTACTGGGCGCATTCCTCGTTGACCGCGAAATCGAAGTCGTCCACCAGGGCGGCGGTCTGCTCGACGTCGTTCTTGAGCGCGACGCCCATTCCGCGTTCGTGGGCGAGTGCGGCCACCATCCGGTTGAAGGCGAGCTGGTCGGCGGCGGTCAGCGGAAAGCCCGTCCGGTTGGTGTACCCGTCCAGCAGATCGGGTTCGACCGCGTCGAAGCCCTTGTCCCGGCACATGTCGAAGCGCTTGCCGAGCAGCGGTTCCAGGACGGCGAGCTGCCGGATGTCCAGCCACTTCTCGCCGGCCCAGCCGTTGCTCCTGCCCTTGACGGAGGCCGGGAAGGCCGCGGCGTCGGGCCGGAAGTTCTCCCAGGAGCCGGCGCTGACGTAGCAGATCACCTTCCGGCCCTTGGCGTGCAGGGAGGCGACGACGGCCGCGCTGTTCTCGAAGCCGTCGATGTCGTAGACCGCGGCGTCCACCGACTGGTCGACCTTCCCGTCGAGCTGCCACTGCCAGGTCGTGCCCGGGGCGGGCCGCCACGGGGGCTGCACGGCCTCGGCCCGGCCGGTCCGGTCCGGGCCCGGGGACGCGGCACTCGCGTAGCCGGGGGCGAGCAGGGCGAGAGTCGCGGACAGAACGACCACGGTTCGACGCGGCATGGCTTCTCCCTGGTGAGGTGCCGGGCTTTCACGACGTCGGTGCACGGTCGAGGTGAATGGCGACACATGCTCAGGCCCAGTGCCGTGGCAGGGTGTTCGGCGCATTCGGCGCCAGGCGCCCCCGTACCGGTACGTCCGGAAATGTGCAGGACGTCCCGTTATTCAACACCGGCCGTGCCCAGTCCGCCTGTCGGGAGAGACACCGGCAGCCGACGGCAGGGGGCGGGGCGTCAGCAGCGCCGCTGTCCCGGGCACCGTCGCCGCACGACGAAGCGCCCGGCCGGGAAACCCCGGCCGGGCGCTGGTGCTGACTGTGCGTGGGTCAGCCGCTGAACTCCTCCAGGCTCTTCTGAGCCTGGTCCAGCAGGGTCTGCAGGCCGGAGAGCTCGCCCTCCAGCTTGGCCACCCGGGAGGCGTTGCCGGCCGCGCGGGCCTTCTCCAGGTCCGCGTTCAGCTTGTCGGCCTTGCCCTGGAGCAGGCCGGCCATGCCGGCCGCGCGGGCCCGGGCCTCCGGGTTGGAGCGCTGCCACTCGGCCTCCTCGGCCTCGCGGATCGCCCGCTCGACCGTACCGAGCCGGCCGTCCAGCTTCGGACGGGCGTCGCGCGGCACGTGGCCGATGGCCTCCCAGCGCTCGCTGATGTCGCGCAGCGCCGCCTTGGCCGCCTTGAGGTCGCCGATCGGCAGGATGGCCTCGGCCTCGGCCGCCAGCACCTCCTTGAGCTTCTGGTTCTCGACCTGCTCGGCGTCGCGCTCGCTGAACACGGCGGAGCGGGCCTGGAAGAAGACGTCCTGGGCGCCGCGGAACCGCGCCCACAGCTCGTCCTCGATGTCGCGCTGGGCACGCCCGGCGGACTTCCAGCGGGTCATCAGGTCCCGGTACGCGGCGGCGGTGTCGCCCCACTCGGTGGAGCCAGACAGCGCCTCGGCCTCGGCGACCAGCTTCTCCTTGGCCGCGCGGGCCTGGTCACGCTCGGCGTCCAGGGTCGCGAAGTGCGCCTTGCGGTGCTTGGAGAAGACCGAGCGGGCGTGCGAGAAGCGGTGCCACAGCTCGTCGTCGCTCTTGCGGTCCAGGCGCGGCAGCGCCTTCCAGGTGTCCACCAGGGCGCGGAGCCGGTCGCCGGCCTCCCGCCACTGGGTGGACTCGGCGAGCTGCTCGGCCTCGGCGACCAGCTTGTCCTTGGCCGTACGGGTCTCGTCCTGCGCCTTGGCGCGGGCGACCTTGCGCTCCTCGCGGCGGGACTCGATGTCGGCGCTCAGCGTGTCCAGGCGCTTGGCCAGCGCGTCCAGGTCGCCGACCGCGTGCGCCTCGACGACCTGCGTGCGCAGGTGCTCAAGGGCCGCCTGGGCGTCCTTGGCCGCCAGGTCGGTGGTGCGTACCCGCTTCTCCAGCAGGCCGATCTCCACGGCGATGCCCTGGTACTTGCGCTCGAAGTAGGCGAGGGCCTCCTCGGGGGAGCCGGCCTGCCAGGAACCGACGACGCGTTCGCCGTCCGCCGTCCTCACATAGACGGTTCCCTGCTCGTCGACACGGCCCCACGGGTCGCTGCTCATAGCGCGTCCTCCACATGACGTCGCGCCCGCGCCGGGGCGGCACGCGTCCGTCGTCCACAGTTGATTGCGGCGGACCGATGAGTCCGCCGTCCCGCCCGTCGTACTGCTGATGCCGAGGATGACGGCCGACGGGTTCGGGCACCCTACACAACGCCAACATAGGCGACCGGGGCAGGTGCTGTCCGCATCCCCGGCCGGGTGAATTTCGCCCCGGCGCCGCGCACCGGGCCGGGAGGCCGTCGGTGCGCGGCGCCGTGCCGGATCAACCCTTCGCGGTGACCACCGAGTTGAGCGTGACGTCGGCCATCGGCGCGCCGTCCGGGCCGCCGTCCAGGGTGCCGCCGGCGGCGATCTTCTGGAGTACGTCCAGGCCGCCGGTGATCTTTCCGAACGGGGTGTAGTTCGGGCCGAGCTGGGTGTCCTTGTAGACCAGGAAGAACTGGCTTCCGTTCGTACCCGCACCCGCGTTGGCCATCGCCACGGTGCCCGCCGGGTACGTCGCGCCGGTCAGGTTCTCGTCGGCGAACTTGTAGCCCGGGCCGCCGGAGCCGGTGCCCGTCGGGTCACCGCACTGCAGGACGAAGATGCCGTCCGTGGTGAGCCGGTGGCACTTCACGTGGTCGAAGTACTGCTCGCCCGACAGGAAGGCGAAGGAGTTCACGGTGTGCGGCGCCTTGGCGGCGTCCAGCGCGATCGTCACCTTGCCGCAGCTGGTGTCCAGGGTCGCGGTGTACGCGGCCTTGGCGTCGACCGTCAGGGCCGGCTCGGCCGTCCACTGCTTGCCGTTCGGCTTGCCGTCGGCCGGGGTGGTGCAGCCGTCGACGGCCTTGCGGACCGCCGGGGTGGTCGCCGCCGCGGTCGGGTCGGCCGCCGTCGGCGCGGCCTGCGCGGTCTTGTCCTTCTTGTCGCCCGAGCCGAACACGCCGCCGATCAGGGCACCGCCGCCCGCGAGCACGACGACCGCGAGCGCGGCGCCGATGATGGTGTTGCGGCGCCTGGAGCGCTGCTGGGACTCCGCCCGGCGCTCGGCCTGACGCTCGTACTTCTCGCGGGCGAGCTGCCGCCGCCGCTGTTCGCTGGTGACCACCGGCCGTGTCTCCTACATATGCGATGCGCTGGACGTTGGGGGATGCTGCTTGCGGATCATCGCACCCATTGGCGGCCAAGTGTAGGGACCCCGCACGTAAGAGCGAGGTGAAGCGGGGCGGACGGCGCCGACATCTGGTTCGCAACCGGTGCCGTACCGCCGGTAGGCTGCATCAGGACCTGTCCGCAACCGCCACCCGATCGACGGCCGACCACAGAGGACTCGCGTGTTCATCGCCGGATTTCCCGCGGGAGCCTGGGGTACCAACTGCTACCTGGTCGCCCCCGCCCCCGGCGAGGAGTGCGTGATCGTCGACCCGGGGCACGAGGCCACCCAGGGCGTCGAGGACCTCATCCGCGAGCACCGGCTCAAGCCGGTCGCGGTCGTCCTCACCCACGGGCACATCGACCACGTCGCCTCCGTGATGCCGATCTGCGGCGCCCGCGGCGTCCCGGCCTGGATCCACCCCGAGGACCGCTACATGCTGGCGGACCCGGAGCGCGCCCTCGGCCGCTCGCTCGGGCAGCAGCTGATGGGCTCCCTCACCGTCGGCGAGCCCGACGACGTCCGCGAGCTGAAGGACGGCAGCGTCCTGGAGCTGGCCGGCCTCAGCCTCACCGTCGACCACGCGCCCGGCCATACCGGGGGGTCGGTGACCTTCAGGACGCCGGCAGCGGCGGAGCTCCCTCCGGTGCTGTTCTCGGGCGACCTGCTCTTCGCCGGCTCCATCGGGCGCACGGACCTCCCCGGCGGCTCCAGCGAAGCGATCATGCAGTCGCTGGCCCGGGTCTGCCTGCCCCTCGACGACGCGACCGTGGTCCTCTCCGGCCACGGCACCCAGACCACCATCGGCCGCGAGCGCGCCACCAACCCCTACCTCCAGCAGGCGGCCGGTGCGCAGGGCGCGCCCGGCTTCCCGCGACGAGGAATGTGACGGAAGAGAAGTTGAGCACCTTCACCGCCCCCAAGGGCACCTACGACCTGCTCCCGCCGAGCTCCGCGACCTACCTGGCGATCCGCGAGCGCCTCTCCGCGCCGCTGCGCCGGGCCGGCTACGGCTACATCGAGACGCCCGTCTTCGAGGACGTCAAGCTCTTCTCGCGCGGCGTCGGCGAGTCCACCGACATCGTCTCCAAGGAGATGTACACCCTCACCACCAAGGGCGGCGACGAGCTCGCGCTGCGGCCCGAGGGCACCGCCTCGGTGGTCCGCGCCACCCTCCAGGCCAACCTGCACAAGCTCGGCAACCTGCCGGTCAAGCTCTGGTACTCCGGTTCCTTCTACCGCTACGAGCGGGCCCAGAAGGGCCGCTACCGCCAGTTCGCGCAGATCGGCGCCGAGGCGATCGGCACCGAGGACCCGGCGCTGGACGCCGAGGTGATCATCCTCGCCGACGACGCCTTCCGCTCGCTGGGCCTGCGCGACTACTCGCTGCTGGTCAACAGCCTCGGCGACAAGCAGTGCCGCCCGGTCTACCGCGCCGCGCTGGTGGAGTTCCTGGCCGGCCTGGACCTCGACGAGGACACCCGCCGCCGCGCTGGGATCAACCCGCTGCGCGTCCTCGACGACAAGCGCGAGAGCGTCCAGGTGCAGCTCACCGACGCGCCCAAGCTGCGCGACTACCTGTGCGAGGACTGCAAGGCGTACGACGAGCAGGTGCGCGAGCTGCTCACCGCCGCCGGTGTCGCCTTCACCGACGACCCCAAGCTCGTCCGCGGCCTGGACTACTACACCCGGACGACCTTCGAGTTCGTGCACAACGGCCTCGGCGCGCAGTCCGCGATCGGCGGCGGCGGGCGCTACGACGGCCTCTCCGAGATGCTCGGCGGCCCCGCGCTGCCGTCCGTCGGCTGGGGCCTCGGCGTCGACCGCACCTACCTGGCGCTGGAGGCCGAGGGCGTCGTCCTCGACCTGCCCGCCACCACCTCCGTCTACGCCGTCGCACTCGGCGAGGAGGCCAAGAACGTCCTGTTCGCCAAGGTGACGGAGCTGCGCCGGGCCGGCGTCGCCACCGACCTCGCGTTCGGCGTCAAGGGCATCAAGAACGCCATGAAGTCGGCCGACCGCTCCGGCGCCCGCTGGGCCCTGGTCGCGGGCGACCGCGACCTCGCCGAAGGCGTCGTCCAGCTCAAGGACATGACCACCGGCGAGCAGAGCCCCGTCGCCCTGGACGCACTCGTCACCACCCTGAAGGAGAAGCAGCAGTGATCCGCACGCACGACGCGGGCACGCTCCGCGCGGAGCACGCCGGCACCACCGTCACCCTGGCCGGCTGGGTCGCCCGCCGCCGCGACCACGGCGGCGTCGCCTTCATCGACCTGCGCGACGCCTCCGGCACCGTGCAGATCGTGGTGCGCGACCTCGACTCCGTCCACGGCCTGCGCGCCGAGTACTGCGTCAAGGTCACCGGCGACGTCCGGGTACGCCCCGAGGGCAACGAGAACACCGAGATCCCGACCGGCGCCGTCGAGGTCGTGGTCAGCGCCATCGAGGTGCTCTCCGAGGCCGCCCCGCTGCCCTTCCCGGTCGCCGAGTACGAGCCGGGCACGGTCAACGAGGAGGTCCGCCTCCGGTACCGCTACCTCGACCTGCGCCGCGAGGGCCCGGCCCGCGCGCTGCGCCTGCGCTCCAAGGTGAACAACATCATCCGCCGGGTGATGGAGGACAACGACTACCTCGACATCGAGACGCCGTACCTCACCCGTTCCACCCCCGAGGGCGCCCGCGACTTCCTCGTCCCGGTCCGCCTCCAGCCGGGCCACTGGTACGCCCTGCCGCAGTCGCCGCAGCTGTTCAAGCAGCTGCTGATGGTGGCCGGCATGGAGCGGTACTACCAGATCGCCCGCTGCTTCCGCGACGAGGACTTCCGCGCCGACCGGCAGCCGGAGTTCACCCAGCTGGACATCGAGGCCTCGTTCGTCGACCAGGAGGACATCCTGGCCCTCGGCGAGAAGGTCGTCAGCGCCGTCTGGCGCGAGGTGCACGGCTACGAGCTGCCGAACCCGCTGCCCCGGATGACCTACGCGGACGCCATGAACCGCTACGGCTCCGACAAGCCGGACGTCCGCTTCGGCCAGGAACTCACCGACCTCACCGAGTACTTCAAGGGCACCGAGTTCCGGGTCTTCCAGGCCCCGTACGTCGGCGCGGTCGTGATGCCCGGCGGCGCCTCGCAGCCCCGCAAGCAGCTCGACGCCTGGCAGGACTGGGCCAAGGCGCGCGGCGCCCGCGGTCTGGCCTACGTCGTCATCGACGCCGAGACCGGCGAGCTGCGCGGCCCGGTCGCGAAGAACCTCAACGAGGAGCACCTGGCCGGCCTCGCCGCCGCCGCCGGGGCCAAGAACGGTGACGCGATCTTCTTCGCGGCCGGCAAGAAGACCGCCTCGCAGGAGCTGCTGGGCGCCGCCCGCCTGGAGATCGGCCGCCGCTGCGAGCTGATCGACGAGTCGCAGTGGGCCTTCCTCTGGGTCGTCGACTTCCCGATGTTCGAGCCGATCGAGGACGACAAGGGCCAGTTCCAGGGCTGGCACGCCGTCCACCACCCGTTCACCGCCCCGACCGCCGAGTCGCTCGCGACCTTCGACACCGACCCGGGCGCGGCGCTCTCCAACGCGTACGACCTGGTGCTCAACGGCTCGGAGCTGGGCGGCGGTTCGATCCGTATCCACCAGCGCGACGTGCAGAAGCGGGCGTTCGACGCGATCGGCCTCAGCGAGGAGGAGGCCGCCTCGCAGTTCGGCTTCCTGCTGGACGCCTTCAACTACGGCCCGCCGCCGCACGGTGGCGTCGCCTTCGGCCTGGACCGCATCGTCACGCTGCTCGGCGGGTACGACACGATCCGGGACGTCATCGCCTTCCCGAAGACGTCCACCGGCGGAGACCCGCTGACCGGCGCGCCCACGCCCATCACCGTGGCGCAGCGCCGCGAGGCCGGCGTGGACGCGCAGCCCAAGATCCGCGAAGAGGCCAGGGCCAAGGGCGAGACCGAGCAGCAGGCCTGACGCCCGGTCTGATATACCTTCACGGCCCCGGCTCGGACGCGGACGACGCGACCGGGCCGGGGCTCGTCCACAATGGCGTGCGACAGCGAAGGAGCGGGGATGGCCCTGCGCACGAGAGTTGAGACCCCGATGGATGCCCCGGCCACCCGGCGGGTCCACATGGCGGCCTTTCCCGGCCCCGACGAGGCCGACCTGGTGGACGCACTGCGCCGGGACCCGGCCTGGCTCCCGGGGCTGTCCGTGGTGGCCGTGACCGGAGCCGGACTCGTCGTCGGACACGCGCTCCTGACGCGGCTTCAGGTGGGCGACGGGCAGGGCCTCGCGCTCGCGCCGGTCGCCGTGGCGCCCGAGTGGCAGCGCAAGGGCGTCGGCGAACTGGTCGTCCGGGCCGCGCTGTCGGCGGCCGAGGGGGCGGGGGAGCGGCTGGTCGTCGTCCTCGGCGACCCGGACTACTACGGCAGGTTCGGCTTCGGGCCGGCCGCCGAGCACGAGATCACCGGCCCGTTCGAGGTGCCCGCCGCCTACTTCCAGGCGCTGACGCTGCCCGCGTACGACGGCGCGCCGCGCGGCCACTGCCGCTACCCGGGGCCGTTCGACGGGCTCTGATCCGGTAGGGCCAGGGCACCCCGCGGGCCGAACTCGACCGTCGCCCGGCAGCTGCGGATGAACGCGGTCATCGCCGGGGTGCACGGCCGCTCGCGCGGCCAGTACAGGCCGACGTGGCTCGGGCCGAGCCCCCGGACCGTCCGGAACACCACGCCGGGCCGGGTGCTCAGCCGGCTGATGGTCTCCGGCGAGATGCCGATGCCCTGGCCGCAGGCAACCGCGGCCATCCACTCGTCCGCGTTGTGCGCGACCGCGCCGATCCGGACGGGCGCGCCCTGGCGCTCCTGCGTCGCCAGCCAGTAGTCCCGCCAGTGGCCGGCCTCCTCCGGCATCGCCACGAACGGCTCGTCCAGCAGCTCGGTGAAGTCGATCACCTGGCGCCCGGCCAGCCGGTGCCCGACCGAGAGCGCGACGCAGCGCTGGTCGACCCCGAGCAGGCTGACGCCGTACCGCTGCGCCATCCAGGACGGCGCGTGCCACAGGGCGAGGTCGATCTCGCCGGCGGTCAGGCCGGCGGCCGGGTCGAACCAGCTGGTCTGCCGGATCTCGATCTGCCAGCCCGGCATCCGGCGGGTGAAGTCCGTCACGGTGCGCCGCCCGACCAGGTTGATCGTGCCGCCCTCGAAGCCCACCCGCAGGCTCGCCGCGCCCTGCGCCGCCGCGTCCCGGGTGGCGCGCATCGCGCCGTCCCAGGAGACCAGCAGGTCGGCCGCGTGGGCGGCCAGGGCGTTGCCTGCCGGGGTCGGCGTCATGCCGCTGCGCGAGCGCCGGAACAGCTCCACGCCCAAGCGCTCCTCCAGCAGCCGGATCTGCTTGGTCAGCGCGGGCTGCGACACCCGCAGCCGCTCGGCCGCCGCGGTCAGCTGCCCCTCCTCGCAGACCGCGGCGAAGGAGCGCAGCAGACGCGTGTCGATATCCATACCGTCAGGTTATGGAACAGGGAATTGGACCCGTCGGGCAGGTCTGGTCCAAGGTTGACCAGCCGGAGCAGGGGGGTCGGCGGCGCCGGGGGACAGGGGCGCTGCCGGTGCGGTCGCGCGGGGCGTCGTGGGGGCGTGCACCGCGCACCGGGGGTGGGCCGGCAGGGGGGCGGCGAGGGGCCGGCGTTGGGGGTGTGCACAGTCAACGACCGGCCCTGCTGCGCCGCGGTGTCCACCGGCCACGACCTGCGCCCGCCGGTGATCCGTCCTAGCCTGAGTGCTCATCAGCATCCCCGGCCCCGGCCGGGCGGTACCCCCACACGGAGGGCGACCCAGGTGGCAGCCAAGGCCAAGCGTGAGCGTCTCGCGAAGGAGCCGTACGAGCGCGAGCTCCTGCGCCTGCAGAACGAGCTGGTGAAGCTCCAGGAGTGGGTGCGCAGCGAGGGCGCCCGGCTGGTCGTCGTCTTCGAGGGCCGCGACGCGGCCGGCAAGGGCGGCGCGATCAAGCGGGTGACGGAGTACCTGAACCCCCGCATCGCCCGGGTCGCCGCCCTCCCCACTCCGACCGAGCGCCAGCGCACCCAGTGGTACTTCCAGCGGTACGTGGAGCACCTGCCGGCCGCCGGGGAGATCGTGCTGTTCGACCGCAGCTGGTACAACCGGGCCGGCGTGGAGAAGGTGATGGGGTTCTGCACCAAGGAGGAGTACTGGCAGTTCCTGCACCAGTGCCCGACCTTCGAGCGGATGCTGATCGAGTCCGGCATCCTGCTGCGCAAGTACTGGTTCTCGGTCAGCGACACCGAGCAGGAGCGCCGCTTCCGGGCCCGGCTGGACGACCCGATGCGGCGCTGGAAGCTCTCCCCGATGGACACCGAGTCGATCAGCCGCTGGGAGGACTACTCCCGCGCGAAGGACGAGATGTTCGTCTACACCGACACCCCGGAATCCCCGTGGAACGTGGTGGAGAGCGACGACAAGCGCCGGGCCCGGATCAACATGATCGCCCACCTGCTGACCGGCGTCCCGTACCACGAGGTCGCCGTGCCGCACGTGGAACTGCCGCCGCGCCCGCCGTCCCGGGGCTACCAGCGGCCGCCGCGCGACCTGCAGAGGTACGTGCCCGACCACGCGGCCGGGCTGGAGGGCCGCTCCGGCGGCAAGCGGAGGTAGGACTGTCGGCCGCCTCGCATAGGCTGCCGGTGTGGACGAACCGGACCTCTTCACCGCAGCAGCCGAGGAACGCCAGGCCAAGGAGCCCGGGCGCGCCCCGCTCGCCGTACGGATGCGCCCGCGCACCCTGGACGAGGTGGCCGGCCAGCGGCAGCTGCTCAGGGACGGCTCGCCGCTGCGCCGCCTGGTGACCGGCTCGCACGGCCCCGCCGCGACCAGCTCGGTGATCCTCTGGGGGCCGCCCGGCACCGGCAAGACCACCCTCGCGCACGTGATCAGCCAGGCCGTCGAGGGCCGCTTCGTGGAGCTGTCCGCGATCACCGCCGGCGTCAAGGAGGTGCGCGCCGTGATCGAGGGCGCCCGCCGGGCGGTCGGCATGAGCGGCCGCGAGACGGTGCTGTTCCTGGACGAGATCCACCGGTTCTCCAAGGCCCAGCAGGACTCGCTGCTCCCGGCCGTGGAGAACCGCTGGGTCACCCTGATCGCCGCCACCACCGAGAACCCGTACTTCTCGGTGATCTCGCCGCTGCTCTCCCGCTCGCTGCTGCTCACCCTGGAGTCGCTCACCGACGAGGACGTCCGCGCCCTGCTGCACCGCGCGGTGACCGACGAGCGGGGCCTGGGCGGGGCGGTCGGGCTGACCGCGGAGGCCGAGGACCACCTCGTCCGGCTGGCCGGCGGGGACGCCCGGCGGGCGCTGACGACGCTGGAGGCGGCGGCCGGGGCGGCGCTGGAGAAGGGCGAGGAGGAGATCACCCTCGCGACCACCGAGACGGCCGTCAACAAGGCCGCCGTGCGCTACGACAAGGACGGCGACCAGCACTACGACGTCGCCAGCGCGCTGATCAAGTCGATCCGGGGCAGCGACGTCGACGCCACCCTGCACTACCTGGCCCGGATGATCGAGGCGGGCGAGGACCCGCGCTTCATCGCCCGGCGGCTGATGATCTCCGCCAGTGAGGACATCGGCCTGGCCGACCCGACGGCCCTGCAGACGGCCGTGGCGGCCGCCCAGGCGGTGGCGCTGATCGGCTTCCCGGAGGCACGGATCATCCTCTCCCAGGCGGCCATCGCGCTCGCGCTGGCGCCGAAGTCCAACGCGGCGTACCTGGCGATCGACGCCGCCCTGGCCGACGTCCGCCAGGGCCTGGCCGGCGCCGTGCCGCCGCACCTGCGGGACGCGCACTACGGCGGCGCCGGCAAGCTCGGCCACGGGCAGGGGTACCAGTACCCGCACGACCTGCCCGGCGGGATCGCCGCCCAGCAGTACGCGCCGGACACGGTGCACGGCAAGGACTACTACCGGCCCACCCGGCACGGCGGCGAGGCCCGCTACGCGGACGTCGTGGAGTGGACCAGGGGCCGCCTGCGGGGCACAGCGGAGGGCAGTGGGACGAAGGGCGGGTGATCGACGGGTATACTCGCTCGGAGTGCCATGTCCCCGGGACGGCAGCAGGGTCTCCCTGATCTGACCGGCCACACCAGCGGGGCACCGGCCCGAGGCTCCTCACGGAGCCTCCAGGAGCGTCGCGCACCGTTTCGGTGTCGCGGGCAGCCCACCACCCCAGCGGTCGGTGGGCCACTCGTGTGCAAGCACTTCCGTGCCCGGCTCCGGAGAGCGGCTGATCACCCCTCGGGGTGGTTTTTCTCCGGGTCGCGAGGAGCGACCTCCGTCAACACCTGGTGAAGCCGTAGTCGAAAGCAAGGAAGGTTTGGTTCATGGCGAACCAGAAGCGCCCCAAGATCAAGATTGCCCGTGCCCTGGGCATTCCGCTGACCCCGAAGTCCGTCAAGTACTTCGAGGCCCGCCCGTACCCGCCCGGCCAGCACGGCCGTGGCCGCAAGCAGAACTCGGACTACAAGGTCCGTCTGCTCGAGAAGCAGCGTCTGCGCGCCCAGTACGACCTGAGCGAGAAGCAGATGGCCCGCGCGTTCGACCGCGCGAAGAAGGCCGAGGGCAAGACCGGTGAGGCGCTCGTCGCCGACCTGGAGGTGCGCCTCGACTCGCTGGTGATGCGTTCGGGTATCGCCCGCACCATCTACCAGGCCCGTCAGATGGTCGTCCACGGCCACATCGAGGTCAACGGCGGCAAGGTCAACAAGCCGTCGTACCAGCTGAAGCCGGGCTTCGTCGTGACCGTTCGCGACCGTAGCAAGGAGAAGGTCCCGTTCCAGGTCGCCCGTGAGGGTGGCTACGCGGGCGAGGGCCAGACCCCGAAGTACCTCGAGGTCAACCTCAAGGCCCTGGCGTTCCGCCTGGACCGCGCCCCGCAGCGTCGTGAGGTCCCCGTGATCTGCGACGAGCAGCTGGTCGTCGAGTACTACTCGCGCTGACCCGCGAGAGCCGGCTGCCCCGTGCGGCCGGCCGGGCCGAGCCCCCGCCGCCTTTCGAGGCGACGGGGGCTCGTCCCGTTCCACCCATGGGCCGGTCTGCGGGCAGCCGGCCCACGGGTAGTGGACCTACGGGTTGCAGGCCGGCGCGGGGGCCGGCGCGCACGGGGTGGGCCGGTGGCCGGGCGGCTGCCCGGGCCCGCCCGGCCGCTCCTCCCCGCCGAGCGCCCGGCTGACCGCCGCCGCCAGGTCGAGGCCGGCGCCGCACGCGAAGGCGTCCGCGAACTCCTGCTCCGTCAGCCCCGCCCGGGCCCGCGCCTCGCACTCCACGTGCGCGCCGTTGAACGTGTGCGAGCCGAAGAACGGCTTGCCCACGCACTGCCAGATCCGGTGCGCCGCGCCCTGCAGCACCCGGGCCTCCAGCAGGTCGCAGTCCTCACCCGGCCCGGCCGGCTCGGTCTCCAGCAGCGCGAGGACCTCCATCCCCAGCACGATCCCCAGCAGGTCGCGGAACAGGAAGTTCAGCCGCACGCACTCCCGCGCGTACGCCCGGGCGAGCCGGACGTCGCCGGCCAGCCACTGCGAGTACGCCATCGCGTAGAGCCCGTACGCGTACGCCCACTGCTCGCCGTGCTCCTCGCACAGCTCGCGGACCCGGCCGATCCAGAGCTCGCCGGTCTCCGTGTCGCCCTGGAAGAGGTGCGCGATGCCGAGCTCGAACATGGCCATCAGGACGTTGCTGTTCAGCTCGCCGAGGGTGTTGTAGTGCCACAGCGCCTCCTCGAACAGCACGGCGGCCCGGCCCGGCTCGTCGCCGATCAGCGCCGCGCAGCCCTGCCGGTGGACGGCGTACGCGAGAGCGCGGTCGTCGCCGGTCTCCAGCGCCTGGCGGCGGCACTCCTCCAGCGCGGGCCCGGCCCGGTGCAGGTCGCCCTGGAGGGTCGCCATGTAGCCGGTGACCCAGAGCGCCTTGGCACGGGCCTCCGTCGGCTCGGGCGCCAGGGCGAGCGCGCGGTCGAGCCAGTGCCGGCCCTCGCCGAGGTGACCGCAGCCGACCCAGTAGAACCACAGCGTGCCGGCCAGCAGCAGGGCGAGCTGCTCCTCGCCCGGCTCGGCCAGGCAGAACTCAAGCGCCGCACGGAGGTTGGGGTGCGCGAGCTGGGTCCGCTCGGCGGTCTCCGCCTGCCGGGGGCCGAACCACTCCACCTCGCCCCAGGTGGCCACCCCCAGGTACCAGTCGCGGTGCCGGCGCAGCAGCCGGTGCTCGTCGCCGGTGGCGCGCAGCCATTGGCCGCCGTACTCGCGCAGGGTGTCGAGCATCCGGTAGCGGACGCCGAACGGGCTGTCCTCGCGGAGCACCACCGACTTGGCGACGAGGTCGGCGACGACGTCCAGCATCTCGTCGGCGTCGATGCCGTCGCCCGCGCAGACGTACTCGGCGGCCTCCAGCTCGAAACCGCCGGCGAAGACCGAGAGGCGGGCCCAGAGTAAACGTTCCTGCACGGTGCAGAGCTCATGACTCCAGCCGATGGTCGTCCGCAGTGTCTGGTGACGCGCCAGCGCGCTGCGGGCCCCGCCGGTCAGCAGCCGGAAGCGGTCGTCCAGCCGGGCGGTGATCTGATCCACCGACAGTGCCCGCAGCCGCCCGGCCGCCAGCTCCACCGCCAGCGGGATGCCGTCCAGACGGCGGCAGAGCAGGGCGATCTCCGCCTCGTTGGCGCTGTCGAGAGCGAAGCCGGGCAGCACCGCCCTGGCCCGGTCGGCGAACAGCGCCACCGCGTCCGGGCGGCCGCCGCCGGCGGGCTCGACGGGCAGCGGCGCGACCGGCAGCAGGTGCTCGCCCGCCGACTGCAGGGACTCCCGGCTGGTCGCCAGCACCCGCATCCCCGGCACCGCCCGCAGCAGCGTGTCGGCCAGCTCGGCGCACGCGGCCACCAGGTGCTCGCAGCCGTCCAGGAGCAGCAGCATCCGGTGGCCGGCCAGCTGCTCGACCAGTACGTCCAGCGGCGGCCGGGCCGTCGAGTCGGTCAACTGCAGGGCCTCCAGCACGGCATGGCCGAGCAGCAGCGAGTCCTGCACCCCGGCGACCTCGACCAGCCAGACGCCGTCCGGGAACTCCCCGGTGGCCTGCGCCGCCGCGCGGACGGCGAGGCGGCTCTTGCCCACCCCGCCGGGGCCGGTGACCGTCACCAACCGGGCCTGGGCCAGGAGCGCGGCCAGCGCGGCCAGCTCCTCCTGGCGGCCGACGAAGCTGGTGACCTCGGCGGGGAGGCGGCCGACCGCCCTACCCTGCCGCCCTGCTGGCACTGACTCGCTGGACAACCCGCTGCTCCCCGTGTCTGTGAGCCGGACGCCCACCGGTCGGGCGCCCGCGCCGGTCCGGCATCGGCCGGCCCGATGGCCCAACGAGGTGACCGGCGGGTAGGTTACGCGCCCCGATCGCACAACCGACCGGTTCCGCGGGGCGCGCCTCTCTCTTTTGGCGGCGGCTCGCCGCCGGGCGCTCGTGCCCGGTGCCGACGTTCGGTGCTCCGGTGCTCGTGCCTCGCTTGTCGCTTCTCTCTTTCGGCACCGGCGCGCCCTTTGGCTCGCCGGCCTTTGTTGTGGCGGCTCGCCGCCGGGCGCTCGTGCCCGGTGCCGACGTTCGGTGCTCCGGCGCTCGTGCCTCGCTTGTCGCTTCTCTCTTTCGGCACCGGCGCGCCCTTTGGCTCGCCGGCCCTGGTTACGGGCGCCGCGCCCTGCCCGGTAACCCGGTCCGGAAACCGCTGACGATCGCGATAGGGTTCCCCTCTGAGGGCAATGCCGTGGGGAAGCAGCGAGGCGAGGGAGCGCGCAAGGTGTCCGTGGGAGAGCTGGCCGGCCTGCTCGTCGCCGTGTTCTGGGCCGTCCTGGTCACCCTGCTCGCGGTCGTCCTGGTACGCCTCTCCCGGGTGCTGAGGGAGGCCACCGTGCTGGTCTCCGCCGTGACCGAGCAGGCCGTGCCGCTGCTGGTCGACGCCGGCGCCGCCGTCCGCAGTGCCAACGAGCAGTTGGAGCGGGTCGACGAGATCACCGCCAACGTGCAGGACGCCGCCGCCAACGCCAACGCGCTCTCCTCCACCGTCGCCGCCACGCTCGGCGGCCCGCTGGTCAAGGTCGCCGCGTTCAGCTACGGCGTCCGCAAGGCGGTCAGCAAGCAGAACGGCACGGCGGCCCTCCCGCAGCAGCAGAGCGAGCGCGAGGCGCTGGCCCGGCTGGTGCGGGCCGAGGTGCGGGCGGCGACCGCGCCGTCCCGGGGCGGCCTGCTGTCCAAGGTCCGGCGCGCGGTGAGGGGCTGACGGCATGGTGCGACGCATCTTCTGGATGGCGGTCGGCGCCGGCGCCACCGTCTGGGCCATGAACAAGGCCAACGAGGCCGTGCACCGGCTCACCCCCGACAGCCTGTCCGGCACCGCCGCCCGCGGCGCGCTGCACCTGGGCGACGCGGCGAAACGCTTCGCCGGCGACGTCCGCGCGGGCATGGCCGAGCGCGAGGAGCAGCTGCGCGAGGACCTCGGGCTGGACGGCACCGCCGTGGTCGAGCCCCGCCGCCGGCAGGCGCTGCGCGGCGAGCCGCAGTACCGAGCTATCTCGGCGGCGCCCGGCAGTCCGGCCGCCGCCCTGCCTCCGTCCAGCAGTGCCCGCACCACCCCCCGAGCCATCGAACCAACGCCCCGCGAGCCGCTTTCGCGGCGGGGCGGCACCCGAACCGGAAGGACCAATAATGGAGTCGGCTGAGATCCGCCGCCGCTGGCTGCGCTTCTTCGAGGAGCGCGGACACACCGTCGTTCCGTCGGCGTCCCTGGTCGCCGACGACCCCACCCTGCTGCTGGTCAACGCCGGCATGGTGCCCTTCAAGCCGTACTTCCTGGGCGAGGTCAAGCCCACCTTCACCCGCGCGACCAGCGTGCAGAAGTGCGTCCGGACGCCGGACATCGAAGAGGTCGGCAAGACCACCCGCCACGGCACGTTCTTCCAGATGTGCGGCAACTTCTCCTTCGGCGACTACTTCAAGGAGGGGGCGATCAGCTATGCGTGGGACCTGCTGACCACCTCCGTCGCCGAGGGCGGTTACGGCCTGGAGCCCGAGAAGCTCTGGATCACCGTCTACCAGGACGACGACGAGGCCGAGAAGATCTGGCGCGACAAGATCGGTGTGCCGTCCGAGCGCATCCAGCGCCTGGGCAAGGCCGACAACTTCTGGTCGATGGGTGTCCCCGGCCCGTGCGGCCCGTGCTCGGAGATCAACTACGACCGCGGCCCCGCCTACGGCGAGGAGGGCGGCCCGGCGGTCAACGGCGAGCGCTACATGGAGATCTGGAACCTGGTCTTCATGCAGTTCGAGCGCGGCGCCGGCACCGGCAAGGACGACTTCCCGATCCTGGGAGACCTGCCGAACCAGAACATCGACACCGGCCTCGGCCTGGAGCGCCTGGCCACCATCCTGCAGGGCGTCGACAACCTCTTCGAGATCGACACCACCCGCATGATCCTCGGCCGCGCCGCCGAGCTCACCGGCCACCGCTACGGCGCCGGCGAGAAGACCGACGTCTCGCTGCGCGTGGTCGCCGACCACATCCGCACCTCGGTGATGCTGGTCGCCGACGGCGTGACCCCGGGCAACGAGGGCCGCGGCTACGTGCTGCGCCGCATCCTGCGCCGCGCCATCCGCAACATGCGCCTGCTGGGCGCCACCGAGCCGGTCGCCCAGTCGCTCACCGAGGTGACGATCGAGGCGATGGGCCCGCAGTACCCCGAGCTCTTCGAGGAGCGCAAGCGGATCGAGACGGTCATCGTCGCCGAGGAGGTCTCCTTCCTCCAGACGCTGCGCAGCGGGACCACGATCCTGGACACGGCCGTCGCCGACACCAAGTCGGCCGGCTCCTCCGTGATCGCCGGTGACAAGGCCTTCCAGCTGCACGACACCTACGGCTTCCCGATCGACCTCACCCTGGAGATGGCCGCCGAGCAGGGCCTCTCGGTGGACGAGGACGGCTTCCGCACCCTGATGAAGGAGCAGCGGGACCGCGCCAAGGCCGACGCCCGCGCCAAGAAGCACGGCCACGCGGACGTCTCCGGCTACCGCGCGGTGGCCGACCGGGCGGGTGCGACCGTCTTCACCGGCTACACCGAGTCGCACGGCGAGGCCACCGTGGTCGGCCTGCTGGTCGACGGCGTGCCGGCCCCGGCCGCGCACGAGGGCGACGACGTCGAGATCGTCCTGGACCGGACCCCGTTCTACGCCGAGGGCGGCGGCCAGCTCGCCGACCACGGCCGGATCCGGCTGGACTCCGGCGCGGTGGTCGAGGTCCGCGACGTCCAGGCGCCGGTGCCCGGCGTGGTCGTGCACAAGGGCCGGGTCGTGGTCGGCGAGGTGCTGCTCGGCGCCGCCGCCTTCACCCAGATCGACCTGGAGCGCCGCCGGGCCATCGCCCGCGCGCACTCCGCCACCCACCTGACCCACCAGGCGCTGCGCGACGCGCTCGGCCCGACGGCCGCCCAGGCCGGTTCGGAGAACGCCCCGGGCCGCTTCCGCTTCGACTTCGGCTCGCCCACCGCCGTGCCCGGCAGTGTGCTGGTGGACGTCGAGCAGAAGATCAACGAGGTGCTGGTCCGTGAGCTGGACGTCACGGCCGAGGTCATGACGATGGACCAGGCCCGCAAGTCCGGCGCCATCGCGATGTTCGGCGAGAAGTACGGCGACGCCGTGCGCGTGGTCACCATCGGCGACTTCTCCAAGGAGCTGTGCGGCGGCACGCACGTCGGCAACACCGCCCAGCTTGGCCTGGTGAAGCTGCTCGGCGAGTCCTCGATCGGCGCCGGCGTGCGCCGCGTCGAGGCGCTGGTCGGCGTCGACGCGTACAAGTTCCTGGCCCGTGAGCACACCGTGGTCGCCCAGCTCACCGAGCTGGTCAAGGGCCGCCCGGAGGAGCTGCCGGAGAAGATCTCCGGGATGCTCGCCAAGCTCAAGGACGCCGAGAAGGAGATCGAGCGCTTCCGCGCCGAGAAGGTCCTCGCGGCCGCCGCCGGTCTCGCCTCCGCCGCCCAGGACGTCAACGGCGTCTCGGTGGTGGCCGCCCGGGTCGCCGACGGCACCGGCGCGGACGACCTGCGCAAGCTCGTGCTGGACGTCCGGGCCCGGCTCGGCTCGCGCCCGGCCGTGGTCGCCGCCTTCACGGTGGCGAACGACCGCCCGCTGACGGTGATCGCCACCAACGAGGACGCCCGTGCCCGCGGCGTCAAGGCCGGCGAGCTCGTCCGGGTCGCCGCCAAGACCCTCGGCGGCGGCGGTGGCGGCAAGGACGACGTGGCCCAGGGCGGCGGCACCAACCCGGCCGCCGTGGACGAGGCCATCGCCGCCGTGCGCGGCCTGGTCGCGGAGCGCTCCTCCTGATGACCGAGCAGCCCCTGGACGAGCGGCCGGCCTGGCGCCGGGGCCGGCGGATCGCCGTCGACGTCGGTGACGCCCGGATCGGGGTCGCGTCCTGCGACCCCGACGGGATGATCGCCACGCCCGTGGAGACGGTCCCCGCCGGGGGCCGCTCCCAGGCGCGGATCGCCGCCATCGTCGAGGAGTACGACGCGGTGGAGGTGATCGTCGGCCTGCCCCGCTCGCTCAGCGGCAAGGAGGGCCCGGCGGCGGCCAAGGTCCGGCTGTACGCCGGGCAGCTGGCGGTGAAGCTCGCGCCGGTGCCCGTCCGGCTGGTCGACGAGCGGATGTCCACGGTCACCGCGACCCACGGTCTGCGCGCTTCCGGCGTGAAGGCGAAGAAGGGCCGCTCGGTGGTCGACCAGGCTGCCGCCGTGGTGATCCTGCAGAGCGCTCTTGAGGCCGAACGGGTGAGCGGTCGGCCGCCCGGTGAGAGCGTCGAACCGGTCATCTGATCGGTTTGGTCTAGCGTCCCTGTCGAGGGGCCCGTGCGGACGCGTCCGCACGGGCCCCTCGACCTTTTCCCGCGCGTCCGAGCCCGTCCGGGCCCGGACGGGCTCAGCCGGGACAGCCGAGGGGGCCGCCGCCATGACCGACCAGGACTTCACACCCGGGCTGACCCCCGGTCACCTGGGCGCACCGCCGACCGAGCCGGAGGGCCGCCCGCCCGGCCAGGGCCCCGCGCACGAGCCGCCGGACCCGGCGAAGCTCCGTACCGGGCTGGCCTGCGGGCTGACGGCGCTCGCCCTGGTGGCGGTGTTCGGCGGCATCGGCCTGGCCGGCTACTCCTGGTGGCAGGGCCAGCACGCGCCGCCCGCCGCCGACTACGCGGGCGGCGGGACGGACCTGGTCGAGGTCTCGGTGCCGGACGGCGCGGGCCTGAGCCAGATCGCCGGCTCGCTGGTGCGCAAGGGGGTGGTGGCCAGCTCCCGGGCCTTCACCGGCGCCGCGGCCGGCAACACGGCGGCCGGGCGGATCCAGCCCGGTACCTACACCCTGCGCCTGAAGATGTCCGCCGCCTCGGCGCTGGCCGTCCTGGTCGACCCGGCCAACGCCAACGGCCTGACCGTTCCGGAGGGCTGGCGCGGCAGCCAGGTGTACGCGGCGATCGACGACCGGCTGAAGCTGCCGAAGGGCACCGCCCAGCAGACCGCGAAGGACCAGGCGGGCGAGCTGGGCCTGCCCGAGTTCACCAAGGGCAGCCCCGAGGGGTACCTCTTCCCCGCCACCTACAGCGTGACCGGCGACACCACCGTGATCGACCTGCTCAAGGAGATGGTCGAGCAGGCCGGCAAGGACTTCGCCGGCGACGACATCGAGACCGTCGCCACCAACCTCGGCCAGACGCCGTACGGCGTGCTGACGGTGGCCAGCCTCGTCCAGGGCGAGGCCGACAACTCCGAGGACATGGCCCGGGTCGCCAGGGTGATCTACAACCGGCTGGCCCAGAAGATGCCGCTCCAGCTGGACTCGACCATCAACTACGCGCTCGGCCGCAGCACCCTGACCACCACCGTGACGGACACCAGGCTCGACTCCCCGTACAACACCTATCTGCACCCGGGTCTGCCGCCGACGCCGATCTCCAACCCCGGCCGGCAGGCGCTGCGGGCGGCCATGGAGCCCGCCCCGGGGGACTGGCTCTACTTCGTCACGGTCAAGCCCGGCGACACCCGCTTCACCGACAGCCTGGAGCAACACGGGCGCAACGTAGCGGAGTTCAACGCACTCCGGGCAGCGCAGGGCGGCGCCTCGCCGACCGCTGCGGCGACCGCCGGGAAGCGCTGACCGGGCCGCCACCCCGCCGATCGGTCGCCTGCGGTACGGTAACGTCTCCCTTCAGGCGTTGCGGCTAGCACGCCGGTTCGAGTATTTGCCGGGACGCCGTCCCGGACGGCCGATCGGATCCGTCGGTCGTCTCCGTCGGCATAAGGGGATCAATGACTGATCTGGGGCGGGGCTACGGCTCCCAGGGCTCTGAACCGTGGCGCCCGGGTGACCCGGCGTACGGTGCCCAGCAGCAGCCGGTCCCCCCTCAGCAGGATGGCGGCTGGCAGCAGCAGCCGGACGCGTACGGTCAGCAGGGTTACCCGCAGCAGGGCCAGCCGCAGGCCGGTTACCCGCAGCAGGGCCAGCAGCAGTACGGCCAGCAGGGGTACCCGCAGTACAACACCCCGCAGCAGCCGCAGGCCCAGCAGCCCCAGCAGCCTCTGGAGCAGCAGTACGGTCAGGGCCAGCAGCCCGGCGGGTACGGCCAGGGCGGGCAGCAGCCGCAGTACGGCCAGCAGGGCTACCCGCAGCAGTACGGTCAGGGCCAGCAGCAGCCGCAGTACGGCCAGCCGCAGCCCGGCGTCCAGCAGCCCGGCCAGATGCAGCCGGGGCAGATGCAGCCCGGCCCGATGCAGCAGGGCCAGCAGCAGTACGGACAGGCCCAGCCCCAGCCGCAGCCCCAGCGGCCCGTCCCGCAGGCCAGGCCGCAGGAGCCCCGCCGGGTTCCTGAGCCGGTACCGGCCGGGCCGGGGCCGGACGGCATCGACTGGGAGGCCGAGGCCGCCGCACTGGAGGCGGCGTCCGCCGCTCCCGCCGAGGCCGCGCCCGCCCAGGACGAGTGGGACGGCTACGAGGACGAGGCCTACGAGCAGGGCCACGCGGAGGACGGCGAGGCCGGCTTCCTCGGTGAGGAGGACGAATCCCGCGAGGGCCAGCGCAAGCGCAAGGAGAAGGGCAAGAAGTCCGGCCGCCGCAACGGCGGCGCCTGCCTGCTGGTCGCGCTGGTGATGCTCGGCGGCGTCGCCGGTGGCGGCTACTGGGGTTACGGCTTCTACCAGAGCCACTTCGGGCCGCCGCCGGACTACAAGGGCGAGGGCACCGGCACGGTCAACGTGGAGATCAAGTCCGGCTCGCTCGGCCAGATGGGCCTCGCCCTCAAGACGGCGGGTGTGGTGAAGAGCGTCGACGCCTTCACCGCCGCGACCGACAAGGACCCGGTCAAGGCCAAGGGCATCCAGCCGGGCTTCTACACGCTGCACCGGGAGATGTCCGCCGAGGCGGCCATGAAGATCCTGGTGGACTCGGCCGGCGGCGACACGCTGATCCTCCAGGAGGGCCTCAGCGCCGCCGAGATCTACGCCAAGATCGACGACAAGCTGAAGCAGCCGAAGGGCACCACGGCCGGCGTCGCCAAGGCCCAGATCGCCGATCTCGGCCTGCCCGCGTACGCCAACGGCAACCCCGAGGGCTTCCTCTGGCCGGCCCGCTACGCGGTCGGCGAGGGCATGAAGCCGGTCGACCTGCTCAAGCAGATGGTCGCGAAGGCCGGCGAGGAGTACCAGGGCCTCAACCTGGACGCGGCGGCCCAGAAGATCGGCCTCAAGAACGCGTACGAGGTCGTCATCGAGGCGAGCATCCTCCAGAAGGAGGGCAACAACTCGGCGGACTTCGCCAAGATGGCCCGCACCATCCAGAACCGGCTGGCCGACCAGGCCCAGACCCAGCACCGGCTCGGGATGGACACCACGCTGCAGTACTCGCTCGGCCGCAAGAACCTGACCACCAAGGACATGGACGACGCGTCGAACAAGTACAACACCTACCTGAACGCGGGCCTGCCGCCGACGCCGATCGCCAACCCCGGCGAGGACGCGATCAGGGCGGTGCTCAACCCGGCGGACGGCAAGTGGCTGTTCTTCATCGCGATGTCGCCGACCGAGACCCTGTTCGCGGACACCTATGCCGAGCACCTGGTCAACGTGCAGAAGTACTGCACCGACGCCGGCCAGGGCTTCGACAAGACCCGCGGGCACTGCACCACCAAGTAGCACC
>FTKL01001018.1_pt1 | contig 23224 bp, 19 predicted proteins | sample 2434061 | NCBI WGS metagenome assembly FTKL01 (sample SAMEA3914816, study PRJEB12502) | metagenome | biome: forest; material: soil | place: USA | collected 2011-09-16 | depth 0.3 m
GGTGTGGTGCGGTTGACAGTTTCATAGTGTTTCGGTGGTCATAGCGTGAGGGAAACGCCCGGTTACATTCCGAACCCGGAAGCTAAGCCTCAAAGCGCCGATGGTACTGCAGGGGGGACCCTGTGGGAGAGTAGGACGCCGCCGAACAATCATTCCAAAGAACCCCCACCCGATTTCGGGTGGGGGTTCTTTGCGTTTGTGCAAGATACGATCGCGGTATGGCACGACCTGGCCCCAAGGCCCACCCCGAACCCCAGCCGCGTACCGAGCCCTTCAGCTTGTCTACCGACCCCTTTGCGATGGAGACCTCGCACGAGGTGGCCGGCCTCTACCTGGCTCCGCCGGAGCGCGTCCTCGCCCTTCACGTGGATGCGGAGACTCTGCTGCGGCCGAAGCTCCGGACCGCGCTGGAGACGCTGAAGGACGAGCCGCTGCCGGCACCCGTCTCCACCCTGCTCGCCTCGCTGGACAGCACGACCGACAAGGTCTCCGGGACGCTGCACCGCAGGCGTCGCGGCGTCGCGTTCCGGCAGTACCTGTCCCGGTTGGACAAGGAACTGCCCGAGGGCGGCGAGGTCCACCTGATCTGCGACAACTACTTCACCCACAAGTCGCCGACGGTGATCAACTGGCTGCGGGTCCACCCGCGCTTCACCATGCACTTCGCGCCCGACGAGGCGGCCTGGCTCGCGCACGTCGAGCGGTGGTTCGCCTACCAGGCGGCGCGTGAGGGCTTCCACGGGGACAAGTCCTCGGCGGTCGCGCAGTCCGACGGCGTGGCCGGCTGGCTGAACGGCGAGACGTCCGTCGAGGGCGACGAGGAGAGCGGCGCGGGCGTGTACGTGTGGGTGAAGCCGCGCTACTGAGCCTGACAGTGGCCGGGTCAGTGGGCGGGGCAGGCCGCTACAGCCGCCCGGCCGCCTTCAGCGCCAGGTAGGCGTCGGCGAGAGCCGGGGCCAGGGCGGCCGGCGGGGCGTCCAGCACGGTGACGCCGTGCCGGGTGAGGCGCTCGGCGGTGTGGCGGCGTTCGGCCCGGGTCTGTTCGGCGGCCGCCGCACCGTAGACGGCGTCGAGGGTGCCGCGGGCTGCCGCCAGCTCGTCCAGGTGGGGGTCGGAGACGGAGGCCAGGACGACCTCGTGGCGCTTGGTGAGCTGTGGCAGCAGGGGGAGCAGTCCGTCCTCCACCGGGGCCGCGTCGAGGCCGGTGAGCAGGACGATCAGTGATCGGTGGGGGGCCATCCGCAGGGCGGTGGAGACCAGCGAGCGCGTGTCGGTCTCGTAGAGGGCGGGCTCCAGCACGGCCATCGCGTTGGTGAAGGCCGGCAGGATCTCGACGGGCGACCGGCCGGCCACGGAGGCGCGCTTGCGGACGTCGTGGGCGAGCAGGTCGACCCGGTCGCCGGCTTTGGTGGCCAGGGCGGTGAGCAGCAGGGCGGCGTCCAGTGCGGCGTCCAGGCGGGGGGCGTCGCCGACCCGGCCGGCCGAGGTGCGGCCGGTGTCGAGGACGACGAGGATGTGCCGGTCGCGTTCGGGGCGCCAGGTGCGGACGGCGACGGTGTTGCGGCGGGCGCTGGCCCGCCAGTCGATCGAGCGGACGTCGTCGCCCGGCAGGTACTCGCGCAGCGAGTCGAACTCGGTGCCCTGGCCACGGGTCAGCACCGAGGTGCGGCCGTCCAGTTCGCGCAGCCGGGCGAGGCGGGACGGCAGGTGCTTGCGGCTGTTGAACGGCGGGAGCGCGCGCAGCGTCCAGGGCACCTGGTGGGAGCCCTGCCGCCCGGCCAGGCCGAGCGGGCCGAGCGAGCGGATCGTCACCCGGTGCGCGTGGTGGTCGCCGCGTCGGGTGGGGGTGAGCACGGTGCTGACGCGCCGGCGCTCCCCGGCGGGGATCAGGACGTTGTGCCGGGAGGCGGCGGTCGCTGTGCCGGCCCGCCACGCGGACGGCGGCCAGGCGTCCCGGATCCGGGCCCGGAGCGGGCGGCCGGACGGGTTGGTGACGGCGAGTCCGACGGTGGCGGGCTCTCCGAGGCGTACCGAGGTGTCGCCGCTGCGGACGATCCGCAGCGAGCGGACGGGGGCGGCGAGCAGCACGTCTGCGAGGACGGCGAGCAGCAGCGCCCCGGTGACCGCCCCGACCCCGGCGAAGGACGGCGCGAGCAGGCCCACGACGAGCGCGCCGAGGGCGGCGAGCAGGGCGGTTCGCCCGGTGAGGGCCATGCGGGTTGCTCCCTAGCAGCTGGCGACAGGCAGGCAGTGGTGCGGCGGGTGGCGGCGGGTCAGCGCGGCGCGGGCGTCTGGGCGAGCACGGCCTGGATGACCGAGTCGGCGGTGACGCCCTCCATCTCGGCCTCGGCCCGCAGCTGGACGCGGTGGCGCAGGGCGGGCAGCGCGAGCGCCTTGACGTCGTCGGGGGTGACGAAGTCGCGGCCGGCCAGCCAGGCCCAGGCACGGGAGGCGCCGAGCAGGGCGGTCGCGCCGCGCGGGGAGACGCCCATCGACAGTGACGGCGACTGCCGGGTGGCCCGGCAGAGGTCGACGATGTAGGCGAGCACCTCGGGGGAGACGGTGAGCTTGGCGATCTGGGCCCGAGCGGCCAGCAGGTCGGCGGGGCCCGCGACCGGGCGGACGCCGGCGGCGGCGAGGTCACGCGGGTCGAAACCGGCGGCGTGCCGGGAGAGCACCTGGAACTCCTGGTCCCGGGAGGGCAGCGGCAGGATCAGCTTCAGCAGGAAGCGGTCGAGCTGGGCCTCGGGGAGCGGGTAGGTGCCCTCGTACTCGACCGGGTTCTGGGTGGCGGCGACGAGGAAGGGCACCGGCAGCGCGCGGGGCAGGCCGTCCACGGTGACCTGGTGCTCCTCCATCGCCTCCAGCAGGGCCGCCTGGGTCTTGGGCGGGGTGCGGTTGATCTCGTCGGCGAGGAGCAGGTTGGTGAAGACCGGGCCCGGCTGGAACGAGAACTCGGCGGTGCGGGCGTCGTAGACGAGCGAGCCGGTGACGTCGCCCGGCATCAGGTCGGGGGTGAACTGGATCCGCTTGGTCTCCAGGCTGAGCGCGGTGGAGAGGGTGCGGACGAGGAGGGTCTTCGCGACGCCGGGGACACCCTCCAGCAGGACGTGGCCGCCGCAGAGCAGCGCGACGACGAGACCGGTGACGGCCGCGTCGTTGCCGACCACGGCCTTGGCGATCTCGGCGCGCAGCGCGGTGAGGGCCTGCCGGGGGTCGTCGCCCGCCGGGGCGGCGGTGATGAGGGTGGTGGCGGCGGTGGCCTGCTCGGTCACGGCTGTCGTACCTGCCTTTCGAGGGCGTCCAGGTCGTCGGCGAGCCGCAGCAGTGCGGCGTCGTCGGTGGGGGGCGGGCCGTACAGCAGGAGCTGGGCGGCGCCGGCGGTGCTGTCGTCGGCCAGGCGGCCGGCGACGGCCGTGCGGAACGCGACGGGGTCGGGGGCGCCGTGGACGAGCGGGACGCCGAGCACCGGGGCGAGGCGGTGCAGGGTGGCGCGGCGCAGGGCGTCGGCGGCCCGGCCGCGGGCGTTCGCGCGGCGGTAGAGCCTGGCCCGGCCCTCGGTGGTCTCGGCGGCGCGGACGACCACGGGGAGGTTCTCGCTGACCACCGGGCCGAGCCGGCGGGCCCGCCAGGCCGCCGCGAGCAGGGCGGCGACGGCGAGCTGGAGCCCGGCCCAGTACCAGCCGTCGGGGATGAAGTCGGTGATGCTCTTCTGCTGGGACTCCGGGACGGTGGTGCTGTAGTCGGGGAGGAACCAGGTGAGCCGGGGCTGCGAGCCGAGCAGGCCGAGGGCGAGCGCGGCGTTGCCGTCCTCGTCGATCCGGTCGTTGGTCAGGAAGCTGCCGCCGCCGAGCACGATGACGTCGGCGCCGGTGCCCGCGGGCTCCTGGAGCAGGGCGTACGCGCTGTGCCGGGGGTAGCAGCCGGCGCCGTGCGGGCCGGGCCGGTAGAGCAGTTCGCCGAGCTCGGCGGTGCCGGCCAGGACGGCCTCCGGCAGCGCGCACTGGGCGGGGGTGCTGCGGGGCCCCGCGTAGTCCGGGTGGTCGCCCTGGGTGGCCTGCCGCACGCCCGGGGCGAGCACCGCGAGGGTGTCGGCGCCCGGGGAGATCAGCACGAGGCGCGCGTGGCGGGCCGCCGCGAGGCCGCGCAGTTGCTCGGCGGAGAGGCGGTCCGGGTCCGGTACGACGAAGGTGTCGGGGCCGGCCGGCCGCTCGGTGGCGTCGGTGGTGGTGCCGGCGGTGAGGCCCTGCTGCTCCAGCAGGCGGACGACGGCGTGGGTGCCGTCCGGGTCGGTGGAGCGGGGGTCGAGTGCGGGGTACCGGCTGTTGTTCTGCAGGCCGGCGAGGAGGAGCCCGGCCAGCAGCAGGAGGACGGTGGCGAGCAGGTACCAGCGGGCCCGCCGCCAGAGTCCGCGGCCGGTCGGGGCCAGGCTGGTGACGACCGTGGCGGCCTCGGGGGCGGGCACGTCGGCCCGTACGTCGTCCGGTGCGGCAGGGGTACCGGTGCCGCTCGTACCCGCGCTGGTGGTGCCCGTGCTGGTCATACCGCGCCTTCCGGGATCGGGGCGAGGGTGGGGCGGGTGCGTTCCAGCGCCTGGTCGAGCTCGCTGAGCAGCCGGTACGCGTCCTGGTCGGCGGCGGCGTCCCCGAAGGCGATGGTGTCGAAGGTGCGGGCGGCCGCGGCGAGGGCGACGGCGTGTGCGGGCAGGGCCCGGCCGGCCTCGGCGGCGGCCTCGTCGGTGGTGCGCCCGGGGCGCGGGTCGAGCAGTGTGCGCTCCTCCAGGGCCCGCACCAGGGCGCGCATCTGCTCGCGTACGGCGTCGTTCCAGACCCCGGCGGCGGCCAGCCTGCGGGCCTCGGCGCGGTGCTGCTCGGCCGTCCGGGCGCCCTCGCCGTCGAACAGCGCGACGGCGCTGCGGGCGGTCCGGGCGGGCGCTCCGAGGCGCCACCAGACGGCGGCGCCGATCACCAGGGCGACCACGGTGAACAGGACCAGGCCGGTGGTGCCGGTGGTGGCGGTCCCGACGCCCTCCAGGGCCTTGTCGAGCTGGTCCCAGAACCAGCTGACGGCCCGGTCCAGAAGGCTCGGGTCGTGCCGGTGGTAGGCCGGGTTGAGCAGCTCGTCGCGGGCGGCGTCGTGGGCCGGGCCGCGCGGAATCGTCACCGGGGCGCCGCCGGCCGGCAGCGCCACCTCCCCCCAGGTCGGCATCCGGTCAGAGCCTCGGTGCGGTTGGATCGCCCGCGCCGCTCCAGCCGGTGCCGCCGTACTCGGGCAGCCCGGCCGCGCGGGCCAGCTCGATGTCCAGGGCCTCGCGGCGGATCCGCTGGTCGACGTAGATCAGTACGTTGATCGCGGCGCCCGCCGGGATGGTGACGGTGCCGGCGATCAGGCCGCCGACGGCGATGGCGATCAGCGCGGCGGGCGGGAACGCCGGGGCGAGGCTCGCGGCGAAGCTGGGGTCGGCCTGGTCGAACAGCTTGTCGCCGCCGAGCAGGACGGCGAGGATCGAGAACGGGATCGAGATGACCGCGGCGACCATGCGCAGGATGAGCTGGCTGAGCAGGGTGATGCCGAGGATCCGCCAGCGGGAGCCCCGGACCAGGCGCAGCGAGCGGGAGAGTGCCGTCCGGATGCCCTGCTTCTCCAGCATCAGGGCGGGGGCCGCCAGGCTCAGCTGCACCCAGACCCAGAAGGACAGCAGGACGCCGAAGAAGGCGAGCAGGCCGAGCAGCAGGACTGCGGCAGGGTCGAGGTCCCCGGTGAGGGCGTAGCCGATCAGCGGCGCCGCGAAGACCGCGAGGATGCCCAGGCAGATCAGGCCGATGAGCAGGGTCAGGCCGAACAGCGGGAGCACGCGGGGGCGGGCGTCGCGCCAGACCTCGCCCAGGGTGACCGGCCGGCCGAGGACGGCCCGGCTGACCAGCATGGTGAGCAGGGCGGTGGCGGCGACGGTGACGAGCAGGGCCACCGGCACCTGGGCCACGGCGGCCACGGTCGGCATGATGCTGTCGGGGTTGTCGTAGGACGACCACAGGAGGGCGGTGCTGATCGTCTGCTGCACGGCGGCGAGGCCGAGCGAGACGCCGAGGGCCGTACGCCAGTGCCGTCGGACGGTGGAGACCGCGCCGTCGAGGATCTCGCCGACACCCAGCGGGCGCAGCGGGATGATGCCGGGCTTGGGGCTCAGCGGTGCGCCGCCCCAGGGCTGCGGGCCCCACTGCTGCTGTCCGCCCCACTGCGGGGGGCCGGGCTGCTGCGGGATGTTCCACTGCTGCTGGGGCTGCTGCGGGGGCTGCGGGCTGCCGTAGCTGCCACCCCAGGCCGGAGGTGTGGTCTGATGCGGTGATGGCTGCCCGGGTACGGGGGCAGGTGCGTCGGCCGACGGCCGGCCTTCCTGATGGGGAGGCTCGGGCGAGCTGGGCGGGGCCCAGCCCGGGGTGTCGGTCATCACTGCTCCTGGGAGGGGCGGGTGTCAAGGTCGCAGGACGGATCGGCGTCCTGTGCCGCCCATCGTGCCATGGTGGGTGCGGACGCCCCAGGGGTATCCGGTTGCTGATCGACAACAGCCCTTCCGGTACGGACGGGCTGTCGCCATTCGTCCCGTTTGGGCGGATTTCGGTGAAGGGTTGCGCGAGGAATGACACGGCTGTGCGGCAGGTCACAATCCGGTAATGAGAAGATGGAAGCATGAAGGGACGCGTCCTCGTCGTAGATGACGACTCCGCACTGGCCGAGATGCTCGGCATTGTGTTGCGTGGTGAGGGTTTTGAGCCGTTTTTCGTCGCGGATGGGGACAAGGCGCTAGCCGCGTTCCGGGAGACGAAGCCCGACCTGGTCCTGCTCGACCTGATGCTGCCCGGCCGCGACGGCATCGACGTCGCCCGGCAGATCAGGGCCGAGTCCGGGGTCCCGATCGTGATGCTCACGGCCAAGACCGACACGGTGGACATCGTGGTGGGCCTGGAGTCCGGCGCCGACGACTACGTCGTCAAGCCGTTCAAGCCCAAGGAGCTGGTGGCCCGGGTGCGAGCCCGGCTGCGGCGGGCCGAGGAGCCGACGCCCGAGCAGCTCACCATCGGTGACCTGGTGATCGACGTGGCCGGCCACTCCGTGAAGCGGGAGGGCCGGGGCATCCCGCTGACCCCGCTGGAGTTCGACCTGCTGGTCGCGCTGGCCCGCAAGCCCTGGCAGGTGTTCACCCGCGAGGTGCTGCTGGAGCAGGTCTGGGGTTACCGGCACGCCGCCGACACCCGGCTGGTGAACGTCCACGTCCAGCGGCTCCGCTCGAAGATCGAGAAGGACCCGGAGCGGCCCGAGATCGTGGTGACCGTCCGCGGCGTCGGCTACAAGGCCGGGCCCAGCTGACGTGAATGACATGGCTGACAACTCCCCGTCGGGCGAGTACGCCGACGGGGAGGCCGCCGTACGCGGGGACGTGCTGAGCTCGACCACCGAGGGCCGTGCGCCCCGGCGCGGTCCGGCGGCCCTGCTCGCGTTGGTGGCGCGTCAGCTGCGCCGCCCGTGGCTGCGGGTGACAGCGCTCTACCGGCGTTCCATCCAGCTGAGGGTGGTGGCGGCGACGCTGCTGCTCTCGGTGACGGTGGTGCTCGTGCTGGGCGTCGTGGTGGTGGCGCAGGTCCGGGCGGGCCTGCTGGACACCAAGAAGCTCTCGGCCCGCTACCAGGCCGGCGGCGGGTTCCAGAGCGAGCAGAAGAAGATCGACGAGGCCACCGCGCTCGGGCTCAAGGCCGGCGGCACGGGCGATCCCACCAACGACGAGATCGGCACCTGGCTGCTCAAGCAGGTCTCCGACCTCGCCAGCAGCGGCCAGGGCCTGTACTCGGTGATCGCCATGGTGCCCTCCACCGGGCAGCAGGCGTTCGCGAAGAGTTCCGACATGCTCGGCCCCCGCTACTCCGGCGACATCCTGCCGAGCAGCATCCCGCAGACGCTGAAGGACCAGGTCGCCGGCGAGCCCGGGGTCTCCTTCGAGCAGCCCACCGTCATCGACCGCTCGGCGGACAGCGGCTCGGCGCAGCGCCACGAGCCGGGGCTGGCGATCGGCAAGCAGTTCGTCGGCCCCGCCAACACCCCGTACCAGCTGTACTACGTCTTCTCGTTCGAGCAGGAGACGAAGACCCTCGGCCTGGTCACCACGACGCTGGCGACCGCCGGGGTGTTCGTGGTGATCCTGCTCGTCGGCATCGCCTGGCTGGTGGTGCGCCAGGTGGTCACGCCCGTCCGGATGGCCGCCGGGATCTCCGAGCGGCTCGCCGCCGGGCACCTGGAAGAGCGGATGAAGGTCACCGGCACCGACGACATCGCCCGGCTCGGCGACTCGTTCAACCGGATGGCCAACGGCCTCCAGGCGCAGATCCGCCAGCTGGAGGAGCTCTCCAGGGTGCAGCGGCGCTTCGTCTCGGACGTCTCGCACGAGCTGCGCACCCCGCTGACCACCGTCCGGATGGCCGCCGACCTGATCTACGACAGCCGCGAGGACCTGGACCCGATGGCGGCGCGCTCCGCCGAGCTGCTCCAGGGCCAGCTGGACCGCTTCGAGTCGCTGCTCGCCGACCTGCTGGAGATCAGCCGGTTCGACGCCGGCGCCGCGATCCTGGACGCCGAGCCCGTCGACCTGCGGGACGTCGTCACCCGGGTGGTGGAGGCGGCCGATCCGCTCGCGCAGGCCAAGGGCAGCGCGGTGGTCATCCGCGGCGACGGGGAGCCGGTGGTGGCCGAGGTCGACTCGCGCCGGATCGAGCGCATCCTGCGCAACCTGGTGGTCAACGCGCTGGAGCACGGCGAGGGCCGGGACGTGGTGATCCGCCTGGGCTCGGCCGAGGGCGCGGTCGCCGTCGGCGTACGGGACTACGGCATCGGGCTCAAGCCCGGTGAGGCCTCGCGGGTCTTCCACCGCTTCTGGCGGGCCGACCCGTCCCGGGTGCGGACCACCGGCGGCACCGGCCTGGGCCTGTCCATCGCGGTCGAGGACGCCCACCTGCACGGCGGCTGGCTGCAGGCCTGGGGCGAGCCCGGCGGCGGCTCGCACTTCCGGCTGACCCTGCCGCGCACCCGCGGCGCGGAGATCAACCGGGCGCCGTTCCGGCTGGAGCCGGAGGACTCGCGCAACAACCGCGGCCTCGGCTCGTCCATCACCCCGTACCGCCGGGGCCGGCCGGCCGGTGCCACCGCGCTGACCGCCGCCGGCGAGCCCACCGTCGTCCCCGAGACGCCGGAGGGCGGGCAGAACGGCTTCGGCAGCGGCCTGGGCGGGGTGCTGAGCATCGGCCCCGGTCTCGGCGGCCGCCGGCCCGAGGCGGCCCGTTCCGACCCCTCGGACGTCCGTACGGCGGGGGCGGGATACGGTGCCACCGGGGCCCAGGTCGTGGTCGACCGGACGGTCGGACGGCCCTCCGTGACCCAGCGGACGGCCGAGGGCCAGGACACCGGGGACGCCAGGAACGGCACGGGCGGTACGGACACGGAGGGGTCGCAGCGTGCGAAGGACCAGCAGCAGGGAGACTGACCCCCGTCGGACGGCCGTGGCCGTCGTGGTGCCGGTGACGCTGCTGCTCGGCGGCTGCGCGGCGATGCCCGACTCCGGGCCGGTCAGCAAGGTGGAGTTCTCCCAGGGAGCGGCGGACAAGAACCTGCAGGTCCGGGTGTTCCCGGTGGCCCCCAGCAAGGGCGAGGCGCCGAGGGGCCTGCTCGCGGGCTTCCTGGACGCCTCGATCGCCGACGAGGAGGGCTACGACACGGCGCGCAAGTACCTCTCGAAGGGTGCCCGTGAGCGCTGGAACCCCGAGGCCGGCATCGTCGTGCTCGCCGGCGACCCGGCGATCGAGGGCGGCCGTGAGACCAAGGAGGGTGAGACCGCGACGGAGCTCACCGCCTCCAGCACGCAGGTCGCCCGGATCGACGCCAACCACTCGTACAGCTACTCCGACGGCGAGACGAAGCTGGCCTTCACCTTCGTCAAGGAGGACGGGGAGTGGCGGATCGACCAGCTGGCGGACGGGCTGGTCGTCAACCAGACCAACTTCCGCAACAGCTACCGGCAGGTCGCGCGCTTCTTCTACGCGGCCGCCGACCCCTCGACGCCGACGGCGCGCGAGGTGCTGGTCGCTGACCCGATCTACCTGCGGCGGCGAATAGACCCGCTGACCGCGGCGGCCAGGGCCCTGGCCACCGGCCCCTCGGAGTGGCTCGCGCCGGTGGTCAGCACGGCGGTCGGCGGTGTCGTGGTGCAGCAGGTGGGCGTCGACGACAGCAAGGTCGCCCGGGTGGAGATCGGCGGCCCCGACCTCGCCGGGCGGCTTCAGTTCTGCCAGCGGATGGCCGCGCAGTTCTTCTACACCCTCGCGGACCAGGGCAAGGGCCAGATCGACCGCCTGGACCTCAAGGGCCCGGGCGGCGGCTGCTCGACCAACAGGTCGCTCTCCGACCAGGTCGCGCCGGGCAGCCTGGCCGGTGGCTCCACCGCCACCCGGCAGTACTACCAGCGCGACGAGACCGGCCAGCTGATGGCCGCCGCCGACCAGGGCGAGGGCACCCCGGTGCCCGGCGACCTCGGCAGGGCGCCGGCCGGCGGGCGGGCCGAGCTCGGCACGGTCGCCGTACGGCGGGACGGCCAGCGGGCCGCCGCCGTCAGCAAGGACGGCCACGACCTCTACACCGTCGGCACCACCGGCGGCGACACCCTCGGCAAGCCCGTGCTCAGCAGCACGGGCGGCCTGGCCTCGCCCAGCTGGGACGGCCGCGGCGACCTGTGGGTGGTGGACCGTGAGGCGCAGGCCCCGCAGGCCACGAAGGTGGAGCTGGTCCGGGACCGGACGGTCATCACCGTGCCGGTCGACGACCTGGGCGGGAAGAGCGTCGAGAGCCTGAAGGTGTCCTCGGACGGCATCCGGGTCGCCCTGGTGCTGAGGAACGCCGCCGGCGCCCGCACGCTCGCGCTGGCCGTCGTCACGCACGGCGGGACGCCGGACCGGCCGGCGATCCGGATCACCGGGCTGCGCACGGCGGCGCCGCTGCTCACCGACGTGGCCTCGGTCTCCTGGGCCGACACCGAGCAGCTGCTCGTGCTCGGCAAGGAGAAGGACGGACTGCCGCAGCTGTACTACGTCGGTACGGACGGCTCGCAGAGCGTCGACGCCCCCCTTCAGAACGCTCTGGGGATGGTCTCCGCCGTGGCCTCGGAGGGCCGGGACAACGCCAGTGTGCCGCCGGTGCTCGCGGTGCAGGGCGGGAAGATCTACCGGCTGACGGGCAACCAGTTCCGCGAGGTCGCACTGCCGTACAGCGCGACCTCCTTCTTCTACCCGGGCTGACGGCGCCGGCCGGCGGGCGCCGGGGCGTCGGTGGGCGGCCGGCGCAGGACGGCCGCCGCCACCGTGGCGGCCGCGCTCGGCGGCGCGCCGGCCCGGGCCAGGGCGCGGGCGGCCTCGGTGAGGCTGGCGCCGGTGGTGACCAGGTCGTCGACCAGCACCACCCGCCAGGGCGCGGCCTGACGGAGCACACCCTGACGGAGCGCGTTCTGACGCGGCGCGGGCTGACGCCGGATCGGCTGACCCGCGGTCGGCCGTCGGCGGGGGAGCGCGAGCGGGAGCGGGAGCGGCGGCGCGAGCCGGTGGGCGAGCCGGGGCGGGACGGTCAGGGCGCCGTGCAGGTTGCGCCGGCGGCCCTCGGCGGTGAGCCCGGACTGGTCGGCGACCCGCCGGGTGTGCCGCAGCACCGGCGCGACGGCGGTGGGCAGCCCGCACCGGCGCAGCGAGCGGGCGGCGGCCCGGGCGAGCCGGAGCGTCGGGTCGTGGCCGCGGGCCCGTACCGAGGCGCGCGTCGAGGGCATCGGGACGAGCAACAGCGGCGCCCCGTGACCGTCCGGCCCCAGCGCCGACCGGACGGCCCCGGCCAGCGCCTCGCCCAGCGGACCGGCCAGCCGCAGCGCGCCGCGCTCCTTGTGCGCGAGCAGGAGCCCGCGGACGGGATCGGCGTACGGCGCGGCCGCGTGCACACCCGCGAAGGCGGTGGGGCCGGGCCGCGCGCCGGTGAGGGCGGCCCGGCAGGAGGGGCACAACTGGCTGCCGCCCGTCAGGCAGCCGGCGCACCGGGCCGGCAACAGCAGGCCCAGCAGTTCACCCGGGAGGGCGGTCCACAGCTCATGGCGCGGCATGGCTCCTCCTGAACGGCAGGCGTGGCCGACGGGCGGGCCCGGCCCGGGCGGCGGGCACGGAGAGTGACACCAGGCTGGGCCGTACGGGCGGAGTTGTCCAGATATTTACCCGTGTTTCACTCCGAGGAGGGTAGACAGGGTGCAACAGCTTTACAGCCAGCCCCCGCCGTACCGGCTTCGGACCTTCCGTCCCGCTGGGGAGGCGAAATCCCCCCGCCGGGTGTTCCATGAGGCTCCAGGGGGTTTCAAGCGTCCCTGGTGGGGAGGAAGTGAGGTGAGGGCCAGTTGCGCTCGCCGCCCGCGGCGACGCGGAGGGCCGGCAGAGGATGAGCTGGTCCGGCTGGGTCTCAGCCCGATTCGGTGGTCACTCCGGATCGGCGTCAGCACGAGGGATCGGAGTTCTGCGTGGACATCGTCGTCAAGGGCCGCAAGACCGAGGTGCCCAAGAGGTTCCGCGAGCACGTGGCCGAGAAGCTGGAGAAGGTCCAGAAGTTCGACGGCAAGGTGATCAGCCTCGACGTCGAGGTGTCCAAGGAGCACAACCCGCGTCAGGCCGACCGGTCGGAGCGGGTCGAGATCACTGTCCGTACCCGCGGCCCCGTCATCCGGGCCGAGGCCGCCGCCGCGGACCCGTACGCGGCGCTCGACCTGGCCTCGGCGAAGCTCGACGCGCAGCTGCGCAAGTCAGCCGACCGTCGGCGCGTGCACAAGGGCGGCAACGGCCGCACCCCGATCAGTGTCGCGGAGGCCACCGCCGCGCTCGCGAACCTGCCCGCGACGGAGAAGGCCGAGAGCAGCACCAACGGAGCCGTCCGCAAGACCAAGATGGGATCCCTGGAGGTGGAGGGCGACGGCCCGCTGGTCGTCCGCGAGAAGACGCACCCCGCCGCGCCGATGGCGCTGGACCAGGCGCTCTACGAGATGGAGCTGGTCGGCCACGACTTCTACCTCTTCGTGGAGAAGGACAGCGGCCTGCCGAGCGTGGTCTACCGCCGGCACGGCTACCACTACGGTGTCATCCACCTGAAGGCCGACGGAAGTGCCGTCGGCGGTGAGGCCGGCGGCGCCGGAGGCGCGATCGGCGGGCCGGACGAGGACTGAACGCTCGAACCGGTGACGTGAGCCGGTGACCGTACGGGTGACCCCGGTGGCAGCTGCCGCCGGGGTCACCCGGGTTTGGTGAGCTGATCGCGACCGCCCAGCGCCGGAGGGTGATCGCAAAGTGCTTCGGGCGTGGAATGATTGGCGCGACGAGGACCGGGCTACGGGGGAGGAGCGGATGGGGGATCACTTCGGGCTGGGGCCCGCCGGCAGGCCGGTTGCGGGGGTGTCCGCAGGCGCGCGGGAGGCGCTGGAGCCCGAGTACGCCCCACGTCGCGGGGAGCCCATCCGCGTCCTGGTGGTGGACGACCACGCGCTGTTCCGCCGAGGCCTGGAGATCGTGCTGGCCGAGGAGGAGGACATCAAGGTCATCGGCGAGGCGGGGGACGGCGCCGAGGCCGTGCTGAAGGCGGCCGACCTGCTGCCGGACATCATCCTGATGGACGTCCGGATGCCGCGCCGCAGTGGGATCGAGGCCTGCACCGCGATCAAGGACGTGGTGCCCAGCGCCAAGATCATCATGCTGACGATAAGCGACGAGGAAGCCGACCTCTACGAGGCGATCAAGGCCGGCGCGACGGGCTACCTGCTCAAGGAGATCTCCACCGACGAGGTCGCCACCGCGATCCGCGCCGTCGCCGACGGCCAGTCGCAGATCAGCCCGTCGATGGCCTCCAAGCTGCTCACCGAGTTCAAGTCGATGATCCAGCGGCGCTCCGACGACCGGGATCTCGTACCGGCCCCCCGGCTGACCGACCGCGAGCTGGAGGTGCTCAAGCTGGTGGCCACCGGGATGAACAACCGGGAGATCGCCAAGGAGCTGTTCATCAGCGAGAACACCGTGAAGAACCACGTCCGCAACATCCTGGAGAAGCTCCAGCTGCACTCCCGGATGGAGGCCGTGGTCTACGCGATGCGGGAGAAGATCCTCGAAATAGGGTGACGCGTCAGCCGGCCAGGAGCTTCTCCAGGGCCGGCCGCAGCGACTCGTCGTGCAGGGCCTCCACCCGGACGCTCTCGCAGCCCACCCAGTCGGCGGCCTCGCGCAGGGCCCGGGCCAGCGGCTCGATGTACTTCGGTGCGTCCAGCGAGATCTGACGGGCCACCAGCGCGCGGCCCTCGCGCGCCGGGTCGACCCGGCCGACCAGCCGGCCGCCGGCCAGCAGTGGCATCGCGAAGTACCCGTGCACCCGCTTGTGCTTGGGCGTGTACGCCTCCAGCCGGTGCGCCATGCCGAAGATCCGCTCGGTGCGGGCGCGGTCCCAGACCAGTGAGTCGAACGGCGAGAGCAGGGTCGTCCGGTGCCTGCCGCGGGCCTCGGCGGCCAGCGCCGCCGGGTCGGCCCAGGCCGCGCCGGGCGCGCCCTGCGGGCCCCAGCCGGCCACCTCGACCGGGACGAGCCCGGAGTCGGCCAGCACCGAGTCGACCTGCTCGGCCCTGAGCCGGTGGTAGTCCGCCAGGTCGGTCCTGGTCGCCACCCCGAGCGCGGCGCCGCACTGGGCGACCAGCGTGCGCAGGCACTCGTGATCGCTCGGCTCGCGGCCGAACAGCTCGGCCGGGACGGCCCGTTCGGCCAGCTCGTAGACCCGCTTCCAGCTCCGGCGCTCGGTGCAGACCACGTCGCCGAAGGCGAGCGCCCGCTCCACCGCGATCTTCGTGTCGGACCAGTCCCACCACTCGGCGGTCTTCTTCGCGCCGCCCAATCCGGTGGAGGTGAGCGGGCCCTCGGCGCGGAGCTTGTCCAGCACGTGCCGGTAGGTCTGCGGGGTCACCTGGTGGCCCCAGAGGTTGCCGCGCTCGCGGTACCGGCGGCGGCGGAAGGCGAACAGCGGCCACTCCTCGACCGGCAGCACACAGGCCGCGTGCGACCAGTACTCGAAGCTCGTCCCGCCGCCCCAGTACGCCGCCTCGACGGCGGGCCGCCCGACCGCGCCGAGCCGCGCGTACGGGATCAGCTCGTGCGAGCGGGCCAGCACCGAGATCGTGTCCAGCTGGACGGCGCCCAGGTGCCGGAGCACCCCGCGCACCCCGGCCCGGCGGTCCGGCGCCCCGAGCAGGCCCTGTGCGCGCAGGGCGATCCGGCGGGCCTCGTCGGCGGAGAGAGTCGTGACGGTCATGGCTGGCAGCGTAGGCCGGGGCACTGACAACGGGCCCGCCGCGTGACCGGTTTGACCCGGTAGACAGGGCTATCGGGCGAAGTGCTCCCAGGGGTGACACGTGAATAGCGTGCTGACGCACCTCCCGGGGCATTGGACTCCTCGCATACGATGGCCCGTGCGGTGGGGTGGACCCCCCGTGCAGTCGTCCAGTGCCAATACAGGCAAGGAGCCCGCTCAAGTGTCCGTCTTCGACAAGATCCTGCGCGCCGGCGAAGGCAAGATCCTTCGCAAGCTGCAGCGGATTGCTGCCCAGGTCAACTCCATCGAAGAGGACTTCACCAACCTCACGGACGCCGAGCTGCGCGCGTTGACCGATGAGTACAAGCAGCGGCATGCCGACGGCGAGAGCCTGGACGACCTCCTGCCCGAGGCGTTCGCCACCGTCCGCGAGGCGGCGAAGCGTGTGCTGGGCCAGCGTCACTACGACGTCCAGATCATGGGTGGTGCGGCCCTGCACCTCGGCTACGTCGCCGAGATGCGCACGGGTGAGGGCAAGACGCTGGTCGGCACGCTGCCGACGTACCTGAACGCACTGGGTGGCAAGGGCGTCCACCTGATCACGACCAACGACTACCTCGCCGAGCGCGACTCGGAGTGGATGGGCCGGGTGCACCGCTTCCTCGGCCTCGAGGTCGGCGTGGTGCTGGGCAACATGACGCCGGCCGAGCGCAAGCGCCAGTACGGGATGGACATCACGTACGGCACGAACAACGAGTTCGGCTTCGACTACCTGCGCGACAACATGGCCTGGTCGAAGGACGAGCTCGTCCAGCGCGGCCACAACTTCGCGGTCGTCGACGAGGTCGACTCGATCCTCATCGACGAGGCCCGTACGCCGCTGATCATCTCCGGCCCGGCCGACCAGGCGACCAAGTGGTACGCCGACTTCGCCAAGCTGGTGCAGCGCCTCAAGATCGACCGCGACTACGAGGTCGACGAGAAGAAGCGCACCGTCGGCGTGCTGGAGGAGGGTGTCTCGCGGGTCGAGGACTACCTCGGCATCGACAACCTCTACGAGTCGGTCAACACCCCGCTGGTCGGGTTCCTGAACAACGCCATCAAGGCGAAGGAGCTCTACAAGGCGGACAAGGACTACGTCGTGATGAACGGCGAGGTCATGATCGTCGACGAGCACACCGGCCGCATCCTGGCCGGCCGTCGCTACAACGAGGGCATGCACCAGGCGATCGAGGCCAAGGAGGGGGTGGAGGTCCAGAACGAGAACCAGACGCTGGCCACCATCACCCTGCAGAACTTCTTCCGCCTGTACGACAAGCTCTCGGGCATGACCGGTACCGGCACCACCGAGGCCGCCGAGTTCCACCAGATCTACAAGCTCGGTGTCGTGCCGATCCCGACCAACAAGGACCCGCGGCGCATCGACCAGCCCGACCTGATCTACAAGTCGGAGCCGGCCAAGTTCGCCGCCGTGGTCGAGGACATCGCCGAGAAGCACGAGAAGGGCCAGCCCGTCCTGGTCGGCACCGTCTCGGTCGAGAAGTCCGAGTACCTGTCCCAGGAGCTGCGCAAGCGCGGCATCCCGCACGAGGTGCTGAACGCCAAGCACCACGAGCGCGAGGCGCAGATCGTCGCGCAGGCCGGCCGCAAGGGCGCCGTCACCGTCGCCACCAACATGGCCGGCCGTGGCACCGACATCATGCTCGGCGGCAACCCGGACCACCTCGCGGCGGCCGAGCTGGCGCAGCGCGGGCTCGCCCCGACCGACACCCCGGACGAGTACGAGGCGGCCTTCCCGGAGGCGCTGGAGAAGGCCAAGGCGTCCGTCAAGGCCGAGCAGGACGAGGTCCGCGAGGCCGGCGGCCTGTACGTGCTGGGCACCGAGCGGCACGAGTCGCGCCGCATCGACAACCAGCTGCGCGGCCGCTCCGGCCGTCAGGGCGACCCGGGCGAGTCCCGCTTCTACCTGTCGCTGGGCGACGACCTGATGCGCCTGTTCAAGGCCGGCATGGTCGAGCGCGTGCTGTCGATGGCGAACGTCCCGGAGGACGTGCCGATCGAGTCGAAGATGGTGACCCGGGCGATCGCCTCGGCCCAGACCCAGGTCGAGCAGCAGAACTTCGAGATCCGCAAGAACGTCCTGAAGTACGACGAGGTGCTGAACCGCCAGCGCGAGGTCATCTACGGCGAGCGCCGCCGTGTCCTGGAGGGCGAGGACCTCCAGGAGCAGATCGGCCACTTCATGGACGACACCGTCGAGGCGTACGTCAAGGCCGCGACCGGTGAGGGCTTCGAGGACGACTGGGACCTCGACAAGCTGTGGACGGCCCTCAAGCAGCTCTACCCGCTCACCCTCGACCTGGAGGAGCTGGAGGAGGAGGCGGGCGGCCCGGCCGGCCTCACGTCCGAGTTCCTCGTGCGGGCCGTCCAGGAGGACATCCAGGCCCAGTACGGCGCCCGTGAGGACCAGCTCGGCGAGGAGATCATGCGCGAGCTGGAGCGCCGCGTGGTGCTCTCCGTGCTGGACCGCCGCTGGCGCGAGCACCTCTACGAGATGGACTACCTCCAGGAGGGCATCGGCCTGCGGGCGATGGCCCAGCGCGACCCGCTGGTCGAGTACCAGCGCGAGGGCTTCGACATGTTCACCGCCATGATGGAGGGCATCAAGGAGGAGTCCATCGGCTACCTGTTCAACCTGGAGGTCCAGGTCGAGCAGCAGGTCGAGGAGGTGCCGGTGGTCGACGGCGAGGGCACCACCTCGCTGGAGAAGGAGGTCCGGCCCGAGATCAAGGCCAAGGGCCTGGAGGCGCCGAAGCCGCAGCGCCTGCACTACACCGCTCCCACGGTGGACGGCGACGACACCGTCATCGAGGGCGACTTCGACGACACCCTGGCGGACGAGGACGGCGACGGCCTCACCCGCGCCGAGCGCCGCAAGGCCGCCAAGTCGGCCAAGGGCGGCCGCCGCCGCAAGGCCTGACACCCTCGGCGCAGCAGGCCGCGCACACACGCAGGGCGCCGCTCCCCGGGCCGGGGGGCGGCGCCCTGCGTCGTGCTGCCGGCCGGGCTCAGCGGGTCTCGACGGTGGCGCACTGCCAGGCGCCGGTGCGGCGCTGCCGCTCCAGGCGGAACGCCACCATGTGGTGCCGGGAGCCGGCCTCGACCAGGACGCACACCTCCAGCACACCGGCCGACGGCGCGCTGTCGTGCACCCGGCCGAGCCGGGGACGCCCGGCGGCGCCGCGCGGGCGCAGCGGGCCGGAGCGCACCAGCGCGGTGAGCCGCCCGTAGCCGTCCAGGGTGGTGTGCCGCTGCAACTGGCCGGCCGGGCGGACGCCGGTGAGCACCTCCACCAGGCGGTGGGCGAAGCGGGCGGCCAGCGCGGCGCGCTCGGCGCGGGCGGTGCCGCTCTCGGCGCCGGCGGGCTGCGGGACGCAGGCGACGCGCGGACGGCGCGGCGGGCGCGGTGCGGCCGTCCGGTGGTGGTCCGGCCGGGTGGCGTCGGCGGCGAGCCGGGTGTGCGGGGCGCCGTCCGCGCCCGGGGCGGGCGGCTGGGCGAGCGGGCGGATGCGCGGGGTGCGGACGGCGGGCGGGAGCGGGCGGGCGTGCCGGACGGCGCTGCGCGGGGCGGCTGAGGACTCGGTCATACGCGGTACCCCCGGTTCGGTGAGGCGGGCGGGCTGCCTTGATCGGGCTGACCATCGGGCTGCCGTGGTCGGGCTGCCTGGTCGGGCTGCCTTGGTATCGGCGCGCCCGGCGCGGGGACGAGGCGCCGGGCGCGGGCCGGGGCCGCCCGCCCCGCTGTCACCTATCCGGGTGAGGCGGCTTGGCACCCGGGGGGCGTGCGGCGGCCGGGTGCACGCCGTGGTTGACGCGGGGCACGTGGCGGGAGGGCCCGAAGGGGGACGTTCCGGTGACCCGGGAGCCGTGCTGAGCGCGGATGTGAATTCTGTGGTGCAGACCGAGCGTTGCGGGAACGCTACCGAAAGGTAGCGCGGAGGATCGGGGGAGAGCCCCGCAGCGAGGAGGCTCCGTAGAGACGACGGGTGGCTGCAGCATGGTGACGCAGGCTTCGACGAGCGCTGACAGGACGGCTCCGCCCGCTGCGGACGGGGTCCGGCGGGGCCTGGTCCTGGGCGGCGGCGGGATGCTCGGCGCCGCCTGGACGATCGGTGCGCTCTGCGCCGTCGAGGAGACGGTGGGCTGGCGGCCCGGCGGCGCCGAGGTGATCCTCGGGACCTCGGCCGGCTCGATCCTCGGCGCGATGCTGGCGAGCGGCGTCCACGCCTGGCAGCTGCGGGACCACCAACGTGGCCTGCCGATCACCACCGGGCCGCTGGCCGGGGTCGACTTCGACTACGACACGGCGGTCGGCGGCGCGCTGCCGCCGCGCCCCCGGCCGGGCATCGGCTCGCCCGGCCTGCTGCGGGACGCCGTCCGGCACCCGCGCGAGTACCCGCTGCTGACCATGGTGTCGGCCGTCGTGCCGACCGGGCGGGGCTCGGTCGCGCCGGTCGGCGACCTGGTCCGGGGCCTGGCCGGCGCGGACGGGCGGTTCGGCGGCCCCGACGGGCAGTCCGGCGGCTCGCCGCTGCGGGTGGTGGCCGTGGACTACCGGACCGGGCACCGGGTCACCTTCGGGGACGAGGACGCTCCGCCCGCCGAGGTCGCCGAGGCGGTGATGGCCTCCTGTGCCATCCCCGGGTGGTTCGCCCCGGTGGAGCTGGCCGGCGGGCCGTACGTGGACGGCGGCTGCTGGTCGGCGACCAACGCCGACCTGATGCTGGGCCGGGGCCTGGACGAGGTGTACGTCCTCGCGCCGATGGCCCTGCGCCTGCACCCGCAGGGGCGCGCGGAGCCCGGCCGGGGCACGGTGGCGGCGCTGCGGGAGTGGCGCGAGCGGGACCGGCCCCGGGGCGTCCTGGCGCAGCTGGTGAGCCGGTACCGGCGGGCGGTGACCCGGCAGATGCTGCGCGAGGCCAGGCTGCTGCGGACGGCGGGCATCCGGGTGCAGCTGCTCGCGCCGACGCTGGAGGACCTCGCCGTGATGGGGCCGAACATGATGGACCCGGCCCGCCGGGGCGAGGTGCTGGAGTGCGCGCTGCGGACCAGCCGGGCCGCGCTGGCCGGCGTGCGCTGACCGGCCGCGCCGGCGGCTGAGACCGACCGGGTGAGCCGCTGATCACCCGCGCCGTATTCTTGTCCCGCCGCCCCGCGTCGAGTCGCCGGGGCGGCGCTGCCCGACGCCGTGCCGTCCCATGCTGATGCGGAGAGTGCCCCCGATGCGCGTATACGTGCCCACCACCCTGAACGGCCTGGCGGCGGCGCACCCGGGCGGCGCGCTGGAGCAGTCGGCGGCGTACGCCGTGACGCCCGCGCTGCGCGAGTGGTACGTGAGCGACGACCTGGAGGAGCTGGAGTACGCGGCGCTCAACCGGGCCGCGCAGTCCTCGCTGCGCCTGCTCGCCGCCGACCCGGGCGCCCCGCGCCGACGGGTCGTGCTGGCGTTGGACGTCCCCGACGCGGCGGTGCGGCCGTTCGCCGGCGACGAGTACCAGGACCAGGCCTCGCTCGGCCAGGTCCTGCTGACCGGTCCGGTGCCGCTGGCGAAGGCGGCCGCCGTGCACGCGGACCCGGCCGACGAGGACGTGGTCGAGGACGTCGCGGCGGCGGTGGCGGCGATCACGGCCGCCGACGCCGGTGACCAGGACGCCCAGTTCACCGTGGACGGCGCCGAGGACCACGACCTGCTCTGGTTCGCCACCCAGGAGATCACCGCCCTGCTGGCCTGAGGCCGCCGTGGGGTTCCGGTCCGGCGGGCGGGCCGGTTACCGTTCCGACGTGCGTACTCACATCATCTGGGACTGGAACGGCACCCTCTTCCACGACATGGACGCGGTGCTCGGCGCGAGCAACGCCGCTTTCGCGACCCTCGGTATCGCCCCGCTGAGCCTGCAGGAGTACCGGGAGCAGTACGAGATCCCGATCCCGAGCTTCTACCGGCGGCTGCTCGGCCGGCAGCCCACCGAGGCCGAGTGGCTGCTGCTGGACGACGCGTTCCACGACCGGTACCTCGAACTCAGCCCGGCGTGCGGGCTGACCGAGGGCGCGCTCGGCCTGCTGAGCGGCTGGGGCGAGGCCGGGCACAGCCAGTCGCTGCTGTCGATGTACGAGCACGAGCGGCTGGTGCCGGTCGTCGAGCGGTTCGGGCTGACCGGGCACTTCCTCCGGGTGGACGGCCGCAGCGGCCCGTCCGGCGGGCAGAAGGCCGCCCACCTGACCAGGCACCTGGCCGCGCTGGGCGCGGACGTGGCGCCCGCCCGTACGGTGCTGATCGGTGACGCGGCGGACGACGCGCTGGCCGCGCTGAGCGTCGGCGCGCACGCGGTGCTCTACACCGGCGGCTCGCACACCCGGGAGAAGCTGGAGCCGGTCGGGGTGCCCGTGGTGGACAGCCTGGCCGAGGCCGTCGAGCTGGCCGGGCGGCTCGCGGCCTGAAGCCGGCGGTTCGGCGGCCGGGGCCGGAGGCGTGGCGCGGGCCACGCGTCCGAGGGCGTGTCAGACCGGCACGAACCGTACGGAACTGGTCAGTCTGGAACGACGCCACCACGGCGTGTGCCAGAACGAGCGGAGCCGCGATGCCCATCGACGCAGTGACCCAGGTCCCGACCCCCGTCAACGAGCCGGTGCACGGCTACGCGCCGGGCAGCCCCGAGCGGGCCCGCCTGGAGCGGAAGCTGGACGAGCTCGCGGCCGAGGCCGTCCCGCTGCCGATGACCATCGCGGGCGAGCAGCGCTTCGGCGGCGGTGAGCGGATCGACGTGGTGCAGCCGCACCATCACGCCGCGAAGCTGGGCGTGCTCGGCAACGCCACCCGGGAGGACGCCCGGCTCGCCGTGGACGCGGCGCTGGCGGCCGGGCCCGCCTGGCGCGGGCTGTCCTTCGACGACCGGGCGGCGGTCTTCCTGCGCGCGGCCGACCTGCTCGCCGGGCCCTGGCGGGAGACGCTGGCGGCGGCCACCATGCTCGGCCAGTCCAAGACCGCGCAGCAGGCCGAGATCGACGCGCCGTGCGAGCTGGTCGACTTCTGGCGGTTCAACGTGCACTTCGCCCGGCAGATCCTGGCCGAGCAGCCGGTCTCCTCGCCCGGCGTGTGGAACCGCACCGACCACCGCCCGCTGGAGGGCTTCGTCTACGCGGTCACGCCGTTCAACTTCACCGCGATCGCCGGCAACCTGCCGACCGCGCCGGCCCTGATGGGCAACACCGTGGTGTGGAAGCCCGCCCCGGCCCAGACCCTGTCGGCGTTCCACCTGATGCGGCTGCTGGAGGAGGCCGGGCTGCCGCCGGGCGTGATCAACATGGTCACCGGCGACGGCTCGCAGCTCTCCCAGGTCGCGCTCGCCGACCCGGCCCTGGCCGGGCTGCACTTCACCGGCTCGACCGGGACGTTCCAGTCGCTCTGGAAGACCGTCGGCGCCAACATCGGCACGTACCGGAGCTACCCGCGGATCGTCGGCGAGACCGGCGGCAAGGACTTCCTGCTCGCGCACCGCTCCGCCGACCCGCTGAGCCTGCGGACGGCCCTGATCCGCGGCGCCTTCGACTACCAGGGCCAGAAGTGCTCGGCGCTCTCCCGCGCGTACCTGCCGCGCAGTCTCTGGCAGCGGATCAAGGACGACTTCCTGGCCGAGGTCGACGCCCTGACGGTCGGGGACGTCAGCGACTTCTCCAACTTCATGGGCGCCCTGATCGACGAGCGGGCGTACCGCAAGAACCGGGACGCGATCGACCGCGCCCTCCAGGACCCGACCGTGGAGCTGGCGGCCGGCGG